>Ga0181593_10005305_pt1 | contig 11666 bp, 9 predicted proteins | sample 071ome_19_FD_133756 | JGI IMG/M metagenome (GOLD analysis project Ga0181593, IMG submission 133756) | Coastal salt marsh microbial communities from the Groves Creek Marsh, Skidaway Island, Georgia - 071413AT metaG (megahit assembly) | ecosystem: Environmental > Aquatic > Marine > Intertidal zone...
CTCCGCTCGGCGAATCCTCGAAAGAACTCTTCGTTTTCCAGAGAACGCCATCTTCAGTGAACATTCGCGCCAACCGGCCCACCGATCCCGAATGGGCAGCACAGCTCAAGCCGGGCTGGCAGCAAAAGCGAATGGAAAATTTTCTGAATATCATCAGTGGCTTTCCAGAAGAGGAAGACATGGTCGATGATGGCTGGACATGGTCTGTAGGCAAGGCCTTCCGCAGGTACGAGAAACCTGGAGCCCCGACGTTCACGCCCGAAATGCAGGAGCGTCAGGACTTCGAGACGATGAACACGATCCGCGCGCGAGTCGACGAGATCGTGGAGGATCCAAAGACAGCCGAAGCGCTCAAGCCATGGTACGGGATCATGTGCAAGCGGCCATGTTTTCACGACCGCTACCTGCAGACTTTCAACCGCCCCAACGTCGCGCTGGTCGATACCGATGGCAAGGGAATCGAACGAATCACTGAACGTGGGGTTATCGCCAACGGACAGGAGTACGAGCTTGACTGTCTGATTTTCGCCACGGGCTTCGATGTTTCCGGCAGTCGCTGGAAGGACCCGGATCCCAAAGGTGTGGGCGGCAAGAAGCTTTCCGATCAGTGGCGGGAGAACATGGCAACGCTCCACGGACTGACCGTGCCCGGCTTCCCAAACATGTTCACGATGAGCGGCCCCGGCAGCACACTGGCTACAACAGTGACTTACGGCTTCTTGGTAATGGCCGAGAATTGCGCCACAATCATCGATCATTGCCGCGATAACGGCCACACCCGGTTCGAGGTTAAGCCCGAGGCAGCCCAGGCATGGTGGGACCTCATCATCGAGAAATCGCGCTCGCACCAGGCTTATTACGAGGCTTGCACCCCCGGCTACTACAACGCCGAAGGTAGGGGTTCGGTATTCGGCCGCCACTACGGCGAAGGCCCGGTCGAATATGGCCACATCCTCGAAGAATGGGCCGAAAGCGACCTTACGCGAGACATCAATTTCGGCTGAATGGCGGTTTACTGGCTTGCAGGGGGACAAGATCAATGGATTACCTTAAGAACAAGGTGGCAGTGGTGACCGGCGCGGCCTCCGGCATCGGCGAAGGTATAGCCATCGCAGCAGCGCGACGCGGCGCGCATGTCGTGCTTGCCGATATCGCCGCTGACAGGATCGGAAGAGTAACGAAACGCCTGCAGGACGAATTCGGTACGCGCACGCTCGAAGTGCCGACCGATGTAGCCGATCCCGAAGCGGTCGAGGCGCTGGCCGAGGCCACATACGCGGAATTCGGGGCCACCCATCTGCTCTTCAACAACGCAGGATTCAGCCGTTACGGCGCATCTTGGGAAATGCCGATCGAAGACTGGTACGCGGTTATGAACACTGACTTCTACGGTTGCCTTTACGGCATCCGCGCGTTTGTGCCGCGCATGATCGCTGCGGGAGAGCCGGCACACATCGTCAATACAGCCTCGCTTGCAGGGATCGTACCGACGCCGCGCAATGCGCCGTACTCCGCCGCCAAGCACGCCCTTGTCGGACTGTCCGCGTCGCTTAAGCACGAGCTTGAAATGGAGCAGGTTCCCATCAAGGTCACCGTCGTCTGCCCCGGTTATGTAAGGACAGGAATCATTGACAGGCTGGCCCAGCGAATGGCGACTGAAACGTCAGAACTGGATCGCAAACTGATCGAGACCGTCTCCAACGGGTGCACCAACGGAATGCCCATCGAAGAAGCGGGCGAGGTGGTCCTCCAAGGCGTCGCCAACGGACAGTTCTGGATATCGCCGAACGGCAAGCGGTTCGAACAGTCCATCAGGGACCTGCACCAGACGCTTTATCAAGAGGCCTTCTAGGCCATTACATGCAGCATCGGGGAGCACTCCCCGGACCTGAAATATTGGAGAAAGATCATCGATATCTTGCTGCATCAGTATGATGTTTCTCCTTTCTCCGAGAAGGTCCGTGTCTGCCTCGGGATCAAGGGCCTCGCGTGGCAGTCGGTCGATCAGCCCGTCATCATGCCAAAGCCCGATCTGGTTGCGCTGACGGGCGGATATCGCCGCATTCCCGTTATGCAGATAGGTGCCGACATCTACTGCGACAGTGCGCTGATCGCCCGAGAACTGGAACGGCGGTACCCGAGCCCATCCCTTTTCCCGACCTGCAATTCCGGCACGGATCAGGCTGCGGCGCTCTGGACCGACCGAAGCCTCTTCCAGGCTGCGATGACGATAGCATTCGCTGCCTTGGGTCCAAGCCTTAGTGAAGAACTGATCCGCGACAGGGAAGCCATGAGCGGACATTCGTTTGACCGCGATGCACTGAAGGCCGCAGCACCGCACATGGCTGGCCAGTTGCGCGCACATGCCGCCTTGCTGGAAGAACAGCTGGCAGATGGCCGCCCCTTCCTCCTCGGCGACCGGGCGGGGTTTGTGGACGCATGCGCGTTCTACAGCTTCTGGTTTGTCGAAACGCTTGCCCCATCAGCGGCGGTGGCATTCAGCGGTTTCACGCACTTGCGGGGATGGATCGAGCGGATCCGGGCGGTCGGCCACGGCAGCCGTTCGGTTGCGAGCCGCGATGATGCGATTGCAGCGGCCCGTTCCAGCCAACCCGAACCATGCTGCCTTGACGACGGGGATAAGGAATTTGCTGAGCGTGAAGTGGCCGTCATGGCAATGGACACCGGCCGGGATCCTGCGATCGGCATTCTCGTCGGTTCCTCGCAGCACCATGTGTCGCTTCGGCGCGAGGACGAGCGTGCCGGAACCGTCGTCGTGCACCTGCCGAGAATCGGTTACGCCTTGCGCCCAGCCAGCCCATCGTAACCTCCAACTTTTTCAGATGCGCTGAAACCGCGGCAATACGGCCATCTTCACCAGTTTCCGCTACCTGCCAGCTTACAGAACAAAAGGAATGCAAACGATGACGTCGTTCGAAGATTGGAAGCCCGAATTCGTCGAAACCAATGGGATCCGCATGGCCGTCTCCGAGGCCGGGACGCCGGGTAACGGCCCCTCGATCGTATTTTGCCACGGCTTTCCCGAACTCGCCTTTTCTTGGCGAAACCAGGTGCGCGACCTCGCGAAGGCCGGCTTCCATGTCCTGGCGCCCGATCAGCGAGGATACGGCCTCACCGACCGACCCGAAAACGTCGAAGCCTACGATCTGGACAATCTCAACGCGGACCTTGCGGGATTGCTGGACGCCCGGGGCATAGAGAAAGCTGTCTTCGTGGGTCACGATTGGGGCGGCGTTGTGGTGTGGGGCATGGCCTTGCGCCATCCCGAGCGGGTGGCGGGTGTGATCAGCCTCTGCACACCCTTCACGCCCCGTCCGCAGATGGATCCTGTCGAGATGATGCGCCAGTTCATGGGCGAAGACATGTATGTGGTGTGGTTCCAGCAACGTGGTCCGGCCGACGAGATGATGGCCGAGGACGTGCGCAGGACCATGGGCATGCAATACAAGCGCCCGGCCGAAACAAAGAAAGAGACCCTGGGCGTCTATGGAGACGAGAAGGCGGACGAAGCTTCCCCGCTGAACTACCAGGCCGCGCTTAGGGCCTACGATCCGTCCGCCGACAACCGCGAAGAAATACTCACGCCGAAGGAAATGGAGTTCTTCGTCGAGACCTATGAGCGGACCGGGTTTACCGGCGGCCTCAATTGGTATCGTAATGCGACACGCAACTGGGAAAATTCAGCGCACCTGCCTAATCGTATCACGGTCCCGTCGCTCATGATCACTGCCGAATTCGATCCCTATCTCCCGCCTGCTGCCGCGGAAGGAATGGAGCAGCACATAGACCAGCTCGACAGACATTTCGTGAAGGGTGCCGGCCACTGGGTTCAGCAGGAGAAGCCCGAAGAGGTCACGCGCGTCATCGCGGAATGGATGGACAAGCGGTTCCCTGACGCCAGAACGGGCTAGGCACTTTCAAAAGTCCGCCTCCCCCGCGCGATGACGGTAGACGAGCGAACCGGCTCAGGCCATCGCGCGGGGTGATGTGTGGGGGGTCTCTTGTCTCAGGCAATCGTTTGAAGAGCCTGCGCCCATCGAAAGAGATCCTCGCCCGCAAGGCAGCGCGGATTCTTGTTCATTACGCAGGTCTGCACCCACTTTCCATCCCGCCTTGCATGCAGATAGAACAGATCCCAGCCGTTCATGACTTGACCGTCCCCGTCCAGCCTGTCGCCCGAAACTGACAGGAGCGCCGTGGTCTCGCTAGCGGCTGAAACCTCGAAAGAGGTGATTCTTCCTATCCCCAGCCATCCACGCTCGCTGAGCGGTTTATAGGCTGGCGACATGAACGTTTCGAACGCCGCAAGATCCGGGATCATCTTTACGGGTATCTGCGGATCACCCAAAATCAGCAGCAGCGGGAATTGCCAGTAGTCAAGTCCGCTCAGGTCGATCCGCCCCGTCTGCTGGAGCGATTTCGAAGCGCACTTGCCGAAGTCGTCCAGATAATTCTCGTATCTCATTCGCAGTTCAATGTGCTGATCGGATTCCATAGACCTGCCTCTCACTTGTGAAAGTTACGAACTGCCGAGAAGTTGTGGCGCGGCTATTTCGCGTCGAGCCGGGACGGGCGCGCGTCGCCAGCTACATAACCACCGTCCACCGCAATGCACTGGCCATTGATGTAGGACGAATCCTCGGAAGCGAGGAAACAGATCAATGCGGCAACATCGGCAGGCACGCCGTCACGATGAAACGGCAAATAGGGCATGATGGCACTGCCATCCGAAACATGGGCGAGCGTTGCCGGTGTTGCGATGAAGCCCGGCAGAATTGCGTTACTACGCACATTCTGACGACCGTATTGAGTCGCAACGGACCTCGTGAAGCGCAGGACGGCGGCCTTGGTGGTACCATAGCATATCGCGCCTGACCCGCCGCGGACGGCCGCCACGGATCCCATGTTGATGCACGAACCGGCACCCTGCTTGATCATGTGCGGGATTGCCGCCTTGCAGGCAACGAACATGCTGCGCACATTGATGCGCCAAGCCTTGTCGAATGCTTCGGGACTCGTATTGAGCAGATCACGATCGAACTGCTCGATATTGTCCCCCGTCCATGCGGCATTGTTATTGAGCACATCAATCCGGCCGAATTTGTCAATGGTCCTGGCGATCATCGCCTCGGTCGCATCGATATCTTCTGCGTCGAACCCGATAGCGATGGCATCGCCACCGATAAGGCTTGCGACCTCTTCGGCCCCCTCAAGGTTGCGATCCGCGACGACCACGCTGGCACCTTCTTCCGCCAGACGGATAGCTGCGCCCTTGCCGATGCCTGATGCGCCGCCGGTGACGACCGCGACCTTACCTTCGACCTTGCTCATAGCTCATTCTCCTCCAGTCCCCAAGACTACCCTCTGCCTCTGCCGCGGCCACGTGAACGGAACGGCGCAGGCCCAGCTGACGACGGTGCTGCATCGCCGACAATCACGCCGTTTATCAACATTAAGGTATATCAATGCCCCGCCTTGGGCAAAGAATATCTCTCTTCTGCTGCGGAATTGGCAGTTTCCCTTGACCTCTATCAATGTGGAGGTATTCATTCTGCGCAAATCTGGCCAATGCAAGCGACGCTTGCCCGGCGAGCCGTCATCCGGCGGCACACCAAACCATCAGGAGCGGATGATAACGTCATGTCCATAGACGCAAGCACACTCGGTTTCGATCCAGAAGAACTTCGCACGAAGTACAGGTTCGAGCGTGACAAGCGGTTGCGGTCAGACGGCAATGAACAGTACAAGCCTATCGCAGGCGACTATTCTTTTCTTGCCGAAGATCCATTCGTCAAGCCGGGCTTTACTCGCGATCCCGTGACCGATGAAACCGACGTCGTCATCATCGGTGGTGGATTTGGCGGATTGCTGGCCGGCGCCCGCCTGCGCCAGGCTGGCGTCAAGGACATTCGCATCATTGAGAAGGCAGGCGATTTCGGCGGCACCTGGTACTGGAATCGCTACCCGGGAATTGCATGCGACATCGAAAGCTACACCTATTTGCCATTGCTGGAAGAAACCGGCTACATTCCGGCAGGCAACTACGCCACCGGTCCGGAAATCCTCGAGCATCATCGCCGTATCGGCCGCAAATTCGATCTCTACGACGGCGCCCTGTTCCAGACCGTAGTGAAGCAAATGGACTGGGATGAAGAGGCAAGCCGCTGGATCATCCGCACCGACCGCGACGATGCGGTCCGTGCCCGCTTCCTCGTGTTGGGCAGCGGCCCAATGAGCTTGCTCAAGCTACCGGGCATTCCCGGCCTGGAAACCTTCAAGGGCAAGATATTCCATACGGCGCGCTGGGACTATGACTACACCGGCGGCGACTCCACCGGCGGACTTTCGAAGCTCGGCGACAAGCGCGTCGGCATCATCGGCACCGGCGCGACGGCTGTGCAGGTGGTTCCCCATCTGGGCGAGGCGGCAAAGCATCTCTACGTTTTTCAACGGACACCTTCCGCGGTTGGAATTCGCGGCGACAGGCCGACCGATCCCGAGTGGGTAAAGTCGCTCGAACCTGGCTGGCATCAGCATCGGATGGACAATTTCAATGCGCTGACGACCGGCGTCCCGGTGGAAGAAGACCTCGTAAATGACAACTGGACGGATATTTTCCGCACTGTCTTCGGCGCCGCGATCGACGAAAACGGCAATCCGCGCCCGCCCGAGGAAATGGCGCGCATCGCCGAGCTTCAGGACATGATAAAGATGCAGGAAATCCGCGACCGGGTTTCCGACGTCGTCAAGGATCAGGAAACCGCCGAGGCGCTCAAGCCCTATTACGACTTCTTCTGCAAGCGCCCGTGCATCCATGACGAATATCTGCCGACGTTCAACCGGCCCAACGTCACGCTCGTCGACACGCATGGCAAGGGAGTTGACGCAATCACCGAGAACTCGGCCGTGGTCGGGGACAAATCCTATGAAGTGGACTGCCTGATTTTCGCCACCGGCTTCGATATCGCGGCGGGGATCACCGATCGCAACGGCTATGAAATCACCGGCAGCAACGGGATCAAGCTGAGCGAATATTTCGCAAACGGGATGCGCTCTCTTTTCGGCATGCACTTCCACAATTTCCCCAACCTACTCAACATGGGCCTTAAACAGTCGGCATTTTCGAACAATTATCCTCACATGCTGAACGAACAGGCGAAGCATCTTTCCTATGTCATTTCCGGAGTGCTCGGACGGCAGAAAACCCGGGTCGAGGTCACCGCCGAGGCGGAAGCGGCCTGGGTCGATGAGATCAAGTCGAAGGCCGGGATGAAGGACAAGTTCCTCGCCGAATGCACGCCGGGCTATTACAACAATGAAGGTCAGCCCGATCCGCTCGCTCACCAGAACAGCAGCTACGGCGCGGGTCCGGTCCCGTTCATCAAATTGACCGAGGAATGGCGAGCCGCCGGGGACATGAAGGGTCTGTCCATTTCCTGACCCGACCTCCCTAGTCGCCAATTCCTGAATTATCGGAGACCGGCCATGCAAAAGGCAACCGCGAACGGTATCGAAATCGCATATGAATCTTTCGGGGACGAGAACGCTCCAGTGTTTCTGATGATCATGGGTATGGGCGTGCAAATGCTCTACTGGCCTGATGAGCTTTGCGAAAATCTTGCGGCGCGAGGCTTTCGCGTCATCCGGTACGACAACCGCGATGTCGGCGGATCAACCCGTTTCGATCAGGCGGGCTTTCTGACAGCGGCGGAGATCGGCGGCGCCATGATGCGAGGCGAAGCGCCTAAGACGGCCTATTCACTTGAAGACATGGCCGCCGATGCGATCGGGCTACTCGATGCGCTGGGCATCGAGCGCGCCCATATCGTCGGGGATTCCATGGGCGGTATCATCGCGCAACTCATTGCAATCCATTATCCGGATAGAACACTTTCGCTGACGTCGATGATGTCCACGTCGGGCAATCCTTCGCTTCCGCGATCCTCGCCCGAAGCTGGCGCCGCGCTCAATTCCGTGGCGCCCGATCCGGCAGAGGACCTGGAGGCCTTCATCCAGCACTGGATCAAGGTCCACCGCGCGATCGGGGGCAGATATCAGGAAAGCGAGGACAAGATCCGGCGTACGATGACCAAAGTGGCAGAGCGCGGCTACGACGCGGGCGGCGTGATGCGTCACCTGGCTGCGGCCGCCGTGGGCACGACGGACAAGCGCGAAGCCTTGCGCAAATTGGACGTGCCGGCGCTCGTCGTTCACGGAAGTGACGACCCGCTAATTCCGGTGGCCGCCGCAGAGGATACCGCTGCGAACATTCCGGGTGCCGAACTGGTCATCGTCGAAGGGGTCGGCCATGATTTTCCCGACGAGTCGATCGAACCCATCGTGAATGCCCTCGCTTCGCTGTCGGAGCGCGCGGCGCGCGCATAAGTTCGCCTGGAAAAGGGGCGAGCCATGTTCCGAATTACAGTTCAAGAAGGATGAAGGCCTGTGAAAGCGGTCGTTCGTGAAAACCATCAGCTCCACGTGAAGGAGCGGCCCGATCCGGTGCCGGGCGAAGGCCAGGTCATCACCCGAACGCTGAGCTGCGGCATCTGCGGTTCTGATCTCCATGCGCTCCATTCACTGGAGAAGATGACCGTTGCCGGCAGACCCGGCGTCGTAGTGCCCCCAGAGATTCCGAACATCATCTTCGGCCACGAATTCTGCGGAGAGATCCTGGATCATGGCCCGAACACAGACAGGCGGCTGAAGGCCGGCACGAGGGTGGTCGCAATCGGCTTCGTCGATACTCCGATGGGCATTCAATCGGCGGGGTTTTCCCCAGTCGTGCCGGGCGGATTTGCCGAGCAGATGATCCTGACAGAAAGACTGCTGCTGCCCGTAACCAATGGTCTTTCGGACGCGCAGGCTGCGATGACCGAACCATTCGCGGTTGGCGAACATGCCGTCGCCCGTTCGGCGGCGGGACCTGACACGATCAATCTGGTCATCGGCTGCGGGCCAGTCGGCCTGGCGGTGATTGCCGCGCTCAAGGCTCGCGGCTGGGGACCGATCATCGCTTCCGACTATTCCCCCACGCGGCGTGCGATTGCCGAGAGAATGGGCGCCGACATCATTGTCGATCCGGCGGAAGAGTCTCCGCACAAGCATTGGCGAATGCTGGGTGCGAGCGGGCTTGCACCGAGAACGATGGCCAGCCTGTTCGGCAGTCCGGGCAAGCGCCCGATCGCCTTCGAATGCGTCGGCGTGCCAGGCGTGATCCAGAACCTCATCGCGTCAGTTCCGCTCGGAACCCAGATCGTTGTTGCCGGTGTCTGTGCCGAAACGGACACTTTCGAGCCGCTCAACTGCATCGGCAAGGAAATCGAGCTGAAATTCGTTTTCGCCTACGATGAGGCGGAATTTGCGAACACACTGCACAACATCGCCGAAGGCAAGATCGACGTATCGCCGATCATCACCGGCGTGGTCGGGCTGGTCGGAGTGGCGCAGGCTTTCGAGGATCTTTCCAATCCCGAGCGGCACTGCAAGATCGTGGTCAATCCGACTTTGAATTGAAGGTAGCTCCATCTCCTTGTTCTGCTCTTCTTCGCAAGCTTCACCGCGCGACGCCAGGACAGCAGTGATGCCGGCGCGGTCGGCAAACGGCAGTTTCTCGCGGGAGAAGAATACATGAACGACTCGGTTGACGCACGGACACCGGGCGAATGGCGGCTGGGATGGCGAACATTGCTCGGCGCAGCAATCGGTTACAGCGCGGCGCTCTGCCACGTCTATGCTCTCGGACTCTTCATTGCTCCGCTCGAAGCGGAGTTCGGATGGAACCGGGCCGAGATCTCTTCCGGCCTGACGATATTCAGTGTCGTAGTTCTGTTCGTCGCACCTTTCGTGGGAACATTGCTCGATCGCTACGGCGCTCGCCGCGTGGCATTGCCGGGATTGTTATTCTACCTGACGGCTTTCGCGGCTTTATCCGTCACTGGCAGCGCCGTATGGCAATGGTGGGCTCTTTGGGTCATGCTGGGCATTGCCGGAGCCTGCGTACAGGCTGCGGTCTGGACCAAGGCGGTGGTAGCGCTGTTCGACCGCTCACGGGGATTGGCTCTCGCGATCACGCTGTGCGGCGGTGGCCTTAGCAGCGCGTTTTCGCCATCGCTTGCCCAGTTCTTCATAGCCGAGTTAGGCTGGCGCTTGGCCCTTGTCGCGGTTCCCGCCACTTTTGCCGTCATTTCGCTTCCCATACTGGTGTTTTTTTTCAAGGATGGAGAGCGGGAGGTATCTGGCGGAAATGCCACGAGAAGCGGCGCGGGATCTACATGGCGGGACAGTGGTGTCCGTGCCGATATCCTTGGCAGCAGGTTCCTTCGCCTCGCCTTCCTATCGCTGGCTGTGATGATAGCCACAACCGCCGTTCTTGTTCATTTCGTCCCCATTCTTATTGCCAAGGGACTTTCCGCTCAGACGGCGGCCGCGCTGGCCGGCATCATCGGCATAGGTTCCATAGCCGGTCGCCTTGTCGGCGGATTCATGCTGGACAGGTTTTCCGGTCCGTTTGTTGGCGCAGTGGTTTTTGGCTGCGCCGCCGTTGCAACTGCACTGCTCCTGCTGATCGAGGTGAATTACGTTTCCGGATTTGTGATCGCGCTCGTCTTCGGGCTTGCACTGGGCGGCGAGGTCGATGTCATTGCCTACCTGACCACGCGCTATTACCGGCTGCAAAACTTCGGCGTGCTTTTTTCAGTTCTGGCCTCTTTGCAGATCCTCGCGACGGGGATCGGGCCACTCGTTGCCGGTTTGGCCTTCGATCGTTTCGGAAACTACGACACGCTCCTGCTGGTGCTGCTGCCAATCTATGCGCTCAGCATCCTGATCGTTGCGACACTCGGCGCCTACAAGAGGCCAACTGCCGCCATCACTTCACACAGGGGCGCCGGTTGAGCCCGGTTCAACCATTTGCGACCGGATGCGCAAAATCGGGCGCAGGCCCCAGCAAGAAGAAGAGCAATGCAGCACCGCCAAAGCCAGGCACCGTCATCCAGATGACAGAAAGATAGGACTGGGTGAGGTCGTAAACGTGATTGGCCAGTAACGGCCCAACCCCTCCGGCCAAGGTAGTGGTTATGCTAAGTACGCCGTAAAAGAGGCCGAAGCTGCGATGCCCAAGATGCGTGGTGGCAAGATATACCACGGCGTTCATGGTCATGCCGCCCGTAAGACCATAAGTGATCACCCCGGCGTGGGCAGCCCAGGCCTCCCCCGGAAACAACAGCAGGGACAAAGGCAAGCCCAGCGACATCAGGACACCGCATATGGCAAGACGCCTCACGTCGAAATGATCCATCAGCACGCCGCCGACAAGACGTCCGGCGATCGAGGCGACGCCCATCGACCCAACAATCGCAACGGCCTGCCCCCGCGAAATACCCGTGTCGATCAGCACGGGTACGGCATTGACCATCAGCGCGGAGCCGGTCATCGATGCCAACAGAGACGCAAAAAACAGAAGATAGAGCGGCGGCGTTGTGAACCCTTCCCGGGGAGTGAGACCGATCGCTTGTTCGGCTTTGTCCAGATAATCTTCCGTGCCGCTGTTCGCTGGTGACGGGCGATCGGGAACCAATGTCAGGATGAGAGGCATGGTTAGGACGAACCATATGCCGGCCAGCGCGAGGAACCCGGTCCTCCAG
>Ga0181593_10005312_pt1 | contig 11660 bp, 13 predicted proteins | sample 071ome_19_FD_133756 | JGI IMG/M metagenome (GOLD analysis project Ga0181593, IMG submission 133756) | Coastal salt marsh microbial communities from the Groves Creek Marsh, Skidaway Island, Georgia - 071413AT metaG (megahit assembly) | ecosystem: Environmental > Aquatic > Marine > Intertidal...
AATTAGCTGAAAATAAGTTTAATGAAGTTGCCGAATTAATGGGCCGTCCTTTTACGATGTCTGGACGTGTATTTCACGGCGACAAAAAAGGTCGCACCATAGGCTTTCCCACTGCAAATATTTTATTACATCGCCGTAACTCACCTCTTTCAGGAGTTTTTGCGGTCAGTGCAACTAATAATAAAAACAGCTGGCAAGGTGTTGCAAATGTAGGTTTTCGTCCTACAGTTAATGGCACGCGTCAACAACTTGAAGTACATCTATTTGATTGCCAACAAGACTTATATGGCCAGCGACTTGAAGTGGAATTTTTTACTAAGTTAAGAGACGAAGTTAAATTTCCTTCATTCGACGCCTTAAGACAGCAAATAGATTTAGATGTAAATAATGCCAAAGAATTTTTTAGCCAAAGGACCTAACACTCCGTGACAAAGGACTACAAGAGCACGCTAAACTTACCTAGCACGAGTTTTCCTATGAAAGGAAATCTCGCACAACGCGAACCTGAATTGTTGAAAAAATGGCAGGATTCAAATATTTATCAACAAATTCGAGAGGAAAGTGCTCAACGTAATAAGAAATTTATTTTGCATGACGGCCCGCCCTATGCAAACGGCGATATTCATATCGGTCATGCGGTTAATAAAATTCTTAAAGACATTATTGTTAAAAGCAAAACATTTAGCGGCTACGACGTGCCATTTATTCCTGGCTGGGACTGCCATGGTTTACCGATTGAGGTCATGGTGGAAAAGAAAAAAGGCAAACCAGGCCAAAAAATTTCAGCAAAAGATTTTCGTCAAGCGTGTCGTGAGTATGCACAAAAACAAGTTGAGCGACAAAGAGAAGATTTTATTCGCTTAGGTGTTTTTGCAGATTGGCAAAACCCTTACTTAACCATGAACTTCCAGGTTGAGGCAGATATTGTTCGTGCGCTGGGAAAAATTATCAGCAACGGTCATTTAGAGAAAGGCTTTAAACCCGTTTACTGGAGTGTTGCGAGTGGCTCCGCCCTTGCCGAGGCAGAGGTTGAATATAAAGATAAAACTTCATTTGCGATTGACGTTAAATTCACGCCTGTCGAACAGTCTACTTTTAATAAACACTTTACAAATGCTAGCGATGAAATTACTTCTCATGTAGTCATTTGGACCACTACTCCTTGGACGTTACCTGCAAACCAAGCAGTAAGTCTGCATCCAGACCTTGAATACTCATTATTACAAATCTCACAAAATGGTAGTGATGAATATATATTATTAGCCTCTGATTTAATCGAATCTTGCTTACGACGATATTCAATCGAAGATCACAAAGTCGTGGGTACATGTAAAGGACATGACTTAGAACACATTAAACTAAAACATCCTTTTTATGACAAACATGTACCTATCATTCTTGGCGATCATGTTACAACCGAAGCAGGTACTGGTGCCGTACATACTGCCCCTGACCATGGTATGGATGATTTTGTTGTTGGTAAAAAATATCAAATCGATACATTAAATATTGTCGATGATCATGGTGTTTACCGTGACAACGTTGAATTATTCGCAAAACAACATGTACATAAAGTCGACCAATCTATCGTAGACTTGCTACTGCAAAATAATAAACTTATTCACCAAGAGACAATCACGCATAGCTTTCCGCATTGCTGGCGAACTAAAACACCACTAATTTTTCGTGCCACACCCCAATGGTTTGTTAGCATGGATAAAAATAATTTACTTCAACGCTCTTTAGAAGAAGTTGAAAATGTTAAGTGGTTACCAGACTGGGGCAAAGCCCGCATTGTCAGTATGTTAGGTAACAGCCCTGACTGGTGTGTGTCACGTCAACGCACATGGGGCGTGCCTATTCCTTTATTCGTCAATAAAGATACACAAGAATTGCACCCGCAAACAGAATCTATTATTGAACAAGTTGCTTTGAAAATTGAACAGCAAGGCATACAAGCTTGGTTTGACGCTGATAATTCAGACTTTCTTGGTGAGGACGCAGAGGATTATAGTAAAGTCACTGATACGCTGGATGTTTGGTTTGATTCTGGAGTCACACATGAATCAGTTATACAACGCCAGACAAGTTTGGAATTCCCTGCAGATTTGTATTTAGAAGGCTCTGACCAACATCGAGGTTGGTTTCAGTCTTCATTGAAAACCAGTATCGCTATTAATGACTGCGCACCTTATAAAACTGTATTAACACATGGATTTACCGTGGATGCCAGTGGACGCAAAATGTCAAAATCATTAGGCAATGTCATCGCACCTCAAAAAATATTTAAGTCATTAGGTGCAGATATTTTGCGCCTGTGGGTCGCATCGAGTGACTTTAGTAGTGAAATGAGTGTTTCTGATGAAATACTAAAACGTACTGCAGATTCATATCGTCGTATGCGTAATACAGTTCGATACTTACTTTCTAATTTAAATGGTTTTGATCCTGAGAAAGATCTTGTTCCATATGAGGATTTGGTTGCCTTAGATAAATGGATCTTACATAAAACATCTAAACTACAAACACAAGCTATCGAGCATTATGATAATTATGAATTTCATCAGCTCTATCAAGTGCTACATAATTTTTGCAGCATTGAATTAGGCAGCTTGTATCTTGATATTATTAAAGATCGAGTTTACACCATGCCAACTAATAGTTTGGCACGAAGATCTGCACAGACTGCTGCTTACCATATTGCACAATCACTATTACGTTTACTTGCGCCGATCATTAGCTTTACCGCAGAAGAAGCTTATTCGCATATTCCTAATAACACTGAAGCAACAATTTTTACTAAAACCTGGTATCAAGAGTTACCTGAACTCTCACTAGATGAACATTTAAATGAATCTTCATGGGATTTGATTTTTGACGTCAGGCAACATGTGATGAAAATGTTAGAAGAATCACGCGTGAAAGGTGACATCGGTTCTGGTCTAGAGGCAGAGGTATCTATTTATTGTGAACAAAAAACACAACAAGCGCTTGCATTACTGGAAGACGAATCGCGTTTTGTTTTTATCACATCTGCAGCAAAGATTTTACCTTATTCAGATAACTCGCCGGAGCCTATTACACTATCTAATAATGAAAAATTATCTGTGTCTATACAGCGCTCAAGTTATAAAAAATGTGTGCGTTGTTGGCATTTACGTAAAGATGTAGGCGAAAATAAAGATCACCCTGAGTTATGTAGCCGTTGTATTAATAACATTGATGACGATGGAGAAATCAGGCTATATGCGTAAATGGCTTATTTTGATCGCGATATTAACATTCATCGATCAAATAACAAAAAGAATTGCTGAAGCTAATTTACACTTTGCTGACCCTGTAGCAGTCATGCCCATGTTTAATTTCATGCTTGTATACAATGAAGGTGCTGCATTCAGTTTCCTTAGCCAGGCAGGCGGATGGCAAAGGTGGTTCTTTGTCGTGTTAGCTCTTGGGGTTTGCGCTTATCTCCTGTATTGGTTGCGCAGCATAACAAAATCTCAAGTACTATTAGGGCTAAGTTTAAGCTTGATCATTAGCGGAGCACTTGGCAACTTAATAGATCGGGTATTATATGGAAAAGTCACTGACTTCATTGACTTCTATTATCAGGCAGATAGCTGTATTTACTTTTTCTTTAATCTACCCAATCAAGGCTGCCATTGGCCAACATTTAATATTGCTGATATTTTAATTTCTCTAGGTGCAATATTAATGGCCATACAGATTTTTCGAGAGACTCCTGTCGATGAAGAAAAACATTGATATAAAACTAGCCAACCCAAGAGGATTCTGCGCAGGGGTTGATCGCGCGATAGAAATTGTTGAACGCGCACTTGATCAGTTTGGTGCACCTATTTACGTTCGCCATGAGGTTGTGCATAACCGTTTTGTTGTTGATAGTTTACGCGAAAAAGGCGCTATTTTTGTTGATGAGTTAGATGAAGTTCCTGACGACTCTACTGTTATTTTTAGCGCACATGGTGTTTCTAAAGCAGTAAGAAAAGAAGCTGAGCAACGTAAATTAACAGTATTTGATGCGACTTGTCCTTTAGTCACCAGAGTTCATATCGAAGTGATAAGAAATTGCAAACAAGGTCGTGACACAATTTTAATTGGCCACATGGGTCACCCTGAAGTTGAAGGTACTATGGGCCAGTTTACAGGAGAATTTGGTGGCAAGATTTTTCTGGTCGAATCTCCTGAAGATGTTGAAAAAGTAGTAGTGGAACAGCCTGATGACATTTCTTATGTGACTCAAACTACTCTATCAGTTGATGACACCAAAGAAATTATCGAAAAACTCCAGCAACGCTTTCCCAATATTCAGTCACCTAAGCGTGATGACATTTGTTATGCCACACAAAATCGTCAAGATGCTGTTAAAACGTTAGTACATGACTGTGACTTATTGTTAGTTATTGGTTCGGTCACAAGTTCTAATTCGAATCGCTTACGTGAAATTGCTGAAAAAAATGGTATTGAATCTTATTTAATCGACGATGCAAATCAAATTAATCTTAATTGGCTGGCTGGAAAATCCAGCATTGGTGTTACAGCAGGTGCATCTGCTCCAGAAGTACTCGTGAAACAAGTGGTAGAAAAATTATGTAATGAAACTCATGCTAATGTCAGCGAAATTGATGGCGTGGATGAAAATATTACATTTGCTGTGCCAAAAGAATTGCGTACTTCTAGTTAGAATTACCAAGCACTAGCAGGGTATTTTTCATTTTTACTATTGTATGTCACTGTTTCAGACCCATCGCCAAAACTAGCGTTTGCAGTTAGTTTTATACAATCAAATGGTGGGCCATCTGGATCACCGTCACATTTACTAGCCGTAATTAGATAAAATTCATTTTCTGTTTCGACCTTTTTACCACCTGCGTCTGGCAAATTAAGATCATCGACTAATTTATCTGTATATGTATTATTGTTTGTAAAATACCTTCGTTGAAGCTGCATAATCTCTAACAACATCACTTTTGCATCTGCATGACGCGTATTAGTAATATGGTTTTGATAAGAGGGATAGCCTATTCCAGCAATAATGCCTACGATTGCTATCACAATTAAAAGTTCGACTAGGGTTAAACCATTTTGATAATGACGTTTAGCCTTATCTTGGTTGACTAACTTCACAACCTAAAATCCATATCTTTGTAATCGTACGTGGCGCATTTAAACTATCTGTATCAAGGATATATGCTATTTCTTCTTCGCTACAAGTGCTGTCAAGCAGTTCACACTTGTTGTTGGGGGTTGCGCATCAATGGCTGTTTGATAGTTGTTAGTCGCTTGCAGAGCATGACTGCGATTAGCGCGCATGCGATCTACCATACTTTGGGCAAGTGAAGTCGCTTGAGTACGTAGATGTGCATTATAGCTACTGGAAATACTTTGCCCTTGTAGATTTGCTAAGCCCAACAAGCCAACCGAAAGTACCAGTAAAGCTATTAATACTTCGAATAGGCTAAATCCCTGTTGTCGTTTTTTTGTTGTGAGACTTTGAATAATCATTACGTTGAACAATTCGTCATTGCGCTATTACCAATTAAAGGCTTACCTGATGAATCAAGTTCTGCTAAACGTACTCTTCCCGATTGAATAAGAGTGATTGCTCTGGCTTTATCTGTTTGATTGTCTTTACACAATCGCACACTACCACTAACACCAACGGCTAATCTTCCAGAAGGAATGTACGGTATTGCTGTGTTATAGCCACCACTCGTCCCTCTCAATGTCATATTGTTTGGAATGCTTTCCCCCTCCCAAATCAATTCTTCATCAGTATTTGCAACATCTCGACTATTATCATTATTTGCATCGACAAAAATAATCCAACCGTTATCGTAACCCCCCGTATTACTACACGCAGAGCCATCACTACTCGGGCAAACGACTACTCGTTGATTACGCTTTATCGCTTCACTGCGAGCCAATGCTAAAGAGGAAATAAATCGATTGATATTTGTAGTTAACTGGTTTCTTTCCTGAAGCCCCAGAAAAGAAGGCACGCCAAGTGTGAGTATCACAGCAGCCACTGCGATGGTTATCATCAACTCAATAATAGTAAACCTGTGGTGCGCTTATGTTTTAAAGTGGCTTGATTCATTAATAATACCGAACCAGATGGTTGTATAACCAATTCATGTTGAGTGGATTTATTTGAAGTATAGAGGATTGTGAGAATGAGAAAAGGCCTAATTAACGTCGCAATGTACGCTTCATTTTGAAAGCATTACTTTAAGTGCGACATTCATCATTTTGGATGGTTGTGAGTTTTGTAGAATCAAACGGGATAATAAACCGCAGCTACAAAATGGGAATTAATAAAATAAATTTACTGTCTTATTTCACTTGTATATTTCTGAGACAATGTTGCCCACTGCTGTTGCTGAATATTTAGCTTGATCAACTCAGTGACAGGTACAACTTCTATATTATGTTCTAGCAAGGTTGGAAGATAATCAGTTAATAATTTAATAGTGGCAGGATAAGGGTGGCCGATCGCAACGGCATGACCTTTTCGTTTGGCAAGTGATTTTAAATACTCAAGCTGGCGACTAATTTCTCGTTCACTACGCCCATTATCTAAAAACACATCACGTGAAATATTCGGTATATAGTGCTCTTTAGCTATTTTGCTTGCCACTGTTTGAGCAGTTGTCTTGCTATCAACAAAATATAGATTATCAGAACGGCTAGATAGCACCTGCATCAACCAGGACATATGTCCTGGGTGCCGAGTTAAAAGGCTACCCATGTGGTTATTGACCCCACGCGCATGGGGCACAGAATCAATGCTTATTTGAACAGATGATTGAAACTGCTTTTGAGTTAGCTCAAGGGTGAGTGAACCGGGACCTAAATCTGAATCACGTGATGATTGCATAGGCAGATGCACCATCACTTCTTTACCATTAGATGCGGCTAAGTTAGCTAGCTTTTTAGAATATGGTCGATTAGGTAAGAATGAATAAGTGAGTTGATACGGTAAATCAATAAGCGCCTGGCCTTGCTCAAAGTTATTACCAAGATCATCGATGATAATCGCCACTTTATAAGTTTCATGATGATAAAGTGACTCTTCAGCTAACAGTGTCGCTGTAGATAACAATAAGGCCGTCGCGATTAAGAGACGGCCTAGTATTGCTGTTATTTTTTTTGACTGACCTAAAGTAAAACGTTTATGCACTCGCAGAATCTTTTTCTTTGGCTAAATCCTTAAGAATGCTCAGTGCTTCATCCAACACCGCATCCTCTTCACTGTCTACGGTTATTGTAATATGTTTTACATCTTTTTGTTGGCCTTCTTGTTCTTTTTCTTGATTATTTTCTAAATGCCCTTTCAGATCAGCCTCACGCACAAACTTAAAGCGCTTATTGTCTTCTTCACTTTCACCGTGAATCTCTTCAACCAAAATATCAGGAACAATGCCTTCACTTTGGATAGATTTACCAGTAGGTGTGTAATAACGCGCAGTAGTTAGTTTTAGTGCAGAGTTTTCTTTTAGCGGCAATATTGTTTGCACAGAACCTTTACCAAAAGATTTCTGCCCCATAATTACAGCACGATTATGGTCTTGTAAGGCACCCGCCACAATTTCTGAAGCTGATGCAGATCCTTCATTTATTAACACTACAACTGGTGCACCGTCTAAAGTATCGTTAGTACTAGCACTGTAATTTAATTCAGCATCGTCGACTCGACCTTTAGTAAATACAATCAACTCACCATCATTCAAGAAGATATCTGACACACCTACCGCGCCTGTTAAGACACCACCAGGGTTGTTACGTAAATCTAAAATCAAACCAGAAAGATCTTGATCAGATTTTTTTAATAACTTCTCAACAGCGGCAATTACATTGCGAGTTGTTTTAGACTGAAAGCTAGAAATTCGAATGTAACCAAAACCTGGCTCCAGTATTCGACTACGAACACTTTTGACACGAATTACATCTCGAGTGACAGAAATTTCAAGCGGCTTAGCTTCACCTTCACGCACAATAGTTAGCAAGATTTTAGAACCACGTTTTCCGCGCATAAGTTTCACAGCTTCATTAAGTGTTAGACCTTTTACTTCTGTCTCATCCAACTTAATTATTACATCACCCGCTTTAACACCTGCTTTATCCGCGGGTGTATCTTCAATTGGCGAAATCACTTTAACAAAGCCATTTTCCATACCGACTTCAATACCTAGTCCGCCAAATTCTCCTGTGGTACCAATCTGAAGTTCTTTAAATTCCTCTTGACTGAGATAAGATGAATGTGGATCCAAGCTACCCAGCATTCCGCGAATGGCACCTTCTAAAAGTTTGTGATCACCCACTTCTTCAACATAATCTTTTTTAATGCGCGCGTAGATATCAGTAAATAATTGAATATCAGAAAGGGGTAAATCTAAAGCTGCTGCATCACGTTTTGCCAGCACTTGGTGACTACCTGCTACCAGCAGCCCAATTAGCAAACCGATTGTGAGTCCTAGGCTGAGTGGTTTATAGCTTTTCATGGTACTTCTCCTTGAAATCAGTACACGAGAAATTGTTATGGGAGCACGATAATAACTATCTAGACCGTGCTTAATTATGTTGTATTTCTAACATAATATAATGGAAGTTCTGATTGGTTAACAAAGTGGCTGAGACAAGGCAAAAAACAGCGAAAAAGCGCAGTGTATATATGAATACATGAGCATTTTGAGATGTTTTTTAACAAAGTATCAGAGTCAATCAGGGCTTCCTAAGTTCATTATTACGGAGAATAAGCCATCTTAGGGTGTGCACACCAGTCTGCTGGATCTACTGGCGCACCTTGGCGACGAATCTCAAAATATAATGCTGGTTCGTTGATATCACCCGAATCCCCAACCACAGCGATCAATTCTCCAGCGGTCACTGCTTCATCAAGTGACTTATACAAACCTTCTGCATGGGCATATAAACTCATAAACCCATCGCCATGATCAATTATGATCATCCATCCGTAATGGTCGAACCAGTCTGCAAACACCACAGTACCGGGGTAAATCGCTTTAATCTCGGCGCCCTTATTGCTCTTTATCAGTACACCTGTCCACTGATTTTGGCTTGAGCTTAGTCGTCTATCACCAAAACGTGACTTAAGCTTACCGTCTGCTGGCCAATACAAACTACCTTTTTGTTGCGCGAATTTGCCTTTAGATTGCTTAACAGTGATGTTTTTGAGTAATTTCTTTAGCTTCTTTTGTTTATCTTTTTCTTTCTTTAGCTGCTGTGCACTTGTCGTAATGCTATCCGAAAATTTTGCTTGAATATTTTTTTTCTCATTTCTGATTTTTTCTAAAGAATTTTGCGCATTTGAGTGTTTATTGAGCATTTTTTGCAGCGATTCAAACTCTTTTTGTGTCGCTTTTTGATTTTCAGAGACCTGATTTGCAAGACTTTTCATTGCATTTATCTGTTCAGAACGCGCACGATGAACAAAATCATAAATCAATGCATTACGCCCAACGTTTTGTAAGCTATTTTGGCTCAACAAAACTTTCCACTTGCTTTGCGTATTAGAAGAATAAGCCAAACGAATTTGCCGTTTGAAGTCATGACTATGGTCACTAATTTTTTGATCCAACCTGGTCGCTTCTTGTTTATAGGTGTTTAAATTCGCCTGACTCGCACTAATTTGTTTTTTTGTGCGGTCTATCTCTCTATGAAGTTGGCCTATTTCACCCTCTAGTTGCTGCAAGTCTTTTTCTACAACTGCTTGATCTTGCTTACTTTTTTTAAGTTTTGTTTCAATCTCAGAAACGATTTTGGCAATATTGCTTAACTTCTGATCTATAGCTGAAATATCTTCCTCAGCATAGACGCTATTTAACAATAACTTACTGAGTAATATAGAAATAAATGCGATAACCAATATATGTGGCAAGTAAAACTTATGACATAAATTTTGAAAAAGGCTATTCAACAGACAGTTTCGCGACTATTATCGACTTATTAATGGTTTAGAATATTAGATAATGCCATTATTATTTTATTAGGATTTAAATGGAAGCGAACAATATGACTGATACTAGCTTTGTGCCACTCAATCGCACAGATCTGATGGCTAAGGAAGAAGATATCGAAAGAGCCTCACGCTCATTAAAAGCCATGTCTCACCCTTTACGTTTAAAGATTCTCTGTGTCCTTGGTAATCGCGAGGTCAGTGTACAAGATATTGTTGAAAATGTAGGTACTTCTCAAAGTAACATTTCACAGCATCTAGCAATTTTAAGAGATAAAGGAATTTTAAAATCTCGAAAAGACGCAAATCGTGTTTACTATAAAGTTGGCGATGATCGCACACTTAAACTAATCGAAATGATGCAACACGTGTTTTGTTCGGTCCATTAATTATCGCGACACAATCATAGATTAAACTCTACAACTAACATTTCCACATACATTGTGGGCTGCAATTTATTATGACGCCTGAATCTAGTTTCATTTACGATAATTTTATTTTATTCGCTGCACTGGGAGTGATACTCGCTCTTATCTTGCGTATGGAAATTAAACGTGCGACGCGTGGTTTTAAAGACATAACACCTCCCGAAGCAGTACAGATCATTAACAAAGAGGATGCTTTTATCCTCGACGTACGAGAAAGTAATGAACTTGCACAAGGATCCATTCGCAATGCAAAACATTTAGCATTAAGTGTTCTTAAGCAGCGTGTTGACGAATTAAAATCATATGCGGATAAACCAGTGATTGCTTATTGCAAAGCTGGAAATCGATCTACAGAAGCATGTGCAATACTCAAGAAAAATAACTTTACTAATGTAATGTCACTAAAAGGTGGCATAGAAGCATGGAAAGTTGCCAACTTACCGGTGGTGAAAAAATGACGACTCCTAACGTTAAAGTCTATAGCGGAAATCTATGCCCATACTGCACGGCAGCTAAGCGTTTACTTGATAGCAAAGGTGTTAAGTATGAAGAAATTAATGTAGATACCGACCCTACTATGCGTGCTGAAATGGAAAAACTCAGTCAACGTACTAGTGTGCCGCAAATTTTTATTGGCGATACTCACGTAGGTGGCTTTGATGATTTAGCAGAACTGAATCGTGAAGGAAAACTTAACGACATGTTAAGTATCTAACTAGCGACGAAATATATTAATTACAAAACACTCATGGCAGAGAACGAACAAAAATTTGAGATTCAAAAAATCTTTGTTAAAGATATTTCTTTTGAGTCTCCTAACTCTCCGGATATTTTTCGAGAAAAGTGGCAGCCGAAAACGGACATTCACATGACAGCACAGAATGTAAAAATTTCGGATGAGCTTTATGAGGTCACACTGAACGTGACAGTTACTTCTGCTCAAAACGATCGCACAGCCTTTCTAGTAGAAATAAAACAATCGGGTGTATTCTTAATTAACAACTTCCCTGAGGATCAACTCGGTCATTTACTTGGTAGTTATTGCCCACATACTCTGTTCCCGTTTGCTCGTGAAGCCATATCAGATATTGTCACCAAAGGTGGCTTCCCACCATTGTTATTATCGCCGGTAAATTTTGATGCGCTATATCAGCAGCAACTTGCAAAATTACAAGAACAACAAGCAGCAACAGATACTAAACACTAACGCTCTCTCGCATTCTTGCAGGAGAAAT
>Ga0181593_10005315_pt1 | contig 11659 bp, 7 predicted proteins | sample 071ome_19_FD_133756 | JGI IMG/M metagenome (GOLD analysis project Ga0181593, IMG submission 133756) | Coastal salt marsh microbial communities from the Groves Creek Marsh, Skidaway Island, Georgia - 071413AT metaG (megahit assembly) | ecosystem: Environmental > Aquatic > Marine > Intertidal zone...
ACTCGGTCAGCTCTACTTGAGATTTGTGGAGCTCGTCGTTTTGCATTTCCAATTCGACCTGATACACGCTCAGTTCGTGTATGAGGGCTTGGACATCCTCGATCGCCATCGCCGGGGTTTGGGTGCGATTGGCTCGAAGCAATTCCTCCGCCTTTCTGCGCAGACTCGCAGCTGACTTAGAGCTCTTATTCTTCTTGGTCATCGGGAGTTGCTTTTTTGGCGAGATTGGGGGCCCATGGTTTCCTATTTTGAATGTGGAGTGAGAAACTCAGCAGCCTGGCGGGCCAGCAATTCGAGCACATGCAGGGTCCGATCATCGGGTTCATGTGGCTGATTGAAGTGCACTGACATGACGCCTGTCAGCTTGCCGTCATAGGTGGTCAGAGGGATCGACACGACGGCGAGAACGCCTGCCTGCAATTGGATATCGAGGGCTGGCGTCCCTACGAACATGGGGTCTACTCTGACGTCCTTGACAACGACACGCTTTTTCTTCCGAAGCGCAGTGCAATAAGTGCCGCTGCCGCGCTTCGTCTCGCTGTCCCAGAATTCAAGCCACGGCTTTTCGAAACCTTTAAAGGCCTGTATCGTCAAATTCCCCGATTCCAGATCAACGAGTTGGATATTTCCTCTATCCGCTCCGGCAATCTTTGTCGCGCAACTCAGCACCATCTTCAGGAATCTCTTGGGATTGGTAGAGTTACGGGAGAAGCGGGTGCCGACCTCTTGAAGCCGAGACATGCTTTCCAGCATATTCTCCAGGTTAGCATTGGTGGAGGCCAATTTACTTTCGGCTTCCTTGAGTTTACTGACGCCGACAAATGTCAGAACCAGTCCGTCGATCGCGTTGTTGGCGGTTCGGTAAGGCAAGATCCGCATAAGGTACCATACCCCAGTCCTAGTTTTAACCTCTCGCTCCCAGAGGTCCAGATTGCTTAGCACTGCCCGACAATCGGCCATGAGATCCTCGCATTCGAGATTAGAGGCAAGATCAGAAAGCGGCCGACCGATGTCGTTCTGCCGGATGGACACGATTCCTTTCGCTTGATCGGTGAATCGCTTGATATTCAGTTCGTTGTCTAGGAAGACTGTAGCAATTTCGGTGCTATTCAGCAGATTTTGCATATCGTCGCTAGCTTGAGATAGGTCGACTACATTCGATTGCAGTTCGGCGTTGACCGTGATTAGCTCTTCATTGAGCGATTGCATCTCTTCTTTCGACGTTTCCAACTCTTCGTTCGTGCTCTGCAGTTCCTCGTTGGTCGATTGCAGCTCCTCGTTGGTGGATTTGAGTTCCTCATTTGAAGTTTCCAATTCCTCGAGGGTAGTTTGGTGCGATTCTTTCAGGTATTGCAGTTCTTGCTCCAGTTGTTCGAGTCGCTCGCGTTTAACGGACTTCCGTTGAAGTTTTGACTCATGCTCCCTGAAAGACTCAGAATTTGAAGGAGGGATGGGGAGGAAAGTCACGAGAAACAATCCGCTCAGGCTGTCAGGTTCTACTATTTTCGAGACCGACAGTCGGATGTGGGCGAAATTCCCATTTATTTTCAATCGCACGTTATCGCTGACTATCTCGCCTTCTTTAGCTGAACATTTTCTAAGGGCAGACGCCAATTCGATTTTCAGGCCCTCGCGGGCCATCTTCAGTATGTTCGATTTTGGTTTCCCCTCCGTTGGTTCCAGATATTCTCCGGAACGACCATGTATATAGACGATGTCCCCATTTTCGCTTACCACAACGCTGGTTGGAGTGAGACGGGCCAAGAGCAAACGCTCGACCTGGTCAGAAATCGGCGGCTGTCGGCTCGGTGTCGGAGCGAAGGCCGCCGCTGGGGAATTCCCCTCGTCGCCAGTTAGCGGTTGAGTGGGGATTTCCGGCAATGCGCGGGAGCCTAGGGGGCTTTCCTTGCGGCGGAAAATCTTCCAGCGTTTATCGACAGGTTCGAACAATTCGGTCAGGGCACCGATTGTTTCCGAAGGACCGAGAAATAACAAGCCGCCGGGCTTTAGAGCGTAGTGAAAAATTGGTAACAGCTTGTTCTGCAAGTCGGAATTCAAATAAATGAGCAAGTTTCTGCAAGAGATCAGATCCAGCCTAGTGAATGGCGGGTCTTTGGTTACATTTTGTGGAGCGAAGATGGCCATTTCGCGAATACCCTTGCGGACGCGGTAGGCGTCATCTTCCCGAGTGAAGTAGCGATCCAGCCGTTTGGCTGAAATGTCCGCAGCGATCCCTTCCGGGTATAGACCGCTCCGCGCCGCGTCTACAGCCTCCATGTCGAGATCCGTACCGAACACTTGGGCATCCAAGTGGCTTTTGGCTTTGTCAATGCACTCGCGTAGGGTGATAGCCAAGCTGTAGACTTCCTCGCCTGTCGCGCAGGCTGGTACCCAAGTTCGAATAGTGTAGTTTTTTGGACGCGATTTAATGAGCTCCGTGAGAGATGCGCTCAGCGCTCTCCAGGCTTCTGGGTCGCGAAAGAAATTCGTAACGCTTATCAGCAGCTCCTTGAAGAGTATTTCTACTTCTTTGGAGTTTTCTTGCAGGTAGTGGACATATTGGCTCGTTTCCGGGATTTGATGCAGGTTCATCTGCCGCTCGATTCGCCGGCGAAGCGTGTTTCTCTTGTAGCCAGAAAAGTCGTGCCCCGTACAGCTTCGCAACAGAACGAAAATCTTCTGCAAGGACTCTTCAGTTATCGCTGGCGATTCGGGAGCGATTATTTTTCCCAAAAAATAAGGCTCTTTCGTGTAGGTAATCAGGCGCTTTGGTATCTCGCTGGGAATTAGCGAATAATCCGCTGAATGGGTCGCAATTGCGCTAGAAGGCATTCCCGCGTACAGCGCTGACGATGGGTCCTGTACGATAGTCAACCCTGACACGCCTTTGATTGCCGCTAAGCCAAGCGCCCCATCGGTGCCCATGCCCGACAGCACGATTCCGATAGACCGTTTTCTCTGATCCTCTGCAAGCGAGCGAAAAAAGTAGTCGATGGGCAATGGAGGAATATCTGTTTTCTCTGTATCCATTCGATGCAAGGCGCCGTTTAGAAGCGCCAGGTTGCTGCTGGGCGGGGCAACATAAACGTGGTTTGGCTCGAGCTTTACTCCATCGAATGCTTCGGCAACTTTCATAGTCGTCGACCTCCCCAGCAACTCCGCCAGCAAGCTTTCTCGCCCCGGTTGCTGATGCGTAACTACGACGAATGCCATGCCTGTGTCCGCTGGCATATGAGCAAAAAATTTTTGAAGCGCCTCGAGTCCGCCAGCTGACGCTCCAATGCCGACGATGGGAAATAGGGAAGATGCTTGAGGGTTTGCCGAGGCGCGGGCTTCGCGTTTCGTGGACTTTTTCGCCGCCTTTGCTTTTGGTCGGGAACTCGAACCGGGCTTGGTTTTTAGTTGAGCCATCTCGCCCAATTTAAACCGGCAAGGCGATCTGGCAATACTTTGCTTCAGGTCCAGTCTCTAGGCCCGCTTTTCCCGATCATGGAAATAATCGCTTAGTTTTGAAAAAGCGGCATACTAAATCGTATATAACACATTGATATACAGAAGGTAAACACATAATCCAGACAAGGTTTACACCCATAGCCGCCTCAGACTTTCTAGGAAAATTTCCTAGAAAGGTTCAGTTTATCCACCAATGTTAAAAAAATGTAGATGCCTGTATTTTCCCAGGCATCAAATACGCGCCGTCCCTATCCAATGGATGGCCCAAAAAGAAGCTCTGAAATTCCTTCCAATACCTATGCCAAGAGATTCCTCCAACTCGATCATCGATGCCTCGGGCATCTTCAGGGGCAATGCCTCACCCTCAATCCCGTCCTCTCGGCGCGGCAAAGACGAAATCCACGAACCGCTTCGATCGCTCAAGCCGTATATCCTCAATAATTGGATAAGCTTGCTGGAATCGTGGCCTGATGAGCAGTCTTTTTTTGCCGACCTGCTAGATCGTTCGAATTTTGGCGGCATTCTGGACTCGGTTTTCCGCATAACGGATTATCTTAGCGAGGATGAGGATCCTTGCGCGTCGCTGCCGACAAACGGTGGGAATTTATCCATGGGAAAGACCGTGGATTGCCGAATGCACGAGCCGGTATGCGTAGCCCTGTATCAGACCTGTTTGGAAGCCTTCCGATCCGCGATCAGGGCATTCCATCCCCTAAGTGTCAATGGCCAGAACCTGGAGGAAAACGAACTAGAGGATCTGGTTGAGCTGGCGACGCGGGCTGCCATACAGTTGGAAATGGACTCCCACGGCCGTCCTTGCCAAGGCCCGGAATGCCCTTTTGCCCGCGACTACCCCATCAGCCTTGGTGGATCAAAGGGCAGAGCGATCCTGTGACGGTTTTGAAAGGAACGGGAGATGGTCGTAACCAGTAATTAATTACGTTAAATGATTTTATCGGATTTGGGAGGAGGTCAGTAGGCCACTGCGAAGCCCTTCTAGGTTCCTCGCATGGAGGAGAAGAGTTGTCAACACCCCTGAAGCAGCCCAGGAACTGCTCAAGGTGGTGGGCCAAAGGAAAAAAGCAAACAAAGGTTCAGGCGGCTCGACTAAGAGTCGCCTGAGCCAGTTCGGCTGCCTAGTTCATCTTTTGGGAGAATGTCCAATCCCGTTGGAACCTAGGCTCCCATTATTAGCGTGAGTTAGGCTCGTTTGTGGGCGCTTGGAGATAGCCCGGAGAATGCCAAGGTCTCTACCGGTGACGCATATTGGCGATGGATAGTAAAAACGGACAAAGCATAGAAGATAGGATACGGGATCTTGAGGTGGGCATCCCGCTTTAAAAGGTTTCCCTTGAGGGTCGACCGACGGTGCCCGAGCGCGCTAGTGGAATAGTGATATTCGCTCACGGAAGCGGTAGTATTAGCTTCAGCCCTTGCAATTGGTTTGTGGCCGAGTTTCTTCAAAGGGCGGCAAGGGCGACACTGCTTACCGACTTGCTGACGGTAGAAGAGGAGCGTCTGGATAGTGCCATAGGCGAGTTGCGTTTCGACATTCCATTGCGTTCCGATCGCTTGGTCGAGATCGCGGATTGAGGAAAGAGCCATCCCCGAACGAGTCTCTTGAAAATCGGCTATTTTGGATCGAGCACCGGGGTTGGCGCGGCGCTTTTTGCCGCTGCCCGAAGAAGCGATGTCGCTACGGTCGTTTCTCGAGGTGGGCGTCCCGATCTTGCGGGTAAGTATCTGTCAAGGGTAGTCGCTCCCTCTTTGCTGATCGTCGGGAAAGCCGGTGTCCAAGTCTTGGCCCTCAATCGGGAAGCCCTCAGGCATCTCAACGCCCGTTCAGAGCTAAGAGTCATACCCGGCGCCACGCGCTTGTTCGAGGAACCGGGAGCATTGGAAAAGGCGGCTAGAGAGACAACGAAATGGTTTCAAATTCACTCTACTAGGCGTATGTACTACTAAGACAGGGCTCAAGCGGGACAGAAACTGGCGATGGCCCTGGCGAAATAAGCGGGGAAGGCGGACACCTTCGTATTCGCGTTGCCTCGTGGCGGCGTGCCGGTAGCTTTTGAAGTGGCGAAAGCCCTACAGCTGCCGCTCGACGTTTTGCTGGTGCGCAGACTAGGCGTGCAGGGGTAAGAGGAATTTGCCATGGGCGCCATCGCAGAAGGAGGCATTCTTTATATCAACGAACCCATCAAGCCTGAGCTTGAGATTCCGCAGTCAACGGTGAATCGTGTCGTTTAAATTCAGAGGCGCGAACTCGAGCGTCGTCGAAAGCTGTACTAGGGTGATAGCCCGTTCCGGAATCTGGAAGGCAAGACCGTTATTCTGGTTGATGGCGGCTTGGCTACCGGCGCTTCGATGCTAGCGGCGGCCAATGCCTTGAGCCAGTTGAAAATCGAGCGCCTTGTTGTTGCCGTTCCGGTTGGGGTGCGGGAGACCTGCCGAGAATTGAGGGCAATCGTGGATGAGCTAGTTTGCCTCCATTGCCCAGCGCCATTTCATGGGGTGGGACTCTGGTATCGCGATTTCTCGCAAACGATTGATGAAGCGGTTCGGCGCATCTTGGAGAAGGCTGCTGTTTGGGAAAAAACGGTACAGGAGTAGACGATGGATCGGTGTAAGGGAGGGGAATCGATAAACCTCCGTCTATCGGACAAGAAAGCTGTTTGCTCTAGAATGTATTCCTAAGGTAACTGGAGGAGAGTGAGCAAAATAGTAACTTCTGGGAAACGCTAGTTTGCTAACTGGGGTAATTCTGTTTGGATCTTGCAGGAGATCTCTATCTCCTAGTTTAAATCGTTTATGATCGACGATTTAATAAAAAATTGGTGCTCAGGGCGGGACTTGAACCCGCACGGCATAAGCCATACGCCCCTCAAGCGTACGTGTCTACCAATTCCACCACCTGAGCATAGGGGGAATGGGAAAAAAGGAAACTTGGAAGGCGATGTAAAGCGTCAAAACAAACAAATTGATTTATGGACTCAATTGGGTTGATTATGGGATTTCTTGCATCTATTTGTCAAGCGATCACGTAGATCCAACCATTGTCACGCTTACACAAACCGCAAACCATTCGGGGGGCGAGAGCCTCCTTTTTAAAGATTTCAAATGATTGAGCCGAGTTCCCAGGGACCCAAGGACGAACAGGAAGCGCCCAACCCGCTTGATCTGTCAGACTTGAAGAGCTTCAGCTTTGGTACCGAATGGACCGATGCCGGAGAAAAGCCAAGAGGCGATCGAAGGTCTGGATCGGGGCGATCCCCTGGGCAGCAGCGACGGCTGGATCGTCGAAAGGGCGGGGCTGGCAAGGAAGCCAGAGACCGGCGCCCCTTTGGGGAAAGAGGCCCTTCCTCTGGTGACAAACGAGATGGATCCAGAGCGGATTTTTCCGAACAGGGCGACCGACGGGAATCTTCCCAGAGGAGAGGCCAGGGAAGGTTTGATGGGCGGCATGGGCGACCACAATTCGATAGATCCTATGAAAGCCCGGTGTTCGAGGTTGGTTTTTACCCCGATGACGACGGCTTTGCGACGATTATCAAAGCGCTCAGGACGAATCACATTACTTACGAGTTGTTTGAAGTTTCTCGTATCTTTTTAGAGAAATCGGAACGTTACGTCGCCAGCGTTACACGCAAGGGGGCTGAGGGCGAACAGGCGGAACGCGTAGCGGTCGCGATTCCTGACGGCATGCCGTTCGAAACCGAAGAAGAAGCCATCCAGCATGTCATAGCCAACCATGTGGATGCCTTTTTCGATCAAGAGGAGATAGAAACGGAACCGCCTTCAGGAAATTTCCCCTTCGTCAATCGTTGCGGCATGACCAAGAAAATCTTGGGACCGCCGAACTATCATCGTTACGAGGAATTTGTTAACCAGCACTTTCAGACTCAGATAGGTAATGCCTCCTTCGAGCGATTCCAGAGCGCCATCGTTCAGGATCGAGAGGAAGAGGCGGTCAACGAATGGCTGGAATCGATGAAAAAAACGATCCGCTATTCGACGAAACCTGAGGAAGGCGAGACAGTGCAAACCTTCGACACGCTCAAGGAAGCGCTCGTCTATCTGCGAACAACGCAGCGGGATAAGATAGTCAAGACCGTCAACTATGCCCGCGTTCCCGGTGTGACGATCGACAAATATCCCGACACGGAAGTTAGTCGGGCCGTCAGTGGCGAGCTTGCCCGCCAGCGAAGATTTCCCCTCGAGACGGCCAACTTGATTCGCGGAAGGCTGCGTCGGGAGAATTTCAGCATTTACAAGCGCGGCTCAAAAGGGGTCACTTACATTTGCGCGGCTAAGCGAAACTTTCGCCAGCCCGGGCGGGTCATGTCCGATTCACTTGATCGCCTGATCCATTACGTGGAGCTCAATGCCGGGGTGAAGGTCAAGGAGTTGCCTTCGCAATACAAGGCGTGGCTGCAGGAAGCGCATCCGGATACCGAATACGATGAAAAGAAGCTTTTTCAGGATCTCCATTGGTTGATAGCCGATGGCTACATTTCGCATTTCGCTGACGATTCGCTGGTTGTGCAGCCGATTCTGGATGTAAAGTCCGGCGAGGAAAAGGTTGCCGAGGCGCAGTCGCAAAGAGTCAAGCCGCAAGACGCGCCTAAGGCGGAGGCCGTTTCTAAGCCTCTCAGCGTCTCGAGTCCTGAAGGCGGGTCCAAGAAAGAACTGGAGGAATCTTCGGATGTGCCTGTGGCTGCCAGTGAATCCGTTGAAGTTACAGATGAGGTGAAAGCTAAACAGCTAGGCAATGAGGCGAATGATGCTAACTCCGAAGAATTGGCGTCAGAGGCGCGGGAGACGAAAGTCGGTAGTGCTGATCCGCAGGCCACTCTGAGCGAGGTTGAGAGCAACGAGGACGTCGTTCCTGATGAACAAGAGCCGAGCGCCGAGGAAGGGGAGGATAACGCTCCTGAATCGGCGGCAAAGACTGAGGAACCTGACAATCAGGAGGGCTCGATGTCTGACATTGAGGAATCATCTGAAGAGATTGAAGCCGAGCCAGAATCAGACAAGACCGAAGGTTCGGCGAATGAATCCGAGGCGGATGTTGAGTCTGTTGAGGTTAAGAGTTGAGTTGAGAACGGTAGCGGGCGATCTCCGGGCGCTCACGGATGCCAGTGTATGATTGGCCGAAAGCTAATCGGCCAAAATCTGGGGCCCAATATAGCACTCGGAGATCGCCCCCTACTCTAAATGGCTCGAATCGAATGCTTGCCTGGCGATTCGATAGAAAAAACCAGCTCCAATGTGGGCTTCCAAGGTAGGGCTCCCAGCAGCTGGGGCCACTCTATTGCCAGGCAGAAGGGAGGCTTCATGAAATCTTCAAGCATCAGTTCTTCCGCCATGTTCGGAGCTCCTTCTAGTCGGTAGGCATCCATGTGAAGCAGAGTTGTCTGGCCATCTCTACTACGATAGTAATTAAAGATATTGAAGGTTGGGCTTGTAATAGTTTCCAGGATACATAGACCTTGTGCCAAACCTTTGACGAATGTCGTTTTCCCCGCGCCTAAGTCTCCTTTAAGCGTGAGAATAGCATTCTCGGGCAGTTCGGAAGCTAGGGATGCTCCGATATCGATCGTCTCTTCGCTGGAAAGGGTTGTTAGGCCCGATCTAAGGTTTTCCAAAATGGGCATAGCCTGTTAAGCTGATTTTGCTCGATTCGCTCGAGAATTGGACAGCGTCCTCGCGCTCGCCTCGCTCGACGATCGTGCCGATGCAGGTAAGGGGGGTGTCGAACCGTTGTCTCCAATCGGATTCAAAGGCGGCGATGGATGCGCTATTCTCAATGGCGAAAAGCAACTCATAGTCCTCACCGTCATTGACGGAGTGGTCGACGGGTGTCCGTCCGGTTGATTTTGAATACGTGATTGCCGCATCGCTGATGGGTAGGCTATTTTCTGCTAGTGCAGCCGCTTGGCCGGGCTTGAGAAGGGAGGCGCAGTCTTTGCCCAGACCATCGCTTAGGTCCGTGCAGGCGATCGTCTCTTTTCGGTTTGCCAGCCATTGACCCTCGTCCAGCCGAGGAGTGAAGGCATGGTGTTTCTTGGAGCTTGATCCACCGAGGAAACCTGTAACATAGATCCGAGAGCCCATCTCGGCCTGCTTTCTTTGCAGAACGCGGCCGCTTGAGAATCCAATCAGGGTTAAAAAGGCTCCGAGAAATCCGGAGGTTTCGCAAATGTCGCCGCCGTTGATTTCAATTGAGTAGGACTGGGCTACCTTGGATAAGCCCTGATGAAAGGCCTGTAGCCAATCTATGGATAGATTGGTTGGAAAGGAAAAGGATATTACCGCATGCTTTGGTTGGCCTCCCATAGCGGCGATGTCGCTTATGTTGCGCTTGAGCAGCTTTGCCGCTGCTTGTTCTGGAGCGACGGAATCGTCGAAATGCTTCTGGTAGACGACCGGATCGGTTGTTACCAGAAGTTTGCCTGGGCTTTGAGGAATAGGGATTGCGGCGCAATCATCACCCATGCCTTGGGGGGAAGAAGGTGTCGATGGGCCGAGCCATTTCTGAATGCGTTCTATCAGCTCGATCTCTCCCAGAGAAGCCACTTGATTTTGAATCTCGCTGGTGAAGGGATTCATAGCTCGATGGGGTCGATAAGGAAAATCATCACCACGTTGACCAGATTGAAAAGGGCGTGTACGGTAATGCTGGAAATGAGGTTTCCCGACACTCGATAGACGATGCAGAGGGCAATGCTCAGGATGAACAAAGGCATGAAACTATATAGGTTGAAGTGCATGAGGGCGAAGATCACAGATGCTATGGCGATTGAAAACGCCTTGGGTAGCCGGCGGTTCAAGTAGCGGAAAAGGAATCCGCGATAAACCAGCTCTTCGCAAATGGGGGCGACGATAACGATCAGGCAAACCATCAAGAACATTTCCTGAGGAGTTCCACCATTCTGGACGAGGAGCACGGGAAGTTGAAACTCGTAGGCAACCCCGGTTGTGTCTAGAATAGCCCGCCAGATCAGCATAGTGGGCATCAATGCTAGATAAACGCAGACGAATCCGATTGCCCCGATCTTCGTTGCCTCCAACCAGCTTACAGGCTGGTCGCGGATCTCGTAGGCCGCGAATTGCTTGAAGAGATACCAGGCCAGTATTGAGCTAAACTGTAGTCCAAATCCGGATGCCAGAACATAAGGAAGCGATTCGAAATCTTGCTCCGCCCCGCTGAGAAAGCTGTAAGCAGACACGAACAGGCCTGAGAGAAGAAACGATCCCAAAAACACGAAGCAAACAAATAGCCAGGCGTCGAAGGGCTTGATGTCCCATTTGGCCAGGCGATTGGAGCTTCGGATCTTTTGCAGCAATTCCATCGAGCTAATACACGGATCGGGAGTCAAAGGGTGAGGCTCGAGTTGGGCGAGTCCAAAACCCAAAACGATTCGTTTATGAAATTGGTAGCGGACGCTCGGTTTGTGTTGCGCGATTCGCTGTCGAAAATCGATTTTTGATGACAAAGTCGACGGGAGGCGTTTCCTTTTCGCCCTTTCGCGATGGTAAGCAGATCTAGAAAACGGGCTTCGTTGCACACCTTGGGATGCCGATTGAACCAATCGGAGACCTTGCTTATTCAACAGCGTTTGAAGGACGACGGCTACGAAATCGTCCCGTTTGGCGAACCGGCCGACTTGGGAATCATCAACACCTGCACAGTGACCAACCTGGCCGACTCGAAATGCCGGCAATCCATCCGTCAATTCACGCGTCGGAATCCGCATGCCTATACCGCTGTGATCGGTTGCTATTCGCAGATGGGCTCCAAGGAGATCGCCGCTATAGAAGGCGTGGATCTGATCATTGGCAATCAGGATAAAATGAGCGTTGTCGACTATATCGGACAGGAAAAGAACGAGAAGCCGATTATCGTTCGGGAGAAAATTAGCCAAGACGACTTTTCTATAAGCTATTTCGGAGACGCTCCATTCAATCAGCGAGCCAATCTGAAGATTCAGGACGGTTGCAGCTTTGTTTGCAGCTTTTGCATCATTCCGTTTGCCAGAGGAGCTTCCCGTTCTCGGGACTTGGAAAACCTGTTGGCTGAAGCCCGAGCGAAAGCCGATCAAGGTGTGCGGGAACTCGTCATCACTGGGGTCAATATCGGCGCTTATCACTCTAAAGATGACGATCTGCTGGGTGTTTTGGAGGGACTGAACGCTATCGAAGG
>Ga0181593_10005318_pt1 | contig 11655 bp, 9 predicted proteins | sample 071ome_19_FD_133756 | JGI IMG/M metagenome (GOLD analysis project Ga0181593, IMG submission 133756) | Coastal salt marsh microbial communities from the Groves Creek Marsh, Skidaway Island, Georgia - 071413AT metaG (megahit assembly) | ecosystem: Environmental > Aquatic > Marine > Intertidal zone...
CAGCGCGGGCGCGCGACGGCTTGCCGCAAAACCCGACCTGGCGATGCTGCCGGTCTTTGAGGATGAAATCGCAAAGGCGATTCCAAACGCCTTTTTGCCGCAACCCGGACCACGCAACGCGATTTTCTTCGACTATGGAACCGGCGCCGAGGAAGTTGACCTTTATATAAAATATAGAAGCCTGCAGGTGGACCAAGACCGCTTGGTTCAGACCAAGGATTGGTCCTATGACGAGCCGGCCGTGCAAGACCTGCTTGAAGCAGAGAATATCAACGTCCGCTTCGATCCCATTATAGCGTCTTTGTGTGTTCAGATAGATATGCTGAAGAATGAGGGCGCGGAGGAGAGCGTTATAGCCAAGGTTCGGAGCCGGCTTTTCCCCCTTCTGAAACAGCACAAGGAGTTTTCGCCGTACTTTTCTCTATTTTCCGCCCAGACATTTGATGACATGGCGCGAGAAGATGAGGGCGCCGCCGCCAATTACGCGATAGACTCTGTGATCGCGCAAAACAACGCCGCCTGAAGAATTGCTGACAGCATCAGCGCGATTCCGATAGCGTGGCGTAATTTCCTCGTGAACGACCTAGACCTTTCAATGACCGATAAATACCAAGCCGACGCAAATGATTTGGAAGGCATAGTCTCCATCGCTTCCGAGTTCGGGTTTTGCGCGGTCAAGGGTGTGTTCTCACCCGAGGAAATGGCAGCCATCGAGGCGGATATGAAGAGCGCCAGCGAGGATTCGGACGGGAATATCCCGGATCTTCTGAGCTGCGAGAAACTGCGTTGGGTGATGCTCAATGACCGGATCATGAGTGTTGCCCACGCCCTGCTCGGCCAAGAGCTCGTGTACTACGGCGAAACCGCCGTGAATTATGAAGCCACGGCGGGAAAATATACGAACAATCCATACAACGAATTGCATTTCGACGCCCGCGGCATGCCCGACAATCTCGTTGATATTTGGCAACCTCCAAGCAACAGCGACCATATTTTCGGCGCATACCGTTTCGGAATATATTTACGGGATTACAGCCTAAGCAGCGGCGGGCTGAAGGTTGCGGTGAAATCGCACCTGGGCGATCCCGACCCTTTTGAGCGGGCCGAATTGGCAGAAAAGCGGACGATAAAAGGCCGGAGCGGATCCGGAAACTTTACGCACCTCGCGCCGACCTTCGAACTCTTCAATGTGCCGACAGAGCCCGGTGACGTGGTGGTGTGGAACCTTCGCACCATGCATGCCGCCGGTGCGTTAAAACTGAAGGATTACCCCGATGCGGCCATGCATCCGCGCCTTGAAGGCAAACTTTTAAAATCCGCACCGCATATGTTCGAACCATCTGCCTCCCCGAGAAACGCAATATTTTTCGACTACGGTAGACCTTGTGAAGACGTTGATCTTCACATCAAGCACCGCAGCCAATTGTCTTCGGAGAAAAACTTTTCTGAAATGCGGCGCCTACGATTTGACACACATGATATTGCCGACATTGCCCGGGCGTACGGAATTCAACTGAGATTTGACCGGGCGATCATTCCGCTTGCGACTGATCTTCTGGGATTCACCAAACCCGGCGACAGCGATGAACGTTCGATACAACGAGGAAGAGAGCGCTTTTTAAATATGCTAAGCCGGCACGAGGAATATTCGCCACATCACGTTCTTTATGAATCCTCATTTCTTGAGCAAATAGGCGACCTGGATGAAAGTGGAAAAGCGATAGAATGCGCGAAAGTCATAGTAACGCGCATGTCAAAGCAAAAGACGGCCGCATTCAAAAAACTAGGCTACGCTTAGTCCAGCGTACACCTGCCTAACCCCATGGACCGCTGCGCCCGGCGCGGGGCACGGAGCCGCCCCTTCGGTATCGAATTGGACGGCGCTCGGTGGCGAACGCACGGCTGTGCGGCTTGTCAAATGCGCGCACGCCCTTTTTCTTCATGAAGAACACCAGCACCGCGCCGGCGATAAAGCCGCCGATGTGCGCCAGGAACGCAACGCCCGGCTCGTTGGGGTCGGCGGCCATGGAGCTCAGAAGCTGTCCGCCGAACCACACCCCGAGCACAATAAAGGCCGGCAGGTTGATGACGGTGATGAAGATGATCAGCACCACAAAGACGCGGATATTCGCGCGCGGATGAAGAATGAGATAGGCGCCGAGAATTCCCGAAACTGCGCCCGACGCCCCCACCATGGGAATGTCCGAGAGCGGGGCCGCAAGGCCTTGCGCGAGCGCCGCTGCCACGCCGCACACAAGATAAAATATCAGGTAGCGCATGTGACCGAGGGAGGCTTCGATATTGTCGCCGAAAATCCACAGGTACAGCATATTACCGCCCAGATGCAGAAAGCCGCCGTGCATAAACATGGACGTGAAAATGGTGAGCAGGGGCGAGACCTGAGGCAAACTTGGATCGAGCTGTAAATTGCCGAACATCAAACCCGGCGTGAAACCGAACACGTAGACCGCGGCCTGACCGGCTTGCGGGCCGAGCGAAAACTGCCAGAGGAACACGACCACGCAGATCGCGATGAGCGCATAGTTCACGAAGGGCGTCGTGGTGTGGGGATTGTCGTCCTTGAAGGGGAGAAACATTCAGGTCCTTTGGCCGGGCTTTCGGGGACCTTACGGAAGGACGCCCGGGGGAACAAGGAGAACCGGATTAAACCTGCTCGCCGCGCAGCCGCGCGATGTGGGCAAAGCGCTCCATGGCCACCTTTTTCATTTGATCGGTCATGACAAACCCATCGTCGATGCCCATGGCCTGCCATTCGGATTTTGAGACTGCGAGTTTTTCCTTTTGACGGTCCAGCGCATTGACGGGCGAGATGAACTGCTCACAGGTTTCCACCGGGATTTTCTTATGTGCGACCAGATCGCGCAGACATTTGCGGTACAGCGTGTCTTCGGTGCGGTAGGTGCGGAAATCTTCTTCCTCGACAAAGCCCAAAATCATGTCGTGCCAGATGCGGCGCACGCAGAAATTGATGGGGCAGCTTTCGTCCAGAGACGGCGGCCAGTCCGGGTGCATGGGCATGTCGATCTTCATGCGGGTAAAGACGTAGCCCAGGGAATCGTCGGCCAGGAGTTCCTTGAGGCACAGAAAGATGTGATTGGGATAAAACACATCGTCCGAGTCCAGAAAGCACAGGAATTGGCCGGTGGTTTGGCGCACTCCTTCGTTACGGGAAAACCCCGGGCCGCGGTTTTCAGGGTTTGTGATGAGGCGCACGGCGGGATGGCGCTTGGACCAGGCGCGGGCGATGGATGGGGTTTCGTCCGTGGACCGGTCGTCCACCACGACGATTTCGGCCTCAACCTCGAGCTTTTCCAATTCTGTGCAATAAACCAGCGCACCGACCGCGCTCTCAAGGGTGCGGTCCAGGGTCTTGGCCGCGTTGTAAGCGGAAATGATGACGGCGGCGGTGGGCGTGGTGCGGGACACTTAGATATGCAGGGCGCGTTTGTCGGCGGCCAGCGCGGCTTCCTTGATCACTTCACCCAGCTGCGGGTGAGCGTGGCAGGTGCGCGCGATGTCTTCGCTGGATGCGCCGAACTCCATGCCCACGGCGATTTCCATGATGAGATCGCCCGCTTCCGCGCCGACGATGTGGCACCCCAAAACGCGGTCGGTCTTTTCATCGGCGAGAATTTTCGCGAACCCGTTCGTATCGCCGTTGCAGCGCGCACGGCCGTTGGCGGTGAAGGGGAACTTGCCGACCTTGTAGGCGACACCTTCGTCCTTCAATTGCTCCTCGGTTTTGCCGATGCCCGCCACTTCGGGCCAGGTGTAAACGACGGACGCGATGGCTTCGTAGTTCACATGGCCGGGCTGGCCGGCAAGAATTTCGGCGCAGGCCACGCCTTCGTCCTCGGCCTTGTGGGCGAGCATCTGCCCGCCGATGACGTCTCCAATCGCGAAGATGCCCTCGATGTTGGTCTGATAGTGCTGGTCAGCTTCGACAAAGCCGCGCTCGGAGACTTTTACGCCGGCCTCTTTCAGACCCAGCCCTTCGATGAACGGGCGCCGGCCAATGGCCACCAGCACCACGTCGGCCTTCACGGTTTCCGCATCGCCGCCTTTGGCAGGCTCGACTTTGAGCGATACGCCGTCCTTGCCCGCCTTGGCCTCGGTGACCTTGTGGCCGAGTTTGAATTTGAGGCCCTGCTTTTCGAGGATGCGCTGCATCTGCTTGCGGACTTCCCCGTCCATGGGCGGCAGGATGAAATCAAGGAACTCGATTACGGTGACCTCGGCGCCCAACCGGCGCCAGACCGAGCCCATCTCCAATCCAATCACGCCTGCGCCGATAACCACCATGGATTTCGGCACCTTGCCGAGGGTGAGCGCGCCGGTGGAAGAAACAATGGTTTTTTCGTCGATCTCCACGCCCTTTAGCGGTGTGACCTCCGAGCCCGTAGCGATCACTACATACTTAGTGGTGTAAACGGTTTCCTTGCCCTTATCGTCCTTCACCGCAACTTCATGGGTACCGGTGTTGGCTTTGGATATGCGCCCGAAGCCCTTGATGTAGGTGACCTTGTTTTTCTTGAGCAGGAACTCGATGCCCTTGCGGTTCTGATCCACCACTTCGTCCTTGCGGGCGAGCATGGTGGAAACATCCATCTCGACCTTGCCGACCTTGATGCCGTGATCGGCAAAGGCGTGGTTGGCTTCTTCATACAGATGCGAGGATTGCAGCAGGGCCTTGGACGGAATGCAGCCGACATTGGTGCAGGTGCCGCCGAGATCGCCGCGGCTTTCGACGCAAGCTACTTTAAGGCCAAGCTGAGCGGCGCGCAGGGCGCAGACGTAGCCGCCGGGGCCGCCGCCGATGACAATGACGTCAAATGAATCAGCCATGAATCCGTTCCTTGTGTTTCGCCGCCGTTACTCGGTCGGCGGAAATTCCTCGTATTGCGGCGCGGAGCCGCCTATGTGATCCCACGGCGCCTTGGAGCCCACAAAAATATGCATGCCGATCTCAACGCCGGGGTCTCCGTCGACGCTGCCCAAAGTTACACCATGGACTTCATTTTTGTGCAGACCGCACAGGGTCGTTCCACAAGACCCACAGAACGCCAAGCCCCATTCAGGCGCCGTCATGTATCGTGCCAAGTTCGCCTCGCCCTTTACCCACTCGAAAGAGCCGGGTTGGACATCGGCGTAAGCGGAACCCGCGCCGCTAAAAATCTTTCTGCACTTTGAGCAATGACAGCTTCGCGCGGGGCCGAGCGGAGCGGTGATCCGATAGCGGATTTCGCCGCAAAAACATCCGCCCGTTAAAATCATGCTGCTCCCTGACGTACGGCTCAGGTCTCGATCAGGAGACGCTGCGGGTCTTCAATGCACTCCTTGACGCGCACCAGGAAGGTGACGGCCTCGCGGCCATCGACGATGCGGTGATCGTAGGACAGCGCCAGATACATCATCGGCTTGGCGACGATGGAGCCGTCGTCCTGCACAACGGCACGTTGCTTGATGTTGTGCATGCCCAGAATGCCCGACTGCGGCGCGTTCAGGATCGGCGTTGAGAGCATGGAACCATAGATGCCGCCATTCGTGATGGTGAACGTGCCGCCGGTCATGTCCTCGATGGTGAGCTTGCCGTCACGCGCCTTGCGGCCCAACCCGGCGATCTCGGCTTCGATTTCGGCGAAGGATTTTTCGTCGCAGTTGCGCACCACGGGCACGACAAGCCCCTGCGGCGTGCCGACGGCCACGCCGATGTCGTAGTAGTTCTTGTAGACGATCTCATCGCCGTCGATCTCGGCGTTGATGGCCGGAAGTTCCTTGAGCGCCGCGACGCAAGCCTTGGCGAAGAACGACATGAAGCCCATCTTCACGCCGTGCTTTTTCTCAAAGGCCGCTTTGTAGGTGCTGCGCATGGCCATGACGGCGGACATATCCGCCTCGTTGAAGGTGGTGAGCATGGCGGCGGTGTTCTGGGCATCCTTCAGACGCTCGGCGATCTTCTTGCGAAGGCGCGTCATTTTCACGCGCTCCTCCGCCGGGCCGCGGTCGGGGACACTCGCCTTGGTGGCTCGCTCCGGCCCGCTGGCGAGGTAGGACAAGACGTCGGCCTTCACGAGGCGGCCATTCTTGCCCGAGGCCGGAATCTTGTTGGGGTCGAGACCGTGCTCGTCCACCAAATTGCGCACGGACGGCGCCAGCGGGAAGTCAGACGATACCGATGCTTTTGGCGCCTCTTTCTTTTCCGGAGGTTTGGGTGCGGGCTTTGACTCTTCCGCTTTCTTGGGCTCGGGCTTTTTCTCTTCCTTCTTTTCTTCCTTTTTGGCCTCTTTCTTCTCTTCTTTTTTCTCGGCTTTTTTGGCGCCGCCCGCGCCCGCCGCGCCGATGGTGCCGAGCACAGCGCCGACTTCAACCTCGGCGCCTTCTTCTGCAATAATCTCACCTAAGGTGCCCGCGCTTTCGGCACGCACCTCAACGGTCACCTTATCGGTTTCCAGTTCGACGACCGGCTCGTCCTGGGCCACATCATCACCCACCTGCTTGAACCATTTGGCGACCGTGGCTTCAGTGACCGATTCCCCTAAAGTGGGTACTTTGATTTCGCTCGACATTGCGTCCTCAATTCACGCTGTTTTGTATAGGGCCGTTACTCGGCGGCCATTTTTCCGATTTTCGAGATGCGGCGGAACGGCTGCGGAATTTCCGCGATGGGCGTTTCAAGCGCCCACGTGCAGATTTCATTCTGTTCGCGGATATGGTTCTTCATCAAGCCCGTGGCCGGCGAAGCCGCGGGCGGACGACCCGCATACACGGGACGCTGCGCTTTAATGCCGAGGCCATCGAGCACGTACTCGAGACGGCGATCGACAAAGGTCCACGACCCCATGTTCGCGGGTTCTTCCTGGCACCAGATTACCTCGGCGTTCTTATACTTGGAGAACTCTCTGGCGAGCGTTTCCTTCGGCCAGGGATAAAGTTGCTCGACGCGCACGATGGCAACATCGTCGATCTCCTTCTCCTCGCGCATGGCCAAAAGGTCGTAATAGATTTTTCCGGAACAGCAAACAATACGGCGAACCTTGTCGGCTTTGGCGATCTTTTCCGTCTCGCCGTAGACACGCATAAAGCTTGTGTCCTTGGTCATTTCATCCAAGGTGGAAATGCAGCGTTTGTGACGCAGCAACGATTTCGGCGTCATGATCACTAACGGCTTGCGGAAGTTGCGGCGCATCTGGCGACGCAGCGCGTGATAATAATTCGCCGGCGTCGTGAGATTGCAAACCTGCCAGTTATCCTGCGCGGACAACTGCAGATATCGCTCCATACGCGCCGAGGAGTGCTCCGGTCCTTGGCCTTCGAACCCGTGGGGCAGCAGCAGCACGAGGCCGCAGAGGCGCAGCCACTTGCTTTCGCCGGAGTTGATGAACTGGTCGATGATCATCTGCGCGCCGTTGGAAAAGTCGCCGAACTGCGCTTCCCAAAGAACCAATGCGTTCGGCTCGGCCAAACTGAAGCCGTACTCAAATCCGACGATGGACAACTCGGATAGAGGGCTGTCGATGACCTCGAAAGGTGCCTGACCTTTGCGGATGTTGTTGAGGAAGACGTAGCGTTCCTCGGTGTTCTGATCCACAAGCACCGAGTGGCGTTGAGAGAACGTACCGCGCCCGCAATCCTGACCGGACAACCGAACGGGCGTCCCTTCGACCGCGAGCGTCCCAAAGGCCAAGGCCTCGGCCGTCGCCCAATCGATGTCTTTCCCGCTTTCGATAGCTTTCTTTTTCGCCTTGAGCTGCCGCGAGATTTTCGCATTGACCGCCCAATTCTCCGGCGCACGGCTCAGCGCCGCGCCCACCTCTTTGAGAAGGTCGAGCGGCGCGCCCGTTTTGTCATCGCGGAATTCTTCTTCTTCGCCCATTTGGGCGAGACCTTTCCACTGTCCTTCCAGCCAATCGGCCTTATTGGGCCTGAAGCTGGATGAGGATTCGAAGTCCACTTCCATCATGTGCATGAATTTACTCATCATCAGATCGGCCTCTTCCTGGGTGTAGAGACCTTCCTCGACGAGCCGCTTCGCATAAATAGTACGCGCCGTGGGCTGCTTCTCGATCGCCTTGTACATGAGCGGCTGCGTGAACTTCGGTTCATCGCCTTCGTTGTGGCCGAAACGACGATAGCACACCATGTCCACAACAACGTCCACGCCAAACTCCTGCCGAAATTCGGTGGCGATGCGCGCGCAGTGCACCACAGCCTCGGGATCGTCGGCGTTGCAGTGGAAGATTGGCGCCTCGACCATTTTTGCAACGTCGGTGCAATACAATCCCGAGCGGCTGTAGCGCGGCGTCGTGGTAAAGCCGATCTGATTATTAATGACGAAATGAAGCGTGCCGCCGGTGGTGTATCCGTCGATCTGTGAGAAACCGAAACATTCGGCGATGATACCCTGCCCGGCGAACGCAGCGTCGCCATGGATGAGAAGACCCATGACCTGCGTGCGGGTTTCGTCACCGAGCTGTTGTTGTTTGGCACGAACTTTGCCGAGCACCACCGGATCAACGACTTCCAGGTGTGACGGGTTCGCAGTGAGCGACAAGTGCATGACATTGCCGTCAAACTCCCGGTCGGCAGACGTGCCGAGGTGATATTTCACATCACCCGAACCTTCGACTTCATCCGGATTTGGCGAATTGCCCTGAAACTCGGAAAATAAGGCTGAGAACGGCTTGTGCATGACGTTGACGAGCACGTTGAGGCGACCGCGGTGCGCCATGCCGATAACGATCTGTTTCAAACCGAGCTGACCGCCGCGCTTTATGATTTGCTCAAGGGCCGGAACCGCGGATTCACCGCCGTCTAGACCAAACCGCTTCGTGCCGGTGTATTTGATGCCGAGAAATTTCTCGAACCCTTCGGCTTCAGTCATCCGCTCCAGAATGGCTTTTTTTCCGTCGGTGGAAAATTTCGGTGTTAGGCGATCCGTTTCTATGCGCCTTTGCAGCCAGGCTTTTTGTGTCGGATCTTGTACATGGGTGAACTCCACGCCAATGGTGCCGCAGTACGTATCTTTGAGCGCGGCGATAATCTCGCGCAGCGTCGCTTTCTCAAGACCCAATACTCCAGCGAGGCGAATTTCCTTATCAAGGTCCGCCTCGGTAAATCCGTGGGTCTTATAATCCAGCTCGGGGTGGGCTTCCTGTTTTTGAATGCCGAGTGGATCGAGGTCGGCAACTTGATGGCCGCGCGCTCTGTAGGCACGAATAAGCTGCAGGGCATGGATCGATGCTTCGGCTTCAGAGGACATATCCACGGTTTTGGCCGCCGCCGGTGCAGCTGCTTTTCCGTTGGTTTTTTTCGCCGCCACATCGTCTTCACTGGCTGCGCCGATAACGGTCGCATCCGACGGTGCCCAACTGGCGCCTTCCAAACTTTTTATAAGTGCCGCTTCGTCTTCATCGAGGTCTTTGAAGAACGACGCCCAACTGGCGTCTACAGCATCGGGAGATTTGAGGTAGGTGGCGTAAAGCTCAGCAATAAACGTCGCGTTTGCGCCGGTAAGAAATGACACGTCCACGGTAAGGTCCTTGGCAAAGGTCCTATCTAGACCAACCGCGGCTCTCCCCTGAGAGCCGTACCCGGTAGTCCACTCTTCAAGTAATAGACGAATATCCCCTTATGGACAACGACTTAGAGGTTTTTTGCACCCCACAAACGGCCAATTTCCTAATCCGGGGCAAATGAAACGCAGATTACGCAGGTCCCCTTGCGGCTATTGCACCTTCTGGTCCCCGGAGGACTGGATGTTTGCGCGCGCACTTTCAATGTCCTCGCGACCCGGCGCCAGGGTGCATGCGTGATCCGCGTGTTTCACGGCGGCGTCCACGTTGCCGCGCTGTTGCTCGACCTTCGCCAAACCAATCCAGGCTTCAGGATCACTTTTATCGGCTTCCGCAGCACGCTTAAAAAAACCTTCAGCATCGTCCAGGTCTCCCAACGCCTGAGCAACGCGCCCGACACCGAGCATAGCGATGCGATGATTTGGGGCTTTTTCCAGAACGCGGTTGAATGCGGTTTTGGCTTCGGTCCAGGCCGCCGTCATTTCCAGGCATAGGCCGAAATCCACCCAGATTGAAACGGCGTCCGCGCCCGTCTTTTGGGTCGCTTGGCGTAGAACGGGAACAGCGGCTTTGTATTCACCCTTCTCGATGCGAATGCGTCCAAGCAAATGTGCGCATTCACCGTCATCCGGTAACAAATTTGACGCGGCCTCTGCGTAAGACAGGGCGTCATCGAATTCGCGACGTTCCGCCTGTATGACGGCCAATAGCTTCAGGGCCTGCGCATCGGATGAATTCTCCGCGACGGCATCCAAATAACATTGCTCAGCCTTTTCCAAATCACCTGCATTGTGGTGGCGAAGACCTTCTTCAACGAGTGAACTCATTTTCGTTCCTTGGTTTTTCGAGGCGCCTGGCGCTTTCGGCGGAGGGTTTACCAAAATGAGAGAGGGGCTCCAAGCGCCGTTTCTGGCCCTTCTGACTTTATTTTATGCAATTCCGTAAACCGACGGCTCTGTGGGATATCCAAAAAGCTCTGCATCGTGGCTCACAATTTTACCGACGATTTCAAAAGTCTCGGGCGTGTAAAGCCTGGCCCAGGGCTCATGATAGCTCTGATTGAAGTGATCCAGCGGTAAATTTCCGATACCCAGTTTTGTGGTCACGGTTTCAAAGTCCCGCAAAAGCGATTCGTAACGACCGACAAAACTCACGGCAAAGTCACCACCCTCATCAACAAGGTAGGGATATTGAAGCCCAACCCGTCGTGCACCTTCAGGGCCGGCAAGTACCTTTCGCGCGTATGTATCAAATGTGCCTACGGCCTGAGCTTCTTCGTATCCATTTACCGTAGGATTGATTAGACGGTAGTGAAACCAAGAAACGGCGACGTCCCAAGGATTGCGTACAAACCCGAATGAGAAATAGCGATCGTAATTTTCCCGCCCAAGCACGCGGATAAACTGCTTTACACTGGCATGTTCGCCGAGGTCCGCGGCATCTTCCGGAAAATTTTCCTTTGCCGCGCATTTGGCGCGGGAGCCGCGGTTTTGTCCGCGCACCGGAAAAAAGACATCGTGCATTGAAAGGGCGCCGTTGATCGACGTGCCGGCGGACTTCGGCACATGAACAAAAATGAAACGGCCGGAGTTCGATAATATCATCGCGCCATTGTCCGTGCGTGATGACGGACTGGTTCTGTTAGTCGAATGCCCACGACCATTGCAGAAGGATGGAGTTTACACCCGGGTTCTTGCGGTGCGTGTTGGCGTTGGAAATGTGATAGAGCGCCAGCCCAACACGGCTGTTGTCGGTGATTGCATACGCCGTGGATACGCCGACGTGAAACTCGAAGGTGCCGCCCAGATCTATACCGTCACCTTTGTGATAGGCGCCAATCGCACCGGACGGCGTAATTTCCCAACGCCCACCGTCAATGAAGAAGGGCGCGGCAAAGCCCGCATATCCGAACGCTGCTTCCGCGGTGTTGCCCATGATGCCAATCAAGGGCTTGAAACCACGAAAGGACCCGCTTGTTTCAAACAGGCCTTGACCATGCCGATACTCAAGACGGCCTTCGAATTCCTGCGTGCGGTGGGACACAAGATCGAAAACACCGGCG
>Ga0181593_10005321_pt1 | contig 11654 bp, 8 predicted proteins | sample 071ome_19_FD_133756 | JGI IMG/M metagenome (GOLD analysis project Ga0181593, IMG submission 133756) | Coastal salt marsh microbial communities from the Groves Creek Marsh, Skidaway Island, Georgia - 071413AT metaG (megahit assembly) | ecosystem: Environmental > Aquatic > Marine > Intertidal zone...
CCAAGGACTCCATGGGGGGGCAGCTCACCATCAGGGCACCCCATTCAAGGATGCCCAAAATAACCGAAAACAGCTCGCTGGAAGACAGAATCAACTACATTCTGTACAACGAGATCAATCCTGGCCTTCAGGCTCATGGCGGCTTTATCAGCCTGGAGGAGGTGACCGAGGACGGTATCGTCGTACTGCGTTTCGGCGGCGGCTGCCAGGGTTGCGGCATGGCAGATGTAACCCTCAAGGAAGGGGTGGAAAAATCCCTCAAGTCACAGCTTCCCCAGATCCGCGAAATCAGGGATGCCACTGACCATACATTCCAGGAAAATGCCTATTACAAATAGGCCGGGGGGTTGGGCATGAGTTCCTGTATAGGCGTGATCGGCGGGAGCGGTTTCTATGCTCTGGATGAATCCGGCGACTGCACAACAATATCCATTCAAACACCTTACCAGCAAGCGCCAGTCACCCTGTACCAGCAGGAAATTGGCGGGAAAAAAGTCGTGTTCATACCCCGGCACGGCAAGGAACACGGCATTCCTCCACACCGGGTCAATTACCGCGCAAATATCCGGGCACTCAAGGACAGCGGTGCGAACGCGATTTTAGCCATCAATGTCGTGGGCGGCATAACCCCGTCCATGGCCCCGGGCTCCCTGATTATTCCCGACCAGATTATTGATTATACCTGGGGCAGAGAACACACCTTTTTCGATATTCTCGATAATCCGGGAAACCATGTGGATTTTTCGTGGCCATATGACAAAGCTCTGGCACAGGCCCTGGAGCAGGCGGCCATTACCTGCGGCTATGACATTACCAGGGGTGGCGTTTACGGCGCCACGCAGGGTCCGCGGCTGGAAAGTGCTGCCGAGATCATTCGACTTGAACGTGACGGATGCGACATTGTCGGCATGACGGGGATGCCGGAAGCAGCCCTGGCCAGAGAATTGGCCATCCCTTATGCCAGCCTGGCTCTTGTCGTCAATTGGGCCGCAGGTAAAAGCAATCAGGAAATTACCTTTGACGACATTATCAGCACTCTAAACACCGGAACAGAACACTTGCGCCGGATAATCCTGGAAACAATTCCCGCGCTTTCTTGACCCGGGTTTAATCGAACGAGAACGACGACAATTCCGGCAGCTGATAGGGACGGATTTCAACCAGTACACCCAGGGCGGGATGATCAAGAAAATGCAGTTCATTACTGATCATGGAACGGGTCTGATTCATGTAGTACAGAACCGGGACCGATAGCGACCCTGAAAATCCTTCTTCACTCACAGGCAGGGGCGGCAGTGTCCATGCCGATGTCGATTGGCGACTGAACTGGCTGGCAACGGCATCAACATCCGTCCGCCAGAGACGGGCATCTATATCCACCCGGTTGATGTTGTAGCTGAATTTCAAACTGCCTTCGAGCTCATAATGACCGCCGAGACTCTCACCACCAGTAACCTGGATGGCAGTTGCCTGGACCCGGTTGAGAACCGGCTGTCTCCAGACAGCATGAAATAACAACCGGTGTTCAGACGAACGGGAAATAGCCTGGTTATAGGCATTGAATGCTGCCTGCTTGTCTCCCAGGGCAACAAAGGGATCCCGTCTGAAGTCCGGCAGACGAAACCGTCCTTCCGGGCCTGGCAGCCGGGGCCCAAAGTTTGCTGATTGTCCGGGCTCGGGCAGCATACTGTCCCGAATGCTGGCGACGGGGTCAGTGTCGGGAAACGGGATGAGAAAACCCGCTGAAGCAGATGTCAGGGCAATAACGGATTCGGGATATTCCAGGGTGGTATTGGCTGGATTGGTGCGCTCCGAGGTTTGCCTGGCATTTTCATTGGAAAAAATGCTGACCTCGATTTCATACCAGCGGTTTCCGTCATAACTGAAGGTCTGCGCCTGGCCTGAAGGGGCTGCCAGGATCAGTATGGCTGCCACGATTATCATCAACGGTCTGATCATGGACTCAGGCTACCTGAACAGGCTGGGGAGATAAAGCGCTCAACAGCTTTCCCACGAAGGTCAGTCTTCCGGCTGCATCATCCAGTTCATGTCTGAATTTGAGTTCTGTTGCACCGCTCATACTGAATACCCGGGGCTGTTCCTGAACCAGTTTAACCAGGGAATAGGGGTCAACGTTGGTATCGGTATCAAAGACCAGTTTGCCAAAGCGGGCATTGGCTTCCACGCGGGTAATGCTCAGGGCCTCCGCCTGCAGCTTCAGGCGTGTCACCTCGAACAGCAGGCGGGTCGGCTCAGGCAGCAACCCGAAGCGATCGATCATCTCTATCTTCAAGCCATCAAGCTCATGATCACTGCGGGCATTGGCTATCCGCTTGTACATCATCAGGCGGGTATGAACATCCGGCAGATATTGCTCAGTGATCAGGGCGGGCATATGCAGATTCACTTCGGTCCCGGTCTGAATGGGCCTGTTGAGGTCCGGATGCTTGCCCTGTTTCATCAACTTGACGGTGTGTTCCAGCATTTCACTGTACAGGGCAAACCCGATGGTCTGAATATGTCCACTTTGTTCATCCCCAAGCAGTTCTCCAGCGCCCCGTATTTCCAGGTCGTGACTGGCCAGTACAAATCCCGCACCAAGAGTATCTGCCGCCCCGATGGCCTCAAGACGCTTGATGGCATCCGCACTCATGGCCTTGGGATGCGGCGTCAACAGATACGCATAGGCCTGGTGGTGCGAGCGACCAACCCGTCCGCGCAACTGGTGAAGTTGGGCCAGGCCAAACTTGTCCGCCCGTTCCACGATAATGGTGTTTGCCGTCGGGATATCAATCCCGGTTTCAATAATCGTTGAACACACCAGCACGTTGTAACGGCGATGGTGGAAATCCGACATGACTTTTTCCAGCTGACTTTCCCTGAGCTGTCCATGACCGACACAGACCCTGGCCTCTGGAATCAGTTTGCGCACTTCATCTGCCGCCTGCTCTATGCTCTTAACCTCGTTATGCAGGTAGAAAACCTGGCCACCACGTAAAAGTTCACGCTGGATGGCCTCTTTCAATAATGCAGGGGTTGATTGCCTGACAAAGGTCTTGACCGACAGCCGGCGTGCCGGTGGTGTTGCAATGATCGACAGATCACGGATGCCGGACATGGCCATATTAAGTGTGCGCGGGATTGGCGTGGCCGTCAGGGTCAGTATGTCGACGTTGGCCCTCAGTGCCTTGAGCCGCTCCTTCTGGCGGACCCCGAAGCGGTGCTCTTCATCGATGATAAGCAGGCCGAGGTTGTGGTACTTGATGTCAGATTGCAGCAGCTTGTGGGTTCCGATGACGATGTCGATCTTGCCTGACGCCAGCTTGCCCAGGTTCTCGGTTTGCTGCTTGCCGCCAACGAAACGGGACATGAGCGCAATATTGACCGGCCAGTCGGCAAAGCGGTCCTTGAAATTATCGTAATGCTGCTGGGCGAGCAGGGTGGTTGGGACCAGAATGGCTACCTGGGTATTGTTGCTGACCGCAACGAAGGCGGCCCTCAGGGCCACTTCTGTTTTGCCGAAACCGACATCGCCACAAACCAGTCGATCCATCGCTTTTTCCTGCTTCAGGTCCCTGAGCACAGCCTTGATGGTATCTTCCTGATCATCCGTTTCCTCAAAGGGAAAGCCGTTGGCAAAAATCTTGTAGTCGTCCTCCGGGACGGTGAATTTCATCCCTTTCTGGGCCTCACGCCGGGCATAGACATCCAGCAATTCAGCGGCTACATCCACCACTTTTTGCGCCGCTTTGCGCTTGGCCTTTTCCCACTGATCCGAACCCAGCTTGTTCAGTGGCGCATGGTCTGCGTCCGCACCACTGTAGCGGTTGATCAGATGCAGGGAGGAAACCGGGACATAAAGTTTTGCCTCATCAGCATATTCCAGCACCAGGAATTCGGTGAGCTGTCCCTCCACCTCGAATGTCTGCAGTCCCTTGTAACGGCCAATGCCATGGTCGATGTGGACCACCGGGGCATTAAGATGCAGTTCGGTCAGGCTTTTGATGATCAGGTCGGTATTGTCACTGTATTTGCCGCGGCGACGAGGCTGGCTTACATGATCGGCAAACAGCTGGGTTTCTGCGATCAGGACAAATTCCGGCGATTCCAGCCACAGACCGCTTTCCATCGGGGTAACCGTAATGCCGGGAGCAGGGCGTTTGTCCAGGAAGTCCTGCCAGTTCTGGACCGGCTCAGGCTTGATGCCGGCTGTGGCCAAAAGGTCAATCAGGGCCTCACGCCTGCCAGGAGAGTCAGCACAAAACAGGGTTGGCCTGTGCTCACCAGCAGCCAGAAAGTGCTGTAATTTCTGCAGGGGATTTTCCCGTTTGTGTTCAACATCCAGAGCAGGGGAATGTTTAACAGGCAGCATGGCATGACAGTTTTCGTCAGTGACGGCCCTGAGGTTGCATTGGGGATAATTGCCTAACAGTGAAAAGAGGTTTTCAGTGGCCAGGAACAAATGCTCGGGGGTAAGAAGCGGGCGTTCCGGATCCACGCGGCGATCTTCATAACGCAGACGAACGTCATGCCAGAACAACTCGGCCGCATCATGTACTTCACCAACAGTAAATATCTGGGTTTGCGGCGGCAGGTAATCAAAAAGGGTGCCCAGGGGGTTGGTGAAAAACAGGGGTAGGTAATATTCAATGCCGGCGACCGGGACCCCTCGGGAAATATCATCATACATCGGGCATTTGCGCACATCGATGTCGAACTGCTCGCGAAAATGCCGTCTGAACGTGGCAATTCCCTGCTCAGTCAGGGGATATTCCTTGCCAGGAAGCAGATCGATGCCCTGGATGGTTTCCTTCGACAACTGGGTTTCCGGATCAAAATGCCGCAGGCTCTCCACATCTTCGTCAAACAGCTCAATACGGACAGGTTCCACCCCCCCCATGGGGAAAATATCCAGAATGGACCCGCGTACCGCAAATTCACCATGTTCATATACCGATTCAACACACAGGTAGCCTGCCGCTTCCAGTTCACGGCGCATGGCCGCCAGATTTAATTGCTGCCCGACCTCCAGACGCAGGCTCATGCCCCGGATATAGGTCAGCGGCACCAGTTTATGGAGCAGGGTGCTGACAGGCACGATCAGCATGGCATTTTCCGCTGACGGCAGACCGGTCAGTGTGGTCAGGCGCCGGGAGATGATGTCCTGATGGGGGGAGAAATTGTCATAGGGCAGGATTTCCCAGTCGGGAAATTCCAGAAGAGCCGTCTGTCCGCCAAAAAAGGCAGATTCAGCCTGGAGCCTTTCAGCCTGTTGGGAGTTTTCGGTAATGACGAGTGTCAGCCCGCCATTCTGTGCGGCATAGCGGGACAGAACCAGGCTACCGCCGGCACCTGCTGTGCCTCCCCAGCGCTGTTTGTCACCAGGGCCGCCAAGGCGGGGAAGAGTATCTATATCCAGTTGTTTAATCATGTATCGGGGCTTTACTGCGCAATGTTTCCCGGCTGGGCGATCCAGCGTGATTTCAGCGAGTCTGCACACGAGGTGAGCATGGCACCGGAATTAACGCTTTCGATCATGGACTTATCAGGCGCATCCTTGGATAATACGCGCCTTTTCAAAACCCCGAAATTTTACAGGAATTTAAGCCGTGGAACGACCAAGTGTAGATGACTATTTTGGTGACTGGAAAGCCAGGGAAGCCCTGGCTCAGGAAATGCTCCCCATTATGGGAAAACTGGAAAATGACAAAGGTGTCCAGATTCACCTTTATGGACGGACCCTGAATAACCGCTCAGTCGCCAACATCATGAAATCTCACCGTCGTGTCCGTGAAGTGGCGCGTAATGAACTGTCAGAGTTTGAAAGCAACCCCGTGCTCAAGGCGCTTGCCAAGCTGGATCTGTGCCCGGCCCAGATTGACCTTGGCAAACTGACTGTCAAATACATGGAAGCCCTGGAAACCGGGGAAAACGTGGATCTTGACGCCCTGGTAGCCGCCGAGCTGTCCCACCTGATTGGCGTGGATTACAAGCCCATCGACAAGCCCCAGGATGTCGTACTCTACGGGTTTGGCCGCATTGGTCGCCTGGTAACACGGCTGCTTCTGGAGCAAACCGGCAACGGGCAGGTCATGCGCTTGCGAGCTATCGTCGTCAGGAAAGCCGGCGACGGCGATCTGGTCAAGCGCGTCAACCTGCTGCGCAATGACTCAGTCCATGGCACCTTCTCAGGTACCGTCAGGATCGAGGAAGAAAACAACCGCATCATTGCCAATGGCAACGTGATTGACATCATTTATGCCGACAGCCCTGACACCATCGACTATACGCAATACGGCATCGACAATGCCCTTATCATCGACAACACCGGCAAATGGCGAGATGCTGAAGGCCTGAGCCTGCACCTGAAATCCAGGGGTGTCAGCAAGGTCATGCTGACCGCACCGGGCAAGGGTGACCTGAAAAACATTGTGATGGGCATCAATCACGACACGATTGAACCCTCGGACCAGATCATTTCTGCGGCATCCTGTACCACCAATGCCATTGCGCCTGTGCTGAAACTGATTCACGACAAATACGGTATTGTTCACGGCCATGTGGAAACTGTCCATGCCTACACCAACGATCAGAATCTGATCGACAACTTCCACAAGGCTGATCGTCGCGGCCGCAGTGCGGCACTGAACATGGTGCTGACTGAAACAGGCGCCGCCAAGGCCGTTTCCAAGGCGGTTCCCGAACTGGAGGGCAAACTGAGTGGCAACGCTGTTCGTGTACCGGTAGCCAATGTTTCCATCGCCATTCTCAACCTGACCCTGCTGACACAGTCCAGCACCGAGGAAATCAACGAATATCTGCGCGACATCGCCCTGCATTCACCACTGCAGAACCAGATCGGCTACACCGAATCCCTGGATGCGGTATCCAGTGACTTCATCGGCTCCCGGGAAGCCTGTACTGTTGATGCCAATGCCACCAAGGTCAATGGTAAAAACATGATCCTGTACCTCTGGTATGACAATGAGTACGGATACAGCGCCCAGGTTGTCCGTATGGTCAGCCGTTTGGCAGGGGTCAACTACCTGACTTATCCGGAAAATGACTCCATGGCCATCTAGGATCATGCAGACCGGCAGTGCCAGACTCTGGGTGCTGCCGGCCATTGTCCTTTGCTTCCTGCCCCTTGCTCTGCTGCTGTCAAACCCGCCGTCGGTTAATATACAGCGCAGTACACCAGGCCCTTCCCATGACAGCGTAGTCTTGGCCCTGACCGGCCAGACCATGGGAACACGGTACCACATCCAGATTGCCCTGCACGGGAAGGCTCAACAGGCACTGCCTGACAACCTTGATGAACTGATCGCCACTCGTCTTGCCTACCTGGACAAGGGGCTTTTTTCAACCTATTCACCGGATTCCCAGCTTTCCCGGTTCAATGCACTCGACGCGGGGAAGGGGCTGGTTGTTGATTCGGCTATTCTGGACGCCGTGGACACTGCCCGGCAGGTATTCCAGCTGTCTGGTGGCGCCTTCGATGTCACCATCAAGCCCCTGGTGGATGTCTGGGGGTTTGGCAGCACCGGACATACTGAAAATGCTGTTCCGGATGCACAGGCTATAGCACTGGCCCGCACCAAAGTGGGCATGTCACGCCTGAACGTGGATCGTGAAAACATGACGCTCGCCAAGCGTGGTGACGTCAGTCTAGATCTTTCAGCTATCGCCAAAGGTTATGCGGTTGATGTTGTTGCCGGATTGCTTTTGTCTGCAGGAGTCGATAATTACCTGGTGGAAATTGGCGGGGAACTGGCCAGTAGAGGGGTGAAGGACACCGGCGAGCCCTGGAAAGTCGGCATAGAAACACCCGTTCCCGGTGAGGCCATCCTGTTTCAGACCCTGAAAACAGGGATCAAGCCCCTGGCCATTGCAGCATCGGGCAATTACCGGAATGTATTCCATGCCAAAGGCCAGGCATACAGCCACCTGATTGACCCTGTATCCGGAGCGCCGATCACTCATGATCTCGCGGCGGTGACCGTCATATCTGAATCGGCGATGCAGGCGGATGCCTGGGCTACAGCCCTGAATATTATGGGGGTGGATAAAGGCATGGAACTTGCAAATCAATTACAATTGGCGGCTTACTTCATCGTCGCAGACGATGCTGGCTTCCGGAGTGTTCATTCGGATGCGTTCAGCCCCTATCTCAATCAGGCGCAATAACAGGAATCCATATGGCAAAGGGACAGAAGAAGTTTGATCTGCTGGTCATCGGCAGTGGCCCGGCAGGTGAGTCTGCCGCCATGAATGCTGCCAAAGCCGGCAAGCATGTTGCTGTTATCAGTGATACGCCCAGACCCGGCGGCAACTGTACTTTCCTGGGCACAATTCCCTCGAAGGCCATTCGGCATTCAGTCAAGCAGGTATTGCACTTCCAGACCAACCCTTTGCTCAGGGAACTGGCGGACATCAAGAAACTGACGTTTCAGCAGGCCCTGAAACAGGCAGAGCGAGTGATTAATGAGCAAAGCAAGTCCCGGCATGATGCCTATGAACGCAATAACGTGCCAATCATCCAGGGACAGGCCCAGTTTGTTGACAAAAACACGGTGCAGGTGACCGATGGCAAAACCAAAACCCGGCTGGAAGCCAGGCATTTCATCATCGCAACAGGGTCACGCCCTTACCGCCCCGATAATGTCGATTTCGGCCATTCCCGCGTTTTTGACAGCGATACCATTCTGAATCTGAAGCATTCCCCGAAAAAAGTCACCATTATCGGGGCCGGCGTCATAGGCTGCGAATATGCTTCCATTTTCGGCGGCATGAAAATCAAGGTCGAACTGATCAACCCGGCGTCATCATTGTTGTCTTACCTGGACACGGAAATTACCGATGCCTTGAGCTACCATCTCCAGAACATGGGCGTGCGCTGTCGTCACCAGGAGCATTTCAAAGCCCTGGAATACCATGATGATCACGTTGTGACCTACCTGGAGTCGGGTAAAAAAATTAAAAGTGACATTCTGTTATGGGCTAATGGGCGCACAGGGAACACGGACTCCCTCAACCTCAAGGCCGTTGGCCTGGAGGCAGACAGCAGGGGCCGCCTGAAGGTCAACGGCCATTACCAGACGGCGATCAAGCACATTTATGCTGCCGGGGATGTCATCGGCTGGCCCTCACTGGCCAGCTCGTCCTATGACCAGGGCAGGGCAGCCTGCAATGCCATTATCAACCCCGATGAATTTCATTTTGTGGAAGATGTGGCTACCGGCATTTATACAATTCCGGAAATCAGCACTGTGGGTTATACCGAGCAGGAGTTGACCGAGAAGAAGATTCCCTATGAGGTGGGCAAGGCCTTTTTCCGGAATATTGCCCGGGCCCAGATCACCGGGGATGAAGTCGGGATGCTGAAGATCATCTTTCACTTTGAAACGCTCGAGATCCTGGGTATCCACTGCTTCGGTGATCAGGCCTCCGAAATTGTGCATATCGGCCAGGCCATCATGCACCAGAAAGGCAAGGCCAATAACCTTAAATACTTCATCAATACCACCTTCAACTACCCCACCATGGCAGAAGCCTACAAGGTGGCGGCTCTTAACGGGATTAACCGGCTCTTCTGAACAATGTCCACGACTGTTCGCATGCAGGGTTAAATTGCCCTGTAGGCCTTGATTTCTTTGGGCCTACAGGGAAAAAGTTCTTGATCCAAAATCCCTGAAAGTGTAAATTGGCACCCCGCTTAAAGCAGTGAAATTTTAACGGTGACAGGCGTGCTCAAGACCTTAAATCACCGGATTCCTGCACTGAAATCCAGAATAATTATCAGGTAATAACAAGGCTGGTTAATACCGCCTTGTCCGCAACAGTTTACACGTCAAGTGCGTTAAGTGATCGCTGTTGCCTGACTGCTGAAGCCTGAACTGCAGTCACTGAATACTGAACTTACGCAAAACATTCGTGCTTACACTGATGCTTACACTGAAAGGTTGGCTGGTTTGAATATAGATCTCTTTCCCCTGATCGTTTATGGCGCTATAGCAGTCGCCATCATCGTGGCATTCGTTATCGTGTCAGCCCTGCTGGGCGAAAAACGCAAATACCATGCCTCCCATGAAGTCTATGAATCCGGGGTACTCCCACAGGGTTCACCCCAGATCAAGCTGAATGTGCCGTTTTACCTGACGGCCATCCTGTTCATCATTTTCGACCTTGAAGCGGTATTCCTGTTTGCCTGGGCCATCTCGATCCGCGAAGCGGGCTGGGTGGGTTTCATCGAGGTTTTCATCTTTATTGCCATCCTGGTTGCCGGCCTGATCTACCTGTGGCGCAGCGGCGCCCTGGAATGGCGAACCGAGCGGCAGCGAGAGGACCTGAAAAAGGTCAAGGGAGCCGGCGGCGTGGTCAATATCAGGAATGGTCGTAGAATCGAAAGCATCGAAGAAAGCGAAGAGCCTGCACACGGGGGGCATCACTGATGAGTTGGGAATTAGTAAGACCAGAGGATGTTTCCGATCCCCGCCCCGGGATGGAGGAGTTTGCTGACCATATTCGCAAAAATGTCATCATGACCACCCTTGAAGACATGATCGCCTGGAGTCGCAAAAACTCGCTCTGGCCATTCAACTTCGGTCTTTCCTGCTGTTATGTGGAAGCGGCTACTGCCATTTCCAGCCGCCACGATATTTCCCGTTTCGGGGCTGAAGTGTTCCGGGCCACACCACGCCAGGCTGACATGATCATTATTGCCGGTACGGTATTCCGCAAGATGGCCCCGGTGGTCCAGCGCCTGTATGAACAGATGATGGAACCCCGCTATGTGATCTGCATGGGTTCCTGTGCAAATTCTGGCGGTATGTATGACATCTATTCCGTGGTCCAGGGCGTGGACAAATTCCTCCCTGTGGATGTGTATGTCTCCGGCTGCCCACCGCGTCCCGAGGCCCTTCTGCAGGGCCTGAACCTGCTGCAGGATTCCATTGGCAAAAAGCGCCGCCCGGTGAGCTGGGTGATCAACGACCAGGGAATTTACGAACGTGAAAAAGTCGAGATCCAGCGAGAAGCCAGGCTCAAGGACCGCATAAGTGCTACCGAGCTGGTCAGCCCGTCAGAAGTTGGCCCAAGCTATTTTGACGTCGTCAGCGGCAAGAAAGGGCCGCACGACCAGGATGCCTGACCAGGCAATTAACCCGATACAGACAACTTGACCGAGACAGACCTTGAGTAACGTGAGCGAACAGGCAATACCACAGGCAGAGGCGCAATTACCTGCAGTCATTGACGCCCTGTACCGGAAATTTGGCGAGTCTTCCTTTGTCCGTCAGCATACTGCCGAAGGCATGCCGACCCTGTGGGTTGGACGTGACAAGCTGCTGGAAGTCCTGCGCTACCTGCGTGACGACTTCAAACCTCGCTTTGAGATGCTGCTGGACGTTACCGCTATCGACGAGCGCCTGCGTGTCCATCGTGAAGGACAGCCGGACAGCGATTTTACTGTTGTCTATCACCTGATTTCCTTCTCCGGCAATGCCGATATCCGCCTGAAGGTCGCCCTGCGTGAGGACGACCAGAATATTCCGACCGTCATTTCCCTGTGGCCTGCCGCCAACTGGCATGAACGGGAAATGTGGGACATGTTCGGCATCAATGTTACCGGTCACCCGAACCTCAAACGCATCTAC
>Ga0181593_10005323_pt1 | contig 11651 bp, 11 predicted proteins | sample 071ome_19_FD_133756 | JGI IMG/M metagenome (GOLD analysis project Ga0181593, IMG submission 133756) | Coastal salt marsh microbial communities from the Groves Creek Marsh, Skidaway Island, Georgia - 071413AT metaG (megahit assembly) | ecosystem: Environmental > Aquatic > Marine > Intertidal...
CCACCTCCGGATCATCGATCGAAATGGCTCTGAACAGGTATTTATCGAAGATTTCAAAACCGCAGAGGCTGCTGAAGAAACGATGGAATACCTCGAACAGAGATTGTCCGGAATTGGATTTCACCTCAACAGCTACTATAAGAAAGAGGATCCCCTTTCCCTTCCATACTGGAGGTTGCAAATTCATCGCATTGCCATGTAATGCTCTGTTCTCTTACCTCTAGGGGGCAGTCGATAGGTTAGAATAGTTGATTACTAATTCACGAGGATGTTTGCCAGTGGTTAGAGTCGCATCATGATCAGACAAGAGAACTTGAAGAGCTTTCGAAGCTTCTTGAACATCATGATCGGTATCGAAAGATAGGTTCCAGCTTTGTACTATGAATTCGGAGTCCGCATCTCGCCCAAGAGTTATACAAGCACTCTTTAGGCCACGAGCAGCTAAAAAACTCGTATGAGGGTCTAAAACCGTTTCTAATAGGCTTCGCAATGCATACTCTCCAATTTCTCTATTCCCTTCTCCTCTGCTCTTACAACCTTGCCTCTCTTTCGCTTGAACTCCATTTTGCTTATTTTTCTTCACCCTTTGCACATAAGCTTTCGGATCGATAATCTCGCTGGTGCTCAGTGGTGGATTAGACAAGATCGCGTCTCTTGTTATTTCTGGAAACATACGATTGATACGTGGCCAGAAAAGCGCTCCATAATCATACTGGAAATAAAAAAGCCGCTTTATGCTCAGAGGAATCTCACACGCATTGACTTGTGGCTTTAACCGAAAACTCTCTGGAAGAGCCGTTTTTCGTGACACTGCTTGGAGCTTCCCGAGGTAACGATCTTCGACATTCAGCGCTTCGCCTTCAAGCATGGCACCGAGAGCAAGCGCAGAATCGGTGAAAATGCCCCTGAATCGCTCATCATTCGAAAAATCAACTTGTTCCCGTTGAAGGAAATGCACTGCCTCATGTACGAGTATGGGAAACGGCACATCAAACCAATTAGGGATAAAAATGGTATTTCTCGTGGGAGAGTAAAAGGCTGATGCCTCTCGTGTATAGGCTGCAAAAATACATGCAGCATAAGAATAGTCGCTTGGTATTAGTCCAATTCGCTTAAAGATCCTGCTCTCAATCTCAAGCTCTTCAGTTGTAACCTCTGCTGCAAGCAGCTCGCTACCGATCTGTACAAACTCATGACGCGTTAGACTTTGACAAAGCGGAAGAGCGTTGCCTGGTCTTCCTAACAACTGACGCGCTTCCTTTACTGCAAGGACGATTGCTGCGCATGGATCAGGTGTAGTTTCTCTCTGTGCTACTGGCAATCTGAAACATCCAGTACACACCAATAGAATCAGGAATGTGCTAAAAGCGAGTCTCTGCCGTGTGCGATTATGATGAAAGAAAATCATCTCTCTTTGTCTCTGGCTGGTGTTGTATTACTGACATAGCCGTAGCGACCATGCCAGCTATATCAGAGACATTACTTGGAAGCAGCATCGTATTGTTCGCCTTTGCAAGCTTACCGAATTGCAATAGATAGTTTTCTGCCACTCTCAGCTGAACGGCTTCAAATCCACCGGGAACATGAACTGCTGCTGCAACTTGCTTTAATCCCTCGGCAGTCGCTTCTGCGACAGATAGTATTGCAGCTGCCTCCCCCTCCGCTTCATTAATTTGTTGTTGCTTCGCTGCTTCTGAGGCTTTAATCACTTTCTGCTTTTCACCTTCAGCATTGTTGATGGCAGCATCCCTCTCCCCCTCAGAGGTGAGAATCACCGCTCGCTTCTCACGCTCCGCACGCATCTGCTTTTCCATTGCATTGATAACATCTTGAGGTGGCGTAATGTTGCTAATCTCATACCGAAGCACCTTAATACCCCACGGCTCCGTTGCTTTATCAAGTTCACTTACCACTTGAGTATTTATCTGAGCGCGCTCCTCAAACGTTTTATCGAGATCGATTCGTCCAATTTCACTACGAAGTGTCGTCTGGCATAGCTGAGATATGGCAAAAACAAAATTATCAATGCCGTATGAAGCTCGCTCCGCATTGAGCACTTTGAAATAAATTACGCCATCTATTCCGACCTGAACATTATCTCGCGTGATACAGATCTGTTCTGGAATATCTGCAGCAACTTCCTTAAGAGAGTGTCGGTATCGAACAACGTCAATGAAGGGAATGAGGATATGAAACCCAGCTCCCAGTGTTGAATGGAACTTCCCCAGACGCTCAACAACGTATGCGCTCTGCTGAGGAACAACCAGTGCTATCTTGAAAATAATAAAAATTGCCAATACGACAAAGACGAGCACTACGCTGAATGTTGCTCCCATTATTCTTCGCTCCCTGATTCTCTAGTAAGACGCCTTACACGTAATTCAAGCCCCTCAACGGCCTCTACAATACAATCAGAGCCAGCTGCGATAACCTCTGAGTCGGTATTATATGCACTCCAAGAGCTCCCTCTCATATCCACTTTCCCTCGTGCTTGAGGAGGCAGATCAGCACTTGCAATTGCTTTCCCGCCGACGACCTCATCCATATCGGTAAAGGATTTTGTTACAGCAACCCTTTTTACAAGTCGTTGACGAACAACGGTTAAAAATCCAAGGGCGAGCACGGCAAAGGTCAACCAGGACATCCAAGGCTGTGAAAAGAGCTCAATTCCCGTGAGAGCGCTCACAACAAGTGCTGAAACGCCAAGAAAGAAGAGAAAAAAATCAGCCGGCACTACCATCTCGAAAGCAAGAAGTATAAAGCCAGCTATCGCCCATCCCCACCATTCCATAAGTAATTCTCCTGAAGATTCAGGTCGGACAGAGTGGAAAGAGACTTGAACTAAATAGCGCTAAGATAAAACGACGGTACACGGGGAGGGGCTAAATTCCCGTTCGCTTTTTTAGCTCTCGAGCTCCTCGAGAAACGGTTGCAATCCCCACCCCGAGCTTTGCTGCAATATCACGCTGGGTGTATCCTTGCTCAAGGAGGCGCAGAATCTCATAGCGGTGCGAAATCTCCTCCAGCTCACGAGGGGTCAAAATCTGCTCGAGGAAATCAAGCAACTCGTCCCTTCCCTGAACCTTATGCAGTTCCTTGATAAACTCCTGAACCGGCTTATTTTTTTTCATCACTCCTTTAACCCTTCCTCGATTGACAACAGGTTTGTTTCAGCGTACTAGTACGGCGAGTAATTGGAGCCATCACTATGTACCATCGAAACACACCTCGTCCAGAGAATTCTAATCCAGACCCCCTTCATGGTGAACCCATTAATCAAGAAACTCACCTCGCCAGAGAGGCATCCAGACCGTTTGCAGAAGAGCACTTTTTGAGTAAAGGATTTAATTCCCTGCCTTTTGGAATCCATCAACCCTCTACCGCTGCTGGACCCATGCTCCTTCACTATCCTCAGAACACGCATGTGTATCCCGTTTTCTCAGGAGGATGCATCGCACTCGTTGGCGGAGAACGTTTTGTTTCCGCGTGGGGTGGCTCTAAGCCCCTTGGTGTGGTGATGCTTGAATCGTGTACCGAGGAAGATGTAATTCGTGTAGTGAGTGCTCTCGGAAGCGAAGTAAAAAATATCTCTAGACTCTCAATACCTCTCGAACAACACGAAAAGATTTCTACTCATGAAGTCGGTGACACTGTTCCAGATACAAAGGTCTTCTCCGCATCAATTCCTCCAATGATGGCGACATACATTGCGTTCACGGCAAGAAGCGTGGAGTTTCTGAAGAGAGGCTCATCCCCTGAATCACCCCTTCTCACTATCTCTCTATAAGTTATCGAAAGATCTCGAACCGTGAGTTGCAAACCCTAATATGTCTTGCTCCCAGCTACTTCGGCAACTTCCCAGAGAAATATTCAGCAAGCTGATTGGCTGGAAGACGCACTCCCAAATAGAACTTCCCAAACTCTCCGTAAAGAGAAGTCGCATCATCAAAACGCATCTCGTACACCAAATCTTTAAAATTCTGCGGTGATTCAGAGAAGAGATCTACCCCCCACTCCCAATCATCAAATCCAATGGAACCAGTAATGACCTGCCTTACCCGGCCAGCATAACGCCGACCCGTCATGCCGTGCTCCATCATCAACTCTGCGCGATGATCCAGCTCTTCGTGATACCAGTTGAATTTTTCCCCTCTTCTTTTATCCATCGGATAGAAACAGATATATCGCGTATCAGGGATTTCCGTGAATCGACGCTCAAGAAGGTGCTCTTTGTGCGGCTCCATCTTCGCTTTGTAGGCATTGTCCCATTCTTCAGTATGAGGTTTAAGCCCCTGCTCCCGAAGGGCCCTCACAATATTTTTTGTTGTATGGTACATGCCAAGTTCCACAACCGAAACATAAGAGTCCTGTTCTTTCAGGTATTCAGCTATAGACAACTGTGAGAGATCGAGCTCTACCTGCGCACAATCAGAAAACTCTGGGCGAAAATGCAAAAAGAGAATTCCTCCTTTGTGTCCTAGGACATGATATGCCGCAGATTGACCTCGCTCCGAATCATAAAGATGGCTTTGCTCCAAGTACTGCACGAGCTCGGCTACAATCTCTTCCCTTGCCTCTTCCGCAAGACGCTTTAAGCCAACCCAATCAATACCAAAAAACTGATGAAGCACTGCCCAACCATCAGCAGTATCAGGCGCAAACTGTCTTCCCATATCTCTCCTCCTCGTCCTTTTTCTCCTCGACTTTCCTCAGAAAATCTTTATCCGCTCGGTCTGAAGAGCTCTGGCATGAGCGATCCATCCCTCGAAGATTATTTAAAATACTATGAGCCACCCGATATGACTCCTTCACACAGTCCGGTATTCCGACGCCTCGATAAGAGGTTCCGACGATGCTTAATCGCGGGAAAGGCTCTAGCGCAGCTGTAATCTGCTCTAGCCGTTCAGCATGGCCACATGCATATTGAGGCAAGCCCCTGTCCCATCGAGCTATCGTCTCATACTGAGGAGCCACTTCATAGCCGAGCTTGTGTGTAATCTCCTCGTGAGCGGCTGTTAATAAATCTTCATCAGAAACGGTAGATACTCCCCCATTTCTTCCGAAGAATATCCGGACCAGGAGCGTTTCTTTATCATTCCCTCGTCGAAAATCCCATTTCTCAGACGAGTAGGTACATCCCGTTACATATCCCCCCTCATCTGAAGAAAGTAAATACCCACTACCCGTCGGACTTTGCTTCACGTGCTTTTCCGACAACACCATAGTCACTACGGCTGACGACGCATGCTGTATAGCACTTAATTTTTCCGCAAGAACGGGCGAGAGCTCCTCCAATAGGTTTGCAGAAACCCACGACGGAGTTGCTAGTACAAGCTGATCAAATTCCGCTGAGTCCCCCCTGGAAAATTCAACTCGATATCGTCCTTCGGTCGTCTGAAGGACTCTCTGAATCTGCGCATTCGTCTGTATGTTTGTCCGTTTCAGATTCTGACGTAATGCCTGAGGAAGCATTCCCATTCCATCTTTAAACGAGATAAAGCGCGCTCGATGATACTTTCCTCCCTTCGACTTGCTTCTATTCGCCATGTCTGGATACAAAGCACAAAAACTTAACTCATCAGCATTTCCGCTGTGGATTCCACCAAAAACCGTCTCGAAGAAATACTTCGAGACTTCTTTGCCGTATCTGCTTCGAAGAGTCGTTGCAATCGAGGGATCTCCATTAAGCGATGGCGAGAAAATCAGGTCGTACAACCCTCTCACCGTTGCCATGCACTTTCCGTACAGCGAAAATAGAGAGCATCGCCAGAGAGCCATCAAGTTTTTAGGCATCCCTTGAAGCATTCCTAGAGGAACCCGATGAAGGACTCCTGCTCTTTGAATGGAGAAGGTTTTCTGTAGTGGTGAAATGATTTGACTCGATAGCCCGGTTTCTTCCAACAAGGCTTCTAACGGGGAACCCGCTCTCAGCAGCAACGAATCAGCCCCTCTCTCTATCACCTCCCCATTGGGACCGAGATCGGTCTGAACTTTACCTCCAAGTGAGTCGGCAGCTTCGAGGAGGGAGATATCGGCTTCAACATCTCCCCTTTCCAGAAAATAGGCCAGGGAGAGGCCAGAGACACCCCCGCCAACAATTCCGATTTTATGCGTCATCGGGCACTCTTCTCATGCACATAGTCAACAAGAAACTCGACATTCTTCTCAGGTGTTCCGGGCAAGACTCCGTGTCCGAGATTAAAGATATGTCCTGGTCGATTTGCTACTTCGGCAAGAATGCGATCAACCTCTTTACGAATGCGCGCTTGATCACAAAAGAGTATTGCAGGATCAAGATTGCCTTGAACCGCACATCGATATTCTAGCCGCTCCCAGCTCTCCGCCAGAGGAGTTCTCCAATCAATACCGATCACATCCCCCCCTGCTCTCTGCATGAGAGGCAGAAGAGAAGCGGTTCCTGTGCCGAAATGAATTAACGGCACCCCATTCTTCCCTACTTCTTCAAAAAGTGTCTTCATCTGCGGAAGAAGGTATTGCTCATAAGCGACTGGATGGAGCGCCCCCACCCAGCTATCAAAAAGCTGTAGCGCATCCGCTCCGGCACGAGCCTGTAAACCGAGATAGTCAACGGTTACCTTCACTAAGTGATCCATGAGCTGATGCCATGCTTCTGGAAATTGATACATAAACTGTCGAACATGCTTAAAGTCCTTAGAAGGCTTTCCTTCAATCAGGTAAGCAGCCAGTGTGAACGGAGCTCCTGCAAACCCTATCAAGGGAATCTTGAGTTCTTTCTTGAGCAGCGTAATTGCTTGAGTGATAAAAGGAAGCCGCTCGTCCACTGAAAACTCTGTAAGACGGTTCACATCTTCAGGATTACGGATTGGTTCTTCGATCACTGGGCCAACCCCTGGAACAATATCAAAATCAACACTCATCCCAAGGAACGGGATAGTTATATCGGAAAAGAGAATCGCCGAGTCAACTCCAAACTGTTCAACTGGAAGGAGCGTGACCCGAGTGACCTCTTCAGGTTCTTGACACAACTCAAGCATTGAGTACTTCGCCCGTATCTTTCGGTAGCTCGCTTGATATCGCCCAGCTTGCCTCATCAGCCATACAGGAGTGTATTCGGTAGGCTGACGACGACATGCTTGTAAAAAAGTATCATTCATTACTCTCTCCGTGAGTCTCTTCTCGACATTTCATTGCTTCGTATTCAATCATCGCATCAATTATCCCATCAGTAGTATAGCGACTGGCGGAAATAACAGTGCGAGCCCCAAACTCTTTCGCGGTCTTACTCGTGATTGGCCCGATACTAACTACTGGCACCTCCTGCAACCAGGAGAGGCAACCTGCTTTCTCTAACAATCCGTGCAATCCACAGACCGTTGACGAGCTCGTCACCGTAATGAAATCAGGCTTAGAGATCGATTTCAACTTCTCCACCATCGCGGGATCCTCATTCGGAATCACTCCATAGGTTGGCACTTCCGTAACGGCACCACCCCGTCTCTTCAACTCTTCTGGCAGCCACTTACGAGCAATATCTGCTCTAGGGAGGAGAAAGCGCTTACCGGCTATTTCGTCTAGAGCACTCGGAATTGCATCAGAGATGAACTCATCGGGAACGAGTTGTGGAGATATACCATGCGCCTGTAATCGAGCAGCGGTTGCTGGACCGATTGCAATGATTCCCACTTGGTGTCTTATCTTCTCTACTGTCTCCGTTTCGGTACAGGCGGCCATCACGGCATCGACTCCGTTCACACTTGTAAAAATAATCCAATCAAAGCCTTCAATTTCCTGGAGACTCTTCAAGAGTGCCTTTCCATGAGGGTGTTCTTTCTTAAAAGGAGACAGACAAATGGCAGGTATAGTGATTGGAACACCCCCCACCTGAGTAATTCGCTGCTCAAAATCCTCGGCTTGATGCTCTGGTCGCGTCACAAGAACTGCTCTTTCAGCCAGTGGCAACACAGCTTCTGTACGTGCTATTTGATTATTGCTCACAGAGATGCCTCGACTAGGAGATGACATGTTGCCCCGAGACAATCTTTCCATCTTGCAGGGTATTCGGCTCATCGAGCGGATTCAGGGGAAGCCCGAATTCGCTCCATGCACGCAACAGCGCTTCTCGAAGAGATTCCATGTGCGCTTTTGTGTGAAGCGGAGTTGGTGTGATTCGAAGACGCTCGGTACCTGCTGGTACTGTCGGATAATTAATCGGTTGGATGTATATATCCTCATGCTCAAGAAGGTAATCGGTAACGGCCTTACACGTGCCTGAGTTCCGAACCATAAGAGGAATAATGTGGCTTTCTGTCTGAAGAATCGGCAAACCTACCTCCGCAAGCATATGCTTTAGCTCTCTTGCGTTTCTTTGGTGGAGGTCACGTTCCTCTGAACTTTCCTGAAGATGTCGAATAGAAGCCAGTGCGCCTGCTGCGATGACGGGAGGCAGAGAAGTGGTAAAGATAAAACCTGTTCCAAAGCTTCGGATAACATCGATGAGCAAGCTTGATCCCGTTACGAATCCCCCGACAACTCCGTATCCCTTCCCGAGACCGCCCTGGATAACATCCACACGGTCTGTCAGTCCGCATGCCTGAGCATAGCCACCGCCTTTGTGACCATATAACCCTACTCCATGAGTCTCATCCAGGTATGTAAGCGCATTATACTCGTTTGCTAAATCACAAATCGCTTCAATCGGCCCAAAATCTCCACTCATTGAGTAGACAGATTCGAAGGCAATAATTTTCGGACGTTCTGGGGACACGCTTTTCAGTAACCGTTCAAGATGTGCAAGATCATTGTGCTCAAAAATATACTTTTCCGCCTTGCTGCCTCGAATCCCCTGGATCATCGAAGCGTGATTCTCGGAGTCTGAAAACACTACGCACCCAGGGAGGCTGCGCGCAAGTGTTGAGAGCGCAGTGACATTCGCAACATACCCTGAGGAAAATGCTAAAGCTGCTTCTTTATCATGAAGTGAAGCGAGCTCTGCTTCCAATTCGACAATCGTTTCGTGATTTCCAGCGATATTTCGTGTTCCACCAGAGCCAGCGCCCGAAGAGTCTAGAGATTCGTGCATTGCTTGCAGCACGTTTGAATGATGACCCATACCGAGATAGTCGTTACTGCACCATACTACTACCTGGCGGGAGTCTTCCTCTCCCTGAAAGGTTACCTCTGGGAAGGTCCCTACTTTCCGTTTCAAATTTGCGAATACGCGGTACCGCCCCTCTCGATGAAGCCCATCAATAAGCTGTTGAAGCGTCTCCTGGTATTGAAATCCATTCGCTTTTTCTTCAGACATGGGGCTCCTCCACAATAATTGAAAACCGCTTATCTGCCCGTTACGATTCAGAATCTCACACGTTCGGTTTTGAAGAGTAGATGGCGTTCGGTCACAGAACCGAAAAGGATAAAATTTTTCACGGAAACTAGGTGTTGAAGACCGTTTTATGACGTACAATCAGGCACACAGAGGGCTGCTTTGGTAGCCCAAACAAAAGTATGATATATGAAGCACCAATCGGCTGCACCAGATACTGAATCCGTCTCGACCCTCCTTTTAGGTGGGGGGTATGCGCTTTCCGCTCTTTCTCGTCTCCTCGAGCCCCATTCATTTGTAATTACCACACGAGATGGAGCAAAGGTTCAATCATGGACAAAGGCAGGGATTCATAGTGAACGAGTTCAATTGGACGATACGGCATCAATTCAAGCAATTTTTCGGAAGTATCCGAACATCCAAACCGTAATCGATAGTATCCCTCCACTCCCCTTACCGAATCCTACGCTCGGAGTAAAAAACCTGCTCGATTTGCTTCCAAATTCTGTAAAACAAATTTTCTATCTCAGCACAACTGGCGTCTATGGAAAGCAGGATGGAAGCGTCGTAGATGAAGATACTGAGCGCACCCCTTTCTATCCGAGTGCTCAAGCGCGAGTTGCCGTTGAAGATCTTTACTTTGGGTTTTGCCAAGCCAGAACTACAACCTTTCGACTTTCTGGCATCTACGGTCCAGGACGTGGGGTTGGGCTGAGTATGAAAAATGGTACCTATCGACTGATTGAGAATGACATGCGGTATACCAATAGAATTCATGTTGATGACATCGCTGCTATTCTTCAGAAAGCTCTACAGGTTGCAAAGCCCTTGCCCTCGGCGTTTAATCTTAGTGATGACTGCCCGACACTTGCTGAAGAAGTTTTCAGTTTTTACTCTCAGAAGTTCGGCATTCCTCCCGCTCAATACATTTCTCAGGCACAGGCTCAATCCATTGGTGGAAGACTCATCTTGAATCAACGAGTAGGTAACACCCTCGTGAAAGACTATTTTCAATATGAATTCCTTTATCCCTCCTTTAAAGCAGGAGCAGGCACAGAATTCGCCTAGGCAATACTACCATCAGCAGCCTGCTCGTGTTGCAGTATTCTCACTAAAAAGCACTGAAAATTCTTATAGTTGGATGGAGAGCATTTCTTCGGTATCATGGAGAGTAATGCGCGTCATAAAGAAAGAGAAATGACACAAGAAGAAGATTCCACGAATTCATATCGCTCGATTGCACAACGGCTCTTACACGCCCATAAAGAAAAGTTTGGTCAAGCCTTCGAGCGATTCTATCGGCCTGAGATTATCCGTCGCGAGGGAAGCCCGCTAGAGCGTCTTGCCGAGGAGCCGCTTGCTCTCGTCCAGGGTTCGGATACTGGGGGCTTAAGCGATCCAGAGTTCAAGTCTTCGTTGAAGATCAATGCCAACCAACTTGCGGAAAAGCTGTACCATCTTGCTGCCAATGCTTGGGATAGGAATATCAACACGTACCTCAAGGCATTTGATAATTATCTGGAAGAGTATACGTGCGAAGAACAGCGTATATTTCTCGAAGAGTTAGTCAGTGCATTTAAGAAGCAATACTCTGCGGAACTCCTGGAGCGTGGAGAAAGTATTGAGCTTATCGATCAAATAGTGAAAAGAACCGGGGAGTCCACTCGCACACGACTCGAGAAAGTCCTTGCTGGAGCAAACATTACCGAGCTAACCAAAGAGATCTGGGAACTATTTTTTAGTGCGGATTCGGGGAGCAAAGGGGAAATTGAGCGCATTCTTCTCGATCTTACAAATCACCAGATTCGGGAGCTTCGCGTTGCATTTGCAGACTATCCAGCTCTTCTCCTTGCAAACGTGTTAAAAGAGAATCTCCCAGAAATCAGTATTGAATCAGACGAAGAACACGAACCGAAGAAACAGGATACAGAGAATAAAAAAGAAAAGAAGGTCGTCAACCAATTCAAGCTTGAAGCGCTTCGCTATCTACTAAGAGGAAGAGCTCCGTATGAAATTAAACGAATTGAAACAGCCTACAATGACGTCGTGAAGTCAGAGAAAGAACCAGATCTCCTAGAGCATATAACGCGTGCATTCCCGCTACAACTTCACAACGAGCTACTGGGACTGCTTGAGGGTGAAAATCTGAAAGACTCTGCTGCTCGAATCATCAAACTCTTCACCGAGTATCAACAATCGCCCCCTAAGCCTACTCCGCTACCACCGCGTATTAGCGAAAACTTACCTACCATTACACCTGAATATACATCATTCTTCTGGAGAAGAAGACTATTTCATGAATCATCAACTGCTTTTGACTACGAACTTGAGGGCTTTCAGGAGATTC
>Ga0181593_10005324_pt1 | contig 11651 bp, 8 predicted proteins | sample 071ome_19_FD_133756 | JGI IMG/M metagenome (GOLD analysis project Ga0181593, IMG submission 133756) | Coastal salt marsh microbial communities from the Groves Creek Marsh, Skidaway Island, Georgia - 071413AT metaG (megahit assembly) | ecosystem: Environmental > Aquatic > Marine > Intertidal zone...
CAACTCCTTCTCACCCAGCACCAGAACACCATCGGTATCGAGCAGTTTCTCGATATCGTCTAACTTGCGCTGCAGACTTTCCTGACGCTGGTGTAGATGGGAGAAAAATGCATCATCAAAACGTGCATCACGGCTCAGCGCTTTCTGAATATCGGACTCAAAATTATGAGCAGCGTCTCCAATCACAGACAGACCTGCCAGACGTGCGCCACCTTTAAGAGTGTGCAGAATACGCAACAGCTCGTCAGCACCTTCACGGGAGGTCGTATCGTTACGCCAGGTTTCCACCCCCTCGTCCAGGGCCTCCATCAGCTCGCCCGCTTCCTCCAGAAAGATACCGACAATCTCACGGTCGCTTTCATCTGCGGCCTCTGACTGAACTGCATAAGCCCTGGCATCTGCGGCACTGGATTCTTCAACCAGACTGTCCGTGTCTTCAGCTTCACTATATGTGTCTGTAGCCGTTGACGCTCCGGCCCGGCCCGATGCCTGTCGCAACTCCTGAATCATGGCGTCGGGGTTTTCCGGCGCCTGACCATCACGCACCGCCTGTAGCTGCGTAAACAGCAGATCGTGTGCTTTCTGAGCCAGCGGCAATGTGCCGTCATTAACGTCAACGACGCCATCATTCAGGCGTTCATATAAGGTTTCCAGCTCGTGGCAGAGGTCAGCCACCTCTGGCAGCTCGGCCATACGTGCGCCGCCCTTCAGGGTATGTAGCTCGCGCTGAAGCTCAGCCACAGGGAGCAGATCATCAGGCGTGCGCTCCCATTTCTGCATCACCGACTCTATCGCTTCAGTAATTTCTTCCGCTTCTTCAAGGAAGATATCGAGGATCATGTCATCCTCCTGCTCCTCGATATCAGCTTGCTCGAGTTCGCTGAGAGACGGTTCCTCGACATCCGGCACCGGTGGCAGATCATCCAGCCTCTCATCAATAGCCACCCCTGGAGCCTCATCAGAAGCGGTGGCCATCGGTGCAGACTGATCTTCATTAAGATCAGTATCTGTAAACACTGAATCTGACGATTCCTGTTCCGCGTCATCAGCCGCTGACACTGGGAACTCCCAGCCGCGAACCCGGACAACTGTCTCGGATACATCAGGAAGATCCTGACCTGCAGCCAGACAATCCATCATATTTAACAGTTCTTCGTGAGCGTCACTGATAAAGGCTACCAGTTCAGGCTCTGGGTGTGCCGAAGCACTTCGGGCTCCCTGATAGAAATGATGTAGCGCCAGCGCCATCTCTTTTACAGATGGCAAGCCCGCCTCCTCTGCTGCATCTGCAGCAGCAGAGAGATCTGAAGAAATCGTATCCAGCACTTCGAAACGGTCTTCTTCCTGCCAGGTGAGCAGTAATTCATCCGCTTCAATCAGTGAATCCATTCCTGATGACAGGAAGTGACTGATGGCCTCCCGTGAAACCCCAGTTGCGTCTTCCCCCTGATATGCGGGCAATAACTGCTCAGTTTCAATCGCAGCTGCACGATCAAGCAGCTCCGCGGCCTCTGGCATATCTGTCAATGCCATCAATCTGTCGACCTGCAGATATCCGCGCAGAACCGCCGAGGTATCGTTCAGGAGAGACACAAACTCACGGGTGTTGGGTAAATGGTAAGCACGTAACTCTTTTGCCAGTTTTTCCATCGCTGACGCTACGTCCGCAAAAGGCGTCAGCTCAGCCATGTGGGCACTGCCTTTCAGCGTATGAAGCGCTCTTTGCAGCGCATCACTTATCTGGTTACCGCAGGCCGTTTCCTCGGAGGTAGTAACAAACTCATCAACCACACTGAGATGTGAATCGGCTTCAGCAATAAAAATTTCGAGCAGCGACAGGCGGTCATCATCATCCTGCGTCGCGTCTTCGGTCTGTATCTCAACATCCGTAGTGTGAGCATCTTCTGCACTTTCTTCCTCATGCCCACTCTCTGATGCACTCAACACTGAAGCTGAATCGTCGGCATCTGACAGATCGACTTCGGAGTTATCGCTGCGATCGTCGGTCGCCGGAACCTGTTCCGGCTGTTGGCCATCGGCCGTGGCAAAGGCATATTCTTCAAGTGGCTTAACGTCCACAGACGCGGGACGCTTGTTGCGGAAGTCTTCAATCAGCCCTGGCAGTACTCCGATCACCTCATCCACAAAACGAATAATGTCGTCATTGATTGCGATGGTATCGTCCAGCACGCGATTGAACATATTCTCAACGGACCATGCCAGCTCACTGACATCTTCCGCCCTGACCATCCGGCCCGATCCTTTCAGGGTATGGAACGAACGTCTGACCGTCGTCAGTGCTTCCATATCGCTGTGGTCGTTACAGTACTGAGGCCAGAACTCGCCCAGTGTTTCGGTCACTTCTTCGGCTTCTTCGAGGAAAACCTCAATGATCTCATCATCAATCAGGTCGTCGTCATCATCCGGCTCGTCGGATGAATCGACTTCGCTACCAGCCTGAATATCTGGCTCATCCTCATGGACCTCAACTTCAGAAACCTCGAAGACCGGCGGCGCTTCCTGCACCGAATCATCAAAACCAAGCGCTTCCGAAAAGCTGGTAACCGATTCAGCATCATCTGCAAACCCTTCAGGCAGTTCTATCTCCGTCAGGTCTTCTGTAGATTCTGAGTGAATACCGCACGCTTCCATTAATCTGGTCAGCGTATTTTCTGCGCGTTCAATAATCGCAATATCGGTGGAGACAGATTCGTCAGAATACCGTTCCAGATAATATTCAATACCACTTAATACCTCTGCCACCATATCCATAACACCCCATTCCGGGGCAGGACGATCTGACAACAGTGCCTGCTGAATAAATGCAGACAGATCAGACAGAAGGACTGCCACGCGAGGCAGCGGTACCATATTCAGAGAACCTTCGATCGTGTGCAGCAGGTGCGGCACCTCATCCAGTTTCTCCGTAGACCATTGATGCGCGATATAAGAGACGACAGCGTCTTTAACCTGCTCCAGCACATTACGTGCTTCACGCAGAACCGCGCGCTGCGCATCAGACATCGCACTGTCAGAAGCGGTACGCGACGTATCTCCATCCCGGATCATTCCGTTCAGAGTCGCTTCGACGTAAAGCAGGGCACCAGCGACATCGAGCAGCGTGCTGTCGGCATCTTCGCTGCTCTGCGCTTCATCAGCATCAAGCAGCGAAACCAGAGCGCTTTCCTGCTCCTGCATGACTTTACGTGGCATGCCCAAACCCAGCATCCCCATGGTGTCAGCGACCTGGCGGATAGTGTTGCGGGCAGAATCCAGTGCAGGTGCTCGATCGACCGAGCCCCGTACAACCTGATCAAGATCTTCTTTGACCGTAGTAATTTCTTCAATCAGTGCATTCAGAGCACCAGAAATCGCATCTGACCCGGCCCCCATGGTGTTGTCTTCGGTGTCTGCGGGATCAGGCAGCGCTTCGTCAAGACGGAAACGTTTCTGCACCAGGCGGATCGCATCTCCCCGCGCATCGGTACGAGCCACATAAAACAACAGGTTCTTCAGCAGCTCGTCGGCAGGCGGACGGTTAATAGCAGCCACACCATTGTCCAAACCACTTTTTAACAGCTGGTCAAGCTGACGAAGCAGTACCTTGGCACTCTTTGGCATGCTGTCCTGCTTCAGCAACCACTCACTGAAAGCCAGAGCAGGTAGCCAGACGATCCCCTGTGGCGTGCCGCCCATGGACTTATTCAACTTGGCAAACAGCTTATTGATGTAATGCTTGGCAAGGTCCGGATCTTTGCCCTGAAGCAGTTGCAGAGTTGCGGCCTGCAACATCTGGCGGGTCTTGCGCAGCCAGGGAGAAAAATTAGGCTGTGTAAACAGGTTTTTCTGTACACCTGTCAGCGGTGCATTGTGTTCAACATAGGGCGTAAACAGCGATGTTTCAGAGAGAAAGTTTTCGCCACGGGTCGAACGCAGTTCATTAAGAATCGGCAACAGCACCACAGGCAGGTCACGACGCCCTACCTTAACGTGCTCGAGATAATGAGGAAGCTGAATGATGGCCTGCATCAATACTTCCAGCCCGTCCTGCTCATTCGCGAGCGAACCTTCGGTCAGTGCCAGAGCGACCGCTTCCATTTCTTCAGCAAGGAGTGCAGCTCCGTAGAACTCCACCATCTGTAATGTCCCATGCACCTGATGCAGGTAACTGAGACAGAAGCGCAGACGGCTCCTGTCACCGGGGTGTTCCACATACGCTTCAAGCGCCTGCTGGGCCTGTTGCAGCGTATCCTGTATTTCCCCTTTTACCCATTCCAGGGCGATGTAGTCCTGACTCATCGCCTTGCACTCTCCCCTGTCGATGTGGATTGCTTGCGGACGTATGCGGTCACCTGACCGCTGTGCACCGATTCGAGTAACGGATGCTGCCAGTCCACCATTTCACCGAGTCCAAGAACCAATAGACCGCCCGGTGCCAATCGTTGTGCCAGCGCATCGAGAATTTCCCGGCGTCGCCAGCGTCGGAAATAAATTAGTACGTTCTGACAGAAAATAACGTGCTGAGACTGCAGCGGACAATTTTTCAGATTCAGAACATTCACCTGACTGAAGCAACAGCGACGACGCAGCTTCGCTGACACTTCTACCTGCTGTGAAGATAATGGCGCAACGGCCCAGTTGTGATAGCTGACCGGAATACGTTCAAGCGCACGGAGAGGATAACGGCCACTGCGTGCTTTACGCAGAACAATGGTCGAAATATCGGTGCCAGTCACAGAATACTGAACCCCTGCAGAGCCCAGATGCTTTTCGGCCAGCATAGCCAGCGTGTAGGGCTCTTCTCCGGAAGCACAACCAACGCTCCAGAGCTCCATTGCTTCATCACCCGCCTGGAGGCGCGGTAACTGACGACGCATGTGCTCTTCCACCAGCTGTAAGGCATCAGGGTCCCTGAAAAAGCGCGTTTCCTGCACAGTAAGGCGGTCGACCAGCGTCGACCACTCCATCACACCGGAAGGCCCTTCGAGCACTTTATCGTAATACTCAGCGTAATCGCGGATGCCCAGTTCAAGCATGCGCAGGCCCAGGCTTGTCTGCAGAAAAGAGCGACGCTGCTGTGGCAGAAACATACCGGTGCGCTCCTCCAGCAACCCCTGCCAGCGACTGAACTGAAAGTCATCCAGCTCAGGTACTGTGCTCAGGCCATTACGGATTGACTGACTCATGGATCAACCCCGACGCTTCAGAGCTCTCAGAGAGCGCTCTGTTCTTCGTCAGTATCTTCCTGGAAGTCTTCTCCACTGACCGTTTCCGGCAGTTTGAAGCCCGCCACAGACTCACGCAGCATGTTCGCCATTTCGGCGAGGTTACCAATCGACTTCGCCGTCGCGGTAGTACCTGCAGAGGTCTGGGAAGTAATCTCCTGAATCACGTTCATCGTGTTAGAAATATGACCTGCAGACGACGCCTGCTGGCGTGCCGCGTTGGAGATGTTCTGAATCAGCTCAGCGAGGTTATTCGATACGCTTTCAATTTCTTCCAGCGCCACACCCGCATCCTGTGCCAGACGTGCCCCACGGACCACCTCAGTGGTGGTCTGTTCCATCGAAATAACTGCTTCGTTAGTATCGTTCTGAATTGTTTTAACCAGCGCTTCAATCTGTTTCGTTGCAGCCGCTGAACGTTCTGCCAGACGCTGAACTTCATCCGCAACCACCGCGAAGCCACGACCGGCGTCACCCGCCATCGACGCCTGAATCGCGGCGTTCAAAGACAGAATATTGGTCTGGTCAGCAATATCGGTAATCAGGGAGATGATGTCACCAATTTCCTGCGAGGACTCACCCAGACGTTTAATACGCTTGGACGTTTCCTGAATCTGCTCACGGATATTATCCATGCCGCTGATGGTCGACTGCACGACCTCAGAGCCTTTATTCGCGATCGCAACCGACCGCTCCGCAACCGCAGAAGATTCCGAAGCGTTCGCGGATACCTGGTCAATGGACACTGCCATTTCGTTGATCGCCGCCGATGCACCGGCAATTTCCTGGGCCTGGTGTTCAGATGCTTCAGCAAGATGCATCGCTGTTGCCTGAGTTTCCTGAGCAGCCGAAGATACCTGTACCGCTGTATCGTTAATCGACGATACCAGTACGCGCATCTGGTCGATCGCAAAGTTAATCGCATCCGCAATCGCACCGGTAAAGTCTTCCGTTACCGTCGCAGACGCCGTCAGGTCACCATCAGCAAGGTCAGCAATTTCATCCAGCAGTCGCAGAATCGCCACCTGGTTTTGTTCGTTAGTCAGACGGGTATCTTTCTCACGCTGCTGAGCTTCTTCTTCACGCGCCTTCGCGTCGTCAGATTCACGACGGAAGTAAAAGAACGCCATGATCAGAGCGATACCAGCAAGGCCGTAACCTGCAATCTGAATGTTACTCCGGTCTTCCGCGTTACTCTGAATATCATTGGTCAGCTGAGACGTCTGTTCAAGCAAAGTACGGGAGTTCTGGAAAATGTTATCCGAAGCTTCACGTACCTGGAAAAGTTCAGGGGAGGTCTCGAGAATTTCATCCACGGAACCAGATACAAACTCAAAGAGCTCCGCGACTTCAGCCAGTGCGTAAACGGCCTCTTCGTTCGTTACCTGAGAAATATTCATGGCGATATTGCCCTGAATCATTCCGTTCAGAACCCGACCAAACAACGATGCATCACGGCCGAAGGCATCGGCAGCCATAACCGCATCATCACCACCAGCCAGTACTTTGTTTACAGAGCGAACGATACGTTCCGCCAGCCAGGACTGACGCTGGGCCACGGCAACCTGCTCGGCAGGTGCGCCACTTTCGAGGAGGATATCTACGATTTCGTCGTACTCAACCTGCAGCTGAGGAATGGTTTCAGAAAGAAGTTCTGCAACCTCGTGAACGGAGAGAATAATTTCTTCAGAGCGGATAATCTGGTCTGAGTCAGCTTTTACGCTATTCCAGGTGGTCTGCACACCGGACTCGATCGCCTCATCTGACGGCGGCAGCCCTTCGTTCCCCTGAACGAGATAAGACCAACGTTTTTCAAAATTATCACGCGCCTGACGCAACTGAGTAAATGCATCAGGCTTACCGCCCGCCGCTTCTACCGCGTTTTTGGCCAGTTCCTGTGACAGAACACGCAGTTCACCGGAATGATCCAGATACTGCTCATCTTCTGTCGCCAGAATATTTACCCAGATCGTAATACCGATAAAGCCCAACAGGAATACAACCATCAGTGCCATAAGACTGACGTTGTTTTTGCCCCCTGCATTTACTGTGTTTCCACTCATGCCGTCCTCTCCAAACTCGCTGCATGCTTACATGACCCGACGGGCCACTGATTTGTTATTATTTTCCGTTCCGTGTTTATACGGCGATATTCATGAACTCCGGAGACCGTAACAGCTCACCGAATTCCATGACTGGCCAGCTCCGGCCATCCCGTTCAAAAGCTTTCGACACATAAGGTGTGAGCGCCTCAGATACCTGCTGCGCAGGCACCTCCCGGTCTACCGGAAAACTCTGCATACCGAGCACTGCATCAACCAGCAGCCCGGTAAGGTATTCATTCTGCTCTATCACCAGCACACGCTGGCTCCGCCAGTTACCTCGCGACGGCTGCCCGAGAAGACCATTCAGGTCCATCACAGACACCATACGACCGCGGACATTGGCAATTCCGAGGACCCAGTTTTTTACTCCAGGCACACGGGTAACCTTTGGCATCTGCAGGATTTCCACAACATCCGCCATGTTAGCCACGAACTGATCTTTACCCAGCAGGAAACCAATCCCCCGCCAGGTAGATACCGTCTCAACCTGCTGCGGCAGCGGCGACGCAAAACGCCGACTGCGGTCTTCCATTTCCGTAAGCAGAGCAAAAGGTGTCATGGTTTTATTCTCCGCCGCCAAGCAGCGCGTCTATTTCTGACAACAGGCGACTTTCCGATACAGGCTTGACCAGGTAGCCGGAAGCCCCCTGTCGTTTACCCCACACCCGGTCAGTTTCCTGATCTTTGGTCGTCACAATGACAACAGGAATATTTTTGGTCTCAGGGCTGCGCGTCAGCTGACGAGTCGCCTGAAAACCATTCAATCCGGGCATAACAATGTCCATCAACACCAGATCTGGTAATTCCTGACGGGCGACAGCAACACCGTCGGCACCGTTTTCTGCATTGAGCACTTCGTGGCCATTTTTCTCGAGCACCGACCGGAAAGCTTCTGTCTCAGTCGGAGAATCATCTACCACAAGAATGCGCGCCATGCTGCTTACCCCTTACTTATTTCGCGTGCTGACGGATCGAACCGAGCAGCTCTTCTTTACTGAATGGTTTGGTCAGGTACTCGTCAGACCCGACAATGCGGCCTTTGGCTTTATCGAACAGGCCGTCCTTACTGGACAGCATAATGACCGGGGTAGATTTAAACTTAGAGTTATTCTTGATCAGTGCACAGGTCTGATAGCCGTCGAGACGCGGCATCATGATATCGACAAAGATAATATCAGGGTCGGTATCGGCAATTTTGGCCAGAGCATCAAAGCCATCGGTTGCTGTGATTACTTCACAGCCAACTTTTTTCAGCAAGGTTTCAGCGGTACGCCGGATCGTCTTGCTGTCGTCGATCACCATGACCTTTACATCTTGAAAATTATCGTCCATACGACAGGCCTTTCACCATCCAATTTATCTGTTGTTGTTTTACTCTGATTGGCCAGAGAGTTCTGTGACTGAACCCTCAGACCGGCAAGAGCCCCCGGCCATTTTCAATTTTCAGTGATAAAAACAGAGCAGCCGTTCCCCGGGGCCACCGGGATGCCTCGCTTTTGTATCACACTCCAATGGCACAGGCCAGCACGACAAAGCCATAGCAGAGCATACCGGAAGCCTGCTGCATGCAACACACTGTCACCGGCACGAGGGTGACAAAACCCTGAACAAACCGGCATCTGATGCGATACAATCCGCCGGATACACGCGCGAAAAATTCGCCTATTCCCTGAGCAGCAGCCAGCAACGGAGACCAGATGACAATCAGACTCGGCGTTATCATGGATCCTATCGACCGGATCCACTATAAGAAAGATACCTCACTGGCCCTGCTCAACGCGGCACAGCAACTGGGCTGCGAGCTCTGGTATATGGAGCAACAGGACCTCTCGGTGCAGAAAGGCCGGGCGTACGGTCGCATGGCGCCGCTGAACGTCGAGATGAACCCGGAGCACTGGGCAGATGTTGGCGAGGCGAGCGACAAGCCCCTCGCTGATCTCGACATTATCATCATGCGTAAAGACCCACCCTTCGACAGCGAATTCATCTACAGCACTTATATTCTCGAGCGGGCAGAACAGGAAGGCGTTCTCGTTGCAAACCGACCGCAGAGTCTGCGCGACTGCAACGAAAAGATGTACGCCACGGCGTTTCCCGACCTGATGTCACCAACGATGGTTGCTCGTCGGGCCGACTTACTGAAAGCGTTCCATGCTGAGCACGAAGACGTCATTTTCAAACCGCTTGACGGTATGGGCGGCTCCTCTATTTTCCGCCTGAGAAAGGATGACCCGAACGTCAGCGTCATTATTGAAACCCTGACGAATCACGGCACACAGCAAATAATGGCGCAGAAGTTCATTCCTGAGATCACTTCCGGCGACAAACGTATTCTGATGATCAACGGTGAACCTGTGCCTTATTGTCTGGCCAGGATTCCTGCTCAGGGTGAAACCCGGGGTAATCTCGCCGCTGGCGGGCGAGGCGTAACACAGGAATTGTCAGACGCAGATCGCCGTATCGCCGCCATCATTGGCCCCGAGCTGAAAAAGCGTGGTCTTTACTTTGTCGGGCTGGACGTCATTGGCGACTGCCTGACCGAAATCAATGTCACCAGCCCGACCTGTGTGCGGGAAATATCCCGCGACAGCGGTATCGACGTTGCTGCACAACTGATAGAAACCCTGCTGGAAATCCGTCGTTCCAGTGTGGACAATTCACAGGCGTAAGAGCAGACTTGCGCGCTGAATTACGGAGAACCTGACTGACCATGGCTGCTACTACTGTGTCGAGCAACGATCGCCTCATGTTCGCGCTTTTTGTCGCGCTCATGGTGCACGCGATGATCGTACTGGGCGTCAGTTTTCAGGCCGAGGAAAGCCCATCGTTCAGCTCCACCCTTGATGTGACGCTCGCTGGCTACCGCAGCCAGGAAGCGCCGGAAGATGCCGATTTTCTTGCACAGGAAAACCAACAGGGCAGCGGCACGCTCGACGAAGCAAAGATGCAGACCACCGATATCGAAGCAGATTTTCATGCCAATGATATTCGTGAGAATGTCCGCGAAGAGCAGATGCCCGCCGCACCGCGCAAAGAAACCAACGAGCACACCCAGGTCGTATCGACAACCCGTAGCCCAGAAAAACAGATTCAGGAACAGAACGACAACGAAGTACCGGCACCGGAGCTGCCTGACGGCCCGCAGCAGTCGCTGCTTGAACGCAGCCTCGAAATTGCCAGTCTTCAGGCAAAGCTGGATACTGAACGCCAGCTCTACGCCCGTATGCCCCGGATTCATCGCCTGACGGCGGCATCGACCATGAAAGCGGCAGATGCGTATTATGTGAATATGTGGCGGCAGAAAATTGAGCGTATGGGGGCCATCAATTACCCTCAGGAAGCAGACAACTGCTACGACAACTGCCGACTGCGACTGCTGGTATCCATCAATCCGGACGGCAGTCTGCATGAACTGGCAGTACTGGAATCCTCCGGCCGTAAAGTCCTCGATGAAGCTGCCCTGAGAATCGTACGACTGGCCGCACCTTTTGCACCCTTCACCAATGAAATGCGTCGTGATATCGATCGCCTTGAAATTATCCGGACCTGGCAGTTCACTGGCGACCGCTATCTATCGGGGTCGAACTGATGTTAGAACTCAACAGCCTTCGCAACCATCTGCTGATCGCCATGCCCGGCCTGGACGGCTCCTGGTTTGGCGGCGCCGTGACTTATCTCTGTGAGCATAATGCTGACGGAGCCATGGGACTGGTTCTGAATAAACCATCATCTATTGAATTCAGCGACATATGTGAGCAGCTTGATATCGACCGCCGCTCCCACATCCATCCGCCCATATTGCAGGGCGGCCCCGTAAGCCCGGAGCAGGGATTTATTCTGCACGAGGAACCCGGCGACTGGGGTGCAACCATGAATATTACAGAGCGTACTCATCTGACGTCATCGCAGGACATCCTGCGCTCCATGGCCCAGGGCACCGGCCCACAGAATTACGTACTTGGTCTGGGGTACGCCGGCTGGAGCGCCGGGCAACTGGACGAAGAATTACGTGACAACGCCTGGCTGACGCTCGAAGCCACGCCCGACCTGCTGTTCCGGCTGGACCACCGCGACCTGTACGACGTTGCTCTCAGTAAACTGGGGGTCAGTGCCGAATTTCTCAGTGACGAGTCCGGTCATGCCTGAACAGGTTCATGTACCCGACCGTATTGGCTCCGTGATGTCCTTCGACTTCGGAACCCGCCGCATCGGTATTGCCATTGGCCAGCGCATTACTGACAACGCATCCCCGCTTGACCCCATCAAGGCACGCGACGGCATACCCGACTGGCAGGCACTCGAACGCCTGGTCAAAGAATGG
>Ga0181593_10005325_pt1 | contig 11651 bp, 12 predicted proteins | sample 071ome_19_FD_133756 | JGI IMG/M metagenome (GOLD analysis project Ga0181593, IMG submission 133756) | Coastal salt marsh microbial communities from the Groves Creek Marsh, Skidaway Island, Georgia - 071413AT metaG (megahit assembly) | ecosystem: Environmental > Aquatic > Marine > Intertidal...
AAATCACAGCCAAGTTTGCGCACATCAACCGGCATATGCACCGCGCCCTGACAGCCATCTACAATACAGATAGCCCCTGCATGATGCGCCATCTCGGCAATTTTCGGGATATCAAAGACTGTGCCTAGCACGTTTGATACATGCGGAATGGAAATAATTTTAGTGCGTTTTGTAATGCGCTGTTCAAGCTGGGACAGATCAAAACTGCCATCTTTTTCAACAGGCGCGGCAATTACCTTTATGCCCTTGCGCTGTGCTAGCAAATGCCATGGCACAATATTGGCATGATGTTCAGCAACTGTAATCAGCACCTCGTCATCTTCTTGCAAAAAGCTATCCCCATAACAATGGGCAAGCAGATTAAGAGACATGGTTGCCCCTGAGGTGAAGATGATTTCATTCACATCTGCGCCAAGAAATCCAGCAGCCTTGTGCCTGACCTGTTCATATTTGTCAGTAGATAGCTCGGACAGCATATGCAGGCCACGATGCACATTAGCATAGGTTTGTGCATAGGCAGCATGCAGGCTATCCAGCACTGCCTTTGGCTTCTGTGCAGAGGCCGCAGAATCAAGATAGACCAGAGGCTTATTATGGATTTTCTGCGCCAGAATTGGAAATTCTGCACGAATTGCCTGAAGATCAAATGCTGGTTTTTGGTGTGACATTACGTTATTCCCAAGCATTACGCCTAATTATTCTCAGCGCTAAGCGCCGTATGATTTGCCTCAGCCCAGCCATCGATAATCTGGTTCATAAACGCCGCAATCGCCGCATCTTCAATCTGTTCAAGTGCATCACCAAGAAAAGCCTTAATCAGCATGGCTTGGGCTTGTGCCTTTGGAATCCCCCTGCTGTTCAGATAGAACATCAGAGTTTCGTCTAGCTCGCCCACTGTTGCACCATGCGCGCATACCACATCATCTGCAAAAATCTCAAGCTCTGGCTTTGCATCTGCAACCGCATCATGCGATAACAGCAATGCACGTGACATTTGCTGGCCATCTGTTTTCTGGGCATCAGGGGCAACCCTTACCTTACCCTGAAACACCCCATGCGCCTCTTCGTTCAACACGCCGCGAATGACCTGATTAGAGGCACAGTTTGGCACTTCATGCTGAACAATAGTGGTGATATCATGATGCTGATCAGATGCACCAAGATAAATCGCAGACAAGACCAGTTCTGCATATTCTGCCATAAATTCAACATGGCTTTCCATGCGTGCCAGCTTGCCCCCCTTAGACAGGGTAAAGCCATTCATTTTTGCGCGCTCAGCCAGCTTTAATACGGACAGCCCCAGATGAGAGGTATCAGATGCCTGATCCTGCAATTTTGCCATATGCAAAGATGCTGATTTGCCTAAATCTGCAACAAGCACAGGGGCTGAAAGGGCATTCGATGAGATATGCTGTTCGATCACTGTTAGGGCGGCATTTTCGGCAAGCCGGACAAGCAGCAGAGGATGCGCGCTTGCAGATACCTGCTGGCCTGTAAATTGTATATTGAGCGGGGCTAAATCATGCTCAGCAGCCGCTACTTCCAGCAAAATTGCCTCACTGACATTATCAAGCAGCAAATGGCTTAGATGATGGTCTTTAGGCAGTAATTGCAGCCAGTCAACCAGCAATTTATCATCGCGTTGCAAATGGATCAGGCTCACCCTGCTATCCAATGCGCCTGCCCCCTGAAAATAGCCATCTTTAACGATAATAGTCTGGTCCTGTAAGCTTGCTGCTTCACCCTCAGGGCAGTTGGCCGCATCAAGCCTATCAAGACCATAGCTATCCAGAGGCGTAAATTTCCATGCCTCATCTTTACGCGATGGCCAGCCCGATTTAGTTAGGGCTGAATGTGCGTTACCAGCAAGCTGTTCAATATCTGCATATGCTAATTCAGGCTGCATTGTGTATTCCTGCATAACCGTTTTTCTCAACTTCAAGGGCAAGTGATTTATCACCTGTCTTCACAATCTGCCCGCCAGCCAGAATATGCACATAATCTGGTACAATATGGTCAAGCAGACGCTGATAATGCGTGATCACCAGCATGCCAACATTTTTACCACGTTGGGCATTTACCCCTTCTGACACAATCTTTAACGCATCTACATCAAGGCCTGAATCTGTTTCATCCAGCACTGCAAGTGATGGTTCTAGCAATGCCATCTGAAGAATTTCATAGCGCTTTTTCTCTCCACCAGAAAAGCCAACATTCACAGCCCGCTTTAACATCTCGTCACTAACGCCAAGTGTTTTTGCCACTGCACGTGCCATTTTCACAAATCCAAGCTGGTCTACTTCTTCCAGCCCCTGCTCTTTGCGCCGCGCATTTACCGCCGCCCGCAAAAAGGCCATGCCGCTCACACCTGGCAGTTCAACCGGATATTGAAAGGCCAGAAACATGCCCAAGCGCGCACGCTCATCAGCTTCCATCTCAAGCACAGACTGGCCATCCATTAAAATATCGCCTTGCGTGACCTCATAGCCATCTCTGCCAGACAGCACATAGGACAAGGTAGATTTACCAGACCCGTTTGGCCCCATAATAGCATGCACTTCGCCTCTATCCATCGTAAGGTTAATGCCATGTAGAATTTCAGCATCACCAATACGCGCGTGCAAATCCCTGATTTCCAATAATGCCATGTTCGTTATCCTTTTTATCTAGCCAACTGAGCCTTCAAGGCTAATACCAATAAGTTTCTGTGCTTCTACTGCAAATTCCATTGGCAATTCCTTCATCACCTCTTTGCAGAAACCATTTACAATCAGAGATACAGCATCTTCTTCATCTAGCCCGCGTTGCAGGCAGTAAAATAGCTGGTCTTCTGAAATACGCGAGGTAGTTGCTTCATGCTCTATTTTTCCAGTCGGATTGCGTGATGAAATATAGGGTACGGTGTGCGCACCGCATGTATCACCAACAAGCAATGAATCACACTGGGTAAAATTACGCGCATTTTCAGCCCCTTTATGCACTTCAACCAGTCCGCGATAGGTATTTTGCGATTTACCTGCTGAAATGCCTTTTGAGATGATGGTCGAGCTAGAACCTTCACCAATATGAATCATTTTTGTGCCTGTATCTGCCTGCTGAGCGCCATTTGTGACCGCAACAGAATAAAACTCACCAACAGAATCCTTACCGCGCAACACACAAGATGGATATTTCCATGTGATGGCCGAGCCAGTTTCTACCTGTGTCCACGAGATTTTTGACCTGTCGCCACGACATGCACCGCGCTTGGTCACAAAATTATAGATACCACCCTTGCCATTTTCATCGCCCGGATACCAGTTCTGCACGGTTGAATATTTAATTTCGGCATCATGATGGGCAACCAGTTCAACCACTGCCGCATGCAGCTGGTTTTCATCTCTTTGAGGTGCGGTACAGCCCTCAAGATATGATACATAGCTCTCATCTTCGGCAATAATGAGGGTACGTTCAAACTGGCCTGTATTTTTCTCATTAATCCGGAAATAGGTAGATAGTTCCATTGGACAGCGCACCCCTTTGGGGATGTAGACAAATGAGCCATCTGTAAAGACCGCCGAATTAAGCGCCGAGAAATAATTATCTGCCACAGGCACCACTGAGCCAATATATTTTTTGACCAGTTCGGGATGTGTCTTGATCGCCTCAGAGATGGGACAGAATATCACCCCTGCCTTAGCCAACTCTTCGCGGAAGGTCGTAGCAACAGACACAGAATCAAACACCGCATCTACTGCAACCCCTGCCAGCATTTTTTCCTCATGTAGCGGGATACCCAGCTTTTCATAGGTACGCAATAATTCAGGGTCTACCTCGTCAAGCGATTTTGGCTTTTCGGCAGATTTCGGGGCGGCATAATAATAAATATCATTATAATCAATTGGCGGGATATTCAGCTTTGCCCAGTCAGGGGTCGGCATTTTAAGCCAGTAACGATAGGCTTTCAGACGCCAGTCAAGCATCCATTCCGGCTCATCCTTCTTGGCTGAAATAAAGCGGATAATATCTTCATTCAGCCCTTTGGGTGCCTTTTCCATTTCCACTTCGGTAACAAAGCCATATTTATAGCTGCCTGTTGCCTGTTCGACCTGATTGATTGTTTCTACGGTTGCGACCATTGAGCTAAACTTTCTGTATAGCTGCATCTAAAGATGCAGGCTGGGAATTGAGCGGCGCAGGCGGAAATATCGCCTCAGGCTCAAATAAATCTGCTAGGGTAACACTTTGAAGCGCTGATTTAATCGCATCATTTACATGGTTCCAGTGCCCACTTAAAAAACATCCCGTTTTGACGGCACAGGCTTCATCTGCGCCTTCAACACAGGCTGTCAGCGCGATCGGGCCTTCAATCGCCTCAACCACAGCCGACACTGTTATGTTGGACACATCAATGGCAAGATGGCATCCACCATTAACCCCTCGTGATGTTTCAACAAGCTTGGCGTGCGAAAGCGCCTTAATCACCTTTGCAATGGTTGTTCTGTTTAATTGCAGATAGCCTGCCATGTCATTTGCATTTAAATGCTCATCACGGCGCTGATGCAACAGACCAAGAACCAAAATGGCATAATCTGTCATCTTGTTTATTTTAAGCATGTAATTGCCCCTAAACACACTCTGACTGCGATAGACTATGTCTTTTACAAAACCCAGAACGCATTGTTTTTGCGAATGATTATCAAAATCAAGACTAATTTAGTCCATTTTACAGGAATATAGACATCTGAACGCGCAGTGCAAGCCCTGCAGGCTCAATAACAGCCAAAAAACTGGCGAATTTTATCATTTTGATGATTTTTATCACCTAGTGGGACAGAACCACCATGATGATCAATAGCAGTGATGATCAATGCCAAGCTTTGGCAGGCGTGATGCGATTAATTAAAGGCAGCCCGCTTAAGCTGATACCGGCCTTTTTCGATACCATCAAAAATTTCTGAGACGTCAGGATGCCCAATCGGCCCATTTTGATCATCAGAGATTAAATTCTGTTGAGAAACATAGGCGGAATAATAACTATCTGAATTTTCGGCAAGAAGATGATAAAAGGGCTGTTCGCGTTTCGGCCTAACCTCTTCTGGGATCGACTGATACCATTCTTCGGTATTGTCAAATTCAGGATCAACATCAACAATTACACCGCGAAATGGGTAATGTTTATGTTTCACAATATCCCCAATGCAGAACTGAGGTTCATCTGCGTCAAATTCAAGATGTTTCGGATATTCAGACATGTCAGATAGCCTTTGATAATAAGGCGCTAACTCTAGAACCGGTCTTTAACTTTCAGCACCTGCTTGCCGCCATACATGCCTGTTTTCAGGTCGATATGGTGCGGGCGATGCAATTCACCTGTTACTTTATCCTCAACAAAAGCATCACTTCTTAGCGAATCGTGCGCACGACGCATATTCCGCTTGGATTTGCTGATTTTACTCTTTGGTACAGCCATTTTAACGCTCCTGCGATATTTGAATACAGCTTGATATAAAGCATATTCAAATCGTGAAATTGGATATGCGCACTAATAAATAGTTTGCATAAGATGGTTGGTGGAGCCAGACGGGATCGAACCGACGACCTCATGCTTGCAAAGCACGCGCTCTCCCAGCTGAGCTATGGCCCCGTGTAACCATGTGTGATGCGCAACCGTAAAACTGGGCAGTTAAACTACGCATAGCGCCGTGTTATGAAAGAATTACAGCAAAAGGTCAAGCCAAATTTTTACTCTTCTGCCAAAAAAATTATTCTGCTTTCATGTGGATGATGATGATGACCTCAGACAAAACCGAAAAGCTGAATTATCAGACATGTCAGGCACTGGATAAAAATAATCTATTCATTTTCCAAGAAATGCTTTCATTCACAATAATTATCCTGTAATAATAGATTCTGCAAAATTTTCTGCTGTCAGCACATCATAAATAGAGAGACTAATGGACAAAATTGACAAATCCATTCTGTCCATTTTACAGGACAATGCCAGAATTGCGAATGTAGAGCTAGCTGAACGTGTGGGCCTGTCACCTTCTGCCTGTCTTAGGCGGGTATCACAGCTTGAAACCTCTGGCATTATTAGCGGATATAATGCCGCGCTTAATCTGGATGCGCTGGGGCATACTGTTCTGGTGCTGGTGCATATTTCACTTCAAGGCCAGTCTGCCAATATGCTGAGTGAATTTGAAAATGCGGTAAAACAGATACCTCAGGTGCTTGCCTGTTTTCTGCTCGCAGGGGAAAATGACTATCTGTTGAGGGTAGCGGCAAGAGATGTGAATGATTTCGGCAGAATTCATAGTGAATATCTTTCGGCCTTGCCGCATGTTCAGCGCATGGAAAGCAATTTTGTCTTGCGGCAGGTGGCGAATCGTGGCCTGGATGCAGAAGAGCTTTAACCTCAGGCTTATGCTGCCTATCAAAAAACGCTTCTGACAAAGACCTTCTTGTCTATCAAACTGCCATTTAGAAGCTATTTTTCTGCAGCAAGAGCTGTTCCATAGCTTCGTATCTGAGACAGCGCCTGCTCAAAAATCTGCCAGTTATCAGAATCTGCGATAGGTGCCCATAATGCCTCCACCTGTTCAATCTCAAGGCTGAAATACGGCAGATCCCGCATGCTTTGTATTTGCTGTTCTGACTGACGCCGTCCAAAGGTTCCGGCACGTTCTGCCAATTCTGCCAATGGCTGGTGTGACTGCCATAATGGTGATGCCGTTTCTGGGTTAAGAATTCCGCCATATAAATCATAAAACAGCCTGTCAAATGCCAACTGAGAGCTAGCTAACACTTTATAGAGTTGCTCGCTGAATGATTCTGCTTCTGCCTTGTCTGCTTTTAAAGCCAGACGGTATAGCAAATGTTCGGCAAGACAGCTTTCTAGATGGGGGTAGAAATCTGAGAGTGAATCCTGCAACTCCTCAACCCCGACAATCTCGGTAAAACAGTCTGCAAGCCGGCATAATGCCCACATCGCCGCCTGAGGCTGTCTGCCATAGGCATAGCGTGAGCCATGATCAAAATAGGCAGCGGTAAATAGCGGATCAAAGGCTGGCAGAAATCGCCATGGACCATAATCAAAGCTTTCACCTGTGATATTAAAATTATCAGTGTTCAACACCCCATGCACAAATCCCGCTGCCATCCAGCCTGCCACCATTTTTGCGACCTTGTGCGAAAATGTCCTGATAAAGGCTGGCACTAGACTGTCAAGAGGCTGTTCAGGGTCAAGCTCGGCATAATAATGGGTGATGACATGGCGGGTAAGCTGTTCAAGCTGTTCTGCCTCGCCCAAAAAAGCCAGCCTTTGAAAACTGCCTATTCTGATATGCGAATGAAGCAAACGGACAAGCACCGCAGAACGGGTGGGTGACGGCTCATCATTGCGGATAAGCTCTTCGCCTGTTTCAATTACACTAAGGGTATGAGAGGTTGGCACAGCACGCGCATCTAGCATTTCTGTAGCCAGTATTTCACGCACAGCGCCTTTTAAGGTAAGTCTGCCATCTGCGGTACGCGAATAGGGCGTCTTGCCACTCCCCTTTGTGCCAAGATCAACCAGTCTGTTGCTATCCTGTTCATAAAACTGGGCAAATAAAAACCCTCTGCCATCACCTAATTCAGGGTTATAGCTGCCAAACTGATGGCCATGATATCGCAAGGCAAGCGGGCTGACAAAGCTTCCGGCAATTGGCTTGAAGCCTGCAAAATGGGCACACCGTGCTTCATCATCAAGCCCCTGAAGACCGATAAGGCTGGCTGCCCTGTCATTGCGATAACGCAAAAGATGCTGTTTGAATGTAGCAGGAGAAACAATATCATAAAATGCGTCGCCAAGCTGGCTATGCACCCTACATGCTCGGGCCTGACTGGTTTTGTTGCTGTCTGATGACATTATCGCCCCTTTGATCTTGAAATATGCACGCTATCAGAACATGACAGATTTTTTATAAAAATTGAATAATAGTAAAACAAACCCGACCTTTCAGGCGGCAAATGGATAGCAATAGCATTTTTTTTCCATTTAGGCTGTTTAGATAATATCAACATTCTTGTTAGTTGACGGAGAGAATGATGGATGAGCTGAGACTGGTTAAAGAGCCAATTGCCAAAGCTAAAGGCCTGCCAAACGGTTGTTATATAAATCCTGAAATCTATCGCCAAGAGCAAACTGAAATTTTCACCAATGGCTGGGCAGCGATTGGATTCGCCCATGATGTACCAGAAGCAGGGTGGGTTTGCCCGATTAATTTTATGGGCCAGCCGCTTTTGATTACCCGCAACAGGGCTGGTGAGATTAATGTGTTTGAAAATGTCTGCCGGCATCGCGGCATGATACTGGTCTCAGAACATAAACGCCTAAATGGTCCTATTACCTGCGTCTATCATGCATGGGCATATGATTTAGATGGCGAATTACGCGCCACCCCGCATCTAGGAGGGCCAGATATCCATGATCATGAAGAGGTAAGCTGCACATCGCTTTCATTGAATAAAATCAACTCTGCGGTGTGGCGGAATGTAATATTTGTAAATCTGTCTGGAAATGCCCAGCCTTTTGATGAGTTTATTGCACCGCTGGCCACAAGATGGGCAGAATTTGACCAGCCTATTTTCTTTGCTGGAGATGATTCCGAATTTTCTCTTGATGTAGATTGCAACTGGAAGCTAGCTGTTGAAAATTACTGTGAATCATATCACCTGCCATCTATTCATCCGGGATTAAACAGCTATTCGCGCCTTCAGGATCATTACAATATTCTGGATTCAGACTGTCATGCCGGTCAGGGCACATGGGTGTATAATCCGTCAATGAGTGAAGATGGCCGCACCTTTCCCAGCCATTCTGGACTAAGCGATAAATGGGACAAAGCCGCAGAATATTGCGCCCTATTTCCTAATGTCTTATTCGGTGTGCATAAGGACCATAGCTATGCCATCCTGCTATTGCCAACCGAACAGGAAAAAACCGTAGAACGATGCGCTATCTTTTATGCCTCTGAAGATTCTTTAGCAGATGGCTATGCAGATATGCGGGCCAAAAACACCGCTATGTGGAAAGAAATTTTCATTGAAGATATCGGCGTTGTAGAGGGGATGCAGAAAGGCAGATATGCCTCGCAATTTGATGGTGGAACCTTCTCACCGGTGATGGATACCCCGACACATCATTTTCATAAATGGGTTGCCGAAAAACTTAGCTAAGGCTGGCACCTGAACCAGCCCTAGCACCAATATCTATTTCATAGAAATAAACGGCTAGCTTGTCTGTTGCAGCTCTTCTTCGTATAGGGCACTTAATTTACCTGATAAGACATAGTCTTCGATAAATTTGCCCAGTCGGATGAATTCGGCATAAAACCGTGTATCTGTGATCTCTTTAAGGCTGGTAAAATCAGCTGACATGGCTTTCACAATTGACAGGTCAGACAGAGGCGGTGCCAGAACCACATTCAATCCTTCAAGATGATTTGAGAGCTGAGATAAATCTCTTTGTGATGGCGGTATTCTATTTGGCACAATAATCAGATGGGGCGTTACTGAATCCATCCCCACTTTACGCTCGTCAATTTCTTTCACAAATTCGATGGTTGGCCGGATATCTGCCCAAGAAAGCGATGTTGGCACAATGATTGATTCACACATCATTGCGATTTGCCAGACATTACCGGGCCAGCCTGCGCCTGTATCAACGATGGTCAGAGAATTGCCCTCAATTCTCATTCTGCGCATCAGACTATCCAGCGTTACCATGCTGAGCCCGTCAAACCGGTCACTCACCGGCACATGCTTGATGATATTTTTGCGGCTGCTTTTTTCGCCTAGCAGTTCATATGCGGTGCCCTGCCTATCTGTATCAATCAAATTCACATGGCTATAGTTAGAGCTATCTCTGAAATAATCATGCAGAAAGGCCGAAATAGTGCTTTTACCTACTCCGCCTTTGATATTCCCAACAAATATAGCTTTTCCATCTTCCATCACTCATTTTGCCCTTATAATTACTTTGTCACAGACTAATTATGCAAATATATTGCCATTCGTGACCATTCCCATAAAGAATAGTATTTGCGCCCTAGCCCCAGAAATCACTTTTTCATCCAACAGATTTATCTTCTGATTACAAGTGCTGTCCTGTCATCATGCGCACAGGCTGGCAAATCTTGCAAATAAGAAAATAACCTGTCAATTAGCATAGATGCCGAATTATCAGCTTTGCAAGTTGCAAAAAAAATCTACAATCCCCTGTCTTTGCTTAATCATTTCAACACCAAATGCCTCTGTAACGCCATCTGTCATCAGCACCAGCCAGCTATTTTCCCCCAGCATAAATTGATAGGCTGGAATATCCCCAAATTCTTCCATAATCCCCAAAGGAGGCGTAACTGCCTTCATCCATCGGGTCTGTTGTGCAGAATCGGAAAGTAAAACAGATTCAGAATGTCCACAACATAGCAACGTTAGCTGATTTGTATCCAATTCAAGACTGCCAATACTCATCACTAGAAATCTGTCACTATCCAGATCGCATAATAGCCCATTAAGCATGGTGACAAACTGGTTCAGGCTATTTTCTTGCCAGTTAAATGAACGAAAGGCACTGATACAGAACCCCATCATTAGCGCTGCAGGCATGCCTTTACCTGCAACATCACCTAGACAAAATACCAGCCTTCCCTGTGATATCAGATAGTCATAAAAATCACCCCCAACATGACGGGCGGGGCTAGTTCTGCCGCAGATTGGCAAGCTATCCTTATTCTGCACTAATAATAGCGCCTGCAACTGCTTTGCCTGCTCAAGTTCCTGATGCAGAAGCTTATCTTCTATCATGGTTTCTGCCAGCCTGATCATCATCATTGCTTGGGTAATAAGCTGGCTGGTGGCACTGGCAAGCGCCAATTCTTCGGTTTCAAATGGCTCAATCAGCTTATTAACTGTTTTATTCAGCAATTGCACAACACCAAAGCGGTTTTCGCCAAACGAAATGGGGGCAGTTATCATATTCTGCGTTGAAAATCCGGTATGTTTGTCAACTTCACTTTGATGATGGCGATGATTACTGGCTACTGGCTACTGGCACAATTAACGCTTTGTCATTCTGGAATACATATCCGGCAACCCCTTCATCAACACGCAATTCCAGCCCGTTTATCTCTGCACCGTTATCGCAATAAACACAGACAAGCCTGTTTTTTTCATCATCTACTAAAAATAATGAGGCAGCAGATGCGCGCACTAACCGCTTAAGCTGGTATATCGCCCAGAAAGTGACCTGATTCTGGCTAGCCCCTTCTGCAAAACGTTTCATCATTTCCGAAATAAGCTGAATGCCATCTTCTGGAACTAACTGCCCAGAATTATCTGTTTGATGCATTCTATTGCCGCCCATGTCTTACTGCCTGTTCAATGGTCATTTATTTCAGGCAAATCGAATAGATGTGACAGACCAGATAAATAAATCACGCTTCTGATTGCTTGGCTGATGCCATACTAGCGAAATGACATATTCTTTTACGCACTCTCGCGCCTAAGATAGACAAGTACCGCAATGCCACTTGAATCAATGTAGCTGACATTTGGAGCATCTATGCAGAATTGCGTTGCCTGAGGGTGCTGGCTAATCGTTTCCGATGCTACCATTTTTATCTGCG
>Ga0181593_10005336_pt1 | contig 11637 bp, 8 predicted proteins | sample 071ome_19_FD_133756 | JGI IMG/M metagenome (GOLD analysis project Ga0181593, IMG submission 133756) | Coastal salt marsh microbial communities from the Groves Creek Marsh, Skidaway Island, Georgia - 071413AT metaG (megahit assembly) | ecosystem: Environmental > Aquatic > Marine > Intertidal zone...
GGCATGGTCGACGAACCGACCTCGTTATCGAGCTTGCGCTGTCGGAAGTAGCCCAGCGAGATATAAGTCCAGATATCGCGACACAGATCGATCAGGATGGTGTTGACCCTGGACAGTGCGTCACAGAATTCCGCGATGCAGTCGTGCGGTTCAATCTGCGTCGTGTGCGAGTTGAACTCTAGTCCGAGATCAGTGACCAGGCGCTCCGCCAGGGCAGGCCATTCGACCTGCGGATAAGCCACGACATGGGCGTTGTAGTTACCGACAGCGCCATTCAATTTGCCCCGCAGCGCAACCGCTTCCCAACCACTGAGTTGCCGTTCCAGACGCACCACGACGTTGGCAATCTCTTTGCCGAGCGTTGTAGGTGTCGCGGTCTGTCCGTGTGTCCGGGAAAGCATGCTGCACCCGGCGAGCGCGTGTGCGCTTTCCTGCAGAGTTTCTATGATGCGCCGCAGCTCGGGAAGAAGAACCTGATCGCGCGCATCACGCAGCATCAGACTGTAGGCGAGGTTGTTGATGTCCTCCGAGGTGCAGGCGAAGTGAATAAAAGGCACAGCTGCTGACAGCTCTTTGTCGTCCGCGATCGCTTCCCTCAGGAAATACTCGACGGCTTTGACGTCATGGTTAGTCTCTCGCTCAATGTCCTTGACGCGCTGCGCTGCGCAGAGGTCGAATTCCTCGGCGATTGCGCTTACGCGCGCGCCAGCCGCTGGAGAAAACGGTTCCAGTCCGAGTACCCGTGGCTCGGCGGCCAGAGCCAGCAACCATTGGGTTTCGATCAGCACTCGGTATCGGATGAGGCCGAACTCGCTGACGATTGCACGAAGAGCCGAGGTATGACCGGCGTAGCGCCCGTCCAGCGGAGAGACGGCTGTTAAGGTTGACAAGGCAGGGTTCTCGAGCTTCCTCATCTTCACGGACACGGGTCTGCAATCTCCTCGTGGATGGCTTCGATAGCCTTGACGGTTGTCTTCTCCAACCGAAGCTCGAGCGCTGCAAGATTGTGCTGTAGCTGGCTGCTGTTGGAGGCGCCGATGATAACGCTCGAGACCCCCGGTTTCGATGCGGTTAACGCCAGCGCCATCAAACCAGGGTCCAGCTCAGCCTCTCTGGCAAGCAGCAGATAGCGCTCGGCAGCAGCCAGCGCAGAGGGTCTTCTACAGCGGCGCAGGTGAGGGTCCGAGTAGAGTCGCGCGGTGTCGGTAGCAGAGCCATCGTGATACTTCCCGGTGAGCAAGCCGTGCGCGAGTGGCGAGTGCGCGAGGAGACCGACGTTTTCCCGCCAGATCACTTCGAGCATTCCGATCTCGAGTTGGCGGTCGAGCAGGCTGTACGCCTGTTGAACAGAGCACACGCTCGCAGCCTGGACCTCCCGCGCCGCTGTAAGCATTGACATCAGTCCCCAGGGTGTTTCGTTGCACAGTCCTACATGGCGCACGCGACCACTCTGGACCATGCGGTCAAGCGTGGTCACCGTAGCTTCAACGTTGAAAGCGGGCTCCCGGCGCGCCGGCTTGAAGCCGCGCCGCCCGAAAAAATTAGTCGCGCGGTCGGGCCAGTGCAACTGCAGCAGGTCGATGTAGTCGGTGCCCATCCGCGCCAGACTGCCGCTAAGCGCGCGCTCGAGATTAGCCGCGTTGTGAATTGAAGCGCCGTCGCGGATCCAGGGGACAAATGCAGCCGGTCCCGCCACCTTCGTCGCTATCAGGATTTTTTCCCGGCCACCCCTGGAGGCCAGCCAGCGTCCCAGGATCTGCTCGCTTTCACCATAGGTTTCTGCTGTCGCAGGCGCGGGATAGAGTTCTGCGGTGTCAATGAGATTGATCCCGTGATCGCGCGCGATATCCAGCTGTCGGAACGCGTCAGCCTGCGGTGTGGCAAGGCCGAAAGTCATCGTCCCGAGACTGAACGGGCTGACGCTGAGATCGCTCGAACCTAGTTTGCGGTACTGCATTGCGTTCGCGTTTAATGGCGGCCGTGCGCCCATTCCAAATTCAGACCGTGCTGTGCGTCTCGAAACGATGACCGACTACAGGATCAGAGATCGATTCCGAGGCTTCCTGCCGGTCATCATCGACGTCGAAACGGCCGGATTCAATGCCGAGACCGACGCCCTTCTCGAGATCGCCGCGGTGTTGGTAACCCACGATGAACAGTCCGGCTGGCGCCGACTCGAGACATTGAGTTATCACGTGCAGCCTTTCCCTGGCGCGCACCTGAATCCGGAAGCGCTTGAGTTCAATAAGATTGATCCTTTCCACCCTTTCAGAGCGGCAGTGGATGAGGCGGACGCCCTGCAGCCCATCTTCAGTAGAGTTGAGGAGGAGATAAAACACGCTTCCTGCACACGCGCCATTCTGGTTGGACACAACGCGACTTTCGATTTGAGCTTTGTGAAAGCTGCCAGTGCGCGCTGTCGCCTGAAGCGCTTTCCTTGCCACCTGTGTTCGACTTCCGACACTGCCGCTCTGGCCGGCGTGTGCTACGGACAGACCGTGCTTGCACGTGCAGTGCAAGCGGCCGGCCTGGCCTGGAATCAAAGCGCGGCGCATTCAGCGATATACGACGCGGAGCGGACAGCTGACCTGTTCTGCGCCATCGTTAATCGCTGGGATGATCTGCAGACCGCGGCCACGCAGAAGGACTGAGCGGCTCAGCCCTGTGCGATGCGCTCGCGCCACTGATGGGCAGCGGTCTTCAGGCCCGGGACATCGAGCGTCGTCAGCTGTCCTGCCTCAACCACACGGCGCCCGCCCACCCAGACGTTGGTGACCTGATGACGCTGCGTGGCGTAGACCAGCTGAGAGATCGGATCGAACAGCGGCAGGCTGCCCAGATGGTCCATGGAAATCGCTACAACGTCGGCCAGTTTGCCGACTTCGAGCGAGCCAATGCGGTCTTCCAGCATCAGCGCCCTGGCACCGTTGAGCGTCGCCATTCGTAAAGCGGTCGCAGCCGGAACCGCGCAGGGATCCTGAGCTACGCCTTTAGCCAGCAGAGAGGCGGTGCGCAGCTCTCCCAGCATATCCAGATCGTTGTTGCTTGCCGCGCCATCGGTACCCAGCGCTACATTGGCTCCGGCGTCCATCAGTCCTTTTACGCGACAGAAGCCCGAGGCAAGTTTGAGGTTGCTTTCCGGGCAGTGCACTACGTTGACGCCGTTACGGGCTACGAGCGAGAGCTCGTCATCGTTCAAGGCGGTCATGTGCACGGCCAGCAGTCGCGGCGTTAGCAGGCCGAGTGACTCGAGTCGCTGCAAGGGGCTGACGCCACCCACAGCGACAGCGTTGCTGACTTCCTCTGCAGTCTCATGAAGGTGGATGTGGATCGGAACGTCCATCTCTTCGGCCAGCGTCGAGCAGCGTGCAAGCGCCTGGTCATTTACGGAATATGGTGCGTGGGGGGCGAAAGCGGTGCTGATCAGGGGGTGTCCCCGATACCGGTCGTGGATCGCCTGCCCCTGCCTGAAATAATCCTCAAGCGTTGTTGCCCAGGCGCTGGGAAAGTCAATCACGATCATGCCAATGACGGCTCGGATCCCGGTTTCGATCGCAGCCGCAGCGCCTTCATCGCCGAAAAAATACATGTCGTTGAAGCAGGTCGTGCCGCCCAGCAACATTTCTGCTGCGGCCAGTCGTGTGCCCTCGCGCACGAATTCACGCCCGACCACCCGCGCCTCGGTCGGCCAGATGTGGTTCTGCAGCCAGGCCATCAGAGGCTGGTCGTCAGCCAGCCCGCGAAAGAGCGCCATCGCCGCATGGGTATGGGCGTTGACTAGACCAGGTATGAGGACGTGATCTGGGAGCGCAATTTCTTCCGCCCCGATCGTGTTCTGCCAGGCACTGGTGGGTACGAGTGCAGCAATCTGCGTGCCTTCGATGATCAGGGAATGGCGTTCCAGAACCCGGGCATGAGGTTCCACCGGGATGATCCAGCCAGCGTGTATCGCAGTCGTTCTGGGCATGTCAGCGTTGGCAGGAAGAGGGGCGCTGGCTACAGTACCACAGCTCCACGACCCCCTAAGCAGCAGGCTTGAACCTATGTCCGATCCGATCATCTGGCGCGATGATTCACTTCATCTGCTTGACCAGCGCAGGCTCCCCCGGAGCCTCGAATACGTTTGTTGCAGAGACGCGGAAGGTGTCGCCAGTGCGATCCGCGAAATGGTCGTGCGCGGGGCCCCGGCCATCGGTATAGCGGCCGCATACGGCGTAGCGCTTGCGGCACGCGAGCGCTACGCCGTTGGGGGCGGTGGAGAACGGGCGCTGCTGGAAGACATCGCTTTGCTGGAGGCATCCCGACCGACGGCGGTCAACCTGATGTGGGCGTTGGCGCGTATGCGGGAACTGGTGATGCAGGCTGAGGGCGGGCTCGAGCAGCGCCTGCTTGAGGCAGCCCGGCAGATCCATGAAGACGACCTCGCCGCCAACAGGCGTATGGGTGACTACGGCGCAGCACTTATGACGGACGGTAGCGGCGTGTTGACTCACTGCAACGCAGGTGCGTTGGCAACGGCGGGCTACGGCACCGCGCTTGGAGTGGTGCGGTCAGCCAATGCCATGGGGAAACTGGGTGCGGTGTATGCGACAGAGACACGGCCCTGGCTCCAGGGCGCCCGCCTAACCGCCTGGGAGCTGCTGCAGGATGGAATTGCTGTGACGCTGATCGCGGACAGTGCGGCTGCGCACCTGATGAAACTGGGGCGGGTTCAGTGGTTGGTAACGGGCGCCGATCGCATTGCCGCCAACGGTGATGCGGCAAATAAGATCGGAACCTACGGGCTGGCGACTCTTGCTCGAGCGCACGGCGTGCGTGTGATGATCGCGGCCCCGTTGTCCACAATTGACCTGCGCACGGCCAGTGGAGACGAGATCCCTATCGAGCAGCGTGCTGCGGAGGAGCTGACTTCGATCGCGGGTCAGTCAATCGCCGCGCCTGGCGTTGCGGTGTACAACCCGGTATTCGACGTCACACCGGCCGCTTTAATTGATGCGCTGGTCACTGAAAAAGGTGTTGTTGAGAAGCCCGACCGTGAAGCTCTTGCGGCGCTTTTCAGCGCCTGAGCCGAAGGTGCTGAAAGCATGCATTGGGGCCCCGGATGGTGGTATGATCCGGTAGTCCCGATGACGGTGACACTCCCTTCCAGATCAATGGGTTAGTTTGCCATCCATGGCTGATTTCGCGCGCCATCTGCAACCTGTGAACATCGAGGACGAGATGCGCCAGTCCTACATGGATTACGCCATGAGCGTGATCGTGGGGCGGGCGCTGCCCGACGCTCGGGACGGCCTCAAACCGGTCCATCGCCGCGTGCTGTTTGCCATGCAGGAAGGCAGCAATACCTGGAACCGCCCGTACGTGAAGTGCGCGCGTGTGGTGGGTGAAGTGATGGGCAAATATCACCCCCACGGCGACAATGCGATTTACGACACGCTGGTGCGCATGGCGCAGGATTTTTCACTGCGCTACCCATTGATTGACGGTCAGGGGAACTTCGGTTCCGTTGACGGCGACGCGCCTGCTGCTATGCGCTACACGGAATGCCGGCTGGACCGCATTGCCGGCGAGCTGTTGGCCGACATCGACATGGAAACTGTCGATTTTGTCCCGAACTATGACGGCAAAGAGCACGAGCCAACCGTGCTGCCTTCGCGGATCCCGAACCTGCTGGTCAATGGTTCCAGCGGTATCGCGGTGGGCATGGCGACGAACATTCCGCCGCATAATCTGCGCGAGGTCGTCAGCGCCTGTCTGGCCTTGATCGAATCGCCGGATCTGTCGGTCGATGAGCTGATGGCCTACATACCCGGCCCCGATTTTCCTACGTCTGGAATCATCAACGGCGCCGCCGGAATACGCGAGGCCTACCGCACAGGACGCGGACGCATATACGTCCGCGCGCGCGCCGAGATTGAGAATGGTGATTCAGACCATCCCAGCATCGTCGTGACCGAACTGCCCTATCAGGTCAACAAGGCGCGCCTGATAGAAAAGATTGCAGAGCTGGTCAAAGAGAAGAAGATCGAGGGCATCCGGCCCGACGGTCTGCGTGATGAGTCCGATAAGGACGGCATGCGCATCGTTATTGAGCTGAAACGCGGCGAGAGCCCTGAAGTTCTGCTCAATAACCTCTATCGTCACACCCAGATGCAGTCAGTTTTCGGGATTAACCACGTGGCGCTGGTTGATGGGCAGCCGCGCACACTGAATCTTCGCGATCTACTCGACTGCTTCATGCGCCATCGCCGTGAAGTTGTCACCCGGCGCACCTTGTTTGAATTGCGCAAAGCGCGCGATCGGGCTCATATCCTGGAAGGGCTCGCAGTAGCGCTCGCTAATATCGATCCCATCATCGACCTCATCCGCTCGTCGCCAACACCTGCAGAAGCACGTGATCGCCTGATGGCCCGTGCCTGGACCCCGGGTGTTGTGCTCTCGATGCTCGAACGTGCTGACGCCAATCGCTCGCGCCCGTTGGATCTGGAGCCCCGCTACGGCGCGCAGAGTGACGGTTATTGGTTGTCCGAACGACAGGCGAAAGAAATCCTGGAGATGCGCCTGCAGCGCCTTACTGCGCTGGAGCAGGACAAGATCGTTGATGAATATCGAGAAGTGCTGGCGCGGATCGATGACCTCCTCGATATCCTCGCCCGGCCGGAACGGCTTATGCAGGTCATTCGCGAAGAGCTTGAGGAAGTCAATGCGCAGTACGGCGACGCCCGTCGCACCGAGATAGTCCAGACGCAGGAGAACCTGTCACTCGAAGACCTCATCTCCGAGGAAGACGTCGTCGTTACTCTGTCGCATGCGGGCTACGCGAAGTCTCAGTCGCTTGACGTTTATCGGTCGCAGCGACGTGGTGGTAAAGGCAAGACCGCTACCACCATGCGGGATGAGGATTTTGTCGACAAGCTGTTCATCGCTAATACGCACGACACGCTTTTGTGCTTCTCAAATCAGGGCAAGGTTTACTGGTTGAAGGTGTACGAGTTGCCGCAGGCCAGCCGCGTCGCGCGCGGGCGGCCGCTGGTCAACCTGTTGCCCCTGGCCGAGGGCGAACGGGTTACTGCGGTTCTCCCGATTAAAGAGTTTGACCCGGAGCTCTATGTGGTCATGGCGACGACCACAGGAACGCTGAAAAAAACCTCCCTCGATAATTTCTCGCGGCCGCGTGCGAGCGGGATCATTGCTGTTGATCTGGCCGAGGATGACCATCTTGTCGGTGTTGCGCTGACGCAGGGCGCGGCTGACATCATGCTCGTCAGCTCGGACGGTAAGGCGATCCGCTTCGCGGAACAGAATGTGCGTCCCATGGGGCGCAATGCACGGGGTGTACGCGGGATCAGGCTTCAGCCTGAGCAGGAAGTCATTGCGTTGATCGTGATCGAGGGAGAAGGCTCCGTTTTACTGGCGTGTGCCAATGGTTACGGCAAGCGTACGCGCTTTGCCGAGTTCCCGCGTAAGGGGCGCGGAGGGCAAGGGGTCATCGCGATTCAGGCAAATGATCGTAATGGCGCCGTGGTGGGCGCGGCCTCTGTCGATGACGATGACGAAGTCATGCTGATAAGCGACCGCGGCACGCTGGTGCGCACGCCGGTGAACGGCATTTCGCTGATCGGGCGCAACACGCAGGGGATCAGGCTAATCGGACTTTCGGACCCGGAAAAACTGGTCGGTATGGGAACGATTGCTGATCTCGGCAGCGACGAGGAAGGGTCTGACAGCGCCACAGGCGAAGAGAATTCAGGACAGGGTGAGCCTTCTGTCTGACGATTTGCCAGCGCGGTTAATCGATTACTGGTGTGTTCGTCCTTACCGTCACCCGAAGTGTTGCCAGCAGTGAGGTCAGATGGCTTCAAGTTCGCCGAGCATCACTTCCGGAGGGGCACGCGAGGTGACTGACGCCAATCGACTCGGAGAACTCCGCGCCGCGATTGACGCGGTGGACGACGAACTGCTTGTGCTGCTCAATCGACGCGCCGGTCTCACAATCGAAGTCGGAGAGGCCAAACGGCAGGCTGGTGACGATGTGTCGTTTTACCGACCTGAACGCGAGGCGCAAATCCTGAGAAGACTGCTTTCGGCTAACGACGGACCGATGCCGGATGAAGCGCTTGCGCGGCTGGTGCGAGAAATCATTTCCGCATGCCTTTCGCTTGAGAAGCGCCTCGCCATTGCTTACCTCGGCCCGCCGGGAACCTTTACCCACGCGGCTGCACTGAAGCATTTCGGTGGCTCTGCGCGACCCGTGCCGCTTGGGACGATCGTTGATGTATTTCGTCAGGTTGAGAACCGCGGCTGCGATTACGGTGTGGTGCCACTGGAAAACTCGGTCGGCGGTTCGGTCAACATCACGCTTGATTGCCTGCGCGAGTCGACCCTGAAAATTGTTGGGGAAGTATTGCTTTCGGTGCACCATCAGCTGTTGAGTAAGGCGCCTGATCTAGCTGCGATTGAAAAAGTATATGCCCACGATCAGGCCCTGGAGCAATGTCGTGACTGGCTGCAGCAACACCTGCCGGCGGTAGAGCGTATCGCGCTGGCCAGTAATGCCGCCGCGGCGCAAAAAGCCGCCGGTGAACCGACCGCGGCAGCGATTGCCAGCGTTGAGGCAGCGGAGCTCTATTCTCTGCCCAGTCTGGCCGCGAATATTGAGGACAATCCCCACAACACCACGCGCTTTGCTGTTCTCGGCCGTGAGCTGCCTGGGCCCAGCGGTGACGACAGAACTTCAGTCATGTTCACCACGGTTAATGAGGCTGGTGCGCTTAATCGATTGCTGACAATTCTGGCGGAGCGCGGAATATCCATGACCCGTATCGAGTCCAGACCGCTGAAGACCGGTGGATGGGACTATCTGTTTTTTGTCGATGTGCAAGGCCACGTAGATGACGATACGGTCGCCGCTGCGTTAGCGGAGATACACAGACTGGCGGGCGTCTTCAAGGTGCTCGGCAGTTGCCCTCGCGCGCTGCTTTAACAATCGAAATAACAAGCAGGACGGACCGTGGCTTTCCGCATTGAACGTGTCGCAATCATCGGCGTCGGCCTGATCGGTGGCTCTCTCGGCATGGCGCTCCGACGGGCGAACGCGGCGACCGAGATCGTCGGCGCCGGACGCAGCGAGGAAAACCTTCGGGAGGCGTTAGCGCGGGGTTGTGTCGACCGAATATCAGGTTCGGCGAAGGAGGCTGTCCATGATGCGGGGCTCGTCATCATTGCAACGACTCTGGGCGCAACTGAACGGGTGCTTCGGGAAATTGCGCCTGCGCTCGAGCCGGATGCAGTGCTGACGGACGCCGGAAGTGTCAAAGGCAGCGTGGTAGCCGCCGCGCGGACCATTCTAGGGAACCGGTTTAGAAACTTTGTGCCCGGCCATCCGATAGCGGGTACGGAACATAGTGGTGCGGCAGCTGCTTTTGCGGAGCTTTATGAAAATCACCGCGTTGTTCTGACGCCGCTGGCTGAAACAAACGCTTCGGCAGTGCATACAGTCCAATTGATGTGGGAAACCGTCGGAGCGCAGGTCTGCGAGATGCCGGTCGAACGGCACGATGCCGTGCTGGCGGCAACCTCGCATCTACCCCACATGCTGGCTTTCAGCCTGATGGAGGCGCTGGATCGCCGGGCCGACGCGGAAACGGTATTCGATTTTGCGGCGGGCGGTTTCCGGGATTTTTCCAGGATTGCGTCGAGCAACCCTGAAATGTGGAGCGATATTGCTCTGGCCAACAAAGCGGCGCTGTTGGAGGTATGCAGCGCTTTCGAAACGCAGTTCTCCCTTTTGCAGGAAGCTCTTGCCGCGGACGATCAGGCGGCCCTCAAGGCGATGTTTTTGCGCGCCAAGCTCGCGCGGGACAACTGCGTTGTGCCCGAATCGAATGTCGAGTCCTGACGTACTAACCGTTGCCCCGGGGGGCTGCTTGACTGGCGCCCTGCGGGTCCCCGGCGATAAATCGATCTCCCACAGGGCGGTCATGCTGAGCGCTCTGGCAGACGGACGCTCCGAAATCACGGGTTGCCTCATGGGAGAGGACGTTCTTTCGACGATGAACGCATTCCGCAGCATGGGCGTGGCGATCAACGAAACGGCGCCCGGTGTACTGACGGTGGAGGGCGTTGGCGTTGATGGCCTTTTGTGCCCCCAGAAAGAGCTCGACCTGGGAAATTCAGGGACTTCCATGCGGCTCATGTGCGGCATTCTCGCAGGAGCCGGCATCGGCGCCACCCTGACCGGCGATGCCTCCTTGAGCAGGCGACCGATGCGACGCGTGATCGGGCCAATTGAGCAGATGGGGGGGCGCATAGAATCCAGCAGCGGCACGCCGCCGCTTCTCCTTAAACCCGTCGAACGACTGCACGCCATCGATTACGCACTTCCCGTCGCGAGTGCGCAGGTGAAATCAGCGGTGCTTTTGGCGGGATTGTTTGCCGATGGCACCACACATGTGCGGGAATCGGTTGCCACTCGGGATCACACGGAGCGCATGCTGGGCAGTTTCGGGGTCGATATCGAGAGTGGTGAGGGCTGGTGCGCGATCCGCGGGCGGCAGCGACTTGAAGCGGTAAGCCTGCGGGTGCCCTCTGATATCTCCTCTGCTGCTTTTTTCCTGGTCGGAGCGAGCTTCAGCGCGGGCAGTGAGCTGCAGATACAGCAGGTGGGTGTTAATCCGACGAGGACCGGCGTTCTGGAAATTCTGCGCGCGATGGGAGCGCGGATCGAAGTCACTCGCGAAGGCTTCTGCGGCACCGAACCGGTAGCGGACCTTATCGTTGGCGCTGGCCAGCTGCGTGGAATTGAGATCCCGAGCAGCCTGGTGCCATCGGCGATTGATGAGTTTCCGGCCCTGTTTGTCGCAGCTGCAGGAGCTGAGGGCGTCACCCGACTGCGCGGTGCAGAGGAGCTGCGGCACAAAGAATCCGATCGCATCGCCGTGATGGCTGAGGGACTAGGAGCGCTCGGCATTGAATGCAGGGTGTTACCGGACGGTATCGAGATCCGCGGCGGGAGTCTGCAGGGTGGTCGGGTGAACGCTCAGGGTGATCATCGTGTCGCGATGGCCTTCGCCATCGCGGCATTGCGAGCAGAGGGGCCCATCACGATAGACAATGCGGCTGCGATAGCGACGTCCTTCCCCGGTTTCGCGGAGTTGGCGCGGGAGGCAGGGTTGCGGATCAGCTCATGAACACGGAGGTCATCACTATTGACGGGCCCAGTGGTACCGGCAAAGGCACCGTCTCGCGACGTCTGCAGACCTGGCTGGGGTGGCATTTGCTGGATTCAGGCGCGCTCTACCGGGTTGTGGGTCTGATAGCCGTAGAACAGCGGGTTTCGCTTGCAGACGAAACCACGCTTGCGAGTGTGGCACGAACGCTGGACGTCGTATTTGAACAGGCCGACGATGAAACCCGGGTGATAGTGTGTGGTCGTGACGTGAGTGCTGAGATCCGGACTGAGGACATGGGTGCCGTTGCGTCGCGGGTTGCGGCCTTTGCAAAAGTGAGAGAAGCCCTTCTTCAGCGCCAGCGTGATTTCCAGCAGCCGCCTGGACTAGTAGCCGACGGGCGGGACATGGGGACGGTTGTCTTCCCGCATGCGGCGCTCAAGATTTTTCTCACTGCGAGCGCTGACGA
>Ga0181593_10005339_pt1 | contig 11636 bp, 6 predicted proteins | sample 071ome_19_FD_133756 | JGI IMG/M metagenome (GOLD analysis project Ga0181593, IMG submission 133756) | Coastal salt marsh microbial communities from the Groves Creek Marsh, Skidaway Island, Georgia - 071413AT metaG (megahit assembly) | ecosystem: Environmental > Aquatic > Marine > Intertidal zone...
AATTCGTTTTCCCAGGCCTGGACGATGTCTTCAAGTGTTTCCGGTGGATCGAGTAGAAGCGCGCGAGCGCAACTTCGAACTTCGTTTTTTTGAGTGTTCTCGGTCACGTACTCGACCGGAGACTTGCCATCAACCCGGGCCAGAAACAATCCAGGCAAGAGGCGAGACGCTCTCTGTTCAAGTTCCTTCGCGTTTTCCCAGTCAACGCATTGCAAGTAGTCGGCCGCCATTTTGCGGAAGCATGCTAGGAAACCTTCCTTGGCTCCCGGATTCCAAAGGCATTTCAAGAGAAAGTGGTTGAGGCAAAAAGCTAAGTCGAATGCAGGATCGCCGATACAGGCGCATTCCGCATCCAGGAAGACGGGCCCCTTGGGACCCAAAAGGATATTCTTTGGGCTGACGTCTCCATGAATAAGGGCTAGTTCGGTTTCGGCCGTCTGCTTGCTCAATCCAATAAGCTGCCGTTCGAGATCCGGATGCTTGGCTGCTGTTGCTTCGAGATAGGGTTCGAGGCGAATGTCGTAAAAGATATCAGGCCGTGTAAATTTGGATTTCACCAAATCGTTATTGGCTGTACTGGAATGAATCTTTCCGAGGACGATGCCTGCCTGAGAAGCCATCTCCGTATCAGCTCGTCCATCACGCAATTCCGCTTTCCAAAGTTTGTGAGTAGCCGGATCCAAGAATTCCATGACGCATAGCATCGCCTCCTCGTCGTGGGCGAGAACGCGAGGGGCGGATCCTGGGCATATGTCGTTGGCCACTTGATACCAGGCGACTTCGAATTGATTTCGTTCAATCGGAGCGAACCAGTCGGCCTGCACTTTGAGCTTCGCGAGTGCCCGCTTTACGCAAAATGTTTGATCCTCAACACTGACTTTCCAGATGTCGGAAGACACTCCGCCGGCAAGTGGCTCGAAGGTGGCTGTGGCTGGATTCGGAAGCAATCCCATGCCCTGAAGGCTTTGCAGTATGCTTTCGTCGGGGATTGGGGGTTGAGACGGGATCATTTATATGGATTGGCAGCCAGGGTAAGGCTTGCCTAATCAGCGCTTCATTCCCTGATCAACTATTTAGATGCCGAGGCGGGAATTAGTCGAGAAACTCGCTCGGATCGAACTTGTCGCCTGGCTTGACATTATGCTTTTCGTACCAGCCTTGGTTGACTTCCAACGCAAACAGCAAGTCGGAACGTATTGATCTTCTGGATGTTTCATCGTGAGGATAGAGCGGGTAGATTTCTCGCAGGACGCCATCCGCGGTGAAGTATCCAATGTCGAGAGGGATGTGAGTGTTGCGCATCCAAAAGGACATTTGCTTGGGGCGATCGAAAATGAAGAGCATACCTTGGTTCTCGGGCAGGCTGTTGCGATACATTAAGCCCTTGGCTTGAGTAGCGGGATCGATGGCTAGCTCGACGGCCACTTCGGCATGGCCGAAGCTGAGTATAGGGTGTTCCTCAGAGGCTCCGGATTTTGAGCTATTCTCTTGCTTGCAAGCAGAGGTGATCGCCAAGACGCATAGGTACAAAAGCGAGAGGCCGAGTTTGGAATCGAGATGCATAACTCTCTCGGTTCTCGCGCTTACCTATGGCCTTGGCAATCACCAACTCGAGTGCTTGGCAGGCGGTTGACGCCTGTCTTTAATCACGGCGTTGAGGAGCCGGTGGCCTATAGTATGTGGTGTTTCTCTTAGGTGTGAGGAAAAATCGGTTTTCATGGATTTACAGGGCTGCCTTGGCCTTGGCTTCGATGTGGGCGACGGCTTCGGCCGGCACTTTCTTCTTCCAGGAGGCCTTTCCGTTGATCGTTAGCTCGCTCGCTCGCAGCTCGAATTCTGGAAAAACGTTTTCGCCTAAGACATTGATGACTTGAAGGGTGGCTTTGGGGTCGTCTTCGGTCATATCGAATGTCAAGGTTCCGAAATTCATCGACTCGGCATAAGGTTCTTCGATAGCGATGACTTGTTCGTTGCTTTCAGAATAGTCCGGCTTTGGGTCTTGAGCGAGCGGACTGCTGACAAGCTCGTATAAGTCGTATCCTCCGTCCCGTGACATCGGGATCGCCTTTATTTCCGCTTCGTCATCATCGCCCGATAGGAGCATGACTCCATCAATATGGTTTTCCTTTATGAAACGGAAAAGCCCATTTCGGTCTTCCGGGAAGGCCATCCAGGTGTTTTTATGGAGGTCGGAGAGATTGCTCCAGCTGCTGCCACTCAGGAGGACTTTGAAAGTGGCGTCGCTCGTGGCCAATCGGTTTTGCAGCCAGTCCATCTGCGCCTTGCCGAGGATCGTACTTTGATTGGCTTCATCGCGATAAGTGTAGGTATCGAGAAATATGAAATCGACTCCACCGTATTGATAGATGAAATACGTGTCATTCGCGTTTTGAGTCCCCTGGTTCGGGTTTGGCCAGTAGCGTTGAAAAATCTCCATGGAAGCATCGAGTTCTTCCGGACCTATTTTTACGGGGGCGTCCCAAGTAGCTAGCTGGGGAATTGAACGAAGAAGCGGTTGCAGAAAGGGGACACTGCGCTGGCGTCTATACTCTTCCGCTTGGAATTGGGGCTCCAGTTCAGAAAAGGCTTCGTTGGCCCCGAGCCAGAAGAATGCGTGGGGGCGGGCGTTCTGCACTTGCAGCCAAATAGCCTGTAATCCGTCCTGATCTGCTCGAGCGCCGGATCCGAACCCTATAGAGAATTTCGTGAGCATTTCTTCCTTAGGCGCCGTAAGAACCGGGTATCCATCGTAGTCGATTGGCTCGCCATCGACCAGAATTTGATAGTAATAGAAAGAATTGGCCTCCAGATCGTCGATAGTGACGGTTACGCAATAGTCTTCAGCGGCAGTCGCGAATACTGGAGTGGTGAGCTGGGCGTTTAAGAAGTTCGGATGGGAACTGTAGCGTATATTGATAACGCTCTCGCCTGCGGCTCTAGCCCAAACAGTAATTTGATCAGATTCTATGGACCCAACCATAGGACCTTGCATGAGTCGACCGCGTTTCGAATAGGCAGAATGGTGGCTCAGAGAGAAGAGACAGAGGGTAAGAAAGAAGATTAGAATTCGAGACATGGGCATTTTTTTAAAAAGATTGTTAAACAATGTCGCAAAAATGTGAAGGACTAATCGGGAATTGAGGCCTTGAACGCGGCATAGGGAATAGCCTTAGGGGGTGCTCGATTTGGCATGTAAAGCTAGCTTATCGAAGTGGTCTCTGATTGATTTCTGGAGTCCGAAGCTAGTAAGGTGGATTCCAATGAACTCAGCTATAGACCGGGAGAATTTGCGACTCGCATCGGAGCGAGCTGACGATGTCGATCGTTTTCTAAGAGCGATTGCCCGGATCGATTCGCTCAATAATGAAGATCCCAAGAAAGTGACGATAGCGGGGGAGTCGCTCGGATACGAATTGCATTTCAGCCGTCTGCTATTAGCCAAGGCTTTAGCGGTTCTACCGAAGGCGTCTGAAGCCTTTTTCTTGGCCGCTCGAGGCCAGCACATTTGTCGTTGGAAATCTGCTCGCTCCGACTATCCGGAAGGCCGGGCGGGTTATTTGAAATGGCGTTCCGATCTGAAGCGTTTTCATGCGGAAACGACGGCTGACGTTTTGGAATCGGAAGGCTACATTCCGGAAACGATTGAGAAGGTCAGGGGGATCAATCTAAAGAAGGATTTGAGAAGCGATAAGGAGGCTCAGGCGATGGAAGACGCCTTGTGCCTGGTTTTCTTGGAGAGCCAGTTTGCCGCGTTTCGGCATAAAACGACCGAGGAGAAAATGATCTCCATTTTGAGGAAAACTTGGGGGAAAATGAGCGATCGGGGCAAGGATGCGGCCCTGTCCTTGCAATTGGGCGAAGAGGAATCGCGGTTGGTACAACTGGCGTTGAAGGGAGATTAGTTTTCGGTGAAAGGGTAGCAGGGCTGATTGCCAGCTTTAAAGCCGCGAAAGTCGAGCTCTTCGGCTGGTTGCGGGGAACCAGCCCCACCATCGGCTAAGCGATTGATACCATCCGCCAAAAAGAATGAGCAGATGGTGCTGGTCCAGATCCAAGCAGTCGTGTTGGATTGCCTTCTAAGAGTCGCGGGCGTCTTCGAGATAAATGGCTCCTAGCTTGAGCAGAATCGCTTCGAGCTGTTCGTAGTAGGCATCTTCATCAAGGTCGGATTTGCGGCCGCGAAGCGATTCCAATTCCGCTTCCAATTGATCTCGATCAAATCGTTGCTCGGGTGTGAGCATCTTTTCTTGAGGCGAGGAAATGAAGGCGATTTGGCGAGATCGGAATCCGTCGGGAATCCGATCATTTTCAGGCTGCTTGACGAGACGCTCACCTCGAAACCAATCCGAAGGCGTGCCGACGGAATCCCCATTGTCGTCGATCAAGGCGTGTTCGGAAGCGAGTCGGTTCGATTCCTCGTAGAATTCTTCGACAGACCGGCTTGTGGCAACGAAGGCCTCCAGAAGGGAAACTTGGCCATCCTGATTCGAGTCTCCGGTTCTTGACTCGATTACGTTGGCAAATCGCTCGCCGAACCGGGCGTAGTTAAGTTCATCGCCACTCCGCGTAGCGGTAATTAGGATACGGTTTGGTTTTGAGAGTTTATTAATAAAGGGAGCGGAGGCGGAACCGCCGTGGATGAAAATCAAGGTTCGTTCCAAGGGCTCTAGTTGCTCGGCTAGCGATTCAGCGCTGAGGTCGGGCCCTCTAAGATTGAGAAGGGTGTTCTTTTGCGTGTGGGTGCCGTGTCCAATATAGACGATCCAGGCGGGTGCCGCTGATTTCGGATTGAGATTGGCGATCCAGGATTCAATTTGGGCCAAGTCGTCTACGCCGGACTCTTCGAGCCCTACGATTCTCAGTCTAGCTCTGGTGGAGGCGGCCGCTTTTTCCCAGGCTTCCGCGGCAGCTCGAAATCCGTTCTCGAAACGTTCCTCGCCGGGGGCTCCAACAACTACCAGCGTTTCATGTTCGAAACCGGCATTGGATTCTTTCTCTCCCAGGGCAGGGTGAATCTGGGCCATTACGAAAGCGGTGATTCCCGAAAGTCTCACCAGCGACTTCATCCAATCGGGATTCATGCTAGCCCTCGCTTTCTACGAAGTCCCCATTCCGCTAAAAAACAGCAAAGGGCGGCCAGAAAGAGCCAAGCATTATGCCAGATGGGGTAGGACCAAAGCTCGGTAACAGGGGCCTTTTGTTTGGATATCATGGATTCCAGTTTGTCCAGGGAAGACATTTCCAAAACGGTCCCCCCGGTTTTCTCGGCGATTTGCTCGAGAAATTGCCGGTCGGGAGACAGCGAGCGGAATTCGCTGGCTAGCGGTTCATTGACCCATCCGGTCTCCGCGATGCCAATGACTTCTCCCTCTGGACCCTGAACTTCCACCCTGGCTACATAGGCTCCTGCGTCGTGAGAGGAGAACTTGGCAGTAAAGCGTCCAGGAGCATCGGATACTGGCTCGGCGTATAGGTCGACTTCTGTGAACCCTGTGTGCGAGGCGAGTTCCGATTCCGAAAGATCGACGCGTTTAATGGTCACCCGGGCTTGCCCGATTTCCAAAGGCTTGTAATCTTCTTCCCGAGCCTCGATAACCAGCTCGGTTCCTTCCGAGGAGCTTCGAGCTTCGATCTCGACCAGTCGTGGAACATCGGTGACCAGCCACCGGGCTATCTGCCGCCATAGGCGAGCAAGATCTTCGTGCTCGGCTTCTCCCCGCAGTCCCCACCGCCAAAGATCGCCTACCGCCACGCAAGCCACCTTGCCCGCTCCAAAGTTGTGAGCGACTAGGCTCGGGTAGCGGTCTCCGAGGGCATTTTCCACCTCGGCAAGCACTCGAGCTCCGGGTTTGATTTTAGGAATTGTATTGAGGACGCGAAATGGGGGCATGGTATCCAGCCGGGCCCGCTCATCCGTTTCGACGGGTCTCACGCGTGTCCACGGTTCCACCCAGCCTTCTCGAGTTAGGCGCCACGATAGGTTTTCGCTCGATGCTCGGGTAAAGGACTGGTCAAGGTAGACGGGCAGCGTAGCGGCGATCGGCGTGTTTTCGTACCCGCCGTGATCGAGGGCGTCGGCTCCGCCGAGGGCTAGGAGGCCGCCCCCCCGTTGGGCTACGAATTGGCGAATCAAGGTTTGCTGGTTGAAAGTGAAAAAGCCGGCTTCCAGGTCGTCGATGATAATAGCGTCGTATTCAAAAAGCTCTTCGGCGGTACTGGGGAATCCGTCGCTGAGCTCCTTTTCGTCGCGAGTGTTTACGCGGATGAGTACGGGCTGGTCGTAGTCTTCCGTTTCTTCCTCTGCAGCCCGATCGAATCCGCGGTAGAGTGGATTGCTTGATTCGCCGGCCCTGCCTTTAAATTCGAATTTAGGCTCCCTTCGGGCAACTCTAATCAGGCCGGACATTTGCAGTTGAGTATCGTTGTAGAGGGCTCGATTCAAAAACTTGTATTCCCAATTTGGGCGCCCGGTGACGTAAAGGATGCGGAAGGCTTCCTGTCCGCCGTCCACCATAACGATGCGCTCATTGTTGGCGTGGGTGGCTTCTTCTCCCGCGGTCGAGGCGCTGGCGGACACGCGGTAGAATTGGATGCCAGTGCGGATAGGTCGCCAGTCGAAGGCCAAGGAGTGACTTGAGCCTGAAGCTTTCGACCGAGCTGATTGAGAGGGCGGCAAGTCACGATCTTCCAGTGAAGTGGACAAGCTGTTTCGAGTGTCGATGGCTTCGATGGATACATCGATGTTCTGAGCGGGAAGGGCGGATGAGGAAACTATCGTCTTCAGGGAGATCGGGGCATCGTCGAAAGCCGTTTGGCGGAGCTCCACGCGATCGATGGAAATGTCAGGCAAGTCTTCTTGGGCGCCAATCACGACGGGATAAATGGGTGGCAAAGCGCTCGTATTCAGGTTTTCCAGTGTCCCTTCGTCTGTGGCGATGCCGTCGGTAAAGAGGGCGACACCAGCGAGAGGCAAGCCTTGGTAGCGATCGCCGAGCTGATTGAGCGAAGCGATCAGGTTGCTTTGTTCGCCTTGAAAATCGAGGCTGGAAAAATCGCTAACGCGGCGAAGATCGCGATCGAATCGGTAGGAGCGCGCTTGGAAGGATTGCTCGAGGTCGCCGAGCCACGAAGCCGCAGGTCCAGCCAATTGATTTTTGAGAGTTTCTCCCCGGCTTTCATCAGCTTGGGCATCACTGAGATTCATGCCGCTACTATTGTCTGCCACGAGGGCGACGATGTTGGCCCCTTTAGCCGGACGTTCGCCTGTCCAGTGGGGGTCTAGTAAGCAGAGCAGCAGTAGCAAGATTCCCAAGGCTCGTAAGGAAAAACCAATTACGTATCCATTGACGAGACGACCTTCGCTTTTCCAAGCGAAGTAGGAACTGGCAATAGACATTGCTGCCGCGAGCAAAGCCACCCACCACCAGTTTTCTCCGTTGAATGTGATTGCGGCTAGCATAAGTGCCGAGAGGGTGATTGATTGGTCTTTCCTTTTTTCATTGGGTAATCACGGCCTGATAGCTGCCCGGAGGTCGCCAGCTACCTTTCCGTTGCCGCGGGTAAATTTCTGACGATTACTACTGGCCCAGCGATTCATAGTATTTCCTGACGGATTCCTGGTATGCCCGGGGTACCGGATCCCGGTCGATTGGCTGAAGGGCTTGAGGATCTTCGTGACGAGCCAATTCTTGAGCCACCCAGGAACGCGCTTCGCTGAGAGGAGCTATTATTCCTTCATTGACAACTCCCCACTGGGGCATTGCGCCGTGCCGTTTGAATTCCGCCCGGAGTCGTTCTGCCTCTTCGCGAGCCTGCGACAGGCGCTGGCGTATGTCTGGCTGTTCTACCAGTTCTTCGATCGTGCGAAGCCGCTGATTCCAATCGCCGAAGCCGCCTCCGGTAAGCGGCGAATCACGACCTGGGCTGCTAGAGAATTCTCTTAGAAACTCATCCAGAGCGGACGCGATATCCTCGGAGCCGCCACCGCCAAAACCTCCTTGTTGGCCGCCGCTGGGAGAGCTAGAACCGCCTGATTGCGATCCGCCGCTCGGCTGGCCGGGCTGGGACGATTGACTATCCGATGGCTGTTGAGCAAGCGATGGGTTAGAGCTTTCGCCCCCTGATTGTCCGCCACTTTGGCCCGGTTGGCCTGACGGCGATTCCGAGCCTTGACTGCCACCTGGTTGCGAGCCCGGCTGCTGTCCAGGCTGTGGGGATTGGCTTTGGCCTGGTTGCTGTCCAGGCTGATTGCCGGCATCGGCAAGGGATTGCTCTTGTCCGGGTTGTTCGCCGGGTTGAGTTCCACCGCTGGATTGAGACTGGCCTTGCTGTTCGCCCTCTCGGTTGCCATCGCTGGACAAGCCTTGTCCAGATTGACCTTCTTCACTCGGTTCCTGAGCGAGACCTGGTTTCTGCTCTTCACCTTGTTGTCCACTAGGCGAACCGCTTTCGTTATCGCCGCGTTCCGCTTGCAAGTCGCGGGTTAGCGAGTCGAGCTCCTCCTGGGCGAACCGCAGGGAAGTGGCTTCATCGCCCAGCACTGAACTAGCTGCTCGTTCTACACTTTCTTGCAGCTTATCGAATCCTCTTTGCAGATTGGGTTGCCTGTTTTCGGTTTGCTCGACGAATCCCTGGCGGAGTAAATCGGAACTCGTCTGCAACTGCTCGTCGATGTCGCTTTGGCTTTGCTGGCGTAGCAAATCGTAGAGCTCGCGGTGCAATTTCCGTTCGCTGAACTCAGAAGCTTCTGTCACTTCCCGCAATTGCTGCATAAGCGTATCCAGATTCTCCTGTTGCTCTTGGAACTGTTGAACGATGCGATCGCGATCTTCGGAGTTGTCGAGGCGAGGCCCTTGGTTCTGGTCTAGGCTTTCCAGATTTTCCCGGATGGTTCGCTGGTTCTCAGCCAGTTCACGGGCTGCTCGTCTGGCCTCCCGCAGTTGTTCAGTGAACTGGCTCGAGGTTTCGTTCCGGAAGTCTTCCTTGAGTTCTTCCAGGTTTTCCTGGGCCCGTGTTCCTGTGGCCAATGCTTGGGAAACCTCACCTCGACGCAGCGATTCGCCGAGTTCCTGCATTTCTTGCCGGGTTTGGTCGAGACGCTCTCGGGCCTCCCGATTCTCGCTGTTGGATTGCAAGCGGTCCATGCGTTCGCGGGTTTCGTCGATATCGGCTAGCATGCGCCGCTGTTCCTCTTCGAGCCGCTTAAGTTCGCGGCGTATGCGTTCCTTCTCTTCTTCGTCTTTCGCTTTGGCGATTTCGGTCTGCAATTCTTGCAAGCGCTTGTTTATATCCTCCTGGCGACGAGCGAGTTCGCTCAGCTTGCTCAAAACTTGCAGCTGCTCCTTTTGCTCTGGGGAGGTCATGCTTTGGGCCTGGCTGGCGGTTTCGTAGCGATTCTCTTCGTCACTGAAATCGAGCTGATCCAATTGGCGTTGGCTCCTCGATTGACCACCGCCACCGCCTCCAGCTTGCCGTGATTGGGATACGTTGAACTCCTTGGGCTGCATGCGCAGCAAAGCTTGGACGGCTCCTTGGGCATTGGACCAGGCGGGTTCCAGAGGCCCATCAGTCGCGGAATCCAGTACCGTATCCAGATTTTGAGATACCTTGTCCATTAGGGAGCTGGCAAGGTTGGCGGCGCTGCGGGCATTTTCATCCTCAAGTTGCCCTTTCAGTTCTTCGACCTGCTGACGAGCCTCCATTTGAGAATCGTTGATAACCGCGGTGTCCTCTAGAAATGAACTATCGGTGGCTCCGCGTTGCATGAGCTTGAAAAGGGCAATGGCGATTTGGCGCTGCAGATCGATAAGCTCCTCGCCTTGGTTCCCCATTCCTCCCTGCATGCCTCCGCCTCCTTCGTTTTCCCTGAAAATCTCGTCTAGTGAGCGAACTTCGGCGAAGAACAAATCGCTGGTTGAACGCCTGACTTGCCCGTCAGGTCCATAGTCGTCAGCCCAGGCATACCAGGAAATGAGGTCGTCAACTTGGACGCCACTTTCTTCCAGAGACAAATCCGAGGCGAATTCCTTGTTCAATTCATCATCCTCGATGTCCTCGTGGGTCAAGTACACGGGTGGTTCCGAGCCCACGCTGTAGGCGATGCCGTAGTCGATGAGACCGAAGTCGTCGCTGGCTTTCGCTTCGAGCTCGATTTCCTCTATAGGAGAGACGCGTTGATCGCCTCGAGGAAAGGCGATTGCCAACTCGGGTCGTTTGTTGGGCAGAGCTTCGATACGTATTTCCGGAGGGAAGGGGTTTTCGCGCCCTTTGTCGTCTTGCAGATGCAAGTCCCATCGCAGGCTCTCGGTTACGGTAAGTTTCGTTTCGAAACGGGTTCGTTCTGGGTTGGCCGCTTTCAGAATCATTTCGCGTTCGTCCCTGTCGACGAGCTTGGCAATCTCCACAGGCTTATTGGTCGAGAACGAATAGATGACTTCGGTACCTTCAACCGCGCTAACGCGACGCGTATCCTCGATGTTCCTGGCTGGAATGCGTGTGTAGTCGGGGAAGTTCAATGTGGCATCGGATTGGGAGAGGGCGGGCAAGTCGTATAGCGTGATGTCGTAGCTTTCGGAGGAACGTCCATCGTAGTCGATTTGATAGCGTACATCCGAGCTTAATCCGTGTAGAGAATATACGAATACAGGATCGGAAAGACTTTGTCCCATGGGTTCGCGCGTTTCCCGGCCATCGGGATAAAGAGCGACTAGATCGACATTTTTCGGCAGGGCGTCCCCTTTAAAATGAGCAGTCACGACAACGGTTGAGCCACGCTCAGTCTCGGCATCCCCAGGTTTCACGGTCAAGGCGATGGGAGTATCCGGGGCCAGATTGAATCGCTCCTTGGCGGTTGGCTCCAATGTGAAAGCGGCGATGAGTATCAGTCCGAGTGGCAAGGCGAATGCCAGCTGCCAGATTTTGGATTTTCGGTACTCATCAGCTCCCGCAGCTCGCCAATCGTTTATGGAAGGATGATTTAGGATTTCATTGACGAGTCGGCTCTGGAGAAAAGAGAGCTGGGTTTCATCGCCAGGTTGTTCAATAGCTGTCGACAGGGCTTGCTTTAACGAAGGCTCGTTTTCCTCGATCTTGCGAGCGGCGGCCACGAAATCGATTGGAGTTGATCGGGTGTCCTTCCAATTTAAAAAAAGGACACAGGCAATGATTGCTAGGATGCCTACGGCTATGAGTTGAGGGAGGCTGACAAGCAAGAGCGATAGGATGAACCAAGCGATGGATACGACGATGGCAAATTGCCAGCGGCGGGTTTCCCGTTGCAGCAATCGCGTCGATCGCAAGCGATTGGCGACTTCGAAGGTTTCGGCTCGAAGTTGCGGATCGGCATAGGATCCGGGGCCGCTAATGTGTGGGTTGGTTGGCTTTCTCATGCGGTGGCGCGCTCCTCTCTATTCTGCAAAGTTCGGGCAATCAGGCTCTCTAGTATCAGCGCTAGGGCTACGGCCATGATTAGCCACTTCCACACCTGTTGCCGGTTTTCTAGTTCGACAGCGTTTTGGGAACGCCGTTCGCTCTCTTGATCGGATTCCTTTTGAGCGCTTGTCGCCGCGACCTCGAGTGGCGCACCTAGTCGCTCCCAATCTTCGTAGGGCAGGGTATCCCATTGGCTTTCCTCGGGA
>Ga0181593_10005340_pt1 | contig 11636 bp, 10 predicted proteins | sample 071ome_19_FD_133756 | JGI IMG/M metagenome (GOLD analysis project Ga0181593, IMG submission 133756) | Coastal salt marsh microbial communities from the Groves Creek Marsh, Skidaway Island, Georgia - 071413AT metaG (megahit assembly) | ecosystem: Environmental > Aquatic > Marine > Intertidal...
ACGGGCCCCAAATACTGCCAGTGCGCTGATCTAGACGATTCGCACCGTCGCAGGCAATAAACTTATCCACAATCACAAAAACTTACGGGGTGGGGAAACCAGTCGCCTTGTTTATCCGTCCAGTGCCGCCGGGCGAACATCGGGATTGCGCCGCAGATGCTCGAGATAATCTCCAGAATCGATGCGCGGACGCCCCGCAATAGGGCCCAGATAGACGTACATCCAGGCAGTCACCTTGCTGTGTTGGTGGGTCGCCACAGCAATCCGCACCCGTTCGTAGAGGGCTGTGTCGTCCTCCCGGGTCCCGGCCACGCCTTCGTAACGATCGAGCAAAGCAAGCGTCGGGCGCGGAGTCTTCAGCGCGTAGACTTCGCCCTGGACCAAGTCTTCGGCATGATCCGAAAGAACAACCCCCGGGTAGGCGCCGAAATCGTACATGATCGCGCGAACGCTGCCCTCGTCAAAAAACGTCGCGTGTTGGGCAAACAGCGCAAAGGCCGGTGCCTCGACGGCGCGCCGAAGAGTGCCGTAGACGAACAGCAACGAGTCCGGCGTGGCGGTCACGACTCCGCAAACCGCCGACGAATGACATCGAACAAAGCCCGCATAGCCATGGCCTCACCCCCCCGGGGTCGACCGGGACGGTCGGTGTCGTTCCAACCATAAAGGTCGAGATGGACCCAGGTCTTGGCCCGTTCCACAAAAGTTCCCAAGAACAGAGCTGCGGTTATGGCACCGGCAAAACCACCCGTGCCCGCATTGTTGATATCGGCGATCGGGGTATCCAAGAGCCGGCGGTAAGGTTGCCACAGCGGCAGACGCCACAGTGGATCGGCCACCCTGTCCGCTGCCGCGTTGAGGTCATCCGCGAACGCGTCATCGTTGCAGAACATGGCGGGCAAATCGGCGCCGAGCGCCACACGTGCGGCGCCCGTGAGGGTTGCACAATCGATCACCAAGTCAGGATCTTCTTCGTCGGCCAGAGCAAGACCGTCCGCTAAGACAATCCGCCCTTCGGCATCGGTATTGCCAATTTCGATCGATACGCCCTTCCGCGTACGCAAGACATCGCCCGGGCGGTAGGCATTGCCGGACACGTTGTTCTCAACGGCCGGGATGATGGTGCGCAGCCGAACCGGCAGACCGGCGCTCATGATGAGGTGAGCGAGCCCCAGAACCACCGCAGCGCCCCCCATGTCCTTTTTCATCCACCGCATGCCGGCAGCGGGTTTGAGATTCAGACCACCGGTATCGAAGCAGACACCTTTGCCGACCAGTGTGACCTTCGGATGTTTCGCCTTGCCCCACGTCATGTCTATCAGGCGCGGCGCCTTGTCGGCAGCTCGCCCAACCGCGTGAACGGCCGGAAACTGTTCCTTTAGCACCTTCCCCTGTACAACCCGGAACTTCGCACCGAAACGCTCCGCCACCTGCTTGGCCGCGGTGGCGAGTTCCGGTGGTCCCATATCGGCGGCCGGTGTGTTGATTAGGTTGCGCACCAAAGTCACCGCATCGACTTGCGCCTCGACGGCGCCACGGTGGGCGTTCTTCGGCATCACCAATTTGGCGGGAGGCGGCGCAGTCTCCGAGAGATAGCGATCGAAACGGTAGCCCCCGAGTCCCCACCCCAACGCCAACCTCGTCGCAACGGCGGGTTCAAACTCGCCATCCAAAGTGTACGTGCCGGTGGGCAGGTCGTACGGAAGCCCGGCCAACGCCCATAGATCGGGAACGTCGTCTGAAATCACGACGACGCGGCTCTTCGGCCCATTCGTCGCGGGAAGGACCATATGCGCGCCAGGTTTCGCTTTAAACCCCGACCGGCGCAATGCCTCGCGGACCGGGGCACTCTCTTTCCGGCGCCAGGCGGCATAGCTTTTCTCCGTGACGAGCGTGATCGGGACCGTACCGGCAGTGCGACGCTGCGCAAACGCCTTGCTCATGTTGTGACCTTGCTAATTGTGTACCGTCACAGTTTAACGCATCCTGCGCGTTTCAGTGCGGACGAACGGAGTCGGAATGTCGTTGCAACTAGTCGTCGGGAGTAAGAACTACTCGTCATGGTCTATGCGCGCGGGAGTCGCGCTGCTCCACACCGGACTCGCACATGAGGAGATTGTCATTCCGCTTGGCCAGCCCGACACGCGCGAGAATATTGCCCGCTATTCGGCGGCCGGGCTTGTCCCGATCCTGATTAACGATGCACATACGATCTGGGATAGCCTCGCGATCATCGAATACTTGGCCGAGATCGGGCCGGCGAACCGGATGTGGCCTAGCGATCCAGCGGCGCGAGCGACGGCGCGGTCGATGTCAGCCGAGATGCACGCGGGGTTCGGCGCGCTTCGGCGCGACCTCCCGATGAATTGCCGCCGCCGTTACGACAATTTTACCCTGGGCGAGGACGCTGCTCGCGATGTGGCTCGCATCTGCGACCTCTGGCGCGACGCGCGCAATGGATATGGCCGTCCTGCGGGTGGTGACTTTCTGTTTGGCGACTTTTCGGGCGCCGATGCGATGTTCGCGCCCGTGGTTTCTCGTTTTGTCACCTATGGAGTGTCGACCGACGCGACCGTCAGCGACTACGTGGCGGCCGTCATGGGCCATCCGACCGTTCGGTCCTGGATAGTCTCGGCAAAACAAGAACCGGTCATCGCACGTTACGAATTCGATTAAGGCGTTACCTCGACCGGGGCTTCCGGCTTACGCTGGCAAGACCGCTAACCGTCAGCACCGTCAAGAGTATGATGATCGCCGCGAGCCAGAACACCCAACGCGGATCGGCGTGATCCATCAGCCAACCGAACGCTATCGGCATCAACACGCCGCCGAGCGCCAACCCGGTCGAGACAAAGGCGAAGACCTTGCCCATCGAGCCGGGTGGGGTGACCCGCCGGACCAGCAGGTCGCGTGACGGCTGCACGATTCCAGTAACGAAACCGGCGCCGGTGAGGACCGCCGCCATCGCGGCGATCGGCAACGAGATCGACCCCGCAATGGCGAGCAACGCCGCGCCCGTCAGAAAGCCTGCGATGGCAGTCAATTCGGGTCGGCCGACTTTGTCTACCAAAAGCCCACCCACCAGAATCCCCGCAGCCGCACCGGCGAGGAACCCGGTCAAGACGCCGTTGGCGGCCTCCAGCGGGGTGTCGTAGATCGCGACGAGCGCCGCGACGGAGAAAACCCGCACCGCACCGGTGCCCATCGCAATGAACATGAAGAAAAGGAACGCCATCAAAATGGGAGGCGACAACAGCAACTGAATGCCACTCAGGGGCGCAGGGGCGTCGGACGGCGGCGCCCGGTTTGCATCCTCGCTCGAATGGCTAACGCCACGGTCGATCAAGTCGGCCCCTCGGATTGCCAAGATGGCCGCGGTCACGATCCCGGCCAGACCGGCGAGAATCACGGCAGTCCGCCAATCCCATAGCGCGGTCAGGGCTACCATCGCCGCAGGCGCGATCGCCCAGGCGATATTGCCGGAGAAGGTGTGAATACTGAACGCGCGGCCCAAGCGGTGCGGCGTGACGCGGGCGTTGAGAATGGCGTAGTCCGCCGGGTGGTACACGGTATTGGCGACGCCCGCGATCATGAACAGTACCAAAACCGCCCAATAGGAGGTGGTGAAGCCGATCGCCATGATCGCAACGCTATGGAGGAGAAGCCCAGCCAGCAGAATCCAACGCGCACCAAACCGATCCACCAAGAAACCGACCGGCGTCTGGCAAATTCCGGTCGCTAGGCTCGCCGCCGTCAGAAACAGCCCGAGCGAAGCATAACTGACGCCGAACTCCACCTTCAGCAGTGGAAATAAGGGGGGCAGGACAAGGAAGTAGAAATGGCTAAAGAAATGGCCACCCGAGACCAACCCAATGACGCGGATATCGCGTCCCATCGTTTCGGAGGCAACTGTCATTCGGAACGCGCCCTAAGCATGCAGCCGCGGTTTCCGCAGAAAGTCGGTGCGATCGGCGGAACGGACCGTGATTTCGAGCGGGCCACTTTCTTCGCGCCGCACCGTCAAGGGAACGTCGACGCCGGCTTGACCCTGGCTCCACACATGCCGAAACAGGTCCGGCAGCCCTTGTATCGGCGCACCAGCGACCTTCAGTATTTCATCGCCGATCCTAACACCGCCCTGACTTGCTGGACCCGAGCTCGCCATGCCGGCCACGACGATCGCATCGTCGGTATCGGCGGCGTAAAGGCCGAGCCACGGGCGCGGCGGCCGGCCGGTGTGGCCGGTTTTCTGCATCGGATCGAGAATGGGTTTCAGCACATCGATGGGCACGATCATGTTGCCGTCAGCACCATTGGTGCTGGCATCCTGGATAAACAACGACCCGACGCCGACAAGCCGACCGGATCCGTCGATAAGACCGGTCCCGCCCCAATTCGGATGGACGGGGGTCGTGAAGATCGCGTCGTCCAAAAGGTATTCCCACGATCCGGCAAACTCGCGCCTGGCCGCCACAGTCGACGCCAGCGCATGGCGCCGACCGCCGCCGGCGGCCAAGACCATCGGATCGTCCAAGCGGACGTCCGCCGAGGTACCGATCTCCATCGGACGTACCGCCAGACGGCCCAGCGCCTGCACCAGCCCAAGGCCGGTGTCATGATCGTAGCCGATCACGTCGCCCTGGACGGTCTGACCGTTATTGGCGACCAACCACAACGATTCGGCCTCGGTAATCAAATATCCGATCGTTACGATCAGACCTGAGTCACTGATCAGAATGCCGTTGCCGGCGCGCTCGGTCCCGAGCACCTGTGCCGTGAAGGCATCCTCTGGGACTTGCGATCGGATGAAAACCACCGCAGAAAGCGCACGCTCGAGGTCGAAGGCATAGTCCTCTGGACGCGGACAGGCTTCAACCGGAATCTCCCAGTCGACCGGATCGTCTTTACTCATCGTGCGGTTAGCGCCCCGTTATTAATCCTAGGACTCATAACGGCTCAGGCCAGCGAAGCCAAATCCGGTTGGCGATTTGCCTCGGGCCACCGGCGTTTGCGCGTTCCTGACGCATGGCCAACACTCTATATTAGCGTTATGGGCGAACGCCAAGACCACTGGGACAAGGTCTACGCATCGAAGGCAGAGGACGATGTCAGCTGGTTCCAGGACAATCCCCGACGGTCGCTGGAATTGATCGCGCGGATCGGCCTCGACAAAACCGCGCCGGTGATTGACATCGGGGGTGGGGCATCGCGGCTGATCGATGCCCTTATCGATCACGGCTATACCGACACCACCGTCCTCGATATCTCGAAAGGCGCAATCGCGCTGGCCCGCCGACGCCTCGGCCGATTCCAGGACTCGGTCGATTGGATCGTCGCCGACGTCACCTCGTAGACACCTCGCCAGCGCTATGTGTTATGGCACGATCGCGCCGTCTTCCACTTCCTCACCGATGAAGCCGACCGCCGCGCCTACCGCAATGCTCTTGCAGCCGGATTGTCGACGGACGGTCACGTGATCATCGCCACCTTTGGACCTAACGGCCCCGAGACGTGTAGCGGCCTGCCGGTCGCACGATACGGCGAGAGCGACATCGCAGAGATTTTCGGAGGTCTTCTCACGCTGGAAGAATCAAGATCCGAAGATCACACGACACCCTCGTGCGCACACCAAGCGTTTATGTTCTACCGCTTCGTTCGTAGTACGGACCGACCATGATGGACGATCTCGATCGAATGGTGATCGAGCGGGCGTGTGAGAGGTTGATCCAACTCTACGCGTTCTATGCCGACCACCACCGACATACGGAAATGGCGGATTTGTTTACGGAAGACGGCGCACTAGACCGTGGCGAGGGACCGGTGCGCGGCAGGGCGAAAATTTTCGACGCCCTGGAACAGCGACGGCCCGATGCGATCGTGCGCCACGTCACCTCCAACGTGATCGTTGAGGTGGTCGGACCTCACCAAGCCAGCGCAACATCGGTCATGACGCTGTATCGCGTATTCGGCGCCAGCGAACCAGGACAAACCCTTGAGCCACCTTAGATGGTGGCCGACTACCACGACACCTTTAGGCTTACCGATCACGGCTGGCGGATTCATGACCGTCGAAGCATTATCGTGCTTCGGCGGGATCCTTAGCGGGGAGGCAGCGGTGAATAGCCAGAACGAGATTTTCGCGTTGAAGGCGCAGCCTGGTCAAAGGCCGGCGGCGCGGCATCTACCTGGACGGCTAAGCCGGGAATCCTCGATCTAGGCGAGGCCGGCTCGTGATGGCAAAGAGGCTTGGCGGAGGGAGTGGGATTCGAACCCACGTTACGGGTAAACCGTAAACACGCTTTCCAAGCGTGCGCCTTAAGCCACTCGGCCATCCCTCCGGAGATCCTGTCGGCGGCGGAATACTAGCGATACGCGGCACCGGTTTCCAACGCTCTCGGCGCAAAAAATGCGTTGAAAATCAAGGCTCTGACAGAATTTTGGTGGTGTCGGCAGGACCTAGGCTCCATTATTGAGCGATGAAACCACTCTACCGCGAGGGGGACGCATGGTAGTCGGTCGGTTCGTCGCGTGGCTATGTCTGGGCGTAGCGGTGTTCTCGCTCGGATGGGCAGTGGTCGATTCGATCAACACGGGCACCATCCAATGGGGCGCGCTCGGCGAACAATGGTTTCGCCTGCACAAAGAAAGCCTTGGGCTATTACAAGCCGGCACCCAGCGCCACATCGCACCATGGCTATGGGATCCGATCCTGCTGACCGTGATGTTGTGGCCTGGTTGGCTGGTATTCGGCGTTCTGGGCCTGATCCTGCGCCGGTTGTTTCGCCGGCGGCGCAAGGATCGCTGGTTTATCTGAACGGCCTTAGGTCTCGCCCAATTTGAGGGCCGCGATGAAGGCCTCTTGCGGGATGTCGACCTTGCCGATCGTGCGCATCCGCTTCTTGCCCTTTTTCTGCTTGTCGAGCAGCTTTCTTTTGCGAGAGACGTCGCCGCCATAGCACTTTGCAAGAACATCTTTACGTAGCGCACTGATGGTTTCACGCGCCACGACCTTGCCGCCTAGTGCGGCCTGGATCGGAATCTTGAACATGTGGCGCGGGATGAGTTCCTTAAGGCGCTCGCAGATGGAGCGACCGCGCGATTCCGAGTTCTTTCGGTTGACGATCATCGCGAGAGCGTCGACGGGTTCGCCGTTGACGAGAATCGACATCTTCACCAAATCGCCCTCTTCGTAGCCGTCGAGTTGGTAGTCGAAACTGGCGTAGCCACGCGTCACCGACTTGAGGCGATCGTAAAAGTCGAAGACGACCTCGTTGAGCGGCAACCGGTAGCTGGCCACCGCGCGCGATCCGACATAGGTAAGGTTTTCCTGCACGCCGCGCCGCTCTTCGCAAAGCTTGAGCACCGCACCGAGAAATTCATCCGGCACCATGATCGTTGCTTTGATCCAAGGCTCTTCGACCCGGTCGATCCGTGTCGGGTCCGGCCAATCAACCGGGTTGTGGATTTCCAACGTCTCGCCATCGGTCAAATGCGCTTTGTAGACGACGCTGGGCGCGGTGGTGATGAGGTCTAGATCGAATTCACGCTCCAGCCGTTCTTGGATGATCTCAAGGTGGAGCAGGCCCAAGAAACCGCAACGAAAGCCAAAGCCCAGAGCGGGCGATGATTCTTGCTCGAACTGAAACGACGAGTCGTTGAGACGAAGCCGCGCCAGGCTTTCACGCAATTCGGGAAAATCGTTGGCCGAAACCGGGAACAAGCCACAAAAGACCACTGGTACGCTTGGCTTGAACCCGGCCAGCGGCGTTGCTGCAGGCCGGCGCGTTTCGGTCAGCGTGTCGCCGACGTTGGTCTCGGCCACCTCTTTGATCCCGGCCGTGATGAAACCTATTTCGCCGGGGCCCAGTCCGTCGACCATGACCGCTTTCGGCCCAAAGAAACCGACACGCTCCACAGTATTCTCGGACCCGGTGGCCATCATGCGCACGCGCATGCCCTTTTTGAGGTGGCCGTCGTAAACCCGCACCAAAATGACAACGCCGAGATAAGCGTCGTACCAGGAATCGACCAAGAGCGCCTTCAGCGAATCCGCTTCTTTGCCCTGCGGCGGTTTGAGACGGGTGACCAACGCCTCGAGAACTTCGTCGATGCCCTCCCCTGTTTTGGCCGATACCGCGATGGCGTCGCTGGCATCGAGGCCGATCACATCTTCGATCTGCTGCTTGACCCGATCGGGGTCGGCGGCTGGCAGATCTATCTTATTCAGCGCGACGATGATCTCGTGATCCACGTCGATCGCTTGATATACGTTCGCCAACGTCTGAGCCTCGACGCCTTGACTGGCATCGACCAGCAAAACCGATCCTTCGCAGGCGGACAGGCTGCGACTTACCTCGTAGGCGAAGTCAACATGCCCCGGCGTGTCCATTAGGTTGAGCTCGTAGGTTTCCCCGTCGCCCGCGGTGTATTTCAGGCGGACGGTTTGCGCCTTGATCGTGATGCCGCGCTCGCGCTCGATATCCATCGAGTCGAGAATTTGCGCCTTCATCTCCCGCGCATCGACGCCACCGCAACGTTCGATCAAACGGTCGGCCAGGGTAGACTTACCGTGATCGATATGCGCGATGATCGCGAAGTTGCGGATATGCGCGAGGTCTGTCATCGAAGAGTGTCGCTCGGCGTTACGATCATGCGCTCCGAAGCGTAGCCCCGGTCGCCTTGGTAACGGCGTCGACAATTTTCGCCGCCACCGCATCGATCTCTGCTTCGGTCAACGTCTGATCGGTGGGCTGCAAAGTGACCCGCACCGCAATCGATTTCATCCCCTCACCAACCGTTTTTCCGGCAAAGACGTCGAAGACCGACGCATCGGCCACCAATTTTTTGTCCGCGGCGATAGCGGCCCCGACGACATCGGCCGCGGGCACCGTTTCGGCCACAACGAAGGCAAAGTCCCGACCCACCGGCTGCAAGGCATGGGCATCGAGCGCACCGCGATTGGTCGACTTCTCACGCTTGGGCTGCGGCACGGCGTCGAGGTGAATCTCGAAACTCACACAAGGCCCTTCGCAGTCCAGCAAGGCCAGGACACGCGGATGCAGTTCGCCAAACGCCGCCAGGATTGTCTTGGGGCCGAGCCGCAGGGTGCCCGACCGACCGGGATGGTACCAAGGGGCGGCATCGGGGAAGACGCGCAATTTTTCGACCGGCACGCCGATTTCACTTAGGACGGCCAGCACGTCGGCCTTTACATCGAACGGATCGACGGCCCGCGCCGACGTGCTCCAATTGCGCGACACCGCGTCGCCAAGGCGGACGCCAGCGGCGACCATCGACTGACCTTGGGGCGTATCGTCTTGGAACTGCGGGCCAACCTCGAACAGACCAAGGTCGGAAAAGCCCCGATCGACGTTCCGCGCCGCCGCGGTAATGAGGTTGGGTAAAATGCTCGGGCGCATCGTATCCAGGTCTGCGCTGATGGGATTGAGTAGACCAAGGGCGGGGTCCCCGCCCCCAAAGGGTGCCGCGAAACGCTGCGGCATGAACGACCACGTCACACATTCCTGCAGCCCACGACCCGCAAGGGTGCGACGCGCCGTAACGCGATGGCGCTGCACCGCCGTTAGTGCCGGTCGGGTGACCGCACGCTCCTTCTCAAGCGGCACCGAGGGTATCTTGTCGTACCCAATGATGCGGGCGACTTCTTCGACCAAATCGGCTTCGCCGTCGATGTCCTGCCGCCAAGACGGAACATCGACGGTCACGCCGCCGGCGTGCGGTGTCGCGGCAAAGCCAAGCGCGGTGAGCGCCTTGAGACATTCATCTTCTGAGACATCGAGCCCGACGAGTTGATGAATACGGGCTGGGCGGAACTCGACTTGCCGTTGCCACTCAGGCACGTCGCCGGCAACGACGAGCTCGCTCGCTTCGCCGCCGCAAAGCTCAAGCACCAATTGCGTAGCGAGGTCCATGCCCGAGAATACAGCCTCGGGGTCAACCCCACGTTCGAACCGATAGCGCGCATCGCTAATCAAATTGTGCTTACGGCCGCTCATCGCGGTACGAATGGGATCGAACAGCGCCGCTTCGATGAAAACGTTCTGGGTGTCTTCGGTGCACCCCGTTGACTCCCCGCCAATAATCCCGCCCATCGCCAGTACGCCGTCGTCGTCGGCAATCACCGTAACATCATCGTCGAGTTCATATTCGCGTCCGTCCAAGGCAAGAAGCGTCTCGCCGGCGCGCGACAGTCTCACGTGGAGTGCACCAGCGACGGTTTCAGCATCGAACACATGAAGTGGTCGGCCGCGGTCGAAGGTGATGAAATTCGTGATATCGACGAGGGCCGAAATCGGTCGTAGCCCGATGGCCCTCAACCGGTCTTGAAGCCACCGTGGACTTGGCCCGTTTTTCACCCCCCGTACGTAGCGGCCGACAAAAAGGGGACAAGCCTCTCCGGTGTTGTCAAGGCGCAGCGTCACCCCAATCGGGCTTTCGAACGAACCAGAGATCGACTCCGGCCGACGCGAAACGACCTTCCCTAATCCACCGGCGGCGAGATCGCGGGCAATGCCGTCAACGCCCAGACAATCTTGGCGGTTCGGCGTGATTTTGATTTCGATTACCGGATCATCGAGACCGGCGTACGCCGCAAACGGCTTGCCGACCGGGGCGTCGGCGTCGAGATCGATGATGCCTTCGTGCTCGTCGGACAGGCCGAGTTCGCGTTCCGAACACAGCATGCCACTGCTTTCGACGCCGCGAATCTTTGCCTTTTTGAGGTGCAGTCCGGTGCCGGGCACGACAGTGCCGGCCGGTGCGAAGACCCCCTTCATGCCGTTCCGCGCGTTGGGGGCGCCGCACACAACCTGAACGGTTTCGGTGCCGGTATTCACTTTACAGACCTTGAGTTTGTCGGCGTCGGGATGCTGCGAACAGTCGACGACTTCGGCGACCACGAACGCCGATAGCTGTGCCGCCGGATCGACCAAGTGCTCAACCTCAAGGCCCAATGCGGTGAGCTTGTCGGTCACCTCGTTGAGGGAGGCCGTTGTTTCCAGATGCTCTCGAAGCCACCCGAGCGTGAACTTCATCGCGCCAACCCTCCAGCTAGGGTCGGCACATCAAGGGCACTGAACCCATAATGGCGGAGCCACCGGAGGTCGGAGTCAAAGAACGCACGCAAATCGGGAATGCCGTATTTCAACATCGCGATGCGATCGATGCCCATCCCGAAGGCGAAACCCTGGTACTCGTTGGGGTCCACACCGCAGTTCTCCAACACCCGCGGGTTGACCATGCCGCAACCGAGAATCTCCAACCATTCGTCACCTGCGCCGATCCGGAGTTCGCCATCGCCGCGGGCACAACCGATATCCATTTCGGCGCTCGGCTCGGTGAACGGAAAATAGCTCGGCCGGAATCGATACGGCAGATCGTCGACATCGAAGAACGCACGGACGAATTCGATCAGACACCCTTTGAGGTGTCCCATATGCGTGGTCCGGTCGATCACGAGGCCTTCGACCTGGTGGAACATCGGCGTGTGAGTGATGTCGGAATCCGACCGGTATGTGCGCCCCGGCACGATGATTCGGTGGGGCGGCGGCTGCGACATCATCGCGCGGATCTGAACCGTCGAAGTATGCGTGCGCAACAGTTTCCGCGTGCCGTCC
>Ga0181593_10005341_pt1 | contig 11635 bp, 8 predicted proteins | sample 071ome_19_FD_133756 | JGI IMG/M metagenome (GOLD analysis project Ga0181593, IMG submission 133756) | Coastal salt marsh microbial communities from the Groves Creek Marsh, Skidaway Island, Georgia - 071413AT metaG (megahit assembly) | ecosystem: Environmental > Aquatic > Marine > Intertidal zone...
ATTCGCCCAGCTGTCGTCAATATCTCATCCACTCGTGTATTCGATACACAAGGGCGGCTTCCCGATGATCACCCATTTTGGCGTTTCTTTGGAGAGGGTATGCCAAGGCAGAGGGAAATCGAAGGTCAGGGGAGCGGCGTCGTCGTCTCGGAAAGCGGATACATCCTGACAAACAATCACGTGGTTGAAAACGCAAGTGAAGTGGTCGTAAGTTTTCAAGATGGCCGTTCGCTGGATGCCAAAGTTATCGGAACGGACCCTCAAACCGACTTGGCGGTATTGAAAGTGGAAGGTGATGAGTCATTTCCGTTCGCGATTATGGCCGATAGCGAGCAGATCGAAGTGGGCGATGTCGTTTTCGCTATAGGGAATCCGTTGGGTGTTGGACAGACGGTAACCATGGGGATCGTGTCGGCTAAGGGTAGGAATGATTTGAATATGATCCGGGATGGATTCGAGGATTTCATTCAAACGGATGCGTCTATAAACCAAGGCAATTCCGGTGGAGCATTGGTTGACGCAGAAGGCCGCTTGATCGGTATCAATACAATGATCCTCACTGATGGAAGAAGTACGGGCAACATCGGAATTGGGTTCGCTATTCCAACGGTCCTCGCCCACAGCGTTATGGTGAGTTTGGTCGAAGATGGAGCGGTTTCGCGAGGCTTTCTAGGAGTCGGTATTCAGGATTTAGATAAGGACTTGGTAGAGGCGATGGGGCTTGGAGACGCTAGGGGAGCTCTGGTGAATGGGGTTTCTCCGGGCTCGCCGGCCGAAGACGCTGGACTGCAGGCTGGTGATGTTCTGGTTAAAGTAGACGACGAAGAAGTGGAGTCGGCTACGGATTTGCGACTGAAGATAGCGTCCAAAGCTCCAGAAAGCACTGTAGATCTTACTGTCTACCGGGATGAAAAATACTTCAAGACGGAAGCCAAGCTTGTAGAACGAAGAACAGATGGTCGATTCATCATTGGCAGCCAGACCAACGAGCTCTTGGATGGAGTGGAGGCGGAGCCGCTGTCGGATGATCTTCGTCGGCAATTCCAGATAGACGAAAAGGTAGAGAACGGATTGGTGATTACCAGCGTGTCGCTAGATAGTCGCTACGCTAGGCAGCTGATGGCGGGAATGGTGATCGAGAAGATAAAGGACGAACCGGTTTATACGGTCGCAGAGGCTAAGAAGCTGCTGGAGTCCGGCGAGAAAGTCGCTCTATTTGTCTACATCGATGGCTTTTATCGATATATGGCAATCGATGTGGAGTGATGCCATCCGCTAAAAAAATGAGTAAATGGCGGAGGCCGAAACGGGCTTCAGTGGCGTTGCTTTTTGGCACATGGGCCGCTGACCCGAGCTGGCGTCAAGTCGCCTTGCTGAAACCCGTTTCGGCCCCGTCTCCCAAAGATGGATGCGCCGTAAAATCCAAGTTCGCATCATTTCAATTGGAAGGGCTGACTGTCTCAAGTCAGCCGATTGCTTGATGTGCCATTGGATCGGCTGACGAGGGACAGCCAAGCCGATCATCTACCAAAGAATCGATAGGTAGTTAAGAAATGTTTGAACTGGGTAGCGTTGGGCTCCCGCGCGCCTGCAGATGAAAGCCGCCAATGGACGCTCGGATATCGGTCGCTGCCAAAATAGATCTCAGCCCAACTGCCCCCCGGTTATACGGCGGCCTTAGTCGTTTCGGCAGATCGACGTTTGACAAATTCGACGATAGCTTGGTCATCATCCATGTTTGCCCAGACGACACGGAGGAATTCGGCAGGATGAATATCGTGGGAGGTCAGAAAGTTCCGGTCGCCACCGCAGCAGTACATGATTTCGTCGGGCAATTCTCCCAAAAGCTTTCCCCGCGCCTTTGGCAGAATTCGGGGCAGCCAAGTGATTCCGTCGATGTCGTCGTTTTTGGCTGGAAGGTCCGCCGAGGAGATTCGGTTTGAGGACGGTATCGACGACTGAATGTGCAAGAAGTAGTCGCGTCTAACTTGCTCGATCGATTGGGCGATCTCGTAGGAGGGGGCATCATCGAGTACGGCATCTTCTGCGTAGTCGTAAAAGTCCTGTTCGCGCCAGCCATTCAGGGTGATTAACGCTTTTTCTGTGTCGTCAAAATAGGCGCTTTTGTCCTGGTTTCCTTGCTGGTAAAGGGCAAAAGCCTTCTCGTACAAAGCTCTAAAGGCGTCTTGGTAATTGTAGTGCTGCATGGGATAGAGAACTGATGATTGTTAACATTTATTGCGAGTAGAATCCTGTTTGATAGCGTTAGCCGGATATGCGAAAGTCGACCTGTCGCTTGAATCGATCCACTCGATGGACGAGGACGTTTACTTTCTGCCCGACTCGATAGGTTTTTCGAGTGCGTCTACCGATGAAAGCGGTTCCGCTATCATTTAAACGGTAGAGATCGTCTTTTAGCGTGGAGATATGGACCATGCCAAATGCGTTCGATTCTACAAGTTCGATGAACATGCCATGGTTTCGGACCTCCGTGATTACGGCGGTAAATTGCGTCCGCCTGGGCTTTTCAAGCTCGCGTTCGAAGAATTCGAGAAGCTTAACTTTAACAGACTCCCTTTCCGCTTCGGTGCTGTTTACTTCCGTATGGCTCAAATGTTCGGCCAGGATGTTGGCTCTGGCGATAGTGTAGCGCTCAGGTGAGCAGTCTTCCAGAGTTCGCTGTCCCTCGATCTTGTCAAGATAATGCTCGAATACTCGATGAACGGCGAGGTCCGAGTAGCGCCGAATAGGCGAGGTGAAATGACAATAGTTCTTCTTGTTCAAGCCATAGTGGCCATCTGGAGTCGATCGATAGCAGGCCTTTTTGAGAGACCGGAGCAGCTGGGACTTCAAAATATGGCTCTGCGGATGCGTATCCAATAATTGGGTGAGCTTTATCATTTCGGAACGAACGCTGAGGTCAGCAACCGTCACGCCAAAAGTAGCCAAGTAGTCCCGCAATTCATTCAGACGGTCCTCGTCCGGATCGTCGTGCGTCCGATAGATGCAGGGCATGTTGGCGCTTCGCATGGCCTTGGCCACGGCTTCATTGGCGGCGAGCATGAATTCCTCGATCAACTGGTGGCTTTCGTCATTTTCCACCTTCTCAAGCCGATCCGCGTATCCGTTTTCGTCGACGAAGATTTTCGTTTCGCTCATGTCGAGGTCCAAGCTGCCGGATCGCATTCGGTCGGAACGGAGTTTGGAAGCGACTTTCCATAGGTTCCTTAGCGTGGCTTGCAGCCCGCGTATCTCTTTTTCCGGTAGTTCGGCGAGCGCGCGCCCTGTGGATCCCGTTTGATGGGCAGGCGGGAGTTTCAGCTTTTTTGCAGTCTCGATATCGTCGTTGAACAGCAAGGTATAGGCTTGCTTGTAGGTTAGGCGCTTGTTGCTCCGAATAACCGAGTTCGCAAACGAGGCCCCTTTGAACTTCCCGCCAGGCGAGAAGGTCAAGAAAACGGACTTGGTAAGCCGGTCTTCGTCTTCCACGAGGCTGCATATTCCATTTGATAGGGCGTGTGGAAGCATAGGAATGACTTTCCCGACGAGATAAGTGGAGTTGCCACGAGCTCGAGCTTCTTTATCGAGTGCCGAGCCAGGCGTGACGTAGCTAGCTACATCCGCGATATGGATACCTATGCGCAACGCGTTTTTCGATTGCTCTAATGTTAGGGCGTCGTCGAAATCCTTTGCGTCATCGGGATCGATGGTAACCGTGTACAGGTTCCTCAAGTCATGGCGCCCCTTTAGCTGCGAAGCCTGGACGGTCTGGGAGGTCCCTTTTGCCTCGTTCACGACGCTTTGAGGAAATTCCGGGCTCAGATCATATTTGTGAAGAATGGATTGGAGCTCCGCTTGCGGCTCGTGTGTATCGCCCAGGTTTTCTATGATTTCACCCTCTGGATTGACATGCCTTTGCTCCCATTTGTGCAGCTTTACGATCACCTTGCTGCCGACTTTGGGCTTGGGTGAAATTTTGGCTTTCCGGGGGTCAGGAACATAGATGTCGTGAACGATCCTAGGGTCATCTGGGACGACATAGTGGAACAATCGGGTTTTTTGCAGATTGCCGACGATAGTTTTTCGAGCCCTCTTTTGTATTCTAATGACGCGACCTCGGGCGCGGTCAGGGAAACGAGTTGGGGCACGCCGTCGCCCTCTGTGTTGCCGTCTTGGCGATTGCTCGAAGGCCTCGTACAATCGAACTACGACGCGGTCATCGTGCATGGATACGCCAGTATCGGCCGCATCGACCTCTATCGGTTCGGCGTGGTTTCCAGAGTCGATATCATCAGGTATCACAAATCCGGATCCATTTTGTCGAAATCGGATGACGCCGGTGACGAGATCGACATCTCTTGGGATGCAATAGCGGTCGTCTTTGATGATGACTAGCTGACCTTGGCTGATTAGAAGGCGCAGTTCGTGCTCTAGTTTGCGGCGGTCCTGTTTGCCCAGTTCGAAAGAGTCGGAGAGCTGTTTCTTGGTTAGAGGGGTGTAATCCCCAGACTGGGCGAGCGAGATGATACGGTCTCTAAGTTTCATAAAGCTTGGTAGGAATTAGATTGGATTCCCCAATAGATCCTTTAGTTTCAGGGTAACGATGAAGATTATACATGCCGCAAGCGAGATGTTCCCGTACCTGAAAACAGGCGGTTTGGCTGATGTTACGGGCGCTTTGTGCAAGTCCTTGTCTCGGTTTGGCCATGATGTTTCAATTTTCCTGCCCGGTTACCGCAAGATTATCGAATCACCGGAATTTGATAAAGCTAAGCTCAAGGTGGTTTTGCAAATCGAGCTCGGAGACGAATATCTCAGGGGGGAGGTGTACGCTCTGCCCCTAGGCAAGCGTCAGACGATGTATGTGATCCGTCGCGACGAGTTCTTTGATCGCTCGAATCCTTACGGTTCCGCTAATCGCGATTACGACGATAACGATCGGCGTTTCATTTGGTATTGCAAGGCAATAGTGGAAGGGATGCGCTTTCTGGAGATTAAGGCCGACGTATTTCATTGCCATGATTGGCAAACGGGATTGGCCCCTTTGTTTTTGCGAATTGCCGAGGAGGAGTACGGCACCTCGCTGGCTTTGAAGACCTTTTTCTCCATTCATAACATGGCGTTTCAGGGCCTCTTTCCGAGCAGTTCCTTTCGTTACACGAATCTCCCCAGCGAGTTCAACGAATTGGACGGAATCGAGTTTTATGAACAGATCAGCCTGATCAAGGGCGGCATTTTTTTCTCTGATAAGATCATTACGGTTAGCCCGAACTACGCCAAAGAGATTCTGACCCCAGAATTTGGATGCGGGATGGAAGGCGTGTTGAGAACAAGGGCGACTGATTTGGTGGGTATCGCCAATGGTATCGATACGGAAGTTTGGGATCCGAGCTCGGACGAGCGATTGCCGGCTAATTACTCGCTTTCGAATTTGGAAGGAAAGCGAATCTGCCGGGCCCGCCTGTTGGAAGAGCTGGGCTTAGCTGAAACGGACAATCCTGTCTACGGAATTGTCTGTCGCCTGACAGAGCAGAAGGGCTTGGATATGCTGCTCAATCAAATGAGCTTTTTCAGCAAGCAGGATTGCCGGCTGGTTTTGCTGGGAATGGGCGATCCGAAGTATGAGCGCTCCTTGAAGCGCTGGGCGAAAGCGCATCCGGACAAGATCGCCGTGTGCACGGTTTTGGACGAGGCTATGTCACACTTGGTGGAAGCGGGATCCGATTTTTACTTGATGCCCTCTATCTTCGAACCTTGCGGATTGAATCAGATGTATAGCCAGCGTTACGGAACGCCTCCTCTGGCATCGAACGTTGGGGGCTTGCACGACACTATTGTCGATTACCGACAGAATCCGGAAACGGGTTCGGGTTTGTTGTTCGAGCCAAACGAACTCGATTTTAGGAACGCTTTGCAAGAATCGCTTTCTATTTTCAAGTCAAAGGGTGTTTACGAGAGAATCCAGGCGAACGGGATTAAGCGCGACTTTTCTTGGTCGAACGCGGCGAAGGAATATGAGGCCCTCTATTCCGAGTCTATTTGATCGGAACTGTCTGTAATTAGAATTTGAATGCAATTCAGGCGGGAGTCAGATTTGCCTTGCTCTGCGAGAGAGGCGTTCGAGTGGCATGCTCGGGATGGGGCGTTTGAACGTCTCGCCCCGCCATGGGATCGGTTGGAAGTTGTTTCCAGGACGGGGTCCGGCATAGACGAGGGTTCGACCATTCGCCTTAGGCTTCGCAAGTTTGGCATAGGGAAGGAGTGGCTGGCGAAAATAAGCGATCGCCAGGAGGGGGCTTATTTTAAGGATGTACAAGTGGAGGGTCCCTTCGCGCGATGGGAGCATTGTCATGCTTTCAAAGAATCGGAATCCGATTCTTGCCTACTTGAGGATCAAATAGACTATGCCTTGCCTGGCGGACCTATTGTCAATGCGATCGCCGGGAGTCGAGTTCGGTCGGAGTTGGATCGAGTTTTCAGCTATCGCCACGAAATCACGAAAAGCGATTTGGAGTTTTGGATTCGATATAAGAACCAGGAGCGCTTGAATGTGCTCATCTCTGGCGGTTACGGATTTATTGGCAGTCGATTGAGCTCATTCCTCCGTAGCCAAGGGCACAAGGTGGCTATTCTTTCGCGATCGCCTAGGGTAGGCGATGTGGGGTGGGATCCGGATGGCGGGGGCATTGCCAGTGATCAGTTGGAAGGCTTTGATGCCGTGATCCACTTAGCGGGAGAGAATTTAGCCGCAGGAAGATGGACTGAGAAACGAAAAACCCGGTTGTGGAAAAGCCGCGTGGAAGCGACCCAGTTCCTGGTCGAAGCATTTAAGCGGGTCAAGAGGCGTCCGAGAACATTCATTTGCGCTTCGGGTATCGGCTACTATGGGGATCGGGGCGATGAGGTTGTCCGGGAGGGAGAACCTCTCGGACAGGGGTTCTTGGCCGGGCTTTGCCAAGCTTGGGAGTCCGAGGCGATCGCTGCGGAGGACGCTTTCGACCGAACGTTTAGGTTGAGGACAGGGGTCGTTTTAGATGCGAAAGGCGGAGCTCTAGGGAAGATGCTTTTGCCGTTTAGAATGGGATTGGGGGGCGCTCTGGGCAAAGGATCGCAATGGATGTCCTGGATTGCTTTAGAAGATTGGATCGGATCCGTCTACCACCTCCTCATGGAAGGCGCAAGCGGGCCTTTCAATTTGGTATCCCCCAATCCGGTAACCAGTCGCGATTTCGCGAGAACGCTGGGGTCCGTCTTGGAGCGGCCCGCTTTCATGGATGTTCCCGCCCCCATCTTGAAGCTTCTTTTGGGCGAATTCGCTGATGAGGGCTTGCTCTCTAGTTGTCGGGCCTATCCGGCTGCCCTCGAATTATCCGGTTACCGATTCAGGTATCCTGATCTTGGGGACGCGCTGCGTTTGACTTTGGGGTGCCGAGCAAAAGCTGGTTAGGAAGAAGCAGTTTCCATTGAGGGTTCGGAGATTGACTCCTCGGGGGCCGATCTCCAAAGGATAATGCGAGATGTCTAGAATTTACCCCAGTATAACGGCGGCCATAGGAAAGACGCCTTTAGTTAAACTTAATGCCTTAGCTGAAGGGCTCGAGGCAGAGGTATTGGTCAAGTGCGAATTTTTCAATCCGCTTTCCAGTGTTAAAGACCGAATAGGAGTGGCGATGATTGAGGCGGCTGAGAAAGCCGATAAATTGGCTCCAGGTGGAGTTATCATCGAGCCCACATCGGGAAACACGGGTATCGCTCTAGCCTTTGTTGCCGCTGCCAAAGGTTATCGGCTCATTTTAACGATGCCGGAAACCATGTCTATGGAGCGACGAGTGCTTTTGAACATGCTGGGAGCGGATCTAGTGCTCACTCCAGGCCCCAAGGGAATGCCGGGCGCGATCGCTAGAGCTCTGGAGTTGGTTGAAGAGCACGGAGAAAATGCTTTCATGCCGCAACAATTCGAGAATCCAGCTAACCCTGAGATTCATCGACGGACGACGGCGGAAGAAATTTGGGAAGCGACGGGAGGCGAGATCGATGCCTTTGTCTCGGGCGTCGGGACAGGCGGTACAATCACCGGAGTCTCGGAGGTTATCAAGAGTCGTCGCCACTTGAAAACGGTAGCTGTTGAGCCTACCAACAGCCCAGTGATCTCTGGAGGCAATCCGGGACCCCATAAAATCCAGGGAATCGGAGCCGGATTCATCCCCAAAAATTGTAATACTAAAATTATCGATGAAGTTATCACCGTGGAAAACGAAGACGCGTTTGCCACCGCTCAAGCCGCAGCCCTTAAGGAGGGATTGAGCGTAGGGATCTCTTCGGGCGCGACGATTTGGGCGGCTATCGAGCTGGCCAAGCGTCCGGAAATGGCCGGTAAGCGAATCGTGACGATTGCTGCAAGTAGTGGAGAACGCTACATAAGCACGCCTCTCGGAGAAGCGGCGAGAGCGGCCGCCACAGCCGCGGTCGTTTCTTAACGGGCTGTTGCCCGAATTGCTCAGGCAACGCCATTCTGGTTCGGGCAACGCCTACCAAATTGGTCCGCCCCAGTTGTCGGCCAAACTGGATCTATTTGGATAGGCTAATGATTATATTGCAGAAAATAACATAATAATATGATATTGCAATAATATCATTATAAAGTGGAAGTTCACAGCAGAAACATTTCTGACCTACCTCCAAGCGAGTCCTCAATAGGTCTATATCATATTGATAAGCAGTTAGTTAACGAATCGGTTCACCGACACGGTCATCACGAAGTCGTAGCGATCTCGCGGGGTCGAGGCAAAGTCCGCATCGGCTCTTTCTCAGGAGAATTCGGACCGGGTACGGTGGCTTTCATCAGTAGGGGAACCGACCATTTTTGGAGTTCTCGCGGTGAAAAGAGCCTAGTCTCAGCAGACTTTCTTCATCTTCCTCGAGCGGTGTTTTCCCCATCTCTGCTGGCGTTGCCAGATGCCGCTGGAGTTCGTTCCCTATTTTCCGAGGGTCGCTTAGGGGCGGTATGCCGCTTTCCCGAATTTGATCGGGTAAGTTCACGTTTGAGAACGATCAAAGGGGCTCGCGGGTTTTTGCGCCTAGCCCGCATCTACGCCTTAATAGATTTGCTAGTTTTCAGCAATGCCTTCCAACCTATTGATAATCATAAAGTAAGCGTACACGTATTTCGCGATCGACTTCATTTGGCGATGGCGTGCGATTACATAGCCGAACATTTTAGGGAAGACCTGAATCGCGACCGCCTGGCCTCGCAAGTGGGTATGGATGCGAGTTCTTTTTCCCGATTTTTCCGTAGGGCTAGCGGTCAGAAGTTCACGGACTATTTGAATGTTATCCGAATTCGAGAAGCCGCGAAATTGTTGGCGGCTCGACGTCGATTGCCGATTTCGTCGATCGCAAAATTATGCGGTTATTCGAATTTGAGCGTATTTAATCAGCAATTCCGAAAGCGCTTGGGAATGACGCCACGCGACTATCGGCGACAGCTTGAATTCGAGCCAGTCTCGCCCTGATAGAGATGTTGATGGGCGAGCGGATTCTTACTTGATAGCCGGCGAAGCTGTGGCGATCCTAACAGCTAGTTAAGCAATACAGGAAAAACGATGAGCCAATCATTATTCGAAAAAGTTTGGAGTGCCCATGCGGTCAAGGAGCTGTCCAACGGACAGACTCAGTTGCTCATTGGGACGCACTTGATTCACGAGGTTACGAGCCCACAGGCGTTCGGCATGCTGCGCGATTTGAATCTGCCGGTCGCCTATCCGCACCGGACCTTCGCGACCGTGGATCACATCGTCCCCACGGATCAGCGGCAAGAGCCTTTCGCTGACCCTTTGGCTGACGCTATGATTAAGGAGCTGCGGAGAAATTGCGAAGAAACTGGCATCACCTTCTTCGATTTGCCGAGCGGCAGGCAGGGAATTGTCCACGTGGTCGGTCCGGAGCAAGGGATTACTCAGCCAGGGACAACGATTGCTTGCGGTGATTCTCATACTTCTACTCATGGCGCCTTCGGAGCGATCGCTTTTGGTATTGGAACGACGCAAATCAGGGATCTGCTGGCCACGCAGACTATGGGTATAGCCAAATTGAAAGTGCGCCGTATCAATGTTAACGGAACTTTGCGGCCCGGCGTATACGCCAAAGACGTCATCCTGCATATCATCCGTAAGCTCGGGGTAAAGGGGGGGACGGGCTTCGCCTACGAGTACGGAGGATCGGTATTCGACAACTTTTCAATGGAAGAGCGAATGACGGTTTGCAACATGTCCATCGAGGGCGGCGCTCGCGTTGGCTATGTTAATCCCGACGAAAAGACTTTCGAGTACCTGAAAGGCAGGCCGTATTCACCGAGCGGTGACGATTGGGATAAGGCTGTTGAAAGCTGGAAGTCTTTTGCTAGCGATCCGGATTGCCAATACGACGATGTTGTCGATTTCAATGCGGAGGACATTGCTCCTACTGTGACTTGGGGCATCAATCCAGAACAGGCCATTACGGTTGATGAGAACATCCCAACGGTTGAAGGGTCTGACGAGTCGGATAAGGATTTGGTGGCGGAAGCGCTTGAATATATGAAGTTGCCAGCGGGACAACCCATCAAGGGAACGAAGGTAGATGTCTGTTTCATAGGCTCATGCACCAATGGCCGGCTTTCGGATTTCGAAGAGGTTGCCAAATACCTTAAGGGACACCGGGTTGCCGGTGACGTTAAAGCGATCGCGGTTCCGGGTTCTCAGATCGTCGATGGGATTTGCCGTGAGAAAGGCATCGATAAGGTCTTTGAAGAAGCGGGATTCGAATGGAGAGGCGCGGGCTGTTCGATGTGTTTAGCCATGAATCCTGACAAGCTGATTGGCGATCAATTGAGCGCTAGCTCTAGTAATCGGAATTTCAAGGGAAGGCAAGGTAGCCCGACGGGTCGAACCGTATTGATGAGCCCGGTTATGGTAGCTGCCGCTGCGATTAGGGGAGAAATAGCCGATGCTCGAGAAGTCTTTGGAGTAGGCGAATTGGCGAGCGCTTAAAGTTTAGGAGATCAATAGAAATGGCTTTAGACAAAATCACCTTAGTAACGGGCAAGGGTATCCATGTCCCTGGAAACGAGATCGACACGGACCGCATTATACCGGCCCGTTTCATGAAGTGCGTCACTTTTGACGGGCTCGGCGAATACCTGTTTTACGATGTACGTAAGAATGAAGACGGGAGCGATAAAAAGCACCCGCTCAACGATCCTCGTTTTTCCGAGGCGAGTATACTCTTGACCGGAGCCAACTTCGGATGTGGGAGCTCTAGAGAGCATGCTCCGCAAGCCCTTTACCGTTACGGCTTCAGAGGAATTATCGCCGAGAGTTTCGCGGAGATTTTCTTCGGTAATTGCACGACTCTTGGGATTCCGTGCTTCTGCGCGGCCAAGGAGGATATCGCGGCGATCGCGGCTGCCATCGAATCGGACCCAAGCGCCGAAATAACGCTTGATGTGGGAAATGAGCGTATTCGCGTAGGCGATCAGAGCTACACGGCGGTTGTCAGGGAAACCGCCCGCAAGGCCTTGTGCGAAGGGAAGTGGGACATGATTGGCGAATTGAAGGAAGGAGAATCTCAAGTGGCGGCAGTGGTCCAAAAGCTGCCG
>Ga0181593_10005345_pt1 | contig 11634 bp, 11 predicted proteins | sample 071ome_19_FD_133756 | JGI IMG/M metagenome (GOLD analysis project Ga0181593, IMG submission 133756) | Coastal salt marsh microbial communities from the Groves Creek Marsh, Skidaway Island, Georgia - 071413AT metaG (megahit assembly) | ecosystem: Environmental > Aquatic > Marine > Intertidal...
GGTCTTGGACTCTTTGTAGCAAAGAAAATGGTTGATCAAATGGGTGGTCGTGTATGGGCCGAATCAGACGGTGAAGGTAAAGGTTCTACGTTCCACCTTGAATTCAAAGCAGTGACTGGAACATAGTTCTGTGTAAAAAAAAGGTTTTCAATTTATCTATCTAGGGTAGCATTCCTAGTAGGAGGAGTATCTGATTTCTTACCACTATAGGAGATAAAAATGAAGATACTAGGAGTTCGTTTGAAAGGGGTACTCTTTTTTGTTGCACTTGTTTTTCTGTTTCAATACAGCAACTCACTTTCGGCAGAAGAAAGCTATCCTGATACCACATATAAGAAAGTTGAATTGAATTTCAGCCCTCGAAATACTAGTTCCACATATAAGAAGTTTTTTGGGAACGGGACACCAATGTTTGGAGACATGATTTCAAGTTTTGCAAACAGAGTCTCACGCCAAGACGTCGAGAGGACTCAAATTCTTTTTGGCAGTGGAGAAACATACCATTTCGATGGAATGAACTTCGGTTTGTTTTATGGAGATTCTGATACATATGGAGTTGTATACAGAAAAGAAATGAGTAGATATCTTACTGTTTTCTTTTCAGGAGTATCGTTTGTTGAGGATTACCGCCTTATTGAGTACCAACTCAATGGTACAACTGCTTTTAGGGCAAAGGACAAGTCTTTCAACGGCTACTCAGTTGGTATAACCTACAACTTTCCGAATTAATATTGGGTGCCCTCGGGCACCCTTATTTCTTTTATTTACATACGCTATTTGGTACTATTTTTATATGGAAACTAAAAAACGATTTCTGACTGGAATTCAGCCAAGTGGAACCCTGCATATTGGTAATTATTTTGGAGCTCTGAAGCCCTTTGTTGACATGTATGAAGAATATGAAAGTGTACTTATGGTAGCTGACCTTCACGCCCTTACCACTACACAAGATGGGGAGCTCCTCCGCAAGCAAATTGTTGATGTGGTAAAAGACTACTTGGCTGTTGGTGTCGACCCTGAGAAGGTCGTGCTCTTTAAACAATCAGATGTCCCAGAACACACGGAGCTTGCATGGATTTTTGAATGTCTTGTCACCGTACCATTCCTTATGCAAGCTCACGCATACAAAGATAAGGTAGCTAGAGGAATGGAGCCAAACGCAGGTCTCTTTAACTACCCAATGCTTATGGCAGCAGATATTCTCCTCTATGATGCAGAAGTGGTTCCAGTAGGCGAGGACCAAAGACAACATATCGAATACGCACGGGAGGCAGCAGGAAAGTTTAACCGGGCGTACGGTGACACATTCACACCGCCACAAGAAAAGATTATGAAGAGCGTTGGCGTTGTTCCTGGGATAGATGGACAGAAAATGAGTAAGAGCTACAAAAACACCATTCCGCTTTTTGGTACACCAGATGAGATACAAACTGCGGTGATGGGTATTGTAACGGACTCAGAAGGTGACATACCAGAGAATGTCTACGCCATTCACAAACTCTTTAAAACTGAAGAAGAACTTGCTCCAGTCTATGAGGAGCACAAAGGACGATACGGCGACCTAAAGAAAATACTTATTGAAGATATTGAAAGTGTTATTGCTCCGATGCGTGAAAAGCGAGAAAGTATTACCGATGAAGAAGTAGCGCAGATTCTCTTAGAAGGAAGCGAGCAAGCAAAGGCCGTAACTGCAAAGAAAATGGAAGAGGTACGTGAAAAAATTGGTACTAAGATATAACTAAATGGAAGAAAAGTTACTTTCATATATAAAAGAAAATTGGAATCCAGCATCAGTTATACTCCACGGATCCAGGGCTTATGTTCGAGAGCGAGAGCATAGTGATTGGGATTTTATTTGTCTTTTTCCTGATGATGCGCAGAACCCAGGAAATTTTAGAGCTTTAGTTGAAGGGCAAAATATTGAAATATTTTCAGTCACGCTTCCTGTAAGAGACGTACTCAATACTTTTGGTACAAAACTTCGTAACGCTCGAGTACTTTTTGACACAAATGCTACAGGTGAAAAGATTTTTGAGGACGCACAAGCCCTATACCAAAAGCCATACCCTTGGCCAAGCACATGGCCAGAAGGTCCAAAACTTTGGATGTTGGGGAGATTAGACGGCATGAGAGATGCGCAAAATGAGCCACAACAATTTCTTCGCTACCTTGGTCAATTTCACCAGCGTGCGCTCAATTATTGGTATCAGATAAAACAAAAAGAACACTCAAAACCAATCTATCAAGCACTTGATGAAATACGAGAAAAAGACGCTGAGTATTTTACATATCTTGAAATACTTGGAAGCATGTCGAATTCACCGAAAGAAAAACTAGATGCAGGAGAAAAAAATAATTACAGTACTGTTTGATTGACATACGCGCTTTTACCAGTATGCTAAAAAGACCAGTGACGCAGCTGACAACTGCTGAGGTATGCTTATTACATGAGCTGGAGGCGTCCATACACGCACAAGGAGTGCTCTGTCAAACGACGGGGAAGGAGGGTGGCACCGCGGCCAAATACCGCCCCTCCAAGCGTATTATTAACATAGTATGTTTGGAGAGGCGGTTTTTGTTTCTCCCAAAAAAATTATGGAACGAACACTTATATCAAATCTTAAAGCACAAGTTGAAAAAGAAGTCCTCGTGCAAGCGTCTATCAAAGTAGCGCGAAACCAAGGAAAGGTGGCATTTTTTGATTTTCGTGACCGAACAAGCATCATTCAAGGCGTTGTCTTTGGAAAACCAGAAGTACTTGAAGTAGCCAAGGATCTTAGTACTGAAGACGTTGTTTCAGTCACTGGCATCGTGCACGAACGACCAGAAAAAATGGTGAATCAAAATGTACCAAATGGTGATATCGAGCTTGAAATTACGGGCATTGAAGTCCTTTCAAAAGCTGCACCAATGCCGTTTGATATGGACGCTGAGATTGGTATCGAAGCACTTCTTGATAACAGGCCACTCACACTACGACGTCCACATGAACAAGCCGTGTTTAAAGTGCAACATACCATCATAAACGCATATAGAAACTTTCTCAGTAGCCAAGGATTTACAGAGTTTCAAGCACCCAAGCTCGTAGGAGGTGACGCAGAAGGAGGATCTGAAGTCTTTAAGGTTGATTACTTTGATGGCGAGAAAGCATACCTTGCAACAAGCCCACAACTCTACAAACAAATCATGGTGGGGGTCTTTGAACGTGCATACTCAACCGGTGCTACATTCCGCGCAGAAAAAAGTGCCACATCACGACACCTCAGTGAAATCTCCATGCTCGACTTTGAGATGGGGTATATCAAGGACCACATGGATGTCATCAACATGACTGGGGAACTTATGCGCGCAATCACCAAAGAAGTACTAGATAAATGTGCTGATGAGCTTACTCTCCTTGGCGTAGAGGCGCCACTGGTACCAGAGCAGTACCCAGTCATGACCTTGAGGGAAGCGCAAGAACTTATCAAGAAAGAAACAGGAGTAGATAAGACCAAAGCATCAGACCTCGACCCTGAAGACGAACGATTCTTATGTGAATACGCAGCTAAAAATCTAGGTTCTGATTTTGTGTTTGTGACTCACTTCCCAACAAAGAAACGTCCATTCTATACGTATGTTGACCCAGAAAACCCAGAGTTCACTAAAAGCTTTGACATGCTCTTTCGGGGGCTTGAGATGTGTTCTGGTGGACAGCGCGTCCATGACTATGAGCAACTTCGTGAGCGAATTGCAGAGAAAGGACTTGACCCAGACAAATTCCACTTCTACCTCCAAGCCTTCAAGTACGGTATGCCTCCACACGGGGGAATCGGTATGGGACTTGAGCGACTCACTGCAAAGTTCTGTGGCGTACCAAATGTAAAAGAAGCAACCCTCTTCCCACGAGACATGAACCGCATCGACACGCTACTTTCTAAACCAGAAGAAAACAATGAAAATAACAACGATTAAAAAACTTACAGCAAAAGAAAAAGCGCTCGCTAAGATACGCTTTGTGGAAAAAGGTCCTGAGTTGTGTGTTGTTGGTGAGAAGAAAGAAACTGAGCTCACAGTCGTTGCAAAAAAAGCAAAAGTCGATGCGCGCGTACTTCGAACACTTATACGGCACATAGCTCAAACTGCACATAGAAACCATATTCAAAAACTGGTCATCGAACTCGACTCGACTGCGTTCCCGAAATGTAAGGAGTACAGTGCGGAATGGTTTTGGAGCACTGTCGCAGAGAATCTCATTCTTGCTGAGTATGAACACATACAATACAAGTCAAAGAAACCGAAAAAATACCTCAAAGAAGTTATTTTTGTAACTACTGAAGAAGCTGTTGCTAAGAAAGGAATTACTCGCGGAACTATAGTGGGAGAGTACACAAATGTCTGCAGAGATATTGCAAACACACCTGGAGGTGATATGACACCTCAGGGCCTTGCAAATGCCGCAAAACGCCACTGTAAGCTTCCTAAAACAAAGGTTACAGTATTGAACTTACCGGCCATAAAAAAGCTCAAAATGGGCGGTTTGCTCGGTGTAGGACAGGGCGCAAAGGATAAGCCAAAATTTATTGTTATTGAATACAACGGGCTTCCCAAAGGAAAGAAAGAAAAACCAACAGTTTTTGTGGGAAAGGGTATCACTTTTGACACTGGAGGCCTGCAACTAAAGCCTGGTATGGCAATGTACGAGATGCATATGGATATGTCTGGTGGCGCAGCGGTAATCGGCGCGCTCGGTGCCATTGCAAAACTTAAACTCAAGAAGCATGTCATAGGACTGATTCCAGCAGCAGAAAATGCAGTTGGAGAAAACGCCATACGACCAGGAGATGTACTCACCATGATGAACGGTAAGACCGTAGAGGTGCTGCACACAGATGCAGAAGGGAGACTTGTGCTCGCAGACGCTCTCCACTTCGCAAAACGATACGAACCAAAGCTCATTGTCGATATAGCAACACTCACCGGTGCTGCACTCAGCGCTGTCGGACAACATGCAAACGTGGTACTTACTAAAGACCGAGCGCTTGAAGACACTCTTCGAGGCCTTGGAGAAGAAAGCGGTGACTATACATTTCCACTCCCACTTTGGAACGAGTACACACAATATACAAAAAGTATTCATGCTGACATTGCCAACATTCCTGTTGACGGTGGACGGTACGGTGGAACCATAAACGGAGCTACATTTCTCTCTCACTTTGTGGATAAGATGAAATGGGCACATATCGACATGGCCCCACGCATGACATCAGTTCCAAGTGACAAACTCGCAAAAGGCGCCACTGGCGAACCAACACGTCTTCTCATAAAAATCGCAGAAAAATACTAGGGGATAGTGCTGAGACCTTCGTGCATTCATCATGGTAAAATAACCATGTTGTGGACGTAGAGCATCCTCAAACAACCAATAATGTTTTTAGTATTCAGACCGAATCATATTCGGGTCCTTTGGATTTGCTTATTGACCTTATTGAAAAGCGAAAGTTTTTGGTAAACGATATTTCAATTACTGCAGTGACAGACGATTATATGCAGTATGTTGCACGATTTGAGAAAAATCCACTGCGGGACATGGCTGAATTTCTTGTACTCGCTTCTACACTTCTTTTACTTAAATCAAAATCTCTTCTTCCGGTACTTGAGCTCACTGAAGCAGAGGAAGAAAGTGTTGAAAGCCTTGAAAAAAGGCTCAAGCTCTACCAAATTTATCGTAATGCAGGGAAAACACTTTCGTCACTATTTGGTACAAAAGTGCAACACGAAAAATCATTTGTTCCAGATAAAACTCCGCTTTTTATCACAGACAAATATACAGAAGTAGATATGCTTCACGCCGCACTTGCTGATGTAATCAACAACCTTCCCAAGAAAGTAGAAAAACCAAAAGTCCAGGTGAAAAAAGTAGTTTCACTTGAAACTATGATGGGGCGCCTTAAAGAACGTATCGAACGGCAGATGCGATGTTCGTTCACTGACTTTACTGGAGGAAGTAAAGAAAAAGCAACAGTTGTAGTTGGATTCCTCGCGGTTCTTGAAATGGTAAAACAGGGAGGAGTGATGGTGAACCAATCTGCACGTTTCACTGAAATACAGATTGAGCGAGAATCAAAAAGTGCACCTGTCTATCATTAAAAATCCCCTATAAAAGGGGATTTGTTACGTATTGAACAATAAACTAGCGAGTTTGATTTGTTCTTCAGCTATTTCTTTATGCCTTCGATAAAAATCTGCATCAAGATGTTGAAGATAAAGAACAATCCATTCCTCAGCGCTCTGCAAAGAGACTGTTGGAGGGCAGATGCGCCTTGCCGAAGCTCCGGTACCATGACCATGGTATAGCTGATAAGGCGTTTCTGAACTATCTAAAGTGTTGTGGATAGAAAATGTATGCTCAAACACTTTTGCAACATGACATTTACACCCGCACTCACAATATTTCCATGGAAGTATTGTTTCTTTCGGAGGAGTTACTGGAATCTTACTTTTCAATGAACTTGGAGGCTTTGTAGGTACAGGCCACCCACCAGGGATTACTATCATAGAAGTATTCCTTTTGCATAAATGAATTAACGAACTAACATAGCTACCATACTACGATATCTATATGTGTCAATACGTTGTTCTGTACACAGACTCATAAAATAAGCCATTTTTTATGAAGCATTCTGGTATATAATACTCGTATGAATCTCGAAAAGGAGATCGAGGCGGTTTTGTTTTATAAAGCAGAACCAATAAAGAAAACTGCACTTGCAGAGATTTTTGATGTAGATATTGAAAAACTAGAAGAAAACCTCACATCGCTTCAAAGTAGTCTTTCTGAAAGAGGAATTACGCTTGTAGTTACTGACACTGAAGCACAACTTGTCGTAAGAAGTGAATATAGTGAACTAATAGACAATATCAAAAAAGATGAACTGAAGAAAGATATTGGAAAAGCTGGGGCTGAAACGCTTGCAATTATTCTCTATAGAGGGCCAGTATCTCGCGCACAAGTCGATAAAATACGTGGTGTTAATTCCGCATTTATCATTCGAAACCTCCTTGTGCGCGGTCTAGTTGAAAAGCGCACTAACCCACAAGACAGTCGCTCTTTCTTATATGCTGCTACGCCGTCATTGTTCAACCACCTTGGAATAGAAAAGCGTGAAGATATGCCTGATTTTGGTGTAGTAATGGACTCACTTGATACATTTGAAGAACATGCAAATGCTGAACAGCCTGAAAACAATCCTTTTGTGAATAACGAATAACCATGTCTGATATTGAAAAACAACTAGAGCATGAAGTGGAACATGTCGAAGAAGAAGTTTCAGATTTTTTTAAGGATGCCCCAAGTGAAGAGTACGATACTAACGATAAGTCGATATCTTCAATTCCTGTAGTTCCAGAACTCCTCATGTCAATCGGTTTGCTGGTTCTCGTTTTTGGAACTGCATATTTTTCACTTCCTGATAAAACTGAGGTCCAACAACCTGAAGCAAACGAATACTTTATTGAAGAAGAAATCAACCCAGAAGACGCCACAAGACCAGCACGATTGGATATTTTTGATGACGTCGCAATACGAGCAAGTAGCGCGTTTGTCTGGGATGTAAAAAACCAAAAACCGCTTTTCAGCAAAAATCCAGATGATGTGCGTCCGCTCGCATCAGTAACAAAACTCATGACAGCACTTGTTGTGTATGAACTTATTAGTCCTGAGGATAAAGTATCTATTTCAAATTTCGCCATTAACACTGAGGGTGATAGTGGATTTGTTGAAGGAGAAACATTTACCATGGAGGACTTGGCAGATTTGACACTCGTATCTTCATCAAACGATGGTGCAACTGCGCTCGGCGCGACGGCAGCCGAAGGCATCGCGCAAGAGTATGATGCTAATGAAGTATTTGTCAAAGCAATGAATATCAAAGCTGAAGAGTTAGGGCTTTCTAAAACAAGTTTTAAAAACAGTACTGGACTCGACATTTCGGAAACTGAAGCAGGCGCAGAAGGTACAGCTCGTGAAATGGCTCTTCTTATGGAACATATTATCCTTAATAATCCAGACAGCGTTGCGTTAACCGCATACGAGGAAGCATACGTAAAAAGCATTGAGGGTGACGACCATACATCAAAAAATACAAATCGCTCAGTAAATGAAATAGATGGACTCATAGCTTCGAAAACTGGATATACTGTTCTCGCAGGTGGCAACCTTGTAATAGCCTTTAATGCAGGGCTCGACAGACCCATTATCGTATCAGTGCTCGGCTCTTCATATAACGAACGATTTAGTGATACACTGACGCTCGTTGAAAAGACACAAGAATATATTAATCAAGAATAGTATATGGAACTCACGATATTTAAAGTACTTGCACCAACAGCAATCGCGTTCGTAACTGGAATGTTCATAACACCAGTAATTTCTGCATGGCTGTATAAAAATGAAATGTGGAAAAAGAAAGCAGGGAAGGGAACGGGGTATGGTGGAGGAAAGACACCAATTTTTGATAAGCTACACGCAAAACGTGACACGAACACACCCCGAATGGGTGGTATTGTAATTTGGCTGAGTGTTCTCATTACTATTTCTTTGATCTGGATTCTTCAATTTATTTCAGACAATCCTTCAGTACAATCTCTCGACTTTTTGAGTCGTTCACAAACATGGATTCCGCTTTTTGCACTCCTCGTAGGAGCACTGGTGGGCTTCTTTGATGATTTATTGGTCGTGAAGGGGACAGGTAAACACTTCGCTGGTGGCCTTCCACTTGCTCAACGACTGATGGTGGTTGGTGTCACTGCGGTATTTTCCGCATGGTGGTTCTACGAAAAATTGGAAGTAAGTACGGTATCAGTGTTGGGGTACGGGTATGTTGACCTTGGAGCATATTTTATTCCGTTCTTTGTTCTGGTAGCACTCGCTATTTACGCAAGTAGTGTCATAGACGGTATCGATGGTCTTTCAGGAGGAACATTCCTCTTTATCTTCAGTGCATATGCAGGTATAGCAGTATTTCAACAACAAATAGACCTCGCTGCATACTGCGCTACCATCGCGGGAGGTATACTTGCATTCTTGTGGTTCAATGTACCACCAGCGCGCTTTTATATGACTGAAACGGGCATTATGGCGCTCACTATGACACTTACTATGGTTGCCTTTATGACAGACTCACTCGGTGGCGGTGAGGGTGTTTCAGTGTTGCCAGTTATTGGTATTTTGCTCGTTGTCACCGTAGTTTCTGATATGCTCCAACTCCTTTCTAAGAAATTTAGAAATGGGAAAAAAATATTTTTGGTTGCTCCAATACATCATCACTTTGAAGCTAAAGGCTGGCGACCAGAAAAGGTCACTATGCGATATTGGATTCTTGGGTTTGTGTTTGCAATTATCGGCTGTATCTTAACAATCATGTTTTAAATTATGCGAAGTACCGTTGACAGAACATTCCTTTTTCTCACTGTGGTTCTGGTTCTATTTGGATTTCTCATATTTACATCAGCATCACTAGGGCTTCTTGCACGAGAAGGTGCACGTTTTTCGTCTGTAGCATTTAGTCAAGTTGTATTTGGAATTATTGGTGGTGGTCTTGCACTCTTTTTTGCAAGCACGGTGCACTATAGAGTTTGGCGACAGTACGCTTTTTATATTGCCATCGTTGCCTTTGTTGCCACATTTGCGGTGTTTATCCCTGGGCTTGGAATGGAGCACGGAGGAGCGCAACGATGGCTTAATCTTGGTCCAATATCTTTTCAACCTTCCGAATTTTTAAAAATTGCATTTATTATTTATATTGCGACATGGCTTTCTGGAATGAAAAAGTATATTTCTGGATTTAAGAAAGGAACATTGCCATTCTTGCTATTACTTGCAGGTGTGGGTGTTCCACTCTTGCTTCAACCAGATACAGATAGTTATTTGATTATAGTAGCTGCTTCTATGGCAATGTTTATCGTGGCCGGCGGACGTATTCGCGATGTAATCCTTATGGGTGTGATAGCAACACTTCTACTCGCCTCACTCGCGATGATGCGACCGTATGTGAAAGAGAGAATTATTACCTTTATCGACCCATCTCGTGATCCACAAGGCGCTGGCTATCAGATTACCCAATCACTTATTGCTGTTGGCTCGGGTGGACTTGGCGGGAGAGGATTTGGACAAAGTATTCAAAAGTTTGAATACTTACCAGAACCAATTGGAGACTCTATATTTGCAGTATACGCTGAGGAATTTGGATTTATTGGTTCTATCGTCATCATTCTTATTTTTATGAGTTTTTCACTTAGAGGATACCGAATCGCTGCTCGGTCACCCGATCTTTTTGGGATGCTTCTTGTAGTTGGATTGATAACACTTATCGTGATTCAAATGCTTTTAAATATCGCTGCCATGGTTGGCATCGCACCTCTTTCAGGACTACCGCTTCCATTTATTAGTCACGGAGGAACAGCACTTCTTATGATGCTCGCATCAATCGGCATAATACTCAATGTATCCAAGTATCAGAAAAAACGCATATAGTAGCGTGTTAAAATAAGCGTATGAGTCAAAAGAAGATAGTTCTTGTTGGAGGGGGTACAGGTGGTCATTTTTATCCCTTGATTGCAATTGCTGAGGCGCTTCATGATAGCGACTCTTCGATTAACCTCCACTATTTTGGCCCACGGAAGTTTGATGCAAATGCACTAAAAGATGCCGGTATTTCGTTTACCTACGTTTCAGCAGGAAAGCGGAGGCGCTACTTCTCACCACTCAACGCACTCAGTCCATTTATTACTTTCTTTGGCTTTCTTATTGCTTTTTTTCAACTGTACATTACGTACCCAGATGTAGTGGTGAGCAAGGGTGGCTATACCAGTGTTCCTGTGGTCTTTGCTGCATTTTTTCTTCGCATTCCAGTAATAGTGCATGAATCAGATTCTAAAGTAGGCGGTGCCAACAAACTAGCGGTCAGGTTTGCACGCGAGTGTATTGTTGCGTATGACGAGTCGCTAGAAGTAATTTCGAATATAAATGAACATGTGCACAAATTAGGAATCCCTATCAGAAAACAACTAAAAGTGGCTCCGACACCGAATGCAGTTGAGGAGCTCGGTATAAAGCAGGACCGTCCATTGATACTCGTTATTGGTGGGTCACAGGGAGCAGAGCGCTTAAATGAGTTTATAATCCAGGCTCTCAATGAACTCCTTCCTGATTACTCAGTTATGCATCAGATTGGTGAAAAGAATTTTGAAAAGGTCACATCAACAGTCGATAATCTCATTGTTGATGCAGACTTACGAGCACACTACCATCCGCTTCCATTTCTTAATCAAACAACACTCAACAACGCGTACACTCTCTCTCAAATCATAATCACAAGAGCTGGAAGCACCGCACTTTTTGAAATTGCACAACATGGAAAGCCTTCAATTGTAATACCGATTCCTGAAACCATTAGTCATGACCAACGAAGTAATGCCTACGCATACGGAAGAACAGGTGCAGCTATTGTTATAGAAGAAGAAAACATGGGTGACAACTTGCTCAAGGCTGAAATTGACCGTATCATGAACGATGACTCTATTTATGAGTCAATGTCAGCCGCCGCCCAAGCATTTGCAAAACCAGAAGCAGCACAGCAAACAGCAAACCTTATA
>Ga0181593_10005347_pt1 | contig 11631 bp, 10 predicted proteins | sample 071ome_19_FD_133756 | JGI IMG/M metagenome (GOLD analysis project Ga0181593, IMG submission 133756) | Coastal salt marsh microbial communities from the Groves Creek Marsh, Skidaway Island, Georgia - 071413AT metaG (megahit assembly) | ecosystem: Environmental > Aquatic > Marine > Intertidal...
GGGAAGGCGGCCGGGGACTGGCTGCGTGACCAACTCGGTGCCAGCTCTCTCAACTTTGATCGTCGTGCTCTCGCCGCGGTCGAAGACCTTCTCGGCGAAGACCGCAGCCGTGTCGTTGGGCTGGTCCGAACGCTGGAGGGCGCACTCGGCCAAGGCGCGAACGTCACCGCAGACGACATTGCGACCTTCGGCGGTGATCAAGGCTCCACGGTGCCGTGGGCCCTCGACGACGCGATCGACAAGGGTGACGTGCCGGCCGCTCTCGCGATCCTGCCCCGGCTGATTCCGTACGACGGCTCACCCACCGATCGCAATGGCGCCGCCTTCCGTCTGCTCGCCGTGCTCCATAAGCGCTACAGCAACATGCTGCGACTCGACGGTGCCGATGTCCGCGACGACAAGGCGGCAGCGGCGCTACTCGGAATGAAGGGAAGCACGTTCCCTGCGAAGAAGGCTATGCAGCAGAGCCGGCGTCTCGGCACGGACAAGCTGACTCGCGCGATCGAACTTCTCGCTGATGCCGACCTGTCGCTGCGGGGCACCAAGGACTGGCCACCGGAGTTGGTGGTCGAAGTGCTCGTCGCTCGGTTGGCGAACCTCAGCGGCCGCCGTTAGCGGCCGGGGCGTGGGGTTCAGCTCGCTGCGTTGAGCCGCTTGGCGAGCTGGCTCTTCTTCCGCGCCGCCTTGTTCTTGTGCATGATGCCGCTGGCGGCGGCCTTGTCGATGCGGGCGATGGCTTCGCGAACCAGTTCGTCGGCGTTGTCGGCACCCTCGGCGATCGCTGCGTCAGCGTTCTTGGTGCGGGTGTGAATCTCGCTCCGAACCTTGCGGTTGGCGAGGTTGCGCTTCACCGTCTGACGGTTGCGCTTGATCTGCGACTTGATGTTGGCCACGGCTTACCTACTGATCAGAGTGTTTGGGTGCGGAACGGCCGTCCGCAAACCGGCCCCAAAGCGTATCGGGCTGCTGCCCCGGATCGCACCTGAACATCGGTAGCTTTGGGGGACCCCCTACGCGTCAGAGGCGCGGCACCGCTCATGGAACTCGAACGCATCCGCAATACGTCGATCATCGCTCACATCGATCACGGCAAATCCACCCTTGCCGACCGCATGTTGGAGCTCACCGGAGCCGTCGAGGCGCGCGACATGCGCGCCCAGTACCTCGACTCGATGGACCTCGAACGGGAGCGAGGTATCACCATCAAGCTCCAGTCGGTGCGTCTCGACTGGGACGACCACGTCATCAACCTCATCGATACGCCCGGTCACGTCGACTTCGGGTACGAGGTGAGCCGTAGCCTTGCGGCCTGCGAAAGCGTGATCCTGGTCGTGGACGCAGCCCAGGGCATCGAAGCTCAGACGCTGGCCAACTGCTACCTCGCGATGGAAAACGATCTCGAAATCGTTGCCTGTCTGAACAAGATCGATCTGCCTGCGGCCGAACCCGACCGGTACGCAGCCGAGATTGAGAATGTCCTTGGCATCCCGGCCGACGACATCTTGCGGATCTCGGCCAAGACCGGCGAGGGTGTCTCCGAACTGCTCGATGCGGTCGTTGCGCTCACCCCGGCGCCGGAAGGCGACCCGGAAGAACCCCTCCAAGCGTTGATCTTCGACTCGCATTTCGATCAGTACCGAGGGGTCATCAGCTCGATCCGAGTGGTCAACGGCGTCATGCGCACCAAGGACAAGCTCCGTTTCATGCAGGCGGGGACCAGTCACGATCCCGACGAGATCGGCGTGCGAACACCCGACAATCTTCCGGTCGACCAGCTCGGTCCCGGCGAGACCGGCTACCTGATCGCTGGAATCAAGGATGTTGGTGAGGCGAAGTCGGGCGAGACAGTGACCACCGAGAAGCGGGGTGCGTCGGAAGCGCTCGACGGCTACAAGGAACCGAAGCCAATGGTGTTCTCAGGTCTCTATCCCATCGATGGGGATCAGTTCACCGACCTGCGTGAGGCACTCGAGAAGCTCCGACTGAACGACAGTTCGTTCACCTTCGAGCCCGAGACATCCGGCGCGCTTGGGTTTGGCTTTCGTTGCGGATTCCTCGGGCTGCTGCACATGGAGATCGTCCGAGAGCGACTGGAGCGCGAGTTCGGCTTGTCGCTCATCTCGACCGCGCCCTCGGTCGAGTACCACATCACGAAGGGCGACGGCTCAGTGATCGAAGTCTCGAACCCGTCGGAGATGCCGTCGGCTGCGGAAATCACCGCCATCGCCGAGCCCTATCTGAAGGCCACGATCCTGACGCCCACCGACTACACGGGCACGGTGATGGATCTGTGCCAGACCCGCCGAGGCGAGATGATGAAGATGGAATATCTGTCGCCGGAGCGGGTCGAACTTCACTACCGCCTGCCGCTGGCCGAGGTCGTGATCGACTTTTTCGATCAGCTCAAGAGCCGAACGCAGGGGTATGCCTCCCTCGACTACGAACAGGACGGCTACACAGCCGACAAACTCGTGCGGGTCGACATCCTCCTGCACGGTGATCCGGTTGATGCCTTCAGCACGATCGTGCATCACAACAAGGCCTACGACTACGGCAAGAAGATGGCGGACAAGCTCAAGGAGCTGATCCCGCGCCAGAACTTCGAAGTGCCGATCCAAGCTGCGATCGGCGGCAAGATCATCGCCCGGACCAACGTCAAGGCCTACCGAAAGGACGTCACCGCCAAGCTGTACGGCGGCGATATCACTCGGAAGAACAAGCTGCTCAACAAGCAGAAGGAAGGCAAGAAGCGGATGAAGTCGATCGGTCGAGTCGACATCCCCCAAGAAGCCTTCATCTCTGCACTTCAGCTCGACGATTGAGCATCGGTAAACTGCGCTGATGCTCGACGAGCGAAAGGCCGCCATCCTCTCTGCCGTCGTGCGGGAGTACATCGAAACGGCGCAGCCCGTCGGGTCCGGGCGTATCGCGACAGCGCCCGGCGTCGACGTCTCGTCGGCGACAGTGCGAAATGAGATGGCGGCGCTCGAAGAGACGGGATACCTCGTGCAGCCCCACACCAGCGCCGGGCGGATCCCCACCGACAAGGGCTACCGGTTCTTCGTCGACGCGCTTCGGGAAGCGCAGACCGATCTCGCTGGAGCTGATCCCCGAACACTGAGCGACTTCTTCGCCGGCACTCACGGCCAGCTGGAATCGATGATGCAGCGCACGTCGGACGTGCTGACCTCGTTGACCGATTGGACCGCCGTGGTTGTCGGTCCGACCGCAGACCAGGCGACCATTCGAAGCGTGCAGCTCGTTGACCTGGCGAGCCACATCGCCATGGTTGTCGCGGTTCTGAGCAACGGGGTCATCGAGAAGCGAACCGTCGAAGTAGCAACCGAACTCACGCCCGAGATCGTCGAGGACGCATCTCGCCGCCTCGTGCAGGCGGTCGAGGGGAAGACCCTCGCCGAACTCTACGACGCGACCACTGAGGATCGCCCTGACCCGCTGCTTGACGCTGCGATTGCGGCGCTCACCGAAGCGGGTCGACGGGCCGAACTGTACGTCGGCGGGGCGTCTCGCCTGGCTGGCGCATTTGAAGCCGTTGAACAGGTTCAAGAGGTCCTCGCACTGCTCGAGGAACAGATCGTCGTGGTTTCGCTGGTGCGTGACGTGCTCGACCGTGGCATGCGGGTAGCGATCGGTAACGAAACGGGTGTGCAGCCCCTTGCGGATTGTTCCCTCGTGGTTGCACCATTTGCCGTTGACGGGTCGACCGCAGGCACCATTGGCGTGCTTGGTCCGACCCGGATGGATTACTCACAGGCGTTGTCGGCCGTTGCGGTCGTGAGCAGGCGGCTCGAACGGGAACTGAGCGAGGGCTGATGGCTGATCATTACGAAACGTTGGGTGTCTCGCGCGACGCAACCGACGACCAGATCAAGCGGGCGTACAAGAAGCTGGCCCGCACCTACCATCCAGATCTCAACCCCGACGACGCCGATGCTGAAGCGACCTTCAAGCAGGTCGGTGCTGCGTATGAGGTGTTGCGCGACCCGCAGCGACGGGCTGCCTACGACCGCTATGGCGATGATGGTCCGCCGGCCGACCCCTTCGGCGGTGGCCTTGGCGACATCTTCGAGGCCTTTTTCGGTGGCGGCGGCTTTGGGGGTGGTCAGACTCGGACCGGCCCGCCGCGCGGTGAGGATCTCGAGGCCCACGTCGATCTCGACCTCAACGATGTGGTGTTCGGTACCGACACCGAAGTCAGTGTCCGCACCGCCGTGCGATGTGAGGATTGTGACGGTGGTGGTGCTGCGCCCGGCACCTCGCCTCGGACGTGTGATGAGTGCGGAGGCAGCGGCCAGGTGCGGCGAGTCCGCCAGTCGGTGCTCGGTCAGATGGTCACGTCGGGGGCGTGTTCGTCATGCGCAGGCCTGGGCCAGGTCATCGAGGAATCGTGTGCTGGGTGCGACGCGCAAGGACGCACTATCGAAAACCGCACCTACGCCGTCGAGGTTCCTGCTGGTGTCGATGATGGCACGACCCTGCGGCTTTCCGGTCGGGGGGCGGCTGGCCCTCGGGGTGGCGCGCACGGTGATCTCTACGTGCAGGTGCACGTTCGTCCGCATCCGAGGTTCCGCCGAGAAGGCAACGATCTCGTTCACGATTTCTACATTCCTTTCACGCAAGCGGTGCTGGGCGCCGAGATCGAGTACGAGACACTCGACGGCACGGAGACGCTCGTCATTCCTCGGGCCACCGAATCAGGGACTGAGTTCCGGATGCGTGGCCGCGGGGTGCCCCATGTTCGGGGCCGGGGGCGCGGGGATCTTCGGGTTCGAGTCTTCATCGACGTACCCGACCAATTGCCTGAGGGGCAGGAAGAACTGCTTCGGGAGTTCGCATCGATGCGCGAGGAAGCGGTCGCCGAGCCTGGTCAGGGCATCTTTGGTCGCATCAAGTCTGCGTTCTCGTGACGGGGCAGCCGCCTGACGGACGCCATGGGCCCCATGTCCTCGTCCCGTCCGTTGACAGCCCAGAGGTCGGTGCCGACGATCGCCATCACCTCGATCGAGTACTCCGGCTTCGACCGGGCGACCCGCTGACGGTCGGGGATGGCGCTGGGCGCTGGCGCCCGTGCCGTTGGGGTGATGCCGTCGAGCCCACCGGCGAGGCAGTGCGTGTCGCGCCACCCGAACCGCGACTCGGCGTTGCCTTCGCCTTGATCAAGGGCGGCCGACCGGAGCTCGTGGTGCAGAAATTGGTCGAGTTGGGAATCGACGACATCCGTCCTTTTGCCGCTGACCGGTCGGTTGTCCGGTGGGATGAGGCCAAGGCGGCCAAAAACCATGAGCGGCTGGCGCGAGTCGCTCGCGAGGCGGTCATGCAGAGCCGGCGGGCCTGGCTTCCAACGGTGCATCCGGTCGTCACCTTGGGGGACATCGCCAGAATCCCTGGTGTCGCTCGCGCCGATCTGGGTGGAGAACCACTGAGTGCGGTCACAACGACCATTGTCGTGGGCCCCGAAGGAGGCTGGACCGAGGCCGAGCGGAGCATCGAACTGCCTACAGTTTCGCTCTCCGACGCTGTACTGCGGGCCGAGACGGCATCGATTGCCGCCGCAACGCTTCTCGCTGCGCAGCGACGTCTGGCCACGTGAGGTGGCGACGATTGCGCCTCTGGGTCTGCTGACCTAGGTTCTGACCACGTTGCGTAACGGTTTGATCGCTGGATGTGGGATTTAGCGAACCGAGTGAATTGTGGCCGGAGGGGTGGCGGACGTGACTGAGTTGAACATGACGCAGGCGTACAGCAAGCGGGTGGGGGAGCGGCTTCGGGCGATCCGGCGCCAGAAGCGACTGTCGCTGCAGGAGGTGGAGGCGGCCTCGAGCCAGGAGTTCAAGGCGTCTGTGCTCGGCGCGTACGAACGTGGTGAGCGAGCGATTTCGGTTCCCCGGCTTCAGCGTCTGAGCCGCTTCTACAGCGTCCCGGTCGACCAGCTCCTGCCGGCTGACTCTGGTCCGAGTTTCGGCATCACTCCTGGTGAGGAGGCCATTGACCTCACCGAGCGGTCAACCCGGCGCGACACCGCTCCGATCACGATCGACCTCACTCGGCTTGAGTCTCTGTCCGGCCCCGAGGCCGACATGTTGACTCGCTACCTCACGATGATCCAGGTGCAGCGCCAGGATTTCAACGGTCGCGTGCTCACCGTTCGGGTTCAGGATCTGCACGCCTTGGCCGCGATCCTCGGGACCGGTGTTGAGGGTGCTGCGCCCCGCCTCGAAGGGCTCGGTCTCATCTATCAGCCGTGACGATCGGGGGCAGCTGGAGCACCTGCCCGGGCTGAATGAGGTCAGGGTCGGGAACCGTCGAGCGGTTTGCCTCGATCAGCGCTTGCCAGTAGCGCCAGATCGATGCTTCGTCGTCGGCGTGAGCGTGCTCCGCAAGCATGGTCGCCGCAATCGACCAGAGGTCGTCGCCAGGCTCTACGAGCCACGCGTCGGGAACCCCAGCTGGTTGTGGTGGCCGGAAGCTCGCTCGCGTCGTCGGGAGGTCGTGAGCGGGTTGGATCTGACTCGTGGGACCGAGGGCATCGTCTCCTGAGTTCAGGATCGGCGTTGGACCGAGATCGACCAGGGTGATCGCCGGTGCGGTCACGCTCGGACCGGCGTCGACAAGCAGGATTGACTCGTCCCCGTTGGCAGCGGCGGGGACGGCAAGTCCGCTGGTGGCGCCGAGGATGAGGAGTCGCTGCCTCAGGCTTAACGGGGTGGTGTGAAGGATGCGGCTGGCAAGACCGGCGAGTACGGGTGCTCGCCGGGCGCGGCTCAATGCGTCAAGCGCAAACAGGGCAAGCGTGGCGGCCATCGCGGCGATGACCGCAAAATGCAGGAGTGCGATCGACGCGGCCGCCGTGCCGTGCTGCTCCCACCAGTCGTTCAACCGAAGGGGGTCGGCGGCGAGCTCGAAGGCCCCGCTTGGGAGCAGGCAAAGGGTGACGGCCGCGCCGGCGGCTACCAGTCGGAGTGCGGTCAGTCGTCCCTGGCTCATGCCGGCACCTCGACCAACTGCGATCCGTTCGCGGTTCGGATGGGGAGCGCAGGGCACGGGCTGTCGTCGATGCCAAAGCTCAGCGCCCCCTCAACCACGACCTGCACGTGCGGACGAACGATCGCGCCAGGACGTGGCCACTCGGTGAACACTGCGACCTCGCCAGTCGAGGGACGCAGGACAGCAGGCGTTGCCATCCCCGCGCATCGCCAGTCGGCGACATGGACGAGGTCGCCCGCCGATCCCACCCCGTACCGCCGGCCCCCATGGACGACCACGGTCGCGCCCTGATCCTCTGGCGGCCGAGAAGGAAGCGTCGTTGATGGTGGGGCCGTGGTAGGCGGCGCTGCTGGGGTGGCGCTCACGGCTCCCTCACGAAGAAGGGAGGACGTCGTGGTCGGCCGCTCAGGTGAGCGGGCGAAGGTCACGACCGCGACCAGGAAGACGAGGAGCAGGGCGACAGCGGCACCGACTCGCTGTCGGCTGACCGGAGGTGTTCGTCGAGTCAGCGACCGACGGGCCGTTGGGGTACGCAGGTCGTCGAGCAACCGGATGGCTGCTGGGGTGGGGAGGGCGGGCCCCTCGAGTGCGTGCGCAGCGTCGTGAAGTGTCGACGACCCCGGAGCGTCATCGTGGGTCGAGGCTCGAAGCATGCGTGCGAGTGCCACACGGTCCGCTTGGATCCGTTCTTCGGTGGCGGGTTCACCATCGCCGAAGCCGCAGAGGATCGGGCGCTGCTCGGCATCCATGAGCACATGGTCGGCGCGCAGGTTGCCGTGGGTGAGGCCGCTCTCGTGCAGATCGGCGACCGTGGCGGTGAGGGCGGCGAGCCCGGCGGGCGTCGCTGGCGTGGTTCGCCACGAGTCGGGCCCGACAAAGGCCGTCTTCAGAACAGCTGGAGGGCCTTCGGCAAAGTCGACGAATCGGACAACACCGGGGTGGTCGCATTGGGCCAAGAGTTCGGCCTCGTGGCGGAGCCGTGCTCGGGCCTTGGTCTCGGTCGCCTGTTTGATGGCGACGAGTGAGTCTCCGCACCGACGGACGGTGATGCCACTCATGGTCGAGACCTCCTCCGGGCTGGTTGCGATATCCGCATCGAAAGGAAAATACATGAAATACTATGGAAAGCAACCAGTAGCTGTGGGTGAGTCGCACCGGAGCGGTAGTGTGTGGGGGTGAGCACTCCGCAGGTGGTGGCCGTCGAGCCCGATTCCGCAGCCGCCCGGGCCGGGCTCGCTGCCGGCGACGAGATCCTCACCATCGCAGGCGAAGTCCCACGAGATGTCATCCGCTGGCAGATCCTGACCGACGAGCCCGCAGTTGAACTCAGGGTTCGTCGCGGTGATGAGCGATTTGAACTCGTGGTGACCAAAGCCCCAGGAGAGCCACTGGGTGCCGAGGTCCATGCCGCCGTGTTCGACAATGTTCAGACGTGCGACAACCACTGCGAGTTCTGCTTCATCCACCAGCTCCCGAAGGGCATGCGGCGCTCGCTCTATCTCAAGGACGACGACTATCGCCTCTCGTTCCTCTACGGGAATTTCACCACCTTGACCCGGTTCACCGAGCTTGATCTCGAGCGGGTTATCACCGAGCGGCTCAGCCCCCTCAATGTGTCGATCCACGCAACGAATCCGATGGTGCGAGCCGACATCCTCAAGAACCGGCGCGGTGCCGTCTCGCTTCGGTGGTTGCGGGCACTGCTCGATCACGGGATCGAAGTCCACGGCCAGATCGTTGTGTGTCCTGGCGTCAATGACGCCGATGTGCTCGACGACACGCTGGCTGGCGTGCTCGAGCGATTTCCAGAGTTGGCGAGTGTTGCGGTTGTTCCGCTTGGGATCTCCAAGTTCTCCACCCAGCCCCGGATGCGTGAGCACACCCTCGCCGAGGCCCAACGGGTGGTTGAGCTTGTCGAGCAGTGGCAGGCGATTTTCGAGGAGTGCCTAGGGCACCGCATGGTGTTTGCGGCTGACGAGTACTACCTGATGGCCGACCGACCGTTTCCGGCTGCGGAGACCTACGGCGGTTTCGACATGCACGAAGACGGGATCGGCATGGCCCGAACCCTCGAACTTGAGTTCTACGACGACTCGATCACCGAACCGACCGGGCCGCGCGCCGGGTTCTTTGCATGGGTCGATGGCGCACCGGCAGACGGCTACCGGTCGCCGCGGCAGGGCTCGCCAGCGGAAGTGGTGTCCGCTGGCGATGGGGGAGGTGTCACCACGCCGGTGACCCTCGGGCCCCGAAAGGCTGCCCCGATCGGCGTGTTGACCGGCACACTCGGTGCTCCCGTGATTGCCCCCCTCATCGAAGCGAGCGGTCGACTTGACGCAAGAGTGATCCCGGTACCGAACGAGTATTTCGGTGGCAACATTGGCGTGACGGGCCTCATGGTGGGTGAGGATGTCGCCCGGGGGTTGGAGGGAGAGCCGGAGGGGCACCGGTATCTTCTTCCCGATGTTTGCTTGAGCCGTGGGGTTTTCCTCGACGGCATGAGCGTGTCCGATCTACCCCGCCCGGTCGAGGTCATCTCCACTGACGGGGCTGCCCTCCGCCTTGCCTTGGAGCCTGCGTCATGAGCCTGCCTGTCGTCGCCATCGTCGGCCGCCCCAACGTGGGCAAGTCGACCATGGTGAACCGCATCATCGGCCGGCGTGAGGCGATCGTGGAAGAACGCCCGGGTGTCACTCGCGACCGCAAGGCGGTTGATGCAGAGTGGCAAGGCCACCACTTCACCCTGCTCGACACCGGTGGGTGGATGGCCGACGGCGACGCACTCGACGACAAGGTCTCGCGCCAATCAGAACAGGCGATGCAAGAGGCGGAAGTCGTGCTCCTTGTCGTGGACGCAACCGTGGGCGTGACGCCGGAAGACGAGCGCGTTGCGCTGCTCCTCCGGCGCACCGAAACGCCGGTCCTGATCGTCGCCAACAAGGTCGATGACGCCTCCCACGAGGCTGCGATTTGGGAGTTCATGAGTCTCGGACTCGGAGAGCCATTCCCGGTGTCGGCGCTGCACGGGAAGGGCACTGGTGATCTGCTCGACGTGCTCGTCACGCACTTGCCGGAAGGAAGCGATCGTGAGCCCGAGGAGTCGGTCAGTGACGATCCGCAATTGTTTGCCGTGTCGTTGGTGGGTCGTCCCAATGTTGGCAAATCAACCCTCTTCAACCGCTTGATCGGGGAGGAACGGGCGGTGGTGCACGATCGCCCCGGCACCACCCGCGACGCCATCGACACCATTGTCGAGACCGATACCGGCCCGATTCGATTCGTGGATACCGCAGGAATGCGGCGCAAAGCCAAGATCGATGAGGACACCGAGTACTACTCGCTGGTCCGAGCGCTGAAGGCCGTCGATGAGTCCGATGTTGCGTTGTTGGTCATTGATGCGACCATCGGCGTCACCCATCAAGACCAGCGCCTCGCCGAACGGGTGGACGGTGCTGGCTGTCCCATCGTCGTGCTGCTCAACAAATGGGAACTCCTCACGACCGAGCAACGCGAAAAGATCGGCGATGACGTTGAACGAAAGCTCGGCTTCCTCGGAAATCCTCCGGTGTTGCGGATCTCTGCGCTGTCGGGCAAGGGCGTGAATCGTCTGTGGCCCCAGCTGCAGGAGGCGGTCGGCGATTACCGCACCCGTATCCCGACCCGTGATGTCAACAAGTCGATTCGGGCCGCCCAGTCTGCGCAGCCCGCACCGCAGGGAGCGCGGGTCATGTATGCCACCCAGGGGGCAACGGACCCGCCCACGTTCACCCTGTTCGCCAACCGTGAGGTCCCGAAGACGTACCTCCGCTACCTCGAGCGTCGTTTACGCGAGGATTTCGACCTCGGATCCACCCCCATCAAGCTGCGCGTTCGCAAGCGAAACGATTAGCGCGTCCTGTCATCGCCTCATATGGGCCCGCTACCATTGGAACACCCATCTTCGAGGAGGTTCCCTCGGTGATTACCTACTTGCTCTTGGTCACTGCTGCCGCCTGTTTCTTGGCTGCGGCGGTCTCCGTCCGGTCCGCTCGGTTGCGTTTCCGGGTCGTTCGGCTCATCGACGATGACGCTGATCGTGACGTCGAGGCTCACTCGCTGGCATTTTCTGCCTACCGCAAAGAGGCACACGCAGCGATCGTCTATGGCCTGCTCGCTCCGGTGTTTGTCGCAGCGGCGTTCTCATCGAGCCCCGACATCGTCGTGGTTTTCTCGGTCATGGCCATCCCAGCTGGGGCATCGCTGTGGTGGGCCCGGCTCTCGGTTCGCGAAGCGCGGATGGCCCGAAACCGCTGGGATCTTGAGCGACGCGCAGGTGAAGCGCTTGAGCAGGAACAGCTCGCGCCCAAGGCATGGGCGGCTCGGCTTGCTCCAGAAGAGGTTCCGGACTTCTCCGGTTTCGAGATCGGCCGGGTGTATCAAGCCGGCTCGGGCTTGATGGCTGGCGATTTCTTCGATGTGCACCGTGTCGGGCCGACTCGTGTTGCCGCCGTCATCGGCGATGTTGCCGGCCACGGTATCGAGTCGTCGATTACGGCTTTTCAGGCCAAGTACCTCCTGCGAGTCTTCCTACGTCAGTTCCGTGACCCGGCCCAAGCGTTCGAGGAACTCAACGAGCAGCTCGCGGCA
>Ga0181593_10005349_pt1 | contig 11630 bp, 3 predicted proteins | sample 071ome_19_FD_133756 | JGI IMG/M metagenome (GOLD analysis project Ga0181593, IMG submission 133756) | Coastal salt marsh microbial communities from the Groves Creek Marsh, Skidaway Island, Georgia - 071413AT metaG (megahit assembly) | ecosystem: Environmental > Aquatic > Marine > Intertidal zone...
ATTTTTTGGCCAACATAACTAAGCGAGCAGTGAAATCTCCTGATGGCCAGTAATACCACAAAGCAAAATGATCTTCTTCATGATAGGCAGCCCAAAGAGGTAGCAAGCAATCAACAACAAGTGTATTTGTTTTTGAATCACTAAATATATTCCCCAAGAGATTCACTTTAATATCTTTTCTATAAGTGGAAACAGAGAGGCTACCTACACTTTCCTCCTCTAGTAGACATTCTTTGGGTAAATTTAAAGATTTGAGCGAGTTTGTCCAACTGGGGGAAGTCCGCATCAATTCCTGGTACTGGTGTAATCGATGCAAAGGGCGGTTTAATGGCCGAACTCCTCGAATTTTCCAATCACCCACAAGATCATAGGTACGGTCCACATCCAATTTGCCCCATTCTGGCAAAGGGTGCAGCGATGCCAATTGATGCATATTCCTTCTATTCCGTGGATAACCCAAAACCTCGAGGAACCATTGATGGCAGGCTTGATCCCAACCAAGATTCTTGAGTCGAAACTTGGCAAATTTCAACTTCTCGCACCACCTTTGCTGGGAGTATTTGATAATATTCTGCGTTAAACTCGCAGAAGGTACAAAGGAAACGAGCGGGTCACGAGTGCCATGAAGGGAAGCCAAGGCAAACTCTTCACAATATTGTTCAAGCCCTTGGGTTAAAAACGGGAGCAAGGTTAGTTGTGGAATAGCTCTTCCTTTTAAAGTGGAAGGAGTAAGTCCATCAGTTTGAGATGGATATAAACAAACATGCAGGATGACCTGGTTGTAATTTGGGTCACTTTGGTGGCCATGCATATTCCAATCTTTAGGATAAAAGTGCACCTCCACATCTCCTTCCTGCTCAACACCATCCAAAAAAATGGTTGCCGCCCTAAAATCTGGACCTTCTCTTGCAAGATTCCATTCGCCTGATTGCTTAATGGAAAGGGATTGCCCACAATCTGTTTTTAAATCTTGAGTCAAAAATGCAGACTCGTTCCAAATCCTTTGCAAAACTTTTTCCCGCAACCGCAGGTTACCATACAGGCCTGGCACCTCCTCTAATACATCCCCACTCATTCTTTAATCCGGAAAAGGGATCTTATTCTCAAACTTGGTACCTTTTGCGTTTGAGTTAGTTGATTTACTGCGGATTGATTTTACCCGTTCAATGGCAAAGTCTAATTTTTTCGATACTTCCTCTACCCTCATGACAGAGGCACCATGAGCAAAGGCACAATTACGAATCAAGTTATCATTGGTGACTACAACCAATTTCTCCGGTTGCTTAGACACCATAAGCATTCGCTCAATAACCCCATCTGCCCCTTGGGTCGAAGAAGAATAAATCACCGTAAATGCCTCCAATTTCCTATGTTTTGAAACTGAAAGTGGCCCTCCCCTCCCGTCAAAAACAACGGTAAGTAAAGAACTGGTAATTCCAACAAGTGGTTCCAGTAAACGCAAGAGAGACTCGCGAGCATATTCACGGCTCATTTTTAACTCGCTTGCTAATTCTGGAATAGCATGAAGGGCATTATTACCATCAATGATGAGATGTTCTTGCATTTTATATTCTTTCGAGCAAAAAAAGGCATATTACTCATATTCGAGTAAACTTCGCAATTTTTAATCCTACTATTCTTTTTTACATGAGTTTTGCTTTTATTTTTCCGGGACAAGGTTCGCAACTTGTAGGCATGGGTGCTGATTTGTTTCCCCAATTCCCTTCTATTGTGGAGGAGGCGAGTTCAATACTTGGCTATTCCCTGGAAGAATTATGCCTGAAAGGCCCTGAAGAAAGATTAAACCAAACCCAGTTTACTCAGCCTGCTCTTTACTCTGTGTCCTTTTTGGCCTACCAAGCTAAACTAGAAGAAAAATGCATACCTTCCGTGGGAGCAGGTCATTCAGTCGGTGAATTTGCCGCCCTTGCGAGTGCAGGGGCATTTTCTTTTTCAGATGGATTACAAATGGTGGCAAAAAGAGGTGAAATAATGGCAAAAGTAAAAGGGGGTGGTATGGCTGCGGTTATTGGATTAGCCCCAGAAACTATTCAGGCAGCGCTTGCAGATAACCAACTGGATAATATAGATTTGGCTAATTTCAACTCACCAAATCAGACTGTAGTTTCTGGTCCTGCCTTAGAAATTAACAATGCTGTTCAAGTTTTGAAAGATGCTGGTGCTAAACTTGTGGTTCCATTAAAGGTAAGTGGAGCTTTTCATTCTCGAATGATGAAGGCTCCTTCTGAAGAGTTTGCTGCATACATTGAGAAATTCACCTTTAGTTTACCTAAATTTCCAGTTTTAGCTAATGTAAATGCGAGTTTATATTCAAATGAAGATGAAATCGCCTCTCTGCTTACAAGGCAAATTTACTCTTCAGTAAAATGGTCGGAAACCATTCAAAATATTCGTAAAATGGGTCAGGAAGAGTTTGTCGAGTGTGGACCAGGAAATGTATTGACTAAGTTACTTCGTCAAATTCCTTAATCGCTCTTTCGAGCAGGGGCTCCTGCTAGCTATTCTGTATCATTGGATTTGAGTGCAACAAATTGTGCTTACTAGCCGTTAGCTTGATATCAAATTTGATGTATTTTTATGCAGTTTAGTGCTAATTGAGAATAAGATTATATTCTTCTGTAAAAGCCCCAATCAAATACAACTAATTCAATGAAAAAAATGTTTTATAAAGTCAATAGCGAGCCCCTTTTAACCTTGAATAAAATTCACTAAACTCATTGAATAAACTCCCCTCTTTGGATATATTATTAAAATACATGATTAGCCGTATTCTGCCTGTTTGCAATTTGCTTTTTTGGGCGCTCGTTCCCTTGGGTTTAACGGCTGTCACGCAAGAGACATATTTAAAGCTCAGGTGGGACTTTGATGAAGGCGAAGGCAGTAGTGCAAATAATCAAATTGGACCTAGCCTGGATGTCATTCTTCATCCTGGGGCAACTTGGGGTCACGAATCAAATAATACCGCCAAGTCAGGTTATGCTTTGGATTTGAGCACGGGCACTTCCCGAGGGTCAGTTCTTCATGACAGCCGCCTCCAAGCAAGCAATGACTTTAGTTTTATGCTTTGGTTCAAAACAGACGGAATTCCAAACGATTTCTCAAAAGTTCTTTCTAAAACCCAAGATACATACTCCTCGTATTTCGTCCAAATTGACCAAGGTGGTGGAACCTTAAAAACCATCTTCAGGAAATATGGTTCTTACTACGATACCGGCCCTGTAGCTTTTGCTTACAATCAGTGGCATTTCCTTGCCGCAGTGCATGATGGTGAAACGATTAGCACTTTTTTGGACGGCCAACCCATTTACCAACTAGAACAGGCTGACCCTATCTACATCGATGAAGGCCAGCTTGGCGTCGGCGGTACAGCAGATGGCGGAAGTTTATTCCGAGGCTGGATCGACGACCTTAGGTTTTATGACAAAGCACTTGATAAAAAAGACATTGCAGCTGCTTGGGCAAATGGAAATGGAGACTTTGGACCTTACCCTGACTTTTCTAGTGTTGATCGTTCCCCTAGCGATATGCCCATGAATATAGTCTTTTCCTTTCGCAACTCATCAGGAACTAAAATCCCTACCACTGGAATCGATGAATCTGATATTGTGGTCACAGGTGGTTCCATCAGTGATTTCTCCAAGCTCAACAGCACCGACTATTCTTTTAGCTTACATGCAGATCAAGACCCACAACGCATGCAAATGACTATCCCTGCAGCGGCGGGCCGTGATGATCAAAATATAACAACAAGTGAAAATTCGGTGTTTATTACCTACGGCGATATCGTTACCCAATCTGAAGATCTTGTGGGGTGGTGGAGGTTTGATACAGATGAAAGCAACAGCACCCATGTTTATGACGCATCAGGTGGATATCTCCCTGCTATTTTGAAAGGAAATGCCCTTATTGCCCAACCTCCCTCCGGAGAGGCACTTATGGGAGGTGCCCTACAATTAGATGGAGCAAACGCTTTTGTCGAAATTCCTGTAACAAGAAACCTTTCTTCTTCCAATATTACCCGCTATGAAGACTTGGCATTATGGTGGCCTCTGGATGGTTCCCTCTCTGACGCATCGGGTAATGGGAGACATGCGACAGCTTCTGGAGATGCATCTTGGGGCCAGGGTAATTTCGGGCAGGCTCTGAATTTTTCCGGTAATGACTATATATACGCGGATAACTATAAAGGCATAACCGGTACAGATGCTCGTTCTCTAAGCTTGTGGATAAATACATTAAATCCGTCTACTCAGACCCTTGCTTATTGGGGGACTCCATTTAGTGGTCAGGCTTGGTGGGTAAAACTGAAACAAAACCTTGTCACCATAGACTTTGATGGACCTCAGAAACAAGCAACCACATCAAACTTAAATCAGGGTGTATGGCATCATATTGCTATTGGCATGCCTTCGGGTGGAAATAATCGCTCACAGGCTGTAATCTTTATAAATGGAGTGGAGTCACCCAATAAACTTTTAGGAGCCAACACCACGGTCTCAACCGAGCCCAGTGAAGATTTTCGCATTGGTAATAATTGGGAGAATGCAGAATACTTTATCGGCCTCATAGACGATGTCCGCTTATACAATGTCGCTTTACGAAGTTTTGATGTAAAGCAAATCTATGACGCGGGAACCACCGGTCCTGAGGATCTTGGTGAAGACAGCTTTACGATCTCGTTATGGGCAAAACCTCAATCACTCTCTCCTACGATGGAATATAATTTTGCCACAGCTTGGTACGAGGGAGGTGGAGGGGAATACATGGAAGCTCGGGTTGGACAAGGCAGGATAAATGAGGCTGATTTCAATGATTTAATTACCATTTCACCCCAATCGAAAAAACAAAAGGAAAATTTCCCGGAAGGTATAACCCTCCGTGTTTTCGATGGATGGTTTGATGATTCACACCTGTCTGACATCGACGGATTCGGGATTTACCCTGGGGAAATAAAAACCAAGTCACAAGGGCTTCCTGATATACCCAACCTCCCTCTTTGGTTAGATGCCTAAGATGAAACAACCATCACAACAAGCAGTGGAAATGAAGTTAGCACATGGACTAACAAACTCGATAGTTCCATAAAAATGCATTCTACTTACAAGCCTAACACAGGAGCCGAAATCAATGGTTTAAACGCTCTCAATTTTGACAAGCGTGCTCAAAACCAGGTGGAATACATGAAGGCAATGAAAAACGGGACCACAAACTGGACACCTGCCACGGCAGACGGCATAATATCCGGAAAAGTTCAGAACCTTACCCTTTTTTTAGTGGCACGCATTGATACACTTCGAAGAACTCGCATGCCTTTTGGTTTTGGTTGGGGGGACCATTTACCTTGGAACAACGGCCAGGTTTTCTGGTGGCATGACAGTGGTCGCCATAATTTCTCTCTCTCAGGTACCGGTAAGGCATTTTTACTAACCATGATTTACTCAAAGAATATGGGGAGGCAGTCAGCATTTTTAAACGGACACCTCAAGCATGAATATTCTAGAACTAACGATGATGGTGTAGGCAACCTTGGCGTTTTCATATGGCCTGATAACAATTCGGGCGGTGGCATGGGTAGTACCGGTTACGGGGCAGATTGGACCACAGGCGAAATTTTGGTTACTCAAGGGACTATACCCAGCAGTCTTCGTCAGGACACCGAAGGCTATCTGGCATATAAATGGGGCTTGGTCGACCAACTCCCGTCTGACCACCCTTATTCCGGTTATGGGAGAATTAAAGCAAATGAGGACGCCCTATTCTCGGTTCAAACCTTATTGCCAAGTGTCATGCCTACAGAAGATTCGCTCCTATGGGAAATGGGAAACAACACAACCGGAGCCTACCTGGGTTTTAAGAATGGATCCCTACGCTTAAGGGCTGGATCCAGTGAGGTTGTAAGTGCCGGCCAAAACCCTACGACTTCTGATTTAGCAATCCTTGATATACCCCACGCTGACCTTGTATCGGCAGGCTTTTCGGATGATAAGATGCATGAGTTAAAATGGGAAATTCAGGTTGGCCAAGGTGTTGGGTCACCAGGAAAGGTGAAATTATGGATTGATAATACCCTCATGGGAGAATCTTCCGCCGGCACCATCTTGGGAAATGGGAAATGGGCACAGATTACTCAAGACAACGGAGGATTTACAAAGGGTTCAGGGGAAGTTTGTGCGAACGAGTCAAATGCATCCTGGCCCTATCCTATCTTACCACCCTTGCATTATATTAAGGGAAATGGTTTTCGTATTAATAATTCTTTTATTTTTGAAGAACCTGCCGAAACTTTCAATACAGCGATCCAAGTTACTGGAAATACGATCAATACCCTTACAGACGGCTTGACAGGTACAGACAGCATGGGAGCTATTTGGTTTGGTAAATTAGCCATAGCCAATGAAGGTTTCTTGCATTCAGGTGAAATTACCTTTGGGACGCAGAGTGATGATGGTAGCGCATTCTGGGTAGATTTGGATCGAGATGGGGACTTTTCAAGAGGGGGAGCAAGGGGAGATGAGTTAATTGTCAGCAATCTCGGGTCCCATGGACAAATAAAGCGGGTTGGCACAGCCATTATGGGCTATAAATCTCCTTTCATCATGAGAGCTGGTGCAGGGAAATATCCGGGGCTTTTCATGGGGACGGATGGATTATCTACTTCTTCGCACTTCACCGATGATGGTGACCATGTGATCGTGGGCACCACCCAACTGATTCAGAATGCCTGGAATCATCTCGTGATGGTGGTCGACAGGGAAAAAGGGAAGATCCTCCATTACCTGAACGGAAAACTTGTGGGAGAAAATAATTTCACGGAAGAGCTATGGGGAAGCTCCTATAAAAGTAATTGGTTTATTGGAGGATTTGCCGGACTTGATTATTTTGATGGGTGGGTGGATGACTTAAGACTTTATTCAAAACCCCTGTCAGACGATGCAATCTCTTTAATTTACAACTGGGGCTCAGGAGATATGGGCGTGTCAGGGAAAATTGAAGCTCCATCAGTAACCGATGACAACCCGATCGATGTTACCCTTAAATTTTATCAATTTGGAAATTTAGTTACTGTCTCAGGTTTATCTTTGGAAGATGTAAATTCCAGCATCACTGGTGGCTCTGTAGTTCCCGCAAGTTTTACTCCTTCCGGAATGGATGCCTCCACCTATACCTTTTCAATTATTCCTGATGATGAGGCAACAGAGGTGAAAATTAACATTCCTGGTGCCGCTGCAACCTATAATGGCGAAGATACTTTGCCTGTGAATTATATCATTAAAATTATTCCGAATGTCAGGGAAAAAGAGAACCTTCTCCACTGGTGGTGGTTTGATGAAGCTGTGGCCAGGACTACCGTGGATGGAATTGCTAATACATTCGGGGACTTACAGGGAAATGCTTCATGGTCAGCTGATGCTTTATCTCAAACATCGATTTATTTCCAAAGCTCCGGCGATATTGCAACCCTTGGCCCCATAGACAGTAACTTCAGTGAGGGTGAATTTACTTTATCCTTTTGGTTTCGTAGGACCGAGGAAAGCTTTTCTTGGTCTCCTAACCTCATTTCTAATGTAATGGTAAGCCTGGGAGATGAAAATGGATCCGTTTTAGAAATTGGATCCAAAGGGAATTCAATCGACTTATTTCTGGCCACTGAAAATAAAACCCAACCGGTAACGATTGATGGCAACATCAGAGACGATCGTTGGCACTTCATTTCCATTTCTTACGATGAAAACGCCAGCGACCAGAGAGAATTAAAGGTTTACCTTGATGGTTCCCTGGTTGGCTCAACTTCTGAATTTGGGGGAGAGCTGAAAGCAAAAGACCATCACCAATGGCTTTTGGGCAGTTCCAATGAAAACGACCCTTCGCTCGGTAGGTTTATTGGTAAAGTAGATGATTTTAGAGTCTATAGTCTTGAGGGTGGAGCAGATTTACATAACTCCACATATAATGATGGGCATAGTGACTTAAGTCTCACCATTGAAACAGACTATGATGCAATTGTTTATCAAAACCCCATTACAGCCAATTTTACTTTCAAAAAATATGGGCAGGATTGCCCTGTTGATTTCAATGCCTCTTTTATTGAATCTGAAAATACAGGCCCCATTACTGTTAGTGGCACAGGAGCACACTGGACACTTGAGTTTAATTCCACCGTAAACCCAGGTCGCATCACGATTAATATTCTTGAGGCAGCGGGGGTCGACATCACAGGCCTTTCAAGCAAATCAAAATCTTTCCAGTTCGGATTTGGTCGCCCAATTGTGGCACTTGACCGTTTGTCAGCATGGTGGACATTCGATGAAGCTTCCGGCAATCAAGTATTTGATTATTTTGGTAAGTTCCAGGGAACCTTTATGGGAAATGGCGATGAGACCGTTACCTTTGACCCTACTCAGGCAAAATTTGGAAGTTCGTTGTATTTCCCCCAAAATGCATGGGTGAACACGGATGCATACGCTTCCGAGTTAGGAATCGATAGCGACAATGAAAGAACGATTTCATTATGGATGCATACATTGGACCACGAACATAGCGGTGGGAATGTATACCAACCTGGAGTTTACGGAATAGGCAGAAGATATTCTTATGATAATTCAGACCATGGCCTGTGGGCGATTCGGGGCTTTTGGGATCAAAGTTCATATCGCAGGTTTTTCTCCTCTCACTCGTCTCATGACCCACAAGTGTATGTCCCGGAAGGTGTGAAAAATAAATGGGTACATGTTGCCCACCAATACAAAGGAAACACAATCCTTGTTTATGTAAATGGGGTGCTACGCTTGTCTAGCAACCGTAAAGGCATTGAAACCCAAAACTACTTCCCCTTACAGATTGGTCGTTGGACTGAGCAAAGTTCTTCAACCATGACCTATAAAGGATGGATTGATGATTTCCGTGTATATGATGCAGCCCTGACCGAGTCCGAAGTCCAGCAGGTTTATGGAAATGGTGATGGAGACTTCAACCTTTTCACCGAACTGGATATCGAATCCATTGTCGACGGTGACCCCACCCAGGGCCGCATACGGTTTACCAGAAACCAGCAAACCATTTCCGACTTGGATTTCAACCTGAGCAGTGATCTTTTAATGACGGGTGGCTTTATCGATCCGAACAGCTTGCAATGGGACGCAGCAGACGGAGCTTACACCTTTGATTACACCGTTGACCCCACCCAGGCCGACCCAGATGTAATTCAACACTTAAGTCCCAAGTTATTCCCCGGTCTCACGCTTTGGTTGGATGCGAATGATTCTGCCACCATTCTTGAAGGTGTGGATACATGGCGAGACAAAAGCGGAAACAATCGCCATGCAACAATATCTTTGGGATCCCCTGTATACAACCCAACTGGAATTGATGGGTTGCCGGCGATAGAGATTCGCAGGTCCAGCGGTAATGACGCTCTAAGTATTGGTGGCGCTGCTTTCTTTGCCAAAGAACACTATTATGTATTCAGGAGCGCGACGCCCGAAAAATTTGATTACTACGGAGGAGTTTTGGGGCATCAAGGACTCTCTGGATATCCTTCGTCGAGAGAGTCCAATTACCTATTTGAAAATTCTCAGGCATCATTTCACATCAATAAGTACCCCTCTTCTGTAAGCCAAAACGGCTCCAGTATTATCAGCGAACCTTTTACTCTTTCCAGTGTAGACTCACTCATGGTCTTACGGATTGAGGTTAATGACAATGCACTGGGCCCTTACTCCAACTATCGCATTGGGACAACCAATGAGGGGAGCCAGTGGTGTGCCTCTACTGATATTGGGGAGATCCTTGCCTTTGAAAGCAGCCTTAGTCTGGAAAACCGGGAAAAACTTGAAGGGTACTTGGCTCACAAATGGGGTATTGAGGCCACCCTGCCCAATTCTCACACCTATTCCTCTTCCGCCCCATCTTCATGGACCCCAAGTGATGTATCTCCAGCCGTATGGTTCGACGCTAGTGATTCAAGTACTATCGACCTTGTCCCTCATTGGCTTGACAAAAGCAATGCTCGTAGGGTGGCCGCTGCCCGTGGGTCACCTGTTTTGAACCCGACTGCAATAAACGGAATGCCCGCCATGAGTTACAGTGGGGATGGGCAATATCACGAATTTGGAGATATAACGAACATAAGAACCATTTTTTGGGTATGGAAGGATGAGGGGGGTTATTACTTTATGCTTGGCGATAATGACAAGTATCATTTCCACAAAGGTTCCTTCTTATTTAACTCAAGGCACACATCGACTTATGTAAAAGAAGGCTTACTCAGGTTAAATGGTGCTCAGGTTACTACCACCGCCACCAATCCGCCTGCTACAATGAGTATTATGTCTTTGCGCACTACTGGAAATGTTGAGGCGTCGAATTTTTCCAGTGATCGCTTTATTGGGGGAAGGTATGCCCATGGTGAGTTAGCAGAATTACTAGTTTACAATACTGCCCTGGATGACTCACAGATATCCAATATCGAATACTATTTGAATGTAAAATGGGGACTTGGTCATCAGATCGCCTCGTCTCCCATGATTTTCCTTGGAGCCAACCAGGTACTGGATGCTTTTGGGCAAGGAAATGATTTGGTTTATGCTGAAACCCGTAAGATGCATCGGGCCGTGACCCGCGGAAACGACTTACTTGCATGGTGGCCCATGGACAATGATTCACTCGGTTCCAGCACAGTCCTCGGGAAATCCCTCAATGAGAGAACTGCCAATTTATATGATGTCGAGGTAACAAGTTTTGGTAAATTTGGGCGTGGTTTACATTTCGATCGAGAGCAATCGGATGCAAGGTTTCGTATCAATGATAATGGGGTGGATATCGAGTCATCCTGGACGTTGTCAGCGTGGATTAAAAATATCACCCCCCCTCCCCCATCGGGTTTATCCACCTTGTTTCGAGGGCAGGACAGGCAGGCGGATGCCGACTTTGACCGTTACCTTGTAATCAGGGGGATCGATGGCATTTTACATTCTTACGATGGAGCTGATGAAACAGCTTTGAATCGCTTTCGAAGCACGGAACACTTAATTGATCCGGTTTCTCTTTCAGGTTGGCATCTCTTTACCGTGGTTGGAAAAGATTCCAAAACATTATTTTACATTGATGGTGAGTTTGTCGGGGATTCAGATCGTAAAGAGCAGAGTGATATATTTTATATCGGGAACTCCAGTGACAATGAACTTTTTGCCGAGTACGTCGACGATATCCGAATCTATGGAACAGCCCTTACCGGAGTGGAAGTTTCTGAAATTTATGGGGGAGGGTTCGGGGATCAGTTTCCCTCTATTTTAATAGAGGATAACTCAAGCAGGGATGACAACCCAAGGCTTTTCAAAATCCAGGCTGGGAAGGATAACAATTTAGTTAATTTAACAGGTTTTGACTCAAGCGACTGGTCAGTCTCTAGTGGTGCCATCCTAGAAATGAATGCCACAGGAACAACCGGTGAATACATTCTATCGGTGAATTTAAATGGTGCAGAAACCGCAACGCTCAAGGCACCCTATGACAGTGGTCGAGATGAAAACGGAAAACCTCTGGAGGAGTTCAGGGAAATCATCTTTGCTCATGAACTTGCCTATGGTGAGGAGTCCCTCTTAAGCAGATGG
>Ga0181593_10005350_pt1 | contig 11629 bp, 6 predicted proteins | sample 071ome_19_FD_133756 | JGI IMG/M metagenome (GOLD analysis project Ga0181593, IMG submission 133756) | Coastal salt marsh microbial communities from the Groves Creek Marsh, Skidaway Island, Georgia - 071413AT metaG (megahit assembly) | ecosystem: Environmental > Aquatic > Marine > Intertidal zone...
GGTCAGCAGGCGCTCCATGAAAAAATCGAAAAATGCAGGCAATCCATACGCAACACCAGCAACGAGCTGAATGAACGTCGCAGCAAATTGCAGAGCATGCTGGGTCAGCAATCCTCTCTGGAAGCGCTCCAAAAAGCTGCACTGGGACGCAATGACAAGAATACAATCAACTGGCTGGAACGTAACAATCTCTCTGGCCGTCCTCGACTGGGCGATAATCTGCAGGTCAGTGAAAAGTGGCAGACAGCCATGGAAATGGTCCTGGGTGAAAGCCTGCAGGCTGTCTGTGTTGACAGTCTGGATGCTGTGGGTGAGGTACTTGGTGATTTTTCCGACGGAAACCTTCAAATCATCGATACCGGTTACCAGGGAAGCAGCAGCGCAGCGAATGAACAGCTGCGTGCCGAACCTCTGGCCAAACAGATACGTTCTGAACAAAACCTCAGTGCCCTGTTAAATGGCATTTACTGTGTTGAATCACTGCAGGATGCCCTGGCCCAGCGTCAGCTGCTTGCCGTAAATGAGTCCCTGATTACCCCCCAGGGATTATGGTTGGGGCCATCCTGGCTTCGGGTTGCCAAAGGTTTCGATGAGAAAGCCGGCGTTATTCAGCGTCAGCAGGAACTCGAGGAGCTGGAACGTGCAATCAGTTCTGCCCAGTCCCAGATCAATCAGCTGGTGGAACGCCAGAATAATGAAGAGTCCCTGTTGCGGACGCTTGAAGCTGATCGCGACGGCGCTCTCAGGGAACTGACTGAGGTCAATCGCGAGCTTACCGCTGTCAGCTCTGACAAATCAGCACGCCTGACCAAGATCGAGCAGGCGGAAAAACGTCGTGAGCGTTTGACAGTTGAAATTGCAGAGCTTGAAAAACAACTGGAAACAGAGAAAGCCAACATTCGGTCTTCCCGGGAAAATCTCGAAGCCATTCTTGACCGGATGGAACAGCACACGGTGCGCCGTGAAGTATTGATTGAAAGTCGGGATGAATACCGAAACAACCTGGAAACCTGCCGCGAACAGGCTGTCCGAGACAAAGACCAGGCGCACAGCCTTGCCCTGAACCATCAAACCCTCAGTGCCCAGTTGGAATCATTGCGTCACAACATGTCCAGGTTGTCCAATCAGGTGGAATCTTACGCCAACCGTGAAAAGCAGCTTGAAGAATATCTGCAGCAGGCGGATGTGCCTATTCCAGCCCTGAAGGAAGAGCTCAAGACCAAATTGGAAACCCGTCATAATGTCGAGTCCCAGTTGACCTCTGCGAAGACCCGAGTCGATGAAATTGAGCACCAGCTTAGAGAACTGGAAGCAGGGCGTAATGCCTCCCAGGAAGAATCCCAGAATCTTCGCGACAGTCTGTCCGGCAAGCGCCTGAGTATTGAAGGAGATTCAGTCAAGCGTGCAGCACTGGAACAGCAATTGTCAGAGGCTGGTTATGACAAGGAGCAGGTCCTTGGACAGGTGCCAGAGGAACTGACCGAGGGCCTGTGTGAAGAGGAACTCGAAAAGCTCGGAAACCGTATCAACCGGCTTGGTCCGATTAACCTGGCGGCTATTGATGAATACGACAGCCAGTCAGAACGGAAGGTCTATCTGGATGAGCAGAATGACGATCTGGAAAGGGCATTGACCACTCTCCAGAATGCCATCCGCAAAATTGACAAGGAAACCCGAACCCGCTTCAAGGAAACCTTCGACAGGATCAATACCGGCCTGCAGGAACTGTTTCCAAAAGTTTTCGGGGGAGGGCATGCTTACCTGAATATGGTGGGTGAGGATCTGCTGGATACAGGTGTGGAAATCATGGCCCGTCCTCCTGGCAAGAAAAACAGCACAATTCACCTGCTCTCGGGCGGTGAAAAAGCCATGACAGCGATTGCCCTGGTATTTTCCATTTTCCGGTTGAACCCCTCACCATTCTGTATGCTGGATGAGGTGGATGCTCCGCTGGACGACGCCAACGTCGGGCGTTATATCGAAATGGTGAAAGAAATGTCCGAACTGGTACAGTTTATCTTTATTACCCATAACAGGATCACCATGGAATATGCCCATCAGTTGATGGGGGTAACCATGCATGAGCCAGGTGTATCCAGGCTGGTCGCGGTGGATGTCGACGAAGCCGCGGAAATGGTGGCCAGTTAGTCAGACTGGTTGACACTTGAACAACATTAATATCGAGAATATCTAGCAGGGGGCCGGAACAGGGAAAGACGAATGGGTATCAGAGATTGGTTAGCCATTATTGTCATTATTTGCCTTGTGCTGGTCATTCTGGACGGCTTTCGCCGCGCCTGGCTTGACCGAAAAAACCGCATTGTCATGAAACTGGACAAGTCCATCCCCCCGTCAGATGGAGAGGATGATGATGTTCTGTTGACATCCGAATTACCCAACGGGGGGGCCAGGACCAAAGTGCGTGGTGAAGTCCCCGTACTGATGGAGTCCGTTGACCTCAACGATGAGGACATAGAGGATTACCCCGGGGACAGTGACTATGGAGATGTCGACAGTTCAGCTGATACAGAAGAATGGGGTAATGTTCACTCATCCTTGGATGACTATGATGAGGATGATGAGGATGATGAAAAAGAGGACTATGACGCTGATTCCGAGGAAGCGGAAGCCGGAACTAGGGAATCAGAAGAGTATGAACATTATCCTGATGAGTATGCCAGGGAAGATGACGACTCTGAAGATGATTGGAATGATGATTGGGAACATGATGCCGATGATTCTGATGATGACCTGGATCAGGATACACGGCTCTCAAGCGACCCCTGGGTGGCGAATGAAGTAGACGACGTTGAAGATCTTGAACCTGAAGAGGCTGATGAGGCTGAGGACACGGCGCAAGAAACACCGGTTGAGCCGACCAAAAGATCTGCAGGCGCGGCACTGAGAAAAGCCTTCCTGAACAACCGCGGTGATCGTGAAGAGCGCATCGAGCCCACCTTCGGACAAGACGAATCCGATTCAGACAGCCGTGATATCCCGGATATGCCACTGGAAAACCATGACCTGTTTGATGTCGGGTCAGAGGAAGAAACTGCAGCAGAAGAACCGGAAGATGAGGACCACCCTGTTGAAGTTATCGTGATCAATGTGATGGCCAGGGCGGGAGCTGAACTGGAGGGTGCCAGGCTGCTTCCGGTTTTGCTTAAACAGGGCATGAGACTGGGGGACATGAGTATTTTCCACCGGCATGCTGACATGGATGGCAAAGGCCCCGTTATGTTCAGTATGGCAAACATGATTAAACCCGGCACTTTTTCCATGAGCGACATGGAAACGTTCAGTACGCCAGGTGTCAGTTTTTTCATGCAGATGCCAAATAAACTCGGCAACATGGCCTGTTTTGATCAAATGCTGAAGACAGCCGATGCTATCCGTAACGAATTTGACGCACAGTTGAAAGACGAAAATCGCAGTGTATTCACCCGCCAGACCATAGAACACTGCAGACAACGGGTTCGCGATTTCGAACTGGAAATGCTTGCCCGGAAATAAGTGCCAGGCATCTGGATAGCTAACCCGGATCACGTGGAATGACCACATCCTCCAGAACTCCCCCGACAGAGCTTGTGACAGAGCTTGAAGCCTTGCGAGAGCAGATTGACCATCATAGTCGTCTGTATTACCACCTGGATGCTCCGGAAATTACCGATCAGGAATATGACAGACTCTTTGATCGACTGCTTGAACTCGAACAGCAATGGCCTGAGCTGGTAACTGCTGATTCACCAAGTCAGCGTGTAGGGGGAGCGCCTCTGGCAGGTTTTATCCAGGTTTCCCATCAAATACCGATGTTGTCACTGGACAAGGTTTTTAACGAGGATGATCTTCAGCGCTTTGAAAACCGCATACAGAAACGCCTGGAGGATAATGCACCTGTGGCGTTCAGCTGTGAGCCAAAAATTGATGGTGTAGCTGTCAGTATCCTCTATGAAGATGGTCTGCTGGTGCAGGGAGCAACACGCGGCGATGGTACAACAGGTGAAGATATCACCCATAATGTCAGGACCATCAATGACATCCCCCTCAGGTTGAAAGGTGAAAGTATCCCCCACAGGATTGAGGTGCGCGGTGAAATCTACATGACGAAATCCGGCTTTGCCCGAATGAATGACCAGGCTCTGGCTTCTGGTGAAAAAACCTTTGTAAATCCACGAAATGCCGCTGCCGGCACACTGCGGCAACTGGACCCCCGAATAACATCCAGGCGTCCCCTGAAAATGTTTTGTTACAGCTATGGCCTGATGGAGGGGGGGGAACTGCCGTCAACCTTGAGCGAGGTGTTTGACCTATTCGAAACCTGGGGCTTGCCGGTGAACCCGATACGTTCGGTCTGTACCGGGGTTGAAGAGGGCTATCATTATTGCCAGCAGCTTCTGGATAAACGTGACAGTCTTGATTATGAGATTGACGGCGTTGTCATCAAGGTTAACCAGTTTGCCTTGCAGGACAGGCTCGGGATGAATGCCCGTACGCCTCGGTGGGCCATGGCCTTCAAATTCCCTGCCGAAGAAGTATCAACCATTCTCAAGGATGTGGAATTCCAGGTAGGGCGAACCGGGACTATCACTCCGGTTGCCCGACTTGAACCGGTTTTTGTTGGCGGTGTGACTGTCAGTAATGCCACGCTCCATAACATGGATGAAATTGCCAGGCTGAATCTGAAAATTGGTGATGAAGTGATCATCAGGCGAGCAGGGGATGTGATACCCAAAATCGTGTCAGTCATTACTTCCCGCCGCCCCGCGGATGCGAAAGACATCATATCCCCTGTCAATTGCCCGGTTTGCCATTCCGATATCGAGCATATCGAGGATGAGGTATTGATGCGCTGTACTGGCGGCTTGTTTTGCCAGGCCCAGCGAACCCAGTCCATCATCCATTTTGCCTCCAGGGCCGCGATGGATATCGAAGGCCTGGGAAACAAGCTTGTTGAGCAACTGGTCAGTCGCGACCTCCTGACGTCTGTGGCTGACATCTACAGGCTTGATCTTCCAACCCTATCCGGTTTGGAGCGCATGGGCGAAAAATCTGCCAGCAATCTGCTTCTGGCCATAGAAAACAGCAAACAGGTGTCTTTGGCTCGCTTTCTTTTCGCTCTGGGCATTCGCGAAGTCGGGGAAGCAACAGCGTCTGGTTTGGTCAAGTATTTTGGTACCCTGGCCAGCATCATCGCCGCCGATGAAGAAGCGCTGGTACAGGTGCCCGATATCGGGCAGGTGGTGGCACATCATATCCGGGCTTTTTTTGCAGAGCAGCATAATCTTGACGTCATTGCACAGCTTCTGGACGCCGGGGTCAGTCCTGTTGAGAGTGAACCTGTTGATACCACTGCCTTGCCGTTGTCCGGCGAAACCTGGGTTATTACCGGTACGCTTGATGCCATGGGCCGCAGTGAAGCGAAGGAAAAACTCATGGCGCTGGGAGCCAAGGTGGCGGGCAGCGTATCTGCAAAAACCACCTGCGTGGTCGCAGGTCCGGGCGCTGGTTCCAAACTGGACAAGGCAGAATCCCAGGGTGTGCGTGTTATCGACGAATCCGCCTTTTTGTCACTGCTCAAGCAGCATGACATTACCCCTTAAAACCGTGTAAAGTACACACCGAAAGCCTGTAAACGCCCTGGAGATGCCGGAAACGGCCAGAACGCCCATGAAAACCACACTGACCCTGCTGCTGCTCATGGCACTGACGTCATGTGCCAGTGCTCCTCCCAAAAATACCACCAATATCTGCAGTATGTTCGAGGAACGCCGCGGCTGGTACAAGGCCGCCGTGAAGTCGGAAAAACGCTGGAAAACACCATTGACCGTATCCATGGCCATTATTCAGCAGGAGTCCAGCTTTGAAGGTCGGGCGAAACCTGAACGCACGAAGTTGCTCTGGGTAATCCCCTGGAAGCGCCCATCCTCCGCTTTTGGCTATGCCCAGGTGCTGGATGAAACCTGGACGGAATACAAGGCTGAGGCAGGCAACTGGGGCGCAAGACGATCCAATTTTGCCGATGCTATCGACTTTGTCGGCTGGTACACCAACAACTCCTCGCGCGTTAATGGCATAGCCCGTGATGATGCCTATAACCATTATCTGGCCTATCACGAAGGCAACGGTGGATTCTCCCGTCGGACCTACATTGGCAAGCCCTGGTTGATAGATGTCAGCCGCAAGGTCCAGGCCAACGCCAATCTTTATGCCAGTCAGTATGAGGGCTGTGAGAAAGCGCTGGGCCGTAACTGGTTGATGAGGCTGATCTTCTGAGCTGGTGGGGAAAAATCATAGGAGGGAGCCTGGGCTTCATGCTTGGAGGCCCCCTGGGAGCCTTGTTCGGCGCTGCCTTTGGCCATAATTTTGACCAGGGGCTGAACTCGCTTGGTGGGAATATTGGCCTGGGGGCCAATCTGGAGCGTATCCAGACGGTGTTTTTTACGGCCACCTTCTCCATCATGGGGCATTTGGCCAAAGCTGATGGCCAGGTAACCCAGGTCGAAATAGATGTCGCAGAAAATATCATGCGGCAGATGAAGCTCAATGCCGAGCAGAGGAAGGCGGCCCAAAAACTTTTCAGTGAGGGTAAACAAAGCAATTTTCCCCTGGATGATGTCCTTCGTCAGTTCAGGATGGAATGTCACCGTCGGCGCAGCCTGTTGCAGATGTTCCTTGAAATACAGGTTGCCATGGCCATGTCTGACGGGAAACTGCATGCCAATGAACGAAAATTGCTTGAGCACATTGCCTCACAGCTAGGCTTCAGTCGGGCAGACTATGAGGCCATTCTCCAGGGGATCAGAGCGCAGCAGCATGCGCATACAGCACAGCAGGGCATGTCGCTGGAAGATGCTTACAAATTACTTAGCGTTCCGAGTAGTGCCTCAGACCAGGACGTGAAAAAAGCCTACAGACGACAAATGAATCAGCATCATCCAGACAAACTGGTGTCAAAAGGGCTTCCTGAGGAAATGATGGAACTGGCGAATCGTAAGGCCCAGGATATCAAGACAGCCTACGAAGCCATTAAAGCATCCCGTAAACATTGAGGCCTGAAAGCCAGGGAACGCTCTGTGATCTTTCTTTAAGAAGTTCTTCTAACTCTCTGTTTATTATAGATATTTCAAGATAAACATCTGCCTCAATCTGATTGTTCAGATAATGCAGTTCCAGTCGATGCAATGCGCCTTCCGGCAGGATTCCCTGCCAGCATTTCATCAAGGTCGCTTTAACCTCTTGACGCAGTGGCAGCCGCAGGTTTTGTGGAACATCCACATTATCGGGCTCCGGATCGATATGTACGACAACATCTGTGATTTCCGGAAATTCCTGGCGTAGCGAATCCTCAATCAGGTCGGATAAATAATGACCTTCCGAGACCGATATGCGTTCATCGACCTGTAAATGCAGATCCACCAGGATATGGCCTCCATGCCGCCTCGTGCGAAGCTCATGAGCGCCCCTTATGCCGGACAGGGTGTTTACGTGCTGCCTGATAGCACGCACCTGTTCCTCAGGCAAAGCAGTATCCACCAGTTCGCTCAGGCTGCTGCGAATCAGATCCCAGGCTATTTTGGCAATCATCAGGCCAACAAAAAATGCAGCGGCCAGATCCATGCCGGGATAGCCCATTTGGGCACCGAGTATACCAATCAGCACAGCAACTGATGACAGGGCATCCGTCCTGCTGTGCCAGGCATTGGCCAGGAGCAGAGAGGATTTGATTTGTTCGGCGACCTGGCGTGTGTAGCGGTAAATCCATTCTTTTCCGGCAATGCTCAGGGCGGCTATCAGCAACCCGGTCCATCCTGGCGTGGGCAGTGGGTCAACCTGATTCATCCGGCGCACACTGTCAAAACAGATTACTCCGGCAACAGCAAAAAGTACGACCCCCAAGGCTATGGTGCCAAGAGTTTCAAAACGGCGATGTCCATAGGGATGGTCCCGGTCCGGAGCCGCATGGGAAAACCTGGCAATGACCAGGACAAAGGCATCTGTGACCAGGTCTGACAGGGAATGTATGCCGTCTGTGACCAGGGCAAATGAGGAGGATAGCAATCCAATGAGGATTTTCAGGATGCCGAGAACAAGGTCAAGAACTGCTCCTATCAGAGTGACCTGAGTCGCGGCATGAAGATCGGAGGTTTTTTGCGGTGTACTCATTGGACCATTATATTTTGCCGGACAAAAAAAGCCTGACACAAATCAGGCTTTTTTGAAGGAGGAGAGGCCAGGTACAGCAACCACAATCCTTGCATCTCCATGTGTTTGATACGGGCTTGCGGCACAAGTTCCCGGGCGACGAAAAAATTTACAACACCTGGATATCCAGTCCCAATGAAGTCAGTTCATCCTGATGTGCTTTATTACTGACCACCCCAATACTAGGGGATGACAGGGTCAGATATTTTTCGGTTACCTGCCTGAGCTGCTCTACGGTTACCTGCAGTACCTGTTGGCGGAATGCGGCACGCTGCTCGCGATTTCGGCCAAATAATTCATTGTAAAACGCCTGCTTGGCTGTGCCGGCAGGAGATGAAGGTTTGTCCAGGCTGGAAATGACTCCCAGTATGGCTTCCTCAAGAGGGCGGTATTCATGGTTTGAGTTTAGCAGCCAGTCGATTGACCGTTTGTAGTCATCCAGGGTTTCCGTCAGCCGTGGATCCCTGTAAGAATAAAACCGGAAAGTGGCCGTGCCGGAGTCCTGGTTGGCACCACCACCATAGGCGCCGCCTTGTTCACGGATCGCCCTGTGCAGAAAACCATTTCGCAGAAAACCACCAAGTACCGTTAAAGCTGCAGCATCCTGATGGCCAACCGGGACTGTCGGAAAAGCCATTGCACAGAAGTTGACCTGGGTATTTGTCAGCCAGGCTTCTGCAACATTTTCGCGGCAGTTTTCTGATCGGAAGTGGGTGGTATTGCCCGCCATTCCACTGCCTTCACGCCAGGTGTCTTCGATTCCCTTTAACAGTGCTTCACGCTCAGAGGCTTCACTGACAAGGAGGAACTGCTTGTCAGCGCTGGTCAGTTGATCATGTATCCGCTGGAAACTGTCGGCAAATCGGGCCAATTCATCCTGATCACTGAAACTGCGGGTTAATTGCTTGAGATACCGGATTCCGGCCATGCCTGAGCTGCGGTAATTGATCGCGGCTATCGGGCTGGATTTGCTGCAGGCTACACCGACGGCTAGGCTGTGCCCCTGGCTGGTGATGCTTTGCTCCTTGCGGGAAGTGATCTGCTCCATGATTTCCCTGATACGTTGATGCTCATCGAAACGGCAGTCTGTCAGAGTGTCTCTGAGTAATGCGCTGACAGCGGACTGGTTCGAATACAGGGATTTGCTGGACAGTATGAAATAACTGTTGAACTGCTGTTCATCATCGACGCTGCTGCGGATGCTGTGCTGAACGTTCACACCACCGGATATGGAGGACTGCAGGGCCTGAATATCCAGATAGCTTCGCGTCCCGATACCAAGTTCCGGCACGCAGCCACTGTAATAGGGAAGATTTATTTTCAGCTCTTCGTCCAGGTCAGGCATGTTGAGGATGACCTGCTGGTAGCTTATCCCGTTGGTCCCCTGGGGATAGTGTCTGACCTTGCAGGACTGACTGCCAATTTCCAGTTCATGATTGCTGCTGTCAGGCCATTTAATGTCGGCAGGCACATCGCTCAGGCTGACTTTCGGCAGAATTGAAGGGTCATCCTCCTGCTCCTGTCTGGCCTTCAGGCGTGCCGCCTGTTCAATGATAGCGGCAATGGAATCCTCGTCCAGGTCAGCCTTGATTTCTGCCAGTTTTGCCGCCTCATCAGCGGCCATTTTTTCAGACAGGCCGGTATCAGGATTGACGGTCAAAGTTACCCGGTGGGGGTTATCCAGCAGATATTCCCTGATCAGGTCAGGAATATATTGCGGGTCCTGGATATCTTTTTTCAGCTGTTCCAGGGCAGGATCGATATTCAACAGCTCTATTGGATCCCCCCTGTGCGTGGCGGTGGACAGGGCAGCGAGTATCAGTTGCAGGCCATAGGGATAGGAATCGCCGCTGATCTCCCGCTGGCTCAGTTCCAGGCTATGCAATGCCGCTTCGACCTTGTCCTGTGCCACACCATTGTCGGCGATGTCCTTTAATGTCTCAAGAACAAGAGCCTCTATCTCTTCAGTACTCCGGGAATCACAGCCTTCCAGGCCGCACATGAAGCTCATCTCGCGATGCGAATCTTCGAGGCCGCACAAGGGTGAAGGTGAGCGCCCCAGCGAGGTTGTCTCCAGGGCTTGCAAAAGCGGGCTGGCACTGTTATCTAGCAGTACGTTGGCCAGCATCTGGGCCTTGTACATGTCAGCCAGGTCTGTGCTTTTACCGAGCAGCCAACCCATGACAATATGACTCTTGCCCGTACTGTCATCCTCGTCAAGCGGGTAGGTTTCAGTGACTTTCAACGGCTCGCTGTAACGCTGCTCGTCTCCCACAGCGATATGCACATCAAGCTTGTTAAATGCCTTGAGGGCCAGCTCTTCAAACTGGGCCTGATGTTCACTGGCTGGAATATCGCCATGAGTCATGAAAATGGCATTGCTGGGATGGTAGTGGGTCCTGTAGAACTGCTGCAGCTGCTCATAAGTCAGATCAGGAATATCCTCAGGCTCGCCGCCACTGTTGTAGTGATAGGTCGTTGTCGGAAACAGGTGCGAACACATTTGCTGCCAGATGCGTGAGGTTGGGGAGCTCATTGCCCCTTTCATTTCATTGTATACAACGCCCTTGTATTCAAGGGGTGACTGTGGGTTGGCAGGTTCTGCAAACTCAATACGATGGCCTTCCTGAGCGAAATCCAGTTCATTGAGGGAAGAGAAAAAAACCGCATCAAGGTAGACCTGCAACAGGTTCTGGAAATCCTTTCGGTTCTGACTGGCAAAGGGATAAGCCGTCCAGTCACTACTGGTAAAGGCATTCATGAAAGTGTTCAGCGAACGCCTGATCATCATGAAAAATGGGTCGCGTACAGGATATTTCTGACTGCCGCAAAGCGCTGTGTGCTCAAGTATATGGGCAACACCGGTTGAATCCATGGGTACCGTACGCAAGGCAACAAGAAAGACATTCTCAGGGTTGTCACTGGCCAGATGATAGTGAACAGCACCAGTTTCACGATGCTCGTACTCCTCGACAGCAAGATTCAGGGTGTTGAGAAACTGACTGCGTTTTTTAATGAAGGACGGGTGAACGTTATCGCTGGTAGGAGGAGTTGTCTGGCTATTCACTGGTTATCCGTTGACTGCATTTGAAGCAATATGGTTGATGATGCCTGAGAGTTGGTTGAGTGTTTGGGTAAGGGGGCCGAGTATAGCCGGATTGATGTCTGATGTAGAGTGACAGCACCAATAAAGTTTGCTAGTTTCGGCGGCTTGTCTGACCGGGCATATCAAAAGACCCGGCATGTTTTAGCCAACAGTTTTCATTCTCTCCGGAGGGGACCATGTCCAAGCAAAGCCTTACGTGTTTACACTCATGCCTGCTCGCGGTGGGGCTGCTGATTACGGTCACCAGCCAGGCCCAGACTCAATCATACAACCCGGTTACCGATGACATGCTGAGGGATCCGGATCCGGAAAACTGGATGA
>Ga0181593_10005353_pt1 | contig 11625 bp, 8 predicted proteins | sample 071ome_19_FD_133756 | JGI IMG/M metagenome (GOLD analysis project Ga0181593, IMG submission 133756) | Coastal salt marsh microbial communities from the Groves Creek Marsh, Skidaway Island, Georgia - 071413AT metaG (megahit assembly) | ecosystem: Environmental > Aquatic > Marine > Intertidal zone...
GTATTGCTGGCTGCACAACCTGCTGAAGCGCGGACACGAGCGCATTGATTCGCTGGAGGAGTTTGGAGTATCGGTGAACAGCGAATTTCAACATCTGACGATTGAGCAGTTGTGTCAGCAGGTAGAGCACGAAATCCTCACTCTTTGTGAGGCACACTTTGCCAGGTACCTTGAACCCCGAGAATTGAGTACCGGCAGAGCTGGTTAAACGGCATTATTGCTGCGTCAGCTCAAATTTCTGCAGACTGGCCTTGCCCTTTTCGTCTACGCGTCCATACCACCCGAAGCGGTCCCAGTCTCCAAGGACTATTCTTCGCCTTGAGTTGTGTCCGCTATCTTTTTGGTCCTGACTATCCGCGATTACGTGCTCAGCGGGCCGATGTGTGTGGCCGTGAATCATGATATCGATTTGCAATCGTTGGAACATTTCTATCACGGCAGATTCCGTGACGTCCATGATTTCGGCATTGGCATCAGCAATTGCCTTTTTGCTCTGGGCGCGAGCCCGGGCGGCGAATTCCTGACGCTCAGCCACCGATTTCGACAGAAATGAATTTTGCCATTCCAAATTGCGAACAGTGGTTCGAAATTCGAGATAGTCGGTGTCCAGAGTGCATAGCACATCGCCGTGCAAGAGGGCTATTTTTCTATTACCCACATCGATTACCAGCGGTTCATCGACGAGTGCCGCGCCACACCGCTTTGCATAATCCTGCCCAATAAGGAAATCACGATTGCCGTGCATCAAATGGATTGCCGTGCCCCGATCCGCAAGATCACGCAGCTCCTTCGCAACCTGGTCTCCGAGAGGGTTGGGCGCATCGTCGCCGATCCAGGTCTCGAATAGATCTCCCAGGATGTATAAAGAGGCTGAATAAGGGGCAACTGAGCGAAGAAACCAGCTCAATGCCGAGGTAATATCGGGTCTCGATGGATGCAGGTGCAAATCGGATATCAGTAGCAAGGCGGGTCGCCTATTTTCAGTCTTCGGATTCCCCGGAAATTACGCGGGCTGATTCGATGACCACGTCTTCCAGAGGTACATCCTGATGACCCATTGCGCTTCCTGTACGACTCTTGCGAATCTTGTTAACGGTATCCATGCCGTCGATAACCTTTCCGAAAACCGCGTATCCCCAGCCTTGAGGTGATTTGTCCCTATGGTTAAGAAAGTTATTGTCGCTGACATTGATAAAAAACTGGGCTGTAGCAGAATGGGGATCCATGGTCCGCGCCATTGCAACCGTACCCATACTATTGGTCAGGCCGTTATCCGCTTCATTTTCGATAGCGCCGGTAGTTGATTTCTGTTTCATCCCGGGTTCAAACCCGCCTCCCTGAATCATGAAATTGTCGATCACCCTGTGAAATATGGTGCCATCGTAAAATCCACTTTCGACATAGTTCTGAAAATTTTTGGACGAAACCGGTGCGCGGTCGTAATCGAGCTCCAGGGTGATCGTGCCGTGAGAAGTCTTTAATTCGATCATGATACTTTCCTGATAGGGTGACGCCATGGGCCACGTGATTGAAATCGGGCTATCTGGCTACTGGCATCGCAGTAAAAACTGACCTGTCTGACTTTATGGTGATTGAAGGAAGCCGCTATAATACGGGTTTTACTCACCATGAGGAAGCTTGGCACCCCATGTCATCGTCTGACCACGACAGTAAGTCGCAAGTTGTTTCCAAAAGCCAGAAGCCAGCTTCAAACTTTATCAGACATCTGGTAGAGCAGGATCTGGCTTCGGGCAAGCACAGCGGGAGAGTGCATACCCGCTTTCCGCCAGAACCGAATGGCTACCTGCATATCGGTCATGCCAAATCGATTTGCCTGAATTTTTCGCTTGCCGAAGAATATGGCGGTTTTTGCAATTTGCGCTTCGACGATACGAATCCTGCAAAAGAAAGCCAGGAGTATGTGGACGCGATCAAGGAAAATATAAACTGGCTGGGATTTCAGTGGCACGGCGAGGTCAGGTATGCCTCTGAATACTTCGAGCAGCTGTACCAATTCGCAGTACAGCTGATCCGGAGCGGTAACGCGTATGTCTGCAGTTTGAATCCCCGTGAGGCCAGAGAATACCGGGGAACCTTAACTGAGCCCGGGAAAAATAGCCCAGACCGTGAGCGGGCAGTGGAAGAAAGCCTGGTGTTGTTTGAGCGTATGCGAAGCGGTGAATTTGGAGACGGAGACTACAGTTTGCGTGCTCGGATAGATATGGCGGCCGCAAATATCAATATGCGCGATCCGGTTCTGTATCGTATCAGGCATATAACTCATCACCAGACTGGAGACCAGTGGTGCATATATCCAACTTACGATTATACCCACTGCATTTCTGATGCCATTGAAGGGATTACCCATTCCTTGTGTACTCTGGAGTTCGAGGATCACCGACCGTTATACAATTGGATATTGCAGAAGCTTGACCTTGAATCGCTGCGCCGAGTCAGCAGTCTCGCTGACACCAACTATGAATACGTGTTGCCGGAACAAACCGAGTTTGCCAAGCTGCGAATCAATTACACCATGGGCGGTAAACGAAACCTTAAGGACATGGTGGAGACTGGTGTCGTAGATGGTTGGGACGATCCCAGAATGAACACCCTGGCAGGATTGAGGCGACGCGGAGTAACACCGGCGGCAATTAGAAATTTCTGTGAGATGGTCGGTGTCGCGCGCAGCGAAAGCGTTGTCGACATCAGCATGCTGGAATACTGTATTCGTGAAGATCTTGATCAGGCTGCACCACGAGTCATGTGCGTCCTGGCACCTTTAAAAATAACCCTAAGCAACGTCGAGCCTGAGCTCGAAACGGATCTTGTGGTTGCAAATCATCCGAAAGATGCGAGCATGGGAGTCCGACAGGTGCCTTTTACCAGAGAGATTTTTATCGACCGAGGTGACTTTGAAGAGGTGGCGCCGCCAGGATTCAAGCGTCTGGTTCCGGGTGGCGAGGTTCGCTTACGGGGAGCTTATGTCATCAGATGCGATGAAGTCTTGAAAGACGCTAGCGGAGAAGTCACAGAATTGATCTGCTCAATTGATACGGATACGTTGGGTAAGCAACCCGAGGGGCGCAAAGTGAAGGGCGTCATTCACTGGGTATCAGCAGTCAAGGGGTTGTCCGCGACGGTGCGCCTCTACGATCGACTTTTTGTGGTTGAGAATCCGGAGGACAAATCAGTAGACGATTACCGTGATTGCCTTAATCCTGCTTCGTTGACCAAGCTTTCCGGCTGCGTGGTGGAGCCCTCGGTATTGATCACGCAGTCGAGCACCGGATTTCAGTTCGAGCGTGAGGGGTATTTCTGTATCGACAGAAAAGATTCTGATGACGGTCACCTGGTATTTAATCGCACGATCACATTGCGTGATTCCTGGAACTCTTCCAGCTGACAGTAGTTAAATGCTCAAGAATATCGAGATAAAAATCTACAACACTTTCACCCAGAGCAAACAGGTTCTGCAGCCGATTGTGCCTGGCAGAGTCAGCATCTACGTTTGCGGTATTACGACCTATGACTACAGCCACCTGGGGCATGCCAGGATGCTTGTGGCATTCGATGTCATTGTCCGCTATTTGCGGGCTCGTGGATTCCAAGTGAAATATATACGCAATATTACTGATATCGATGACAAGATTTTGCAAAGAGCTCGGGAAAATGGGGAATTGTTTTCGGATTTGACAGCCAGATTTATTGAGGCCATGCACGAAGACGAAAGGGCATTGTCTATACTGCCTCCCGATATCGAACCGCGGGCAACGGGACACATTGCCGAAATTATCGCCATGATCGAAAAGCTGATCGAGCGTGAATGCGCCTACCGGGCTGATAATGGAGATGTTTACTTTGAAGTAGACAGCTTTCCCGCCTATGGTCGTTTATCCAAGAAGAATCCTGAAGATCTGTTAGCGGGAGCCCGGGTAGAAGTGGGGGAACTAAAGCGAGATCCCCGTGATTTCGCACTCTGGAAAGCTGCCGGTGATGATGAAGTGGGTTGGGATTCCCCCTGGGGATATGGGCGACCAGGTTGGCATATTGAATGTTCTGCGATGTCTACCAAGTGTCTTGGAGAGCATTTTGATATCCATGGCGGAGGCTCAGATCTGATGTTTCCACACCATGAAAACGAAATCGCTCAATCTGAGGCTGCCAATGGCCAGAAATTTGCGAATATCTGGATGCACAATGGCGCACTGCGTGTCGAAGATGAAAAGATGTCAAAATCCCTGGGTAATTTCTTTACCATTCGAGAGGTATTGAAAAATTACGATGCCGAAGTTGTGCGGTATCTGCTTATAGCGAGTCATTATAGAAGCCCGATCAACTATTCGGAGCAGAATCTCAGGCAGGCGGCGAATTCGCTGGAGCGTCTTTATTTGGCGCTAAAGGATTTGGATATCGAAAGCGCAAAGTCATTAGTTAATAGTCGTTTCGAAAAGGCGTTTTACAGTGCAATGGACGATGATTTTAATTCGGCCGAGGGAGTCAAGGTGCTGTTTGATATCGCCAGAGAACTGAACCGCTGCAAAAACGATGACCTGGAAAAGGCAACACAGTTGGGGGAGTTGCTAGTGCGCCTGGGGGCAATCCTTGGGATACTGCAGACGCCGCCTGATAAATTTCTGCAGGGCGGGATCGACAGCGAGGCGGATTCTGCTTACATAGACTCCCTTATAAAGGAGCGCAAACAGGCGCGAAGTAATAAGGACTGGGCGCGAGCGGATGCCATTAGGGATGAGCTGGCACGGCTTAAAGTCGTGGTAGAGGATGCCGCAGAGGGAACCAGCTGGCGTATAGAAAGGTAGAGATTTAGAGCATAAAACTGAAGATGATCAGCAGCTTGCCGAAACAACCATTGACGGGCTGGGGTGTCATGAGTATTATCCCTGCCTCTTGAAAACTTGGTACCCAGTCGGGGTATAGCGCAGTCTGGTAGCGCGCTTGCTTTGGGAGCAAGATGTCGGGAGTTCAAATCTCTCTACCCCGACCAGTTTTTTCCTTTGCTGGTGACCGTAGCTCAGTTGGTAGAGCCCCGGACTGTGACTCCGGTTGTCGTGGGTTCGAGCCCCATCGGTCACCCCATTATTCCATAACCCTGCTGTTACTCCTGATGCGCGACGGATAGCGGCGAAATGAATCGGGATTAAGGATGCATAAGTCGGCTTCGGTGCAAAAATCCAGTAGCAATGTGGGTCAGGGCAGGATGCCGACAGCCGATGGCACGCGCATCGGGTTCAGGGAGCTTATTGGGACAGAATCCGAGCAGCAGCTTGCAAAGACTGGAACCTGGTTTCTCAGGTTTCGGGAAAAGTTGTCCTTATTTCTGGCCGGTATGTATACCGGAATCGGTTGTAGCGGTGTTCCGCATTCGCATCATACTTACGGTCACGATCGCGACAAGGGACCTGTTTAGCGTCAGGCCGATTGCCTGTTAGTGTACAATGGGATTCGCTTAACGCGCCCGTAGCTCAACCGGATAGAGCATCGGCCTTCTAAGCCGAGGGTTACAGGTTCAAGTCCTGTCGGGCGCGCCATAACACGTTGATAGATAAGCTGACATTTCCTCTTCACCTCGTTGAATGTGCTAAAGATTTTTTTATTTTGGCAGATAACCTGCATGAAGTAGCAAGGCCTAGGTTAGGATTGATTTCTTAGCGTTAGGCCTTTTTTTGTGCCGTAAAGTCAGCAGTTTTTCCAGTTGCCGTGGCTCCGAATACGCCTAGCGTGCTAAATTTTTACAGGGTATGCGATCGAGGCTTTCATTAGGACAGGCTACTATGTCGTCCTGACCCGATTGCAATCTGAATTCGAAAGGAACCAGATTGTAAATACCGCTTTTCCTGGCCTTTGCTTCCTTGCGTCGGGCCTTGCTGCCGTTTGACTTCCTATTATCGAATGTGAGAAAGCTGTAATTTTGCGGGAATAGGGAACTGAGTTCCTCCATTGAAATAATGGAAAGATCCCTGCCATAAGTTAGTTCACACACAACGACCGGCCTGTCGTTAGCAAGAGTATTGCGCAAACCCTGTAAAGCAGACTTCTCGAAGCCTTCGACATCAATCTTAATCAGGTCCACCCCTACAATAGATTGTTGTTGAAAGTAACTGTCGCCACTCACAAGCAAAAGATTGCCGATATTGCGATTGCCTTTTGCAGTCGTGCTTGCATCAAAAGAGCCGATGCCCTGATTGCGCCCGGTTGGCGCAAAAAATGGCAGAAGTTCATCTTTGTCACTCAGTCCAACATTATGAACCGAAAGATTTAGAATTTTATTGAGACAAATATGCTGATCGATTTTTTTTCGAACCTCGGTGAACGGCTCGAAGGCATGCACCTGATCAGCGACTTTGGACATGAATAAAGAATGCTGGCCAATATTGGCACCAACGTCACAGAAGATGGACGGGGACTTGTGAATGGATTGTAGGCAATCACGCAGGAAAAACAGCAATGATTTTTCAAAGGCTCCGTAGTAGTAGACATTGAAATCGATGTTATTGCGCAGATTGCCCTGATACTTCAACCCAAAAAAATCGGTTTCAAAAGGGAAATCCGGGGCTTCACCATGGCGACAGATACTCTTGTAAACTGTGCGTCCAAACCTGGGGTTAAACCAGGGCTGATGCCAAAGAAATTTACTGAAACTATAATTCAAGCTCATGAGTGAAGGATTAGTCGAATCGTTAGTCTTCCTGGTGCTGAATGAAACCCGGCAGTTGATTATAGCCGGTTATCGTTCCACAAAGCAGAGTCGAATCGAGAGGGCCAACACGAGATAAGATAATTGTCTTCATCGGTGGTGTAGTTTATGTTGCCATGGACCCTGGACAAAAGTTTGGGTTTTGTCATTAAGCACAAGGAAGAGTCCAGTGTCGGGTGTGGATACAGGGGGTAAAAGCAAATGTTAGCAATTATCGGTGGATCAGGATTATCGAAACTGGACATACTTGAAAGAGTCGAAATCGCCAGTTACTCAACCCCGTTCGGAAAAGGAAATGTCGACATTCTGCATGGCGAGTTAAATCAACAGCAGATTGCCTTCCTGCCCCGTCATGGCAGTCCGCATACAATTGCGCCGCATCGTATTAATTATCGAGCTAATTTGTGGGCGCTGAGGGAACATGGAGTCAAGGATATTATTGCAGTGAACGCAGTCGGCGGTATAGCGCCGCAAATGGCTCCGGGCAGGCTGGCCATACCAGACCAGCTGATTGACTACACTTATGGGCGGGCGCACACGATACACGAGCAGGATTTGGACGAGGTTGTACATATCGATTTCACTCATCCATACAGTAAACGGCTCCGGCACATGCTCATCTTGGCCGTCGAACAGGAGCAGCTGGAGGGAGACGAATCGGAGGACAGCATGCCGATGACGGAGGGGGTATATGGGTGCACACAGGGACCGCGTCTGGAAACAGCGGCGGAGATACTGCGTATGCGCAGGGATGGTTGCGATATGGTCGGTATGACCGGAATGCCAGAAGCCTCGCTGGCGCGAGAATTTGGAATAAATTATGCCTGTCTTGCACTTTCCGTTAATCGGGCAGCAGGACTGGAAGAAGCTCCAATCACCATGGAGGCCATCAGCAATACCCTTGCGACCGGGATGCTAGAGGTGAAAAGAGTATTACAGGTATTCGTCGAACTGTATAAAGATCGCGTGGCTGCTCGGTCTGACTGATGCTCTTTTTACAAATCGTCGTCAGCCGATTGCGATTCGACAGGGGACTCCAGCGAGACCGGGTTGGGCAGGTCGTAGGGAAATACACTGATAACCAGCCCCATAGCCGGATGGTCGAGATAATGAAATTCATTGCTGCGCATGTCGCGACTTTCTTGCAACTGCACAATGCGGTTTATTGCCATACCAGCAGTGTCGTTATTGGCTTGAACAGCAGAAGTGAGACGACCGGGTGGAGCGGGCAGTTGCCAGTTTTGTGTATCAGTGACTGATCGGGAAAATTCCGTCAGCCATAGGTTGGCATCAATTACCACTCGATCTTCGTTGGCATTGAAGCGCACAGTGACAGTACCCTCGAGTTCGTGATGCTGTCCGACCCGGTTTCCGCCACGAATCAGTAGCGAGCTAGACTCATCCTGCTGAACCACTGGCTGGCGCCAGACGCCATTGAATAGAAGTCGATTTGACGGTGAGCGCTCCAGCCTTGAATTGGTGGTTTGAAAGTCACTGAGAGCCGGGGGTAGCAGCAGAAACGCCTGTCTATCAAGGTCCAGCAAGCGCAAATCTGTGACCGATTTTTCAGGGAACGGTCCCGTTGCTATGACTGCGTCAGACTCTCCTTCGTCTTCGCCCGTTAAGACTTGCCTCGTACCTGGAAGATCATCCGACAGACGTTGCTCTAAATCTGGTACCTGCAAAAATTCCGCTAATTGACGGAAGTCTCTTGATCGCTCCGGGTACTCGAGGCGCAATCTTTCGGGACTCCAAAGCTCAGCGTCCCTGTATTCCGCGTAGTCGTTGGTAAAAATACTAATTTCTACCTGGAACCATCGGTAACCATCATTGGATGCCGCTGATAGCCCTGTGGGGTAAGGTAAAATAGGCAGCAGCGTCGCGAGAACTGACACAATTGCTTGGCGGTAGTTCATCTGATTAGTCCAGTCCGTGCGTTGCTAGCCTACGCCGCCTGCTTTTCGACAAGACGGAAACGTTCCAACAATTCAGTGACAAATGCCAACTTCTTGTCGGCATTGTTTTGCGCACTATGCGTAAATAGTAGCTGATTAGCCGATCCCAGTTTAAAGGCTAGCGGATTTTCTTGCACCAATTCCACTATCGAAAGTGGATCGACCCGAGTCTGGGATGAAAATTCCACCCGTCCGCTGCTGATATTGGCGTCAATCTTGCTGATTCCCAGCCGCTGGGCCCTCAATTTAAGTCGCGTCGACCTGAATAGTAACCGCACCTCCTCGGGTAATGGCCCAAAGCGATCTATCATTTCTTCCTGCAGAGCTGTGAGGCTGTCGTCCGTTTCTGCCGCTGATATTCGCTTGTACATCACAAGCCTGCTGTGTACATCAGGGAGGTAGTGATCCGGGATCAGTGCAGGAATACGTAAGTTAATTTCTAGAGTCTTCTCGGCAGTGTAATCCAGAGCTGGGGATTTGCCGGATTTTATTGATTGCACGGCTTCGTCAAGCATCTCCAAATAGAGACTGAATCCAATTTTTTGCATATGGCCGCTTTGCTCTTCTCCAAGAAGTTCGCCAGCGCCCCTGATTTCGAGATCATGGCTGGCCAGAGTGAAGCCAGCGCCCAGGGTACTGGCTGCCTTGATGGCGTCAATTCTCTTGTGTGCGTCGTCACTCATTTTTCCGTAGGGAGGGGTCAGCAGGTAGGCATAGGCCTGATGGTGGGAACGCCCAACACGTCCCCTTAGCTGATGCAGCTGCGCCAGCCCAAATTTATCGGCGCGGTGGATTATGATGGTGTTGGCACTGGGAATATCGATACCGGTTTCGATAATCGTAGAACAGATCAGAAGGTTGTAGCGTTTGTGATAAAAATCCGCCATGACCTTTTCTAGTTCACGCTCGGGCAACTGTCCGTGAGCGATGGCGATACGCGCCTGTGGGACAATTTTCTGCAGATGCTCTGTTGCCTGCTCAATTGTCTTGACCTCGTTATGTAGATAGAAGACCTGGCCCCCCCGGAGCAATTCACGCAAGACAGCCTCCTTGATCAGGCTGTCTTGCTGCTCACGAACAAATGTTTTAACTGATAATCTTCTGGCCGGTGGCGTGACAATAAGTGACAGATCGCGCACCCCGGAAAGGGCCAGGTTCAGCGTACGGGGAATTGGCGTTGCCGTCAGCGTCAATACATCTACGTTGGCTCTAAGGGCCTTTAGTTTTTCTTTTTGCCTGACCCCGAATCGGTGTTCCTCGTCGATTATCAGCAGCCCGAGATCATGATATTTGATTTGCTCATTGAGCAATTTGTGAGTACCAATAAGGATATCAGTTTTGCCGGCAGCAAGCTCAACGAGGCTCTGCTCCTGTTGCTGTGGTGATTTAAAACGCGAGATGACGTCCACTTTGACAGGCCATTCCGCAAAGCGATCACTAAAGCTGCTGAAATGCTGTTGCGCCAGCAATGTAGTTGGGACCAGAATTGCGACCTGTTTATGATTTTGCGCCGCGATAAAAGCTGCACGTATTGCAACTTCAGTCTTGCCAAATCCGACATCACCACAGACAAGCCTGTCCATAGCTTGTTCCGAGCTCATGTCTTGAACTACTGCGGTGATAGCATTCGCCTGGTCTTCGGTTTCCTCGAAAGGAAAGCTTTCTGAAAATTGTTCGAGATCAATATCCGTGCAACGGTATCGAAATCCTTTTCGGGCCTCGCGGCGTGCATATATTTCCAGCAATTCCGTAGCAATATCATGTATTTTTTCGGCCGCGCGCCGCCTCGCTTTTTTCCATGTGTCAGTGCCCAGCTGGTTCAAAGGGGCAAGATCAGGATCAGCACCGGTATATCGACTCACCAGGTGCAGCGATGACACGGGCACGTAAAGTTTGCTTTCTCGGGCATACTCTAGCAGCAGGAATTCGGTGGTCTGCTCGTCGATAGTCAGGGTAACTAGCCCCCGGTACCGTCCCACGCCGTGTTCAACGTGCACGACGGCATCGCCCTCACGCAATTCAGTAAGATTTTTTATAACGAACTCGGAATTATCCTGAGCAGTGCCACGGCGTCGGCGCTGGGCAATCTTTCCACCGAATAGTTGCGCCTCGCTGATCAGTATTAGCTGCGCGTCGGACAACCAGAAACCTCGATCGATCCGGGCCACACAGATTCCCAGCCGCATGCTCTCCTGAGTAAATTGTGACCATCCGTCGATTTCTTCGGGATGCAGGTCGCTGCTTTGAAGCAGCTCGCTCAGCGTAGCGAGACGGCCTGCCGATTCGGCGCAAAATAGGATTCTGCATTGGGAGTTTTGCGCCGTGAATTCCAGCAGTCTGGATAGAGGATTCTTAGATCTTGCTTCAACGGCAAGCACGGGGAGCTGTTCAGTAGCGAAGCTGTTCGGTGTTTCTGAAGCTTTTTGTCCGGGCAGGATATCGACGGTGGGAAAGGCGGCGAGTAGATGAAAAACCTCGTCGACGGTCAGAAAAACTTCTGCTGGATTTAAAATTGGCCGGTAACTGTCGATTTGCCGATCCTCATGTCGGGCTTTGATTTCCGACCAGAATAATTCTCCCGAGGTCTGCAAGTTTCCGTGCCTAATGACGCATGTCGTTGATGGTAAAAATTCAGTCAAACTGGCTAATTGGTCGAAAAATAACGCCAGGTAATATTCGAGACCGGGTGAGGCGATTCCGTCACTGACATCCTGGTACAGCGGGCAAGTCCTGGTATCAACATCAAAACGCTCGCGAAAACGGTTTCGGAAATGCAGGATTCCAGCATCATTTAAAGGGAATTCCTTGCCAGGCAAAAGACGAACACTAGTCATTTGCCCAAGAGAGCGTTGTGTTTCCGGGTCAAAGGGTCGAAGGGATTCGACTTCGTCGTCGAACAGATCTATTCGATAGGGAATTTCACTGCCCATGGGGAATATATCGATGATCGATCCCCGA
>Ga0181593_10005355_pt1 | contig 11622 bp, 13 predicted proteins | sample 071ome_19_FD_133756 | JGI IMG/M metagenome (GOLD analysis project Ga0181593, IMG submission 133756) | Coastal salt marsh microbial communities from the Groves Creek Marsh, Skidaway Island, Georgia - 071413AT metaG (megahit assembly) | ecosystem: Environmental > Aquatic > Marine > Intertidal...
AAGAGGCAAGAGGCAAGAGGCAAGAAAGTATTCAATCAGCCCCCTGGCTGGATACAGAAAAATTGCCAACCGGATCACGAATTTTTCTTCCCACGTGAATCCAGGCTTAATCCGAACAGATTAACCCCTGTCCCCTGCCCCTTCTCCCTTGTTCATGCAATAGCCCCCGGAATAATCACCCCACCCTCAACCGGGAGTAGAACATGGCTATTTCACGACTTTACAAGACAACCCTGCTGGCGGTTTTCTCACTGATTCTGGCAGTTTCCATGCAGGCTAATGCCCAGTCCGCCTCGCCAAAAACACTGGTTGAGACCACAGTTAATGCCATACTGGATATTCTGCGCAATGACGCACTCGGCCAGGAAGAAGCCCGTGACCAGATGCGTTCCGAGATCAGCAAGGCCTTCGACCCCCGCACCATGGCCCAGAGTGTGCTGTCCACCAACTGGCGTCAGGCCAGTGAGCAGCAGCAGGACGAATTGCAGGCCCTGTTCATGCAGACCCTGGAGAATACCTACATGGGCAGACTGGAAGCGTATACCAACGAGACCGTGGAATATCGGGGCGAGAGCATCGACAACAACCGTGCTGAAGTCCAGACAGTCATTATTACCTCCAGCAACGAAATTCCCATTAACTACAAGCTCAGGCTGCGCAACAACGGCTGGTTTGTCTATGACGTGGAAGTGGAAAACGTGAGCATGGTCAGCTCCTACAGGGAGACCTACCGGTCTGTTGTCCGCCGTGACGGCATGGACGGCTTGCTGGCCCAGATGCGCGAAAAAGCCGACGCCAGGTAATATTTCCGGGATTTCCCCAGGAAATCCCCAATTTCCTGCCCTCCAGCCCTCCCAGCCCTTGGCACAGGCCCGCCACCCTATGGTAGAATTCGCGCCCGGATAAGCTCCGACACGAATTCCAGCAGCCTTTAAAAGACATCATCACGCCACATGGCCCAAGTACTCAGCCTCAAAGAACTTCGTACCAGCAGCGCACTGAAAGCGGAAATCAAAAAGCTCGAAGAAGAGAAACAGCAGCTTCTTGAGCAGATGGACCGCCAGAAATTACTCGAACAGAAGCTTCGGGAAGACATCGTCAGCCAGAAGAAGGATTTCGAGCATCTGGAAAAACAGTTTGACCACTTTGCCGGCATCGAGGCCGATTTCGAGGCCCTGCAGCAGGAGCTCCAGATGGAGCGCCTGGAAAAGCTGATTGACGGTGACAAGCAGGACAACAAGTCCAAAGCCCAGGTCAAGAAAGCCCGTGAAGAACTGGCCCATGCGCAGGCTGAACTCAAGGAACTGAAGAAACTTGATCCCCAGCGCCTGAAACGCCAGGTCACCGACCTGAAAAAGAAATCCCAGGATCAGGCCAAGGACAACAAGAACCTGAATACGGCACTGGTTACCGAACGCAAGGAAGTTCGTGATCTGACCGCTGAGAAAGAGCGCCTGGAACAGGAACTGGAAGCAGCCAACAACCAGACCAATGCCTTCTGGCAGTCAGAGGATGGCAACTGGGCGCTGTTTGAAACCGGCCTGGTGCTGAAGTCCGAGTCCCGCACTGAAGAAACCCTCAACAGGATTGCCTGTCTGAACCTGGAAACCGGTGTCAGCGTCGTGAGCGCCTCCCTGGGTGATGATGACAAGGCGATTTGGGTCAGCGAAGCCGACATTCCGGATGACGTTGCCATCGAAGCCGGCAAGCGCCTGAAAAAAATCGCCGCCGAAGCTGAAGACGACGAATAAGCCGGCTTTCTTCACGTCCTGCCAAACATGATTGACTGAAACATCCTTGTTTATCCGGGGCTGCATCTTCGGCAGCTTGCGCGTAAACTTGGACTGAACACTCCACCAGGTACATCCCGGTGAATCCCTCATTTTCCAGAACCGCCAGTCACGTTTGCCTGGCTGCCATGCTGCAGTTTTCCTCTGCTGGCGCATCAGCCGCTGACACCCAGTCACCAGCTATTGTCATCCTTGGCCCTGAAACAAACGACGCCGAAGACATCTACAGGGAACTGGACATGCTTCCCATAGACAGTCTCCATATGCTTACTACCCTGAGGGAAACCGACACCAGTGAACCGCTGTACACCTTTTCCGTTTCTGATGCCTTGCTTGCTGATGTGCTCAAGGCTTTGGCCGCCACCCTGGAACAACGCATCAGCCTCCCCAATTCCCCGGAACAGCCACAATCCGGAACCACAAGACTCATGGATGATCTGGCCAACGACATCAGGGTGTCTGCCATGATCAACATGGCTGACATCCTTGCTGTCATTGATCAGCTGGCCATAGCCAGCCGCTGCAATATCTATCTCGACAACCTGACCATCATCGTTGATCGCTGTAATTAAGATCCAATGCCAGCTGTCGTCACGTATGGGTTATCATGCCCCCACATTCAAACAACTGATATCTCCACATGAAAATTGAAATGATCTGTACAGGCGAAGAAGTCCTGTCCGGCCAAATCATCGACACCAATGCTGCCTGGTTCGCCAACACCCTGATGGACAGCGGCCTTGAACTGCAGCGCAAGACCACTGTCGGTGATCGCATGGAAGATCTGATCGGAGCATTCCAGGATAGAAGCCGGTATGCCGATGTCATTCTGGTCAACGGGGGGCTGGGGCCGACCAGCGATGACCTCTCTGCTGAAGCCGCCGCCATGGCCCAGGGCGTTGGCCTGGTGGAAGACCTGGGCTGGCGCGAGCATCTGGAAAACTGGTTCACCAAACGTGGCCGCAGCATGCCGGCCAGCAACTACAAACAGTGTCTGCTCCCTGAAGGCGCTGTCCTGGTCGACAACCCGGTGGGCTCGGCTCCGGGGTTTCGCATTCATCTGAATGACTGCTGGCTGTTTTTCACGCCCGGCGTGCCTGTGGAATTCAAAAAAATGGTGGAAGAGCAGTTCCTGCCTTTCATTACACAGGAGTTCGGCATTCTGGATCCGACCCGTCTTCATAAACTGGTTACACTGGGCTACGGGGAATCCACCCTGGCCGATCAACTCAGCGCCCTGACCATCCCGGAAGGTATTACCCTGGGTTATCGTCCCTCCCCACCCCATGTGGAAATCAAGGTATTCGGCCGCGGCAAAAATGCCCTGGATGCCCTGCCCGGTTATGTCGATGCTGTAAAGAACATCCTGGGACCAGCCCTGGTCACGGACAGATTCCCGGTCATTGCCGAAGAAGTTCATCACCTGATGATGGACTCCGGCAAGACACTGTCCATTGCGGAATCCTGTACCGGCGGTTTGCTGAGCAGTCAGCTGGTGGAATATCCGGGCTCATCCAACTATCTGCTGGGCAGCCTGGTGACATACGCCAACAGCGCCAAGGAAAGCATACTGGATGTCAAAGCTGACACCCTTGCCAGGCATGGTGCAGTTTCCATGGAGACAGCAGCAGAAATGGCCCGTGGCGCACAGTCCAGGCTGAACAGTGATTTTTCCCTCGCCACTACTGGCATTGCCGGCCCTGACGGCGGCACGGAAGACAAACCGGTGGGACTCGTGGTAATTGCCTTGTGTGACCGTGACTCCTGCTGGATTCAGGCCGTGGAGCTGATGTTCCGCTCCCGCAATCTGGTGCGTGTCATGAGCTGTGCGATTGCCCAGGACATGCTCCGTCGACGCCTGCTGGGTGAAAACCCCATTGTTGATTACCCGTTCATTACCCGGCGTGACAGCCGGATTTTGCAGCCGGATTAGTCAGCACACCCCGGTAATAGTAAAATAGCGCGCTCGAATACCACCGCCTTCGACCGTGCCGAAGTCAGTCATCAAACTGCAATTTTCCATACGCTGGAAGCTCATTCTTTCCATCGTCCTGCCGCTGATCATGATCACGATGGTGGTGATGGGCTTCACGCTGTCCCGAATTTTCGAGTACGCCAGCATTAATATCAGGCGCCAGCATGAGACAGAACTGGCCCTGTATGCCGACGTCATCAGCGCCCGTTTTGAAACCCTGGGTCAGATCGCAGCGACAACAGCAGGCTTCATGGCACAGAACGCCCTCCCTGAACCAGAGACCCTCTACGCCAGGCTCAACTCCCTGGTGGCTGACAACCCCCTGGTCTATGGCGCTGCCATTGCCTTTGAGCCCTTTGCCTACCAGGAGGACACCCGGTTGTTTTAGCCATATGTCTATCGCGATGGCAGACTGCTGCAGGCCCTGGACATCGGGACTGACAGCTACGATTACAGTGACGGTTCCTGGGACTGGTTTTCCGGGCCTCGGAACAGCGGCCGGCCGTTGTGGACTGAACCCTATTTTGACGAAGGTGCGGGTGACACCCTGATGACCACCTACGCCGCTCCGTTTTTCAGGAATGGCGCCTTTCAGGGGGTGGCTACAGTGGATATCCAGCTGGACGCCCTGAATGATGATGCCATCGAACAGTTCGGTGACAGGCACTTCATGCTTCTGGGTGAATCGGGTCGCATAATTGGACACAGCAATCCAGACCTGCCAGGCAATGCCAATATTCGTGAGCAGGCCGCCATGCAGAATAATCCCGCATATTCGGCCGCCATCGACAGCCTGCTCAGCGGCCGCAGCAACTTCAGTGCAGTGGACAACCTTTTCCTGAATGGCACGCTGATTGACGGGGAATCCTGGATTTTCTCGACATCCATTCCGGCCACCGGCTGGCAACTGGTATCCATCATTCCCCAGTCAGAGGCGGTCAGTGAATTGCGCTCCCTGATGACTATCGGCGTCTACGGCCTGGCCCTGCTGATTGCCCTGGCCATTGCCCTGACCCTGTTTGTCAGCTCCCGCCTGGCCCGGCCAATCAAGGCGCTGTCCAATGCTGTCTCGGAAGTGGCCCGCGGCAAACTGGACACCACCATCGAGCGCATCAATACCACGGATGAACTGGGCCGTCTGTCCATCGGCTTCAACCGCATGCTCCAGAACCTCAAAAAACAGCTGGATATCCAGAGCCGCTAGACCGCTGCCCGCCAGCTGGTGGAAAAAGAGTTGCAGGTGGCTCGCGAAACCCAGCAGGCGCTGCTCCCGAACACTTTCCCGGCCTTCCCTGAGCGCAAGGAGTTTGAACTGCATGCCGTTAGCAAGGCCGCCCGGCATGTGGCCGGTGACTACTTTGATTTCTTTCTGGTGAACCCCAAGACCCTGGCTTTCGTGATTGCCGATGTCAGCGGCAAGGGTATGGCCGCTGCCCTGGTAATGGCCGTGACCCGCACCATCATCCGCAATCTCGCCAACAGCGGCAAAACCCCGGCAGCCATCCTCGCAGAGACCAATGAACTGCTGCGGGAAAGCCACGGCGGCAGTGCCTTTTTGACCATCTTCCTGTGCTTTTACAACACGGCCAACGGGCGAATCATCTATGCCAACGGCGGCCATTCCCCACCCCTGTGCATCGGCAAAAACGGCAGCATCAGCCAGGTGGGCGCCGCCACCGGCACCATCGTCGGCATGCTGGAAAAACAGGAATACGCCAATGCCGAACTGCGCCTCCAGCCTGGCGAAACCCTGCTTTTTTATACGGATGGACTGACCGAGGCCCGATCTCCGGACGGTGAGTTTTAGGGGAGGGTCGCGTCCAGGCCTTCCTGGCCGAACATGCCGCAGAGTCACCCACAGCACTCTGCAATCATCTGGAACATGAAATCTGCCAGTTTCAGCAGATGAACCTGGCAGATGACCTGACCATCCTTGCCTTGAAACGTACTGGTACGCGCATGGGCCTTTTCTTCAACGATCTGATCAAAGGCAAGGTTAACTAGATCACCCCCAAACCCTTCAGTAGTTTCAGGGACAACCGGCCCGGGTGGGATTTTTTGGAGGTAGCCCGGGCCGGTCACCCTGAAATCTTGCATCCTTGCAAGAAATTGACTCCTGATCCCTGGAGCCCTGAAAAATCACTCCCAGGCATTTCCTGCACAGGTAATAATTTTTCAGGGAAGAGTCTCTTTGTTTGACGAATTCGCTGTCAACTACTATTTTCTTAATTATGGAACATTTATTTTGCAAAGTGCTTTTTCATATATAAGATAGGGTTTTTCATTTTTAAGAAATATTTTTGCTTTAAAAATCAGAAAGATAAGCAAAAGGCAAGAATAGTACTTACTGGCATCAGATTATGGACGAACTGAGAGTAGCTCAAGAATTCAACCAATTCCTGGCAATACCTTCACTGACTGTGATTTTTTGCATTCTGTTTTTATTGGCAATTCAAAGATGGCGATCACTTCTTTTTCAAAACTTGCTGATAGCAGCCTTTATAGTCACCTTGCTGTTTATGAATTTTCTGGAAGTTCTGACTTTCGGAAACTTGTATACAAATTATGACTTTTCAATTAGAGCCTATAATTGCACTGCTATTATTCTGGCATCACTTTTCCTGTGCCTGGGGGAAAATTTGAATGCCGATTCGGGTATTGATAAACGTTTTTTGTATTCCATTATCATCCTGACGTCATCTCTTCTCATCTGGGCCATACTTTTTACTGATATTGTAATTTCTGGATACTCCGTTAATGCCTTTTCCATTTTTCGCAATCCAGGTGATCTCTACTGGCTTTTTCAGATATTCGCTTTCTTGTACATAACCCTTGGTGTTTATTTTATTACCCGGGGTATATTTCTAGCCACCAACGATCTTGATCGCAAAAGGTACCGAGTTATTCTGATATCTTTCTTCCCCTTGGTTATCACATCATTTCTGGTACTGATTTTCATGCATTTTGGGGCAAACCTGAATCTTTCACTTTTTCTTCCAATCTGCACCCTCCTCTTTATCACCGTGTATCTTTTCACAGAATCCCAACACGACCTGTTTCGATTTCTGGTCAACGTGCCTTATTCACCTGAAAGGGCCGCCTACAAAGCGCTGAATAACCGGGTGATTGAATATATATCCAAAACCCAGACCAACGAGAAATTACCACTCAAGGAATTCATGCATGACATTGAAACCGCCATCATAGAAAACGTTCTGGAAATCAAGGACGGAAACCACAGCTTAACGGCAGAATTGCTTTCTGTTTCACTCAGTACGGTATACCGAAATAAAAAGAAAAAGGATGGTTAAAATACCTGCCTGACAAGCTGTCTGACTGATCGAATTGCCCAGACCACGCCATCAAGACTGATTTTGGCCATTCCCCAGAACCCCAACCTGACCCTGCCCCACCAATCCTGTGCCATAAACCCGTGGCACACGCGCAAGCATTGCCGGCAATAACGATTGCGTTCCAGGCAGAAGGCCAGGGCCGGGGAATGTCTGGAGGCCAGCATCGCGGCAATGAACAGGAACAGCAGGCCCGGCAGGATGGGCAGCAGCAGACCAAGCACGCCCAGGGCCACGAACAGCCCGATCAGGGCAAAGCTCACCATTTTATCCATGGACTGTTTTACCTTGTCGATCATCTTGCAGCTCCTCTTTTCCCCCTGTTCATTAATCGTAATAGTAGTAATAGCGGTCATCGCGCGGCTTGAGCGGGGCCAGGAAAAAATAGAACACCCAGGCAAACCAGCTCAGAAAGATGATGGCCAGAATCCAGGCCGCTTTTTCACCGCCGGTGGTCTTGTCAGAATCCGCAATGATCAGAATGGGCAGCAGCCAGACAAAAAAGACGCCCGCCATGACGGCCAACCCGATACCGAACGAGATGATCGGCACCAGGGCGCAACCGGCCATGACGAGCAAAGCGAGGATGAAAAGCGTACTGATGAATTTCATGGTGTTCTCCACGTGGTCCCCATGACCACTTAATACTGGTTTCCCGAATTATCTTGCGAGGAGCGTGCCAACTTTATATATCCATATATTTCAATAAGTTGCTGTTTTTTGGTTGAGCCAACACCTTGAATTCGCCAGAAAACCCCAAATATTGGGATTTCTGACCAGATATTTACCGGGAATGGAGGCGGAAACCACGATATTCCGCTGGATTCAGGCCTGGCATGGTTATCGCAGAGAGATACGGGCTGGTATTGAATTGACCCCTTGCTGACAACAGGGGCAGGCAAACGCAAAGGCTTGCTAGAATAGCCTCAACACAATTCCACGGGAGTCCGGATGAAAACCTGGCTGACAAGCAAACGGCAGTCCATTGTCGACAAATACCGCAGTGTAATCCGCGAGAAGGCCATTGCCGCCGCCAAGGTCGAAATTGCCCTGGCGGGCAAGGAGGTATCTGATTACACGGCTGATCAGCTGGAAATTATCGTGAAGGACCAGGAAGACAAGATTGTGACCAAATACCGCAACTCCACCCTGGTAGTGTTTCTGCTGGCGCTGGGGATCTACTGATGTACAACTGGCTGAAAATCGGCGCCCTGATTGCCACCGGCCGCTTTTTAAAACCCCGCTTCAAGGGACTCGTGCTGCTTATCGCCTTCTGGTTTCTGGTGAGCTTCCTGCATGGGGAATACCGCGATTATGTCGAACTGTCCGGCGATACGGCCCACCTGATCAGCATGGCGCTGGGCAAGATCGCGTTTTATATCCTGGGTTTTCTGGTCTACGTCTTTACCGTGGAGAAGAAAATCCTCAACCGCACCCAGAAAGATATCGAACAAACCCTTGAAAAGAACAACCCCTCACACGGGGACGATGGTTTTGACTTCCTGCGACAGAAGAAAAAACTGCGCAGCCCGGCAGAACAGTTACTGAAAAAAGAATAAGGTTGGCAAGCTTAAGACCTGTCGGCACCCTGGGAATAAGATGAGTAATTCGGTGGCTCAGTACCAGAGTCTGAATCCGGCCACCATCGACAGATCACTGGTGCCCTGCCCCTGGCTACGCCGCAATTGCGCCGTATCACCATAGGCTTTTTCCCAGCTGATGCCGACATAGGGCGCCAGTTCCCGCCTGAATTCATAACGCAGGCGCAGACCCGCCTCCACCTTGCTGAAGCCGGAACCGCTACCTGCGGCAAGATCATCACTGAACGCATGGTTCAGGGCCACCCGAGGCTGCAGAATCAGACGCTGGGTGAAGCGCAAATCATATTCAGCTTCCAGCCTGGTACTCATATCACCCTTGTCGCTGACAAAAGCAGCGGCATCCACCTCGAACCAGTACGGCGCCAGCCCCATCAAACCCACCACCGCGTAATCGCGGGTGCCATCCCCGACCTCATGACGCCATCCTGCCTGGATATCCCAGAAAGGGGATACCGCATGGCTCCACAAGGCCTGCCATTCCAGATCATCCGTATCATGGGTATCCAGGTTGCGTTGGCCTTCGGTTTTAAGCCAGAGCTTGTTGATGTCATACCCGATCCAGCCCTGGGCTTCCCAGACCAGGTTGTCCTCGCCATCCTCGCGCCGGGTTTCCAGACGGTCTGCCATGATGAGGCTGTTCAGACTACCCCCATGCATATCCGCAACTTTGTCCCTGACCCGGGCAATGGCCGCCGGATCAAAATGGGGATCCTGCTCCTGGGCCCACAGCGGCATACTGCCTATCACCAGCAGGGAAAACAGCAGCCTCATGCCCGATCCTCCCGCACCGACACCACCTGCATCATGCCTGCTTTCATGTGATACAGCAGATGGCAGTGAAAGGCCCAGTTGCCAGGAGCATCGGCAGTGATATCCACAGACAGCTTTTCGCCCGGCTTGACCACAATGGTGTGCTTACGGGGTTTGTGATGCTGCTCACCGGTGACCACCTCGAAGAACATCCCATGCAGGTGGATGGGGTGGGGCATCATGGTGTCATTGACCAGGGTCAGGCGCAGGCGCTCATCCTGATGGAACACGACAGGTTTGGTCATTTCGGAAAAGGTCACCCCATCGAAGGACCACATGTAGCGTTCCATGTTGCTGGTCAGGTGTAATTCGATTTCCCGTCCTGGCTGGCGTTGATCCGGATTTGGTTCGAGACTTTTCAGGTCGGTATAGACCATAACCCGGTGAGTCTCGTGCTCCAGCCCGAGGGGGCGCTCATGCAATCGGCTGACAGGATTCATGGCCACGTTCATCACACCAGGACCCCGGGGATGGTCATGGGCCTGCATATCTTCTGATGTCATGGCCATAGCCGACCCACCATGGGACATGACTCCCTTCATGTCACCTGCCATTTCGTGGTTCGTCGCGCTTTTCATGGAGCTTTTCATGGAGCTTTTCATAGAGCCTTTCATGGCATGCTGCATTGATGACGCCATAGACGCGTCCTTTGCCGTTTCTTCAGCTGACATCTGTCCATGGTGCATCTCATCATGATTCAGGGTCCCATGATTCATCCGGGTATGATCCCCGGCCTGGCTTGCCATCGCCATGTGAGCATCGCCCTGCGTCATGGCAGTGTGATCCAAGTTCCCATGGGCCATGGCTTCTGGCACTGTTTGCGGACCGTTCATCTCCGTCATGCTGCCATCATCCATGGCCATTTCATCCATCTGCATACCGGACATTCCCATGTCTTTCATGGTGAGCAGCGGACGTTTCCGCAATGCCGGCACGGGCGCACGCAGACCATCGCGCACCGCCAGGGTAGCGGCAGCAAACCCGGATCGGTCATTGGTCTCGCACATGATGGTGTAGGCGTTTTCACCGCCCGGTTCAACGATGACATCAAGGGTCTCGGCCGTGCCAAGCTGAAACTCATCGGTTTCCACCGGCTGAACATTCTGCCCGTCTGCCTGCACCACGGTCATGGGCAGTCCCGGTATTCGGATATTGAAAATACTCATCGCCGAGGCATTGATAAAACGCAGCCGTACTTTTTCCCCCGGCCGGAACAGACCCGTCCAGTTTTCCGACGGGCTGTGGCCATTTACCAGGTAGGTATAGGTGGCTCCCGTCACATCGGACAGGTCGGTCGGGTTCATGCGCATGGCGCCCCACATCAGGCGATTGGCCGTAGCCGCATCCAGTCCCCGGGCCTGCACATCGCGGAAAAACTCACCCATGGTGCGCTGCTGGTAGTTGTAGGCACCACTCATTTTTTTCAGGCGGACAAAGACCCGGTGAGGATCCTCAAAGGTCCAGTCAGAAAGCAGAATCACGTGCTCACGATCACAGGCCGCAGGATCACCATCCACCGGATCAATAATGATAGGCCCGTAATGACCGAGCTGCTCCTGTAAACCGGAATGACTGTGATACCAGTAAGTGCCTGCCTGTTTCAGCGGAAAGCGATAAGTAAAGGTTTCACCGGGTGCAATGCCGGTAAAGGCCACTCCCGGCACACCATCCATGGGGGCGGGAAGGAGAAGGCCATGCCAGTGAATGGAGGTATCCTCCGGCAACCTGTTGACCACCTGAATGGTCATCTCTTCCCCTTCGCGCCAGCGCAGCAATGGTGCCGGGAACTGCCCGTTGACAGTGATGTGCGAAGCGCTCGATCCGGCAATCCGCCCCCTCGCGCTTTCTACCCTCAGGGTCGGGTGATTTCCCTCCAAAACACCAGACAATCCGCTTTCTCTGCGCGCAGACTGCGCCCACGCGGGCAACAGCGCCTGAAAGCCAAATCCGACCCCAAGAAAGCAGGTTTTTTTAATAAGATCCCGTCGTTTCATCGAGCAGTAAAAGCATGGATAATGATCAGGAATCCATCTTATCACATACCCCCAGGGGGTATACCGGCAGCGGACAGAAGTTATGCATTCAGACAAGGAAAA
>Ga0181593_10005359_pt1 | contig 11616 bp, 14 predicted proteins | sample 071ome_19_FD_133756 | JGI IMG/M metagenome (GOLD analysis project Ga0181593, IMG submission 133756) | Coastal salt marsh microbial communities from the Groves Creek Marsh, Skidaway Island, Georgia - 071413AT metaG (megahit assembly) | ecosystem: Environmental > Aquatic > Marine > Intertidal...
CGCTTAATAATTATATCGCCTGCCCACTTAAATACTTCTTCAGGAATCTCATCCTTGTACCCGACACGTACACGCCGTTTCTTGTATATGGGAATACGATGCATGAAGCGCTTGAACTCTTCTTTAATGAAGTTACAGATGCTAAGAAAGTTTTGCCAAAGGAGAAACTGCTTACTTATTTCAAAGAGAGTATCGATAAAGCTTCGTTGTATGGAACTGATTATGAGAGATATGCAGAACGAGGAAAGGAATCACTTGATGCATACTATGATGAGCGTCATAAAACATGGGGCACTCAGCTCGCTACAGAACTGTATATTAAGCGTTTGTTCAAGCTTTCTTCTGGAGAAGAGATTACGTTAAGTGGGATGCTCGATAAAGTTGAGTTCCTCGATAGTGAGGTGGAAGGGAAGATTAAAATTATTGATTACAAGACAGGAAAGGCATTTTCAGAGAAGAGTTCAAAGGAACAGAAAGTTGCTCTAGAACGACAAATAATTTTCTACCACATACTCATTGAGGCATATAAAGAAGGTGCGTATACCATAGAAGAGGCCGTTCTTGATTTTGTTGAAAAAACAAAAAAAGGAGAACTTGAACAAAAGACCTTAGACGTAAGTGACGAGGACATGCACACAGTGACTGAGGAAATAAATCAACTCGCTTCAGATATATTTGAAGGCACGTTACTTGATAAAGGATGTGGAAAGAAGGACTGTGAATCGTGTGCCTTGTACAAACGACTCACCGTATAATATAAAAAAGCGCATCTACTGATGCGCTTTTTTGAAGAAAAAGTCTTAGAGCGACTCGATGATGGCATCAATAGTTGCCTTCACATTTGCGTACGGTTGCGCTCCATTGATAGGGACTTGTCTGTCTCCTGCAATAAGAATTGAATACGGTGTCCCACGAGCTCCTGCCTTTATTGCTTCTTGGATATCTGCAGCAATTTGTTCAGTGAATTCACCTGATTCAAGACAAGCGGTAAACTCAGATTCACTTACGCCCGCTTGCGAAGCAAATCCAGGAAGGGCAGTCATATCTGTTCCTGCGTTTATGCTACGTTCACCGAAGACCAAATCAGAGAATGTCCAAAAAGCTTCGTTCCCGCCAAGTTTTGCAACACACTCTGAGGCCTCTGCAATTTTTGGAGCATTTGGGTGTAGTTGTTCAAGAGGGAAATGACGATATACCCACGCTATTTGACCATCTGCTCCGTAGTCATTCATTACTTGCATCATCGTCTCTTCGTGGAAGCGCTTACAGAATGGACAGTCATAGTCTGAAAACTCAACAATCATAATGTCCGCATTAGGATTACCTCGTATGTGATCATCTTCAGTTACCGGCGCCACTTCAGTTTCGGGTGTTTCTTGCTGTTGCGCTACTTGCGCCACTTGTCCGCTAGGATTTGTAGCAACGTCACTCTTCTCTCCAGTATAGACTACTGCGCCAGCAATAATGATTGCCCCAAAGACAATAGCGAGCGGTACTCCTACTGAGGATGACTTATGGTTTTGAGTTGATAGTGGTGGGGTGGTTGTTTCTTGATTCTGTGAATGTTCTTCTGACATATCTTAAAATTTACGAGTATGGGAAAAGTATATCATACTCAATATTTCCACATGATATACTGTATTTAATGGATATTTTTTCTGGAGTTCTGCTCGGGGTTGTACAAGGTATCACTGAATTTTTACCAATTTCTTCTACTGGTCACCTTGTGCTCGCGCACTCACTTCTCGGTGTTGAAAGTGAGACTTCACTTGCTTTTGATGCAATTCTCCATTTAGCTACAGCACTTGCCGTCATTGTTTACTTTTTTGACGACATCTTTGTGCTGGTCCAGACACTTCTTCGTAAATTAGGAAGGCTACCAGTTAATGAAGAGGATTTTGTGCTTGTGAAAGCACTAGCCATCGGAACTGTACCTGCTGTGGTCCTTGGGCTCCTTCTTGAGTCATATATGGAGAGCATGTTTAGGAACCCATTTCTTGTTGCAGGTGTCCTCATTGCTGGTTCACTCTTTTTCATGTTTGCTGAGTACAAGTACCAAAATTGTTTTCATGAAAAGGGGGTTGATGTACAAAAGGGTTTAAAAATCGGACTCTTTCAAACGTTAGCGCTTATTCCAGGGTTTTCACGCTCTGGCGCCACGATTGCGGGAGGAATGCTCCTTGGACTGAGTCGTGCTGACGCTGCGAAGTTTTCATTTCTTTTAGCGTTACCAGTAATTTTGGGTGGGGGAGCGAAGAAAATGCTCGAACTTATTTCAGCAGATATAGTTGTTTCATGGTCCGCAATAATTGTTGGAGCAGCGGTTGCTTTTATTGTCGGACTCCTCGCAATTCATTTCATGCTTTCATTTGTAAAAAAGCATAGCCTGTGGCCATTTATTTGGTATCGAATTATACTAGCCGGTTTTGTCCTCTTTATTTTATTCTTCGGCTAAAACGGGAGAGAGTTGGTCATAACATGCTCGTCATTTGGTTTCCAGTTTGACGTGTCGAGTATAATTTCTTGCTTTCTGTATCCGTCTTTGTAGAGTACTTTCCCATGCTCGAGTGCGTATTCAAATACATCTTTGGTCACTTTTACGTCTTGCTGACAGTATTTCTTGATAGATTTAATATCACCTTCACGCCACCATTTGACGGCTTGGAGTCCATTACCAATTTTCTTTGCGCCAACCGTAGCGCCTGCAACGTTGTCGAGTCGGAGTCTTCTTCCCAGTGCATCCTTGATGCCACTGAGGATATCAATACTTTTTATGATAGTGAGGTCACCAGGATAGTATTTATTGAGGAGTGGTATATCGAAATGGTCACTGTTGTATCCAACGAGCACATCAGCATGTTCAACTATTGGCCATGCGGTTTCAAGCTCGTCTATAGTTACTGTGGTGTATGAGTCAGTTTCTGAGTCATAGAATGAGGCAACAGAAATATCTAAATCCTTTGGATCATTACTTCCTATGTCTGAAAATATGTTTTGAGTTTCTAGATCAAATACTATATACCTCATCATGAGTAATCTTGTAGTGTTTTAATAAGGTGGTCAATTGAGCCAGATACCTCAGTTCCTTCAGTAAGGTTTTTGAGAGTGTAGTTTTGCGAAGCTACCTCATCTTCTCCCAGCACAAGTGCGTATGAAACGAGCGCATCTCCAGCAGAAGAGATTTTCTTACCAATCTTTCGGTCGCTCATATCAACTGCAGTACTGATAGATTCGTTTCTGAAAAGCTGAGCGATTTTTTGTGCTTCGAGGTTTTTGTTTGCGTCCGTAGGTATAATCATTACTTCTGGACCTGTAATATTTGAGGTGAGAAGGTCATGTGTTTCAAGGAAATCTCGCATGGTGACATCACCCATACCAAACCCGACACCTGTGACTGACTCATCGCTGAAAAGGCCGGTTAGGTTATCGTACCGACCACCTCCAATGAGTGAACGGTTATTTTCGTCTGATGTGTCGAAGATTTCAAAAATGGTGCCGGTGTAATAGTCAAAACCACGCGCAAGTGATCTATCGAGTACCACATTGTGAATGCCAATTTGCTTAAGTCCTGCCACCACAGCGTTATCACCTCCGTCTTTTGACTCGAGCATGCCGAGTATTTCCTCAGCTAGTGATTCATCTTCAATAATCTGAGATAATTTCTTGAGGTACTCGTCTTTCTCCATCTTATTTTTTCGGTCGTTAAGACGTGTAATTGCTGAAATTTTTTCATCGTCGTGGATTCCAAGCATCTCGTATGCTTTGTGCATGGTCGCCCTGTTGTTGACTCGTATTTCAAACATTTCGGGAGTTGCACCAAAATCGACGAGTACTTGGTTTGCGAGTGCAATAATCTCGATATCTGCAGAAATGTCAGATACACCAAAAATGTCACAGTTTAATTGCCAGTGTTCACGAAGACGACCTTTTTGAGGACGTTCATATCTGAACAGATTTGGAATCGCATACCATCGAACAGGAAAGGAAAGACTTTTTTGCTTTGCCGCAATCATACGAGCAGCGGTTGGAGTCATTTCAGGTCTTAAGGTAACTTCGCGATCTCCTCTATCGGTAAACGTGTAAGTTTGCTCACCGACCATCTCTTCATTTTCAGCACCTTTACTTTTATATAGTTCAGAAGGCTCTAATACCGAAGCATCATAGCGCTCGTATCCAAAGTTTTCCGCTGTGTAGCTCCATGTATCAAAAATATAGCGTTGGACCGCCATATCTTCTGGGTAAAAATCGCGTGTTCCTTTATAGGGGTCAGTCGAAAGTTTTTTCATGAGTTGATTGTAGGTGAAAATAGGAGGTTATTCAAGGAATTAGATACCATCTCCGCCACCGTACATTTCTTTACTTGCTGTACCGGCTGCATCTAGTATTTTCGCTTTCAGTTCTTCTGGATCTGCAAGGCCACGTATTTCAAAATTTCCTTCCTCTCCAGCTGTTTGAATTTCTAGGCTACCAAACTTAAGGAGAGTTGGCAGTATTCCTTTTGTGGTGACGGTAACATCTTGCATTCGTTCGAGCCTAAATGTTGCTACTGATCTATTGAAAAGGCGGATATGATCCGTGGCAATGAAACGCTTTGTGGTAAGCATCCAAGTATCGAGGTAGTAGTTAGTCCATATATTAAAGAGCATCATCCACATAATAATAAGCCATGCAGAATATCCAGCCATAAATGTGATACCAATAGGGAAATTTATGTCAGTACCAAATGAACCTAACAGAATAAGAAGTACTTCGTAGAGAACAAGTGGCATGAGTGCAACAAGCAATACACCCAATACTTCAATAGTTAGGACAAACCAATGTCTCCGAACCCGAAAAATCATTAATTCATCTGCATCAAAATTTGTTTCGACTACTTTCATATTTAAATGTTGTAAATTGAAAAAGCAAAAGCAAGGAACAATATTGCACCACCCAAGAGGTACACGGCCAGTGCTGATACAGTAACTTTTTTACTATCTCCAAAGTTTTTCCAATGATACGCCAGCACAACTGCATGAATCATAAAAAAAATGACCAAAAAGTAAAAAATCATCTGGAACCCTGAGTGTAAACTACTTAAGGGAGCTAAACTTTCCATAGTGTTATTGTGACACAGCTTGCGTGCTCTCGCGAGTGAGTACTGTGTATCTTGGGACATTGTATTGGTCGTTGTGTATATGAGCTACTAGTCCAAACTTGGATGCAAGGTCTATAATCTTTTGTACTTGCTCAGGTTCATGCTCAATAACAAGTCTCCCGTGTTCTTTGAGATAGTATGGACTTACTTCAATAATCTTTGAAATAAATTCGAGACCCATGTGTCCACCGTAGAGGGCATTTGCAGGTTCATGTCTCTGAACTGATTGTTCAGTTCTATCAAGTTCTGGGTCAATGTATGGAGGGTTGCTAAGAATAAAATCATACTGAGCGTGAACATTTTCAAAAAGGTCTGATTGTATGATATGCGTTCGTGTTGGTTCGATGTCATTTGCCTCAATATTTTTTTCAATTGTAGTGAGATGTTCATCTGTGATTTCAGCAAAATCAACGAGAGCATCAGGGATATGTTTAAGAATAGCAATACCTATGCATCCTGAACCTGCACATAAATCGAGTATGTGAGGGTTCTTTACTTTGTTGATTTCTGGAATTATTCTTTCAACCCAAAACTCAGTTTCCGTGCGTGGAATGAGTGGGCGGGAGTCGAGGTGGATAGTGCAGCCAAGAAAAGGGATATGACCAATAATGTACGCAACCGGCTCTCCAGCCACGAGGCGGTCTAAGTCGGCGAAAAAAGCTTCGCTTTTTTCGCCTTTGTACTTCTCATGTAGCAACCATTCTTCTTCCTTTGTCATTTTGATGACTATAATCTATTCCGTGCTATTATCAACCGCATGCACGATGATATTTTAGTTATTGATAATCTCGTAAAGAGGTACGGAGACAAAACAGCAGTTAACGGTATCTCGCTTAAAATTAAAAAAGGTAGCTTCTACGGGCTTTTAGGTCCAAATGGAGCAGGGAAGAGTACTACTATTCATTGTATTACCGGTATAGCCCAACCTACTTCAGGTACGATTACTATTGACGGGACTGATGTCGTAGATGAATACAAGCTCGCTCGAACAAAAGTAGGACTTTCACCACAAGAGTTCAATGTGGATATATTTGCAACTCCAACCCAGCTTATGAGTTACATGGCGGGTTACTACGGAATTCCAAAAGAGAAAGCAAACGAACGCATCGCTGACCTTATCGGACGGTTTGATTTAGAAAACCACAAAGACGTGAAGTTCCAAAAGCTTTCTGGTGGACTAAAAAGACGCGCTATGCTCGGGAGAGCACTCGTACACACGCCAGACTTACTTATTCTCGATGAACCGACCGCAGGTGTTGATGTTGAACAACGACATGATTTGTGGCGGTATCTTAAAGAGCTTAACGAAAGAGGGAAGACTATTATTCTTACATCGCACTATTTAGAGGAAATTCAATATTTATGTAATGAAATCGCCATCATTAATCGAGGAAAGATAGTCGCAGAAGGAACCAAGGAAGAATTTATCAAAGACGGCAAGAGCGTTGAAGAGCGATACCTCGAGATTACAAGGGAGGATAACAAAAACAACCATGATTAATTGGATTGGGCTATACACCATGTTCCGTCGAGAGGTTGAGCGGACAATGCGAGTTGTCATACAGACACTTGTCGCACCGGTCATCTCAGCGGCACTCTATCTCTTTATTTTTGGGACTGTCATTGGTACACGAATAGATGACTTTGCTGGTGTCCCATACATAAGCTTTGTGTTTCCGGGAGTGCTTATGCTCTCAATCATTAATGCATCATTTGCGAGCTCGTCATCGTCCCTTTACTTCATGCGATTTACGCGTGGTATCGAGGAAATTCTTATCGCTCCGTTCTCATATCTTGAAATGTTGATTGGTTTCGTGGGAAGTGCGGTTGTTAGGGCAGTGATGGTTGCTTTCCTTATTTTGTTGGCAGGAATGCTATTTGGGGCAGTGTCACTTGTTAATCCACTTGGTTTTCTTTTCTATGTAGTTGCAATTGCCTCAATATTTTCAATGCTCGGTATACTTGTTGCTCTGTGGGCAGAGAGCTTTGAACAGCTTCAGGTACTTAATACGTTTGTCATTACACCGCTCACATATCTCGGAGGAATATTCTACTCAATTACATTTCTACCAGAACTCGCAGCGTCAATTACTCGTCTCAATCCTTTTTTCTACTTTGCTGATGGCATCCGAAGTTCAATGATTGGGTATAGCGAAGCTGACAGTGGCGTAGGACTCATAATTACACTTGGTCTGATTTTATTCTTAGGATTCTTAGTTACTCATCTCTTTAAGAAAGGCTGGAAAATACGCTCATAATCGTGTGTATAAGTTGAAGTCAAGCACTGTTGACAACTGTGCTAAAATATTTGGAATGGCTAGCAACAACGAACTCTATACGACAGTCTCTCAACTTATGCAAAGCGGGAAGGGAATTTTGGCAGCTGATGAGAGTGATCCATCTGCTGGGAAGCGACTTGCTATGGTTGATTTACCAAACAATCCCGGCAACCGCCAAGACTTTCGAGAAATTCTTTTTACCGCACCTGGGATTGAAGAATTTCTTTCCGGTGTAATTCTCTATGATTCATCAATTAAAAACAGCACTGATCAAGGCGTACCGTTTCCTGACGTCTTAGCTGCTCGGGGCATTGTGCCAGGTATCAAAGTTGATATGGGACTTCGAACACTACCAGGTTATGGAGAAGAACAATATACACAAGGACTTGATAATTTAGGCGATAGGCTCAAAGAGTATTTTGATTTTGGCGCACGTTTTACCAAGTGGCGTGGAGTAGTGAAGATAAGCGACTCAACTCCGACTGGTGAAGCACTGGAGATGATGTCGACGCAGATGGCGCTCTATGCGCTCATTGCTCAAGAAAATGGGTTTGTTCCTATTGTTGAACCTGAAGTGTTGTTCCCTGGGAACCATACAATTCAAAAAGCAGAAGAAGTGACCACCCAAGCTCTTACCGTCCTTTTCACAACTCTTAAAAAATACAAAGTTGACCTTAAAGGTACGATTCTTAAATCGAGCATGGTCCTTGCAGGAGATGCGAACACAGAGCAGTCAACGCCAGAGGAAGTAGCCACAGCAACACTTCGAACCTTTAAGATTGCGGTACCAAAAGAAACAGGAGGAATTGTATTCCTCTCTGGCGGACAAACACCAAAGAGAGCAACAGAAAACCTTCAAGCTATCGCTTCGTATGGACCTCAAGCGTGGCCTATTACATATTCATATTCGCGGGCTATCGAAGAGCCTGTATTGGTAGCGTGGCAAGGTAAACCAGAAAATATTAAAGAAGCACAAAAAGCACTTTTGTATCGATGCAAAATGAACAGTCTTGCTCAGTTAGGGAAGTACGATTCTGAAAGAGATACAGAGAAAAAATAGGTGTTGACTTTGTAACTTTTTATAGTATAATAAATAACATCAATAATGATGGAGGTTCTTTGATGGAGATTAGAAAATTTGATTACTCGAGTGATACTGCAGGAGATCTTGTTCTAAACACTACCATCCAACCTGGGGATGTGATCTCATTATATCCTGAAAAAGGAGAGATGCACATAAATAGGAAAAATATTGGGAGAACGAGAGCATTATGTTTCCCTGGCGGAAAACGTTCAGTTTCTTATAAAGGTATGACCCAGAAAAATATTGTCGCACTGATTGAAGCCATTTCAGGTTTAGAGTCAGAGTACGTTCAGTATGGAGGTATCCATCCCTATATATGCTTTAAATTGAAAAAAAGAAAAAATATTTGAAGTGTGCATGCTAGATATAAATTAACAGGACCATAATACTGGTCCTGTTTTTTTATTTATACAATAGGTTGGGTATGTATCCAGGGCGCTCAAGTTCAAGCAGAGTCACTGGTCTTTGTGTTAGGTTTGAATTTTTCTAGTCATACACAAAACAATAAAGCGACCGTACAGGTCGCTTTTATTAGTATTTTTCTATGTGTGCTCTAAATTCTGGATATCTATTACAAAGGTTTTCAAGTTGGCTCGAAGCGCCATTTTTGCGGTCACTGTTTTTGCGCCAAAGAGCAGTTTCTTGTGAACCTGGTAGGGTAAAATATTTAAAATGGCCCATATCAAAATAATTACTATGCTCAATTCTGCGAGCAGAAACACCATTAAGCACGTTCATACATTTAAACCAGATGTCATCAGTTGTGGGGCATGTCTCTAAAAATATATTGTCTTTGTATACATCATCATGAAAACAATCAGGAAAATAAAGTGAACCTGTCCCTGTAAGGTTAAAAGTTTCCACGTCTTCACCTGGTGACACGTACCCCCATTTAGTGTAATCCTCAAGCCTGCCTGACTTCTTGTAAGTTATTCGATGTCCTAGGTTGCAGTGTATAACATCTGGATTTTGCATATATGATTTGTACAATTTTTCAATAAAATTTGCTGGGTACAAAATATCATCATCTGCAGTAATAATAAGATCATTAGGGTATGCTTGTAGAGTTGGTAGTAACTTTTTATATGACAGCATGTCTTTGCAGTAACCAATTTCTAGTCCTCTAGCTTGAGCAAGTTTTAACGTTTCAGGCAGAATACTTGCATTAAATTCATCTCTTGAGAGCCAAAGGATTATTTTGTCAGCCTTGTGGGTTTGTTGGAATAGGCTTTCTATCGTAACGTATACTCCTTCTATTCGAGATCCATAGGTTGTCAAAGAAACAATGAGCTTTTGATTTGGATTATTACCCGATATACCGATCTCTTTTGAAGACAAGGCATTGTGTTGTAGAGTGGCGGTAGTTTTTCTTGCAAAAACCTCTGCTGTAACCCGTTCTGTCACTTTTTTATTGCGGTAAAAAAACATGGCAATTAGTGTATCGTTAATCATACTAAATGATGTCCAAATACTAAATGCACCAAGGCAAATTGAGGTAAGTGAAACCAGAATAGTGTGATTAAAAAAACGAGGTTATAACCTCGTTTTTTTATTTTTTCTCTTTATAAACAGTGTGTTTTCGTGCAATCGGATTGAACTTCTTGAATTCAAATTTCGTATCCGCGTGCTTTTTTTTATTCTTACGAATGTAGTACGTATGGTTTTTACCAACGCCTTTTTCGTCGCCAACTGACACGAGTTTTATGAGTTTATCCTGTGACATAGTGGGAAGATAGTAGCAGAAATGGCTTAAAACGTCAACATTAATATGTCTTGCTCCAAATTGGTTTTTTCCCTATAGAACCTTTAAATTTGCCTATTTTTGTGCGGTGAATTGAGTAGGCAAGACCAGCATTACCAAGCTCATTTGCCATATGTTCACACAGTGAGCGCATGTACGTGCCCGACGAAGCGATGCAGGTAAAAGAGAGAAGTTGGTATGAGGTAAAACCATTTGCCTCAAATTGTTTCCACGATTTTCGTACATTACTTCTTCTAAAATCTGCACCGAGCGCTTTTCGAGGGTCGGTGACTTTAGGGATGGTTTCAATCTTTTTATGGACAGTGTTTAGGATTTCGGTTTTTTTGATAATACGAAGTTCATGAGGTGTGAGTCTATAAATAGTTGATTTCTTATTTGGAATTTTAATTTCATCTAGGCGTTTCTCAAGAGTCCACTGATGAAGTGGTTTCCCTTCGATTGTTTTAGAGGAAAAATGAGGATATGGTAACGTGATTGACCCTTCAAGTTTTTTAAAGAGTTTCTTAACGTCTTCAAGCTCAATGATTGCTTGAAAATTTCCTGTGATAAGTCCCAATACGTCGCCGCTGTCTGATGAGACTCCGAATAGTAGTTCAACCTTGTATTCTTTGTCTAAGTTATGGTATTTCTTTTGCTTTTTGCATTCTTCACCGATGAGGATAAGAAGTTTCCCGCTTGCCATCGGGTCAAGACGTCCTGCGTAGGCCATAGGGATGTGTTGCGGTATGTTATGGGTCTTTCTCAATTTTTCTGTGGCCTCGAGCGGTGTTTCTCCAACGTGTTTTTCTGTGGTGAGATACTTTGGGTACCTAAGTCTATCAAGAAACGCTGGTATCTTATTCTGTAAAGATTTTTTAGTGCGCTTCCTTTTTTTAGGAACCGTTTTGTTCATACAGATTACAGTACCATACCCATACATATAAAAAAGGCAGTAGTAAACTACTGCCTTTGCGCAACATGTTGGAAGTTATCGCATAGCGAACGTGTATTTTTTCCTTCCACCATTAAGCATGTGAGAATCCCGCTTCATATTTGAATCATGTGCAATCGGACTGATGAGACGTCGCACTTTCTCTTCAGGTTCGCCACTTTTGACGACGAGTCTGATGGATTGGGTCGATTTGTCTTTGACAACCTTTTCAACCGGTATACGACTGTTCTGAATTTTCTTGACGATTTCACTGTAGATTTGTGCCAGTGAAGGGCCTTGTTGTTGCCGAGGTTCTCGTTTTCGTACTGCTGCACGCATATGTTTCTCCTGTATTTGGTCTGTTTTCAGGAACAAGCTCTTACTAGAGCCACTAACTTTTGTATCATGAGTAATAAAACCTTACAAGTTTCGTCTTATACCATA
>Ga0181593_10005360_pt1 | contig 11610 bp, 6 predicted proteins | sample 071ome_19_FD_133756 | JGI IMG/M metagenome (GOLD analysis project Ga0181593, IMG submission 133756) | Coastal salt marsh microbial communities from the Groves Creek Marsh, Skidaway Island, Georgia - 071413AT metaG (megahit assembly) | ecosystem: Environmental > Aquatic > Marine > Intertidal zone...
CTTCGGGATCGGATTGATAAAAAAGCCGCTGCTCTTCCAGCATTTCCAGAAGGACGGCCCTTTCCCGGTCACCGGGCCGACGCCCCACCACCAGGCGGAACATCCGGATCAGCGCTGCTTCGGCCTGGCCCTCTTCCAGCTTGAGCATGCGGTCGGCCAGATGATTCGCCGCCTCGACAAACTGCGGGTCGTTCATGAAGACAAAGGCCTGAAGGGGAGTGGCCGTGGTTTCACGCTTGACGGAACAGACGTCGCGCTTGGAGGCATCCAGAGCCATCATGACCGGTGCCGGAGCCGTCCGCTTCCAGTAGGTGTAGAGGCTCCTTCGATAGAGGCCTTCACCCTTGTCCGGCTGCTGCGGCTTGAATGAAACCGCGATCTCATAGGGCTTCACAGGTTCGCCACCCACCCTGGAAACAAGCAACCCACTGACGGCCAGCGCATGGTCACGGATCATCTCGGCAGGCAGGCGGTAACGGGGTGAGCGTCCCAACAGCAGATTCTGCGGATCCTTCTTTTCCAACCCGTCCCTGCGCAGCCAGCTCTGTTGATAGGTCCGGCTCAGCACCATCTGTCGGATCAGGTGCTTGAGGTCCCATCCTGACTCGATGAAATCCACCGCGAGCCAATCCAGGAGCTCGGGATGAGTGGGAAGTTCACCCTGGCTGCCGAAATCGTTGGAGGTCTTCACGAGTCCCCGGCCGAAGAGCATCTGCCAGTAGCGGTTGACCGTGACCCTTGCCGTCAGCGGGTTGCCACGATCGAGCAGCCACTCGGTAAGCCCAAGGCGGTTCCTTGTTTGACCTGAGGGAAAGGCATGGAGTGATCCCGGGGGGCTGGCGGAGACAAGCGCACGCGGTGAATCGTAGGATCCCCGATGGAGAATGTGGGTGGGCCTGGGCTCAGGAAGCTCTCGCATCACCATGATCTCGGGAATGGCATCCAGCAGGGCATCCCTCCTTTCGCGCAGGTCATTCAGGTCAGCCAGCATCCTGCGGTAGTCCGCATCGGTCGCAGCGAGGTGCCCCTCCAACGAGGGTTGGGTCTCACGATTCGGATCAAAGATCTTCGCCACCTCGCTTGAGGAAAGCTCGCGCTCATAGATGCGCATTTCATCAACGCTGCCCCCGGTGAAACCCCGGTCCCGAAAGCGCGCACCAATGCTGACCTCGTCTCCTCCGCCACCGGTGATCTGCTTGGTCAACCGATCGCGAACCACCTCGACCCCAGCAGGCTCGCCATCAACAAAGAGGCGAAGCCCGTCCGCCCGACTGGATCCATCATAGGTGAAGGCGACATGATGCCACTGATTCGTCGGCAAGGGACTTCTGGTCTTGATGCGAATCGCGTTGCCCGGCCAGAAATGGATCAGGGATGCGGAAAGCTTTCCCTCCTCGATCAGCAACTGATAACCACGGCTTGCAGCATCGGTCCAGGCTCGCGACCGGTGAAAGACGACGGCCCTATCCTTCACGTCCGGGGTCTTCATCCAGAGGGTGACGCTGAAGGGCTGGGAGCGCTTGAAGTTGCCCACATCCAGCTTGACCTCGTCATCACCGGAAAGCAGGACCGCCCTGCCCGACTTCCCGTCCACGAGCTTGTTGCCTCCGCCAACGTTGATCGGCTTCCCTCCTCCGACACGGTTGGTCATCCTGCCCGCCTCATCGGTTTCAAAGTCAAACCACCCCACAAGACCCGCCTCGCTTTCCATCGGTTTTCGGTCTCCCTTCAGGGTCTTCCTTTTTTCCTTCAGGTAGTCGGCCAACGTCTGCTCGGCCTCCATGACCTTTCGCTTGAGGCCATCGAGCTCACGCGCCTGTGAATCACTGGGCAGCATGAGGGTGGGTGTGGGAACGGATGGGGTGAAGAAGGAGTAAAGTCCGGCCTCGTCGATGTTGTCGAAGAAGGCTGATAGGCTGAAGTAGTCCTCCTGGCTGATCGGGTCGTATTTGTGATCATGGCAACGGCAGCATTCCATGGTCAGTCCGAGAAAGGCGGTTGAAAAGGTCTGGGCGCGATCACTGACATACTCGATCCGGAATTCCTCAGGCACACTGCCTCCCTCCACCTTCTGGGGATGGAGCCGGTTGAAGGTGGTCGCAAGGATCTGGTCACGGCCTGCGCCGGGAAGAAGGTCCCCTGCCACCTGGTAGCGGATGAAATCCGCATAGGAAAGATTCTCGTTGAAGGCCTTCACCACCCAGTCCCTCCAGGGCCAGACCCTCCGGTCACGATCAACCTGATAGCCGTAGGTATCCGAATACCGCGCCACATCCAGCCACTCACTGGCCATGCGCTCACCGTAGGACTCGCGGCCCAACAGGTCATCCACGACCTTTTCCACGGCATTGGGCGAGGCGTCCGCCAGGAAGGCATCCACCTCCTCGAGGGTCGGGGGGAGTCCGGTCAGGTCAAAGTGAAGCCTCCGGACCAGTGACTCCCGATCCGCCTCCTGGTTCAGCGAGAAGCCTTCCTCGTTCAACCTCGCCTCCACAAAAGCATCGATCGGGTGTATCGGGTCTCTGGTGAAGGGGATCCCGGGTCTTTCAATCCTCTGGAAGGCCCAGTGTCCCTCGTATTCCGCGCCCGCTGCCACCCATGCCTCGAGGATGGCCTTTTCCTCCTCGCTCAGGGAGAGCTTGGACTCAGGAGGTGGCATCCTGTCTTCAGGATCGGCAGCGGTGATACGCTGGATGATCCGGCTTTCCGAGGGCTTGCCCGGAACAACGGGCGTGCCCTTTCGTCCTGCTTCGGTCGCCTTTTCACGCACGTCCAACCGGACACCCCCCTTCTGGCCCTCCTTGTCGGGACCATGACAGGCAAAGCACTTGTCGGAGAGGATGGGCCTTACCTGCTTCACAAAATCAGGAGCGGCGGCAGGGGCGGCAAGGCATGTTGCCAGGTAGAGCAGCAGGCCTGTCCTTATGGAAATTCCGTCAAACATGGATGAATCTGGATCTTGGACGCAGGGACCCACAACACGTTCGATGGAAATCTGCAGACTTCAATCCGCAAATGGCATCCGGACGCCAAAGAGAGGCCTCATGTCAAATCCTTACCATGATAACTCACAGTTTTCACCATTCCATGCAAAAACATGGAGGATATATGTAAATATCTGTTTTAGTAAAATCAGACTCCCCGTGGAATCAAGTGCCTGATGAAGAAAAAGAGGCCAAGAAGGAAGACCATCAGCATGAGAATGGCGCCCACGATGAGGAAAAAGTAGGTCGAGGCATTCTTGGAGGACTTCTTGCCCCGTCCGGACCGCTCGCGCCGCCTTACCTTCTGACGGATCGGGGTCCCACCTTTTCGCGGAGAGGCATACTTCTGCTGGACGGGCTTTTTCTCCCTTTCCAGCTCGCTGACTTCGAACAGCTCCTCGTCTTCTTGCTTGCCACGCCCCATTGCACCAGGCCCTTCAAGGTTCGATCTTCACCTTGTCCCCTTCGATGATCATCTCCGTCTTCAGGCTGCCCAGTGGATTCGCCACACTGTAGTCATCGGCCACCCGGACCACGCCCAAGGCTCCCAGCCGCTTGCCTTCCCTCCAGACGCCCAGCTTCATGTTGGGCTGGATGTCCCTGCCTTTTCCCAGGTCCACCACCACAAACTGGTATTTGGGGTCCGCAGCCACAACCTTGCCCTCAATCATGGTCACGGTGTTGGAGGTCTTGTGGGCATCCACAAACTGCCCCATCAGCTCGGAAACGAGGACGGAAGCCACGGAGGGCTGCTTGTTGATGCGACCGTTGAAAGTACGCCTCCAGGTCGCTGCATTGATCGTCTTTGCCTCCGCACCCACCTTGAACTCGACCGGGCGCGAGAGGCTCAATTCAAGGCTGAGGAAATCCCCGTTGCCATCGGACTCGACGAAAAGCTTGAGTTCCGCTTCATGAGGAGGAGGAACCGTCCTGAATCCCGCCTCGGTCAGGATCCCGTCCATCGTCTTCATCAGCGCTCCGGAATCGACCCCGTTCCTTGCGGCATAGGGTCCGACCTCCACCTTCCATGCCAGGGACATCGGAGAGCCCATCTCAAGGCCAGTCGGCTCCGCCGCAGCAACTGACAGGAGGCCTCCCAACAGGCACAGCGTTGAGAGCCTCTTCATGAACAGGTCAAAATCCATGCAAGACGCCTATTCAGCGGCCGCTTCCCTGTCAACGCTGCATGTCATCCAAGTTTGATCCCTGGATGGTGAACAACCGGTGAACAACCTGTCAGGATCCTATGAGCAGGGTGAAATTCAATTTGTTCGCCTGTCCTCGTTTTTCTGACACAATGACGGAATGAGCGGCGTTGCAGAATCGGATCTGGAATTGGGTGAGGAGAAGCCGAAGAAGGCCAACCTCTGGGAAAAGGGAAAGAAAAAGAAGGTTTCCCTGGCCGAACTGGTCCAGCACTCAAGGGTCATTCCCCACTCCAGGGAGGCCGAACAGGGTGTCCTTGGTTCGATCATCTGGGCACCCAATGAGTCCATGGGCCAATGCGTCGAGAAGATCAAGCGTGGCAAGGAGGCCTTCTACAACCAGCGCCACCAGGACATCTATGAGGTGCTGGTCAAGATGTATGACTCCAAGGAAGCCATCGACCTGATCACACTGCACGAGAGGATCAAGCAGGAGGCAAAGGGCGAACACACGGCGGACATCACCTACCTGAACTACCTTCAGGACTCGGTACCGTCGCCGGCCAACCTCCCCTACTACCTCGACATCCTCCGGGAAAAGCACCTGCTGAGAACCCTGATCCACACCTGCACGGACGTCATTGTGGACGCCTATGCCCGCGAAGGAAACGTGGACAAGCTTCTCGACGAGGTCGAACGTGACGTTCTCAAGATCAGCCAGGAGCGAGCCGAGGAGTCCGGCATCATTCCAATCAAGGACTTGGTCACCACGGCGATCAACACGATTGAGCAGCTCCACTCCCGCCAGGGTGCGCTTCCAGGCCTTTCCACGGGCTTCCGGGACCTGGACAAGATGACGACCGGCCTTCATGGAGGTGAAATGATCGTGATTGCCGCCCGTCCCTCGGTCGGAAAGACCTCCTTTTCCATGAACATCGCGGAGCACATTGCCGTGGACCAGAAGGTTCCGGTCGGGGTCTTCAGCCTGGAAATGACCTCGGAATCACTGATTCTCAGGATGATCTGCTCCCGGGCACGGAAGAACCTCCGCAAGATCCGTGAGGGGTTCATGTCCGAGTCCGACTTCCCGGCCATCACCCAGGCGGCAGGGGAAATGGCAAGGGCTCCCCTCTACATCGATGACACGCCCGGCCTCTCCATCCTTCAAATGCGCGCCAAGGCGCGCCGCATGTCCCAGCAATGGGGCGTCAAGATGTTCGTGGTGGACTACCTTCAGCTCCTGCATTCCACCAGCGGCCGGTCGGACCAGAACCGGCAGCAGGAGATCGCCGACATCTCGGGCGGCATCAAGGCCCTCGCCAAGGAGCTGAATGTCCCGGTCATCGTCCTCTCCCAGCTCAACCGTGAAATGGAAAAGGACAAGAACCGCAAGCCAAGGCTGTCCGACCTCCGCGAATCGGGATCCATCGAGCAGGACGCGGACCTGGTCGGCCTGCTCTACCGGCCCGAGCATGGATCCACCCAGGCCGCCGACCAGGAGGAAAAGCCGGAGGACCGGGATGTCATGAAGGTGAATCTCTACATCGCAAAGCAGCGTAATGGCCCGACAGGCGATGTATCGTTGACTTTCAATAGGGGTTTCACGAGGTTTGACGCTTTCTCGCCGATTGAAGCGGATGAGAACCGGTAAAAGCGTTAACGAAAGAATGAACTCCAGTCTGCTCCGAACCGCCGCCACGCTGGCGCTATCCCTCCTTTTCGCCCTCTCCGCCCCCGGCCAGACCGGCCCCCAGGTCAAGGAGATCGCGATCGAACACGTAGGACCGGCCGCTGCCAGTGATGAGCTCATCAAGGGACACATCCGGGTCAAGGTCGGCGACCCCTACAACCAGGTGGCCATCGACGACGACGTCCGCAACCTCTACGGGACCGGATATTTCTACGAGATCCGGGTCGCGCAGGAGCGCCTTGAAGATGGGCTGAAGCTGATTTACCAGGTCCAAGGCAAGCCGACACTGACCGACATCGTCTTCGAGGGTAACGACAAGTATTCCCGGAACCGCCTCAGCAAGAAGATCACCTCCAAGATCGGGGAACCCCTCGACGAGCAGAAGCTCTTCCTCGATTCACGCAAGATCCTCGAGTTCTACCAGAAGGCGGGATACCAGAAGACCAAGGTCGATTACGCCGTCAACATTGTCCCCAAGGCAGGACGGGGCACCGCTGTCTTCAAGATCCAGGAATCACCGAAGACCTACATCAAGGAAGTCCAGTTCAACGGGGCCGAGGTTTTCAAGCTCAAGAAGCTCAGAAAGACCATCAAGACCCGCAAGCGCTGGTTCTTCTCCTGGCTCACCGGCAGTGGTGTGCTGAAGGATGAACAGCTTGAGGATGACCGCGAGAAGCTGGTCAAATTCTACAACGACGAGGGCTACATCGATTTCGAGATCAAGGAGGTTCGGATCGAGCCCTACAGCAAGAAGAAGATCACAGTCGCCTTTGACGTTTTCGAGGGCAACCAGTATCGGGTTGGCTCCATACAGATCAAGGGTGCCAGCCTTTACTCCCCCGCCGAGATCCAGACACGGATGAAAATGGGGGAAGGAGACATCTTCACTCCGATCGGACTGCGCGACGACGTCACGGCGATCCAGGACTTCTACGGCGAGAAGGGCTACATCGAGACCACGGTCATCTCCAGGAAGAACGCCAATGTCGAGACTGGCACCATGGACCTCGTCTACGAGATCCAGGAAGGTGACAAATTCTTCATCGAGAAGATCACCATCCGTGGGAACACCAAGACCAAGGATCGCGTCATCCGTCGTGAATTGGCGGTCACACCGGGCGAAACCTTCGACATGGTCGCGGTCAAGCTCTCCAAGATGCGTCTCGAAAACATGAACTTCTTCGAGAAGGTGGAAACCACGGAGGAACCCACCGATGTCCCCAACCGCAAGGATCTCGTCATCGGTATCGAGGAGAAGAGCACAGGCAACCTCAGCGTCGGTGCGGGATTCAGCTCGATCGACAGCCTGGTCGGCTTCGTCGAACTGTCCCAGGGCAACTTCGATCTCTTCAAGCCGCCGACATTCAGCGGCGGTGGCCAGAAATTCCGTCTGCGAGCCCAACTGGGTACCCGGAGGCAGGACTACGTGCTTTCCTTCGTCGAACCCTGGTTCTTCGGAAAGAAGCTTTCCTTCGGCGTGGATCTGTTCCACCGGGAACTGGATTTCGTCTCAGATATCTACAGTGAGCGCCGGACCGGTGCCACCCTCAGCCTCAGCAAGGCCTTGGGGAGTGACTTCCTCATCGGGACCGTCAGCTACACCCTGGAGGAGGTCGGCATCATCGATGTGGACCGCACCCAGGCTTCCCCCACCATCATCGCGGAGGAAGGCATCCGCTCCAGCTCCAAGGCCGGGTTGTCCATCGCCTATGATACAAGGAACAGCAACTTCCTGCCAACGGCAGGCCAGCGCACGGAGCTCTCAACCAAGTATGCCGGTGGCATTCTGGGAGGCCAGACCGACGTCTACGGCTTCGAGCTGAGCTCGGCCCACTACTTCAAGGGATTCGCCGAAGGCCACGTGATCGAGGTGGTCGGAAGCGTCGGTGTGGTCGACTCCCACGACAACAGCCGCGTGCCTTTGTTTGAACGTTATTTCCTCGGAGGTGCCAATACCCTGCGTGGATATCAGTTCCGTCAGGTTGGTCCCCGCGATGCCCTCAACGAACCCACGGGTGGCAACACCTTCTGGATGGGCTCCGTGGAATACAGCATTCCGATCATCAGCAGGCTGCGTCTGGCAACCTTCTACGACATTGGCATGGTCTACCAGGACGCATTCTCCTTCAGCGAGGGTGGCAACAACACCGGTTTCTACAACGACAACGTGGGTGTTGGCTTCCGCCTCAACCTGCCGATCGGCCCCCTTCGGCTCGACTACGGCATCCCCATCACCTCGGACCCGGCAAACGGCGGCAGCGGCCGCTTCCAGTTTGGTGCCGGTTACACCCGCCAATTCTAACACCTGAAAGCATTAGAAATCCGATATGACGTTCAACCGATTGTTTCAAACCACCCTTCTCGCCCTCTTCCTTGCAGCCGGATCCCTCCAGGCTGAAATCGCCATCGTCGACCTCAAGAAGGTCTTTGAAGGCTACTGGAAGACCAAGCAGGCCGACATGAACATCAAGGACCAGGCCCTGGACTTCCAGAAGGAGGCCAAGCAGTTCGACGACGACTTCAAGGCCACCAAGGAGGAGTATGACGCCTTGGTGAAGGCATCCAACGACCAGGCCCTCTCCACCGATGCCCGTGAGCAGAAGAAGCAGGAGGCCGAGGCCAAGCTGATCAAGCTCCGGGAGCTGGAGCAGGCCTTCGGACAGTTCAACCGTCAGGCTCAGACCCGCCTCGGCGAGGAACGCGGCCGGGTTCGCGAGCGTATCCTGACTGAGATCCAGGAAGTGGTTCAGAAGAAGGCCAAGGCAGCCGGCTACACCCTGGTGCTGGACAGCGCCTCTGAGACCATCAACCAGACCCCGGTCGTCGTCTACAACAATGGTGTGAATGACATGACCAGTGAACTCCTGGAGCACCTCAACCTGTCCGCTCCTCCCGGATTCTTCGAGAAGGCAGAGAAGCAGCTGGGACAATAATTCCTCTCTTCCCCACCCCAACCATCATTTAAAGGCGGCTTTTCGAGGCCGCCTTTTTTATTTTGAGCAAGGCATGGAGCACCTGAGCGGCCTGATCGAACGCATCACCTTCCACAATCCCGAGAATGGGTTTGCGGTCCTGAAGGTGAAGGTCAGGGGCTCGCGCGAGGCGGAAACGGTCGTCGGCAAGGTTGCCGTCGTGAATGCCGGGGAACACCTCGAAGCGGAAGGCACCTGGCAGGCCGACAAGCTGCACGGACGTCAGTTCAAGGCGGTAAAGATCACGGTGATCCCCCCGTCCAGCACCCAGGGGATCATCAAGTATCTTTCCAGTGGCCTGGTGAAGGGGATTGGCCCCACTTACGCGAGGAAGCTGGTCGAGCGCTTCGGGGACAAGGTTTTCGATGTCATCGAGACCCGCTCGGCCAAGCTGGAGGAGATCGAGGGCATCGGGACGGAACGCCGAAAAAGGATCAAGAATGCCTGGGAATCGCAGAAGGTCGTGCGCGAAATCATGATCTTCCTGCACGCGAATGGCATCAGCACCAGCCGGGCGGTGCGCATCTACAAGACCTATGGCGCGGAATCGATCGACAAGGTCCGGGCCGATCCCTTCGCGCTCGCCCGTGACATCGTCGGCATAGGCTTCAAGTCCTCGGACCAGATCGCCCACAACCTGGGCATCCCTCATGATTCTCCGCAACGGGCCGCAGGCGGGATCACCCATGTCCTGAGCCAGGCCACCAGCAGCGGACACTGCGGACTTCCAGTCGAGATCCTGATCAAGAGCACGGTCGAACTCCTCGGAATCCCGGAAAACATCATCGAGGCAGCGATGGAAAAGGAACTCAACGAGCGTCGGCTCGTATCCCATTCCCTCGAGGGCCAGCCCGCAGTCTTTCTCCCTGCCCTCCGCAAGGCCGAGGAGACCATTGCCAGGCAGCTTCATCGACTCTCCTCTCTGCCTTCGCTGATCAAGGGTGCGAATGTCGAGAACTTGCTCTCAGGCATCGAAGCGGCCCAGGAGATGATGCTGGCGGAGGCCCAGAAGCAGGCGGTCAGGAACGCGCTTTCCAGCCGGGTAAGCATCGTTACCGGCGGTCCGGGTGTCGGAAAGACCACGGTGGTCAGAACCATCCTTGCCGCCTTCAGGAAGGCGGACCTTTCCGCCCTGCTCTGCGCCCCGACCGGTCGGGCGGCAAAACGCCTGAACGAGTCAACCGGCGCACCGGCATCCACCATTCACCGCATGCTGGAATTCCAACCAGGGAAGGGTCCGACCCGAAACGCGGACAACCCGCTGGAAGCGGACCTGCTGGTTCTGGACGAGGCATCGATGATGGATGTGCCACTGATGAACCAGCTCGTGCGAGCCATCGGGGATGACACCCACTTCGTGATCGTTGGCGACATCGACCAGCTGCCCTCGGTCGGCCCAGGCCGCGTGCTCCATCATCTGATCGAGAGCAACCGGTTTCCCGTCGCCCGCCTGACCGAGGTGTTCCGGCAGGCCGCCGGAAGCCGCATCATCACCTCGGCCCACGCCATCAATGCAGGAAAGCTCCCTGAACTTGATCCCCCGGCCAACCGCGACGAACTTACGGATTTCTACTTCATCGACCGGGAGGATCCCGAGGCCATACGCGAGATGATCTTCCAGATGGTCAAGGACCGCATCCCAAAGCGCTTCGGCCTGGATCCCGTTTCCGATGTACAGGTGCTCAGTCCCATGAACCGCGGATCCCTCGGTGTCAGGGACCTGAATGCAACCCTGCAGGAGCGACTGAATCCCCCGGTGGAACACGGAAACGAGATCGAGCGCTTTGGCACCACCTTCCGCATGGGAGACAAGGTCATGCAGCTCCGGAACAACTATGACAAGTCGGTCTTCAACGGAGACCTCGGCACCATCACTGCCATCCGAGCCGAGGATCAGGAGCTCATCGTCCATGTGGACGGAATCCCGGTGACCTATGAATTCGGCGAACTGGACGAACTGACACTTGCCTACGCCACCACCATCCACAAGTCACAGGGGTCCGAGTTTCCCTGCGTGGTGATCCCGGTCAGCACCCAGCACTTCATGATGCTCCAGCGAAACCTCATCTACACTGGAATCACCCGAGGGAGGAAATTGGTGGTTCTGATCGGACAGAAGAAAGCCCTTTCAATGGCCATACGCAACAACGACACCGCCCTCCGCTACAGCGCCCTCCTGCAGGACCTGGAAGGATAGTGCAACCCAGGATCGGAGGGACCGTCTCTTGCACGCCCCACTCAGGCGAATTCCAAGAAACCCAGTTTTCCCTTGAAGCCTTTTCGGCATCCGGTAAACCCCTCCCACGCGCCCTCATGTCTCTGAACACCTCTGCCATCATCGTCGCCGCCGGGTCCGGAAAACGGATGGGCCTGGACCGCAACAAGCTCTTCCTGGAGGTCGCAGGACTTCCGATCATCCAGCACACGTGGCGACGAATCGACCAGGCGCCTGAGATCACCGAGGTGATCCTTGTCATACGCGACGACAACGAGGAGGATTTCGAATCCGTTGCCAGGGTCCTGCAACCCACCAAGCCCTACAGGTATGTCGTGGGTGGCAAGGAAAGACAGGATTCCGTCTCCAACGGCATCGCAGCCGCTTCCCCCGAAAACAAGATCATCCTCATCCATGACGGAGCCCGGCCCTGCGCCTCGCCCGATCTCGTGAGTGCCACCATTGTGAAGGCCGCCAGCACAGGGGCCGCCGTCGCGGCAAGCCGGGTCGTGGACACCATCAAGTCCTCGGAAGACGGACAGACCATAGGCGCCCACCTGGATCGTTCCACACTCTGGGCCGTCCAGACCCCGCAGACCTTCCA
>Ga0181593_10005361_pt1 | contig 11609 bp, 9 predicted proteins | sample 071ome_19_FD_133756 | JGI IMG/M metagenome (GOLD analysis project Ga0181593, IMG submission 133756) | Coastal salt marsh microbial communities from the Groves Creek Marsh, Skidaway Island, Georgia - 071413AT metaG (megahit assembly) | ecosystem: Environmental > Aquatic > Marine > Intertidal zone...
AGTGCATTCTGCGACCGCAGCCATTCATTCACTTCGGGGATGTTGCTGAAACCGAGGGTGAAGCTGGCGGCCAGGTCGCGCAGGGCAACGTTGGCGGCATCGTTGACGCCGGCATCCACTGACTGGAATGTTTCTTCCGGCGACTTGCCGTAAGCCGTCATTACCCAGTCGGCAATGTAGTCGCCGTTGGCCTTGGCCAGGCGCATGTTGTACTTCACCCAGATCTCGTAAACGTTCAGGCGGGTTTTCTGGGGCAGGCCAACCTGGAACTCCTCGATGGCGGGCACGAACACGGCATCGAGGTTGTTGAAGTTGGCGGCGCTGTCGATGCTGTCCAGGTGGACAACCTGCTCGAAAACCGCCGGCAGCATGGTGTTGAAGAGTTCGACCTGCGAGGCGCCGGAATTGATGATGTACTGGTCATCACCGGTGTTGTCGTTTATCTCGATGAAGCTGTAGTTGGTGAAAGCATCATCATAGTAAACCCCGACCGTCAGCGGCAGCTTCTGCACCAGCGGGGCGGGATAAGTGCCGCTAATATCGATGGTGGCTGCCGAGCAGGAGACCAGCAAAATAATGGCAACCGGCAGGAACAACGTCCTGGCGGCCTTTGGCAATTGCGATAGGCTAACTCTGGTGATCATAAAGTCTTACCCTCCTGTTGCTCGGAAAACGCAGGGTTCTGCCGGTTTCCGGAGGTGGGCTCCCTAGTGTACTCCAGTTTGCGGTTACATCAATATCCGCGCAATAGCCCGGTTTCCGGGCCTTCCGCGGGTCCTAGTAAAAATCGTTCAGTCCCACGAAGGTGCCGCCGTTTTTGCGGGCCAGCTCCCTCATGAGGGTGGCAAAGCGTTCGCCGGTGGCCTGGTAGCGGTCCGGCTGGGAGAAATATACGGGGAAACCGATGCCGTGGATGCGTACCAGGCGGTCGCCGTTTGCGTTTTCCACATTGATCCTGTCCACGGTGTCGATGACTTCCCGAATCGAGCCGCTGGCGGGGGGAAACTCGTCCCCGAGCACGTACAGGCTGATTTTCTTGCCCGGATCGTAGTAAGTACGGATAGCGGCCGTGATGCCCTCCACCGGACTGGAATTACTGAAGGGATTCCAGGTCCTGAGGCGCTGGAGAATGGCCTGGCGCCTTGCCGGGGTATCCGGGATCCAGTCGCCGCGGAAGCTGGAAAACAGATATTCACCCATGTCGTTCATCACCTGGATGCCCTTGACCTCGGGGTAGATATCGAGGGTGTCCACCATGACCTCGAGCATGCGTGACCAGCTGTAATTGAACATACTCCCTGAAGTGTCGATCAGGAAAATGATGTACTCGCTGTCCACGGGTACGCCGCCCACGGAATCGTCCAGGCGCTCCTGGTCAAGGTTGGCCTGCAGCCGGCGCATCTCGTCAGTGAGCTCCTGCCGGGCAATGGCCAGCTGGCCTTCCAGGATTTCGTCGACGGTGGACTGCTGGTTGGTGCTGTTGAACTGGCCGCTGAGTGTGCTCAGCTCCCGGCGCAGGCGGGCAATGCGCTCCTCGTACTGGGACAGTTGCTCATGCCGGGCATTGAGGTCACGGTTGAGGATGTTGGTTTCGCCACGGATCTCGAAGAGCTGGCGCTGCAGCTCCAGCACACTTCCCTCTCTCGGGGTATCGGATATTTCCAGCGGCGTCGGTGCCGACGACTTGGTGATCATCAGCAACAGGATGATAGCCCCGAAGCCGCAGGACATGACATCCAGGAAGGAAATATTGAACGTTTCTGTGTCTCTGCTCGCCATGGCCTAATTCATCAAAACCTGAGTGATTACTTTCTTACCCCTTGCCTCTTGCCTCTTACCTCTTGCCCCTTACCGCTACACTATGGCCAGTCCCGCGACGGGCTCAGGAACGAGCCGCCCGTGGAGACGGCCAGTTTCCAGTACAGCGATGCCGCCATCGGGTCGCCCTCGAGGGGCGCCAATACCACGTTGACCGGAATTCCCGAAGGTAATTCCCCAAGGGCAGTCCGGAAGATGGCTTCACGTTCACGCCCGGATACCGTGTTCTGGTTGCCGTCGTCGTCACGGCGGTTAAAAAAGCCGCTATCCATGGAGCCCAGCGTCGGCAGGCCGTCGGTGATCAGGTAGATATTGTCCGGCAGCGGGTTCATGGCCGCTACGGCCTGGAAGACCCGTTCCATGTTGGTGCCGTTGGCCGGGACGGTGGCGTTCAGGTTGCTCACGGCTTCGTTCAACTGGGCCTCGTCGGCCACTTCCAGCCAGGAGCCCAGGGTGCCGGGAATCAGTGGCTGGACATCCTCGTTGAAAGTATAGATCTGGTACTGGCTGGGCGGGGGCAGCTGGGTGGTCAGCCAGTCGACGATCTTGCGCACGCCCACCCACTTGGGTGAATTGATCTTGGTGTCTTCGGACATGTTGCGGCGGCGGATGATATTGACGATGGTGTTATCCAGCATGCTGGCGGAAGTGTCTACAAGAACCAGGATGCGGCTGCCGCCGAGAATAAGCCCGGTCAGGTACTGGCGATTGCCGTCGCCGACGTAGGGGCGGATGAAGTTGCCAGTGAAGGAGTCCTGTGCCCCACGCAGTCTTTCCAGCTCCTCTTCCAGGTTCTGGATGTCCGCCTTCAGCTGTTCAACGCTTTCTTCCTTGGCAAGCGTGGAATTTTCCAGCTGTGCGAGTTCCTCCAGGAAGTTGTCTATCTCCTGCTGTATGGAACGGGCCAGGCCCTGGGCCTCGACCATCTGGAAGTCCACCTCGGAAATCGTGTTGCGGATGCGCACCAGGTTTTGCTCGCCGTCGTTGATCTCTTCATTGAGCAGGTTGATCTCGGCGGCCAGGTCCGGATTGTCCACCTGGTTCCTGACGCTGGTGGAGTGATCGAGGATGAGGAAGATAAGTACAACCGCACCGAAGCCGCAGGACATTACGTCCAGGAAGGACAGGCTGATGGGATTGAATTCGCGCTTGGCCGTACGGCTGTTTGCCATCTATTCCACCTGGATGAGCCGTAATGTCGTGTTGGATCCGGGCAGGCTGATGACATCGCCCAGCTTGAGGGATTCGCGGGCGGCGGCCTTGCTGCCGTTGAGCTCGATGCTGCCGACGCCCTGGTAGTCGAGAATCGCACCCTGGCCGGAAAGCGACAGGCGGATCTCGCCGCTGCCGCCGGCCGCAGCGACCTGGATGACCCCCGCACCGGCATCGCTGCCGTTAACGGGGCCGTAGGCCAGAGATGCCGGCAGGGCGTAGGCCTTGTTGTTGATCAGCACATGCGAGGGGACATGGCTTTCACTGGCAGTGGCCGCCTTGCTGGCAGCAGGTGTGCTGGTTGGCAGGCTGGTGACAAAGCTCAGTGATCCCGGCTTGCCCTTGATGTGCTCCATGTGCCGGAAACAGTTTTCCATCAGCATGGATTCTTTTACGGCCTGGATATTGTTCAGGTACAGGTCGATTCCCGGCAAACCGGCCTGGGTATCGGGCAAGTGCAGGGCGTATTGCCCACCGGCCAGTCCTTCCAGCTCCGTTTTGATGCGGCCGAAGATGTTGCGCGTACGCTGTTCGAAGTGGCCGCGATTCACGCGCGCCTGGAACACGGAGCCCTTGTTGTTGATCTCCATGAGGATTTCGTTGTCGCGCTGCGCCTTGTCGATCCAATCCTCGAGCTGGTTGTAGACGTACTGCTCGGTTTCGGCATTGTGCTGGGGATCGAAGCGGCTCTGCTTGATGAATTCATCCGTCACCATGTTTACCCAGGCATCATGGAGGGCGAGCAGTCCCGTACCGGGAATCTGCACGACCTTGTTCCTGGTGACCTTGCCGTCGCCCGCGGTAAAGGTGGTCAGCACGGACTGGTGCAACTGGATGTCCAGGTACACGATCATTTCGCGGTTGTCGGCATTGCCGGCGACCAGCAGGGGTAAATCCACGAGACCAACAGCATCGAATTCACAGGACTGCACGAGGCCGAGCAGTATCGATAACTGGTTGCGATTGTAGTTGCTGGGTACTGCGAAGATGACCTCGTCCTTCAGGTTATGCTGGCTGGCAATGTCGTTGAGGTGGGCGAATGCCAGGTCCGCATGGTGGCGGAAGTGATCGTTGGCATTGGCCAGGGGATCGAGACTGAGCTGTGACCAGAACTGGGTGAAGGTCTGGCGCGGATGCAGGCGGGCGATACGGCGAGCCTCTTCACCGAAGCGCGGCTTTTTCTCCGCGATGTTGGCAAAGCCCGGGCTCTGCACCAGGATATCATCCTGGCTGCGCAACCTGAGGTTGCGGTCATTCAGTTCGATGATATGGGTGCTCACTGGTGCTCATCCTTTTCCGGTACCTGCAGGTGCCTGATCAGGTAGTTGTCGCAATAATTCTGCGTGTCGAGCACCAGCCGGTCCTGCATCAGCTGCAGCTGGTACAACAGAAACATGATGAGGATGCTGACCACCAGGGCGATGAACGTCGAGTTGAACGCCACGCCCAGGCTGACCGTGACACCGACAATGTCGCCGCTGACGGCGCGGTGCGCCTGCCCGAGCGCTTCACCGATACCGCGCACGGTGCCCAGGAAGCCGATGGAGGGAATGGCCCAGGCAATGTACCGCACGATGGTGAGCTCGCTTTCCAGCCGTTCCGCCTCCGTGCTGCAGATATCCTTGATGACTGCCGCGACATCGGTAATGCTGCGGGTCGAGCCGAAACGCTGCAGTGCCGCCAGCACGGCGCGTGGCAGCAGGAACTCCCGTTCCGCGGCCGGCAGGGCCTGCACAGGCCGCGCATAATCGCGGGCGTCCTCGGGCAGGATGCTCATGCCTTCGGAGAGATTCAGCAGCCGGCGCTGCAGCAGGTTGTTCTCGTTGCGGTTGCGCATGATCTTCAGGCCGATGATCGACATCGCCCAGAACATCAGGATGATACAGGTCTCCTGCTCGTAGTCCTTCATCACCACGAACAGGGAGCGTTCACCGACATAGTCGGGATCGATGGCCTGCTGGGCGGCCTGCTGCTCCATCACGGCATCGGCACTGGGCCGGATGACGGCGACATAGACCGCATGAACCACGATGACCGAAATGATCAGCGCGAAGACCTGGTAAATGAAATCGGAAATGATGCCCTGTTGTTTCATGCTCTAGCCTTGTTGTTGGGTTGCTCTGTGTTGCGTGCCTCAGATGTCCACCGGGAACGCCACGGGCAGGTCCTCGGTGATACGAATACTGGGAACAAAATCCTCGCTTGCCGGATCTTCGCTTGGCGGCGGTGTCAGCCCGCTGTCCGGGACCGGCGTTTCTGTGCCGGTGACCGTTGCCGTCTGTTCCGGTTCCGCGGCAGTACCTTCGCCGCTGTCATCCTCGGCAGCCAGCAGCGGCAGGGACGCCAACAGCCAGGTCGCGAGTATGCTGGCAAACGGTTTCATCATCTCATTCCAGATAGCGGGCTACCCTGAAACCCACGTCGTCACGGGTTTCGTTGCTGTAATCGCGGTAGGAAAGCCGCAGTTCCGTGATTGTGCCGTGGGCCCAGCTCGAACCGCGCACGACATGGTAGGTGCCGGTGGTCGGTCCCATGGGATCGGTTTCCACGGAGGCGCCGACCTGGCCGGTGGAGCCGTAAAAGTCGTGCACCCATTCCGCGACGTTTCCGCCCATGTCAAAGAAGCCGTTGGGGTTCGGCGCAAAGGAGCCGACCGGTGCGGTACCCAGATAACCGTCATTGTAATCGGCGATGATCCTGCCCAGGAAAATACCGGCGGAGATGTCCGCGTAATTGCCCTGGTTGGCCGGCGGCGGCAGTGTTTCACCCCAGGGAAATTTCAGCAGGTTGTCCGGGCTGCCGTTGACGCGTGCAGACCAGGCCCACTCCGCCTCGGTGGGCAGGCGGTAGCCAGTGCTGGACGGATTGAAACCGGTAACCCGGTCACCTTCGACATTATAGAAAGGCGGCAGGTTTTCCTGGGCGCTGAGCCAGTTGCAGAAACGGGCGGCCTGTTCCCAGGTGATGCGCACGACCGGCTGGTTGTTGTTGCTGAGTGTGCGTCCTTCCACCACACCGGAGGAATGTTCGCTGTCGAAACGGGCGAACTGGGCATTGGTGACCTCCATCAGTGACAGGTAGTACGGCCGCGTCAGGGTGACGTTGCGCAGCACCTCGTTGGCCTGCCTGCCCGGCTCCCGGCGTGATGCGCCCATCTCGAATGTCCCGGGATAGACCAGCTTCATGTTCTGTCCGGCGGCGTTGGTAATGAACGGCTTGATGTCTTCCAGGCGCTGCTGCTCCAGGGTCTTCAGCGTGACTTCCAGTTTTTGCTCCAGGCCAGGGCGCGAAGTGAATTCGGTTTCGAAATCGACATAGCCTTCACGGCGGATGGCGATCATCTGTGTGGCCGCCAGCAGCTCCACCGTCTGGTTGGCGTTGCCCATGTATTCGCCGTTGATATACAACTCGGCATCGGCGGGCACCGCGCTGATCTCGACGGAGTTGAGGATCGGCTGCAGGGTGACGTGCAGGGAGGCTTCCTCTTCGGGACGGGTTGTGATTGCGCGGGTAGCGGATTCGTAACCGTTGAGGAAAAAGGTCAGCTGGTGCGAGCGCCCCGGCGGTACGGTTATCTCCAGTGGGGTCTGGCCCTGGAAGGTGCCATCGAGCGTGACGTTGGCATTGCTCGGGGTCGACTGCAGCAGCACCAGGCCGTCGGCCTGCTCCAGCGAGATCAGCGGCAGGCTGAAGTCCTGCCTTGCGATCACTTCGATGTCGTCGGTCCACGCCTTGTGCGAGGCCAGCTTGACCAGGATCTCGTGGTCGCCTTCGAGAACTTCCGCCACCAGGGGCGTGATGCCGCGGTCCTCACCATCGATGGTGACAGTGGCGCCGGCCGGCTGCGTGGCAAAACTCACGTTCGCCCAGGCGGGCAGCAGCTCGACATCCAGGCCCTGGCGGGCTTGCCGTCCCTGCATATAGACGGTGGTTTCTACCGGCTCGTAGCGGTCGAGGGTTACCGCCAGGGTGTGCGTGCCATACGCGAGTTCGAAATCGGTCATTGGCGTCACACCGGCTGCGAGACCATCGACCAGGATCGTGGCACCGGCCAGGTTGCCGGCAGTCACTGACAGGAAGCCCGGCAGCGGCTGCATGTCGATGACGAAAGTCTGCGCCTGCTGGCCGGAAACGGTGAGCACGGTATCGAGTTCATAATAACCTTCGGCAGTGACGGTTATCGGCAGGTCGCCTTCCAGGACGAGATAGCGGGGACCGATCTTGATGGCCATGGGATGGTTGACGCTGATCATGCTGGTGCCAGGTGTCACATCCAGGAAAACGGAACGTGCGGAAAGGACGAACCAGGCGGCACCGGCAAAAATCAGCAACACAACCGACACCACGATCTTGACAGGGCTGAGTTTCAGCTTCCGCTTGCGGGCGGCGGCATCGATCGGCGTGAAGTCAATCGGAGCAATGGGGTCGTCAAAACCTCCGTTGCCCGATGCGGGTGAATTCAACTTCTCGTCAGCCATGCCGTTTCCTGATGCCGGTGTGCCTGTGGCTTTGCCTACAGGACTTCTTCCATACACTGGACCGTGATGACGGGAGACTGCCCGTCAAAACCCACGGTAAATTCCTCGCGGACATCCCGGTATCCGGCCCGGATACCGACAGCCACGTAGGTGCCGGGAGTCAGGTCCAGGGTCTGATTGGTGAACTGGCCGAGTTCGCCCACCTGGTACACGGTGACGCGGGTGAGTCCGTCGGATTGCAGATGTACGGTGACAGGTTCGGTGGCCCGTTCCAGGAAATTGCGCAGGGTGCGCAGTTGCCCGTCGAGGCGCGGCCAGTCACCGCTGATCTTCAATGCTTCGTTGTAGATGCCGACGGCCTGCTGGTAAACGGCATTTTCCGCCAGCCTGAGGGGATTGTTGTTGATCGTTTCGAGGTAATTGTCCAGGTTGCTGCGGCTGTTGGCCTCGCTGCGGTTTTCCCGCGCGCTCACCAGGTTGGGGTCGATGGCCAGCGCCGCATCGTATTCGGCCAGGGCCTGTTTCCACTGCTCCTGTGTCACTAGGTCGCGGGCGGCATCGAGGCGGATGTTGATGGCGCTGAGCGTCATCTGGCCGGTAGTCTGTTCAAGCGCGGCATTGGCTTCCGGTGATTGCGGCTTGAGCGCAAGCGCCTGCCGGAATGCGGTTTCGGCCTGCTCCGGGTCGTTGCTGGCCAGGGCCGCAAAGCCGCGGGACATGGCCGCGGAAAAATCACGGTCGAGAATATCCTGGTTGACCTGCCTCAGCATGCTTGCGGCACCGACATGCTCTGAATCACGCGCCAGAGCCTGGCGATAGAATTCGCGTGCCTGCTCGAATTGGCCGGCCTCGTGCAGGGCTTCGCCATCCGCGATGATCGCGAGTACTTCTGCGAGGATCTGCGAGCGATCGTAGCCGGTCACCGCTTCCGCGCTGTCCGGACTGATCAGCACGGCGATATTGAAAGATGTCTCGGCGAGTTCGGGGTCGCCATCGAGTATGGCCTGTTCGCCCATGGCCATGTAGCGCGCAAAGACATTGGGCAGGTCGTTATCCAGTGCCTGCAGGATATCCAGTCCCTGCTGGTAGAAACCCCGGGCTTCGATAAAGTCCTGCTCGCGATAGGCGGTGTCGCCCTGCGCGGCAAGATCGAAAACGCGCGCGAAACGTTCCTCCGCCCAGGTTTCTGCTTGCTTGTCTTCCAGGGATTCCTGGAGATCGAGCAGTTCGGCCAGGACATTCTGCGCCGCTTCACGCTGGCGGAGTTTCTGGGCTTCCTCGAAGGGAGACACCTGGCCTGCCGGGGCGGCTGTGTCTGAACGCGTGTCGACGACAACGACGCGACTGGCAGCAGGGTCGGGCGGTGTAACGAAGTTGGGCAGAATGAAAATCACGCCGCCGACAAGGACAAGCAGCAAAAAGAATATACCGGTCAGGATGCGCGACTGGCGTTTTTTTTCCTCGTCGCTGCGTTCGATCTCTGCAACACCAAGGGTTGGCGTGCCGGATTCGGGGACAGCTTCGGGAGAAGGCTTCTTGCCACTCAGGTTGAGATCGGCAGGAGTAATATTGTCGAAATCTGAATCAGCCATGGCTTGCTGCTCGCGATCAATGAATTAGCCCGGGGCCTTTTCATCACTACTGCTCGGAGCTGGTTGCCTCCCCGATTTCGTTGGAGTAGATATCGGCAAGGATTTCACGCCACTGTTCATACTGCGCTTCAACAGAACCGGACAACGTGATGGTGCGCTCTTCAAGTTCGATGGTCTGCGGGGCAAGTTCCATTTCCAGCGAGTTGCCAAGTTCGGCGAGTGCCTCGACATGCAAAGCGCGCTCATCGCCCTTGTCGAAGGCGTCCTTGATCAGCCAGCCGCCGCTGGCCAGAATCACCGGCGAAGAATAATACGCTGCGGCATTGTTGCTCTGGGTGGCGGCGAGACCACCAATGATGGCGGCGACACCCATGATCATGTTGCGGCGTGCATCGGCTGCCAACCGGTCCATTTTCATGACCTCGTCATAACTCATGCGGCGAAACTCGGTGTATGGCGTTTCCATCTGCCTGACGAAATTGGAGTAATAGTCCTGCAGGGCGTCAACGTACAGGAAGTCGCGTTCGCGGATGTTTTCAATCCGGTTCAGAATGGGATCGTTCTGGGCGGGCAGGCGCTTCACTTCGAGGATGCCGTTGCGGTTTTCCGCCAGGTATTCATCGAACACCTGGGGAGCGAAATCGCGGGCAAACTGGATCTTGGAAACTGTCCTGATATTGACGGCATCGTCTGCGCTGATGTTGCGCTGCTTGTAGGCAAGCAGATCGTTGGCGATCTTGTTGAACAGGCCCTGGAAGGCGTCTTCGCTGCGACGCATGCGCGGGTCATAACTGTACTTGCTGACGACTTCCTCGTATTCCTTGTCGATCCAGGTCATGCCGGTGGAATCCTGGACATGCACCTGCAGGCGCATGGTCTCGCCGTCAGACTGCAGGATGGTCCCGGTGATGGCCAGGTCGACACTTTCCAACCTGCCGGGCACCACGCGTACCACGCCCCAGTTGCCGCTGTTCTGCAGCGCCTGTGCCAGCTGGTAGGAGGCGAAATAGGTTTCCGCCATGCGCACATCGGAGAAGGTCAGCTCTTCACGGTTGCGGGGGACGTCATCCAGGCCGGGCTGGAAAATGCCGATGCCGATATCCAGGAGTTCTTCTTCCACGACCGGTGAGCCGTCCTCCACGATGGGCGTGAAGGTCGTGCTTTTGACCGTCTGTGTGGCACAGCCGGCTGCACCGGCGAGCAGTGTGAGTATGAGCAGGTAGCGATACAGTCTGTACATGTTCAAATGCCTGTTTTCAGTTCCTCTGTTCAACCGGGCCGGCCTGGAGATTACTTACTGGCCGATTCCGGTATAGGCGCGATATTCATCCCACAGCTTTTCCCGCAATTCGGGGTCGGGCTCGCGCATGGCGGCTTCGCGCAACTGGCGCGCCACCACGTCGTCGTTGGCGCCCGGCGGTATGTCGTCCGGAACCGGGAAGGTTTCTTCCTGAGTCGTCTCGAAATCACCCTGGCGGCCGTTGGCTGTCGGCGGCACGATGATGCCGCCGCCGCGTGTTTGCGGGCCTGAGGCGATAACCAGCGGACCGCCGGGCTGGCCGACGTCTCCGCCATTGCCCGAACCACTGCCGCCGCCGGACATGACGCCGCTACCGGCATCATCAGCCTGGGCTTGTACGCGCTCGCGTTCACCAAGGATCATGCCGTCGAATTCGGCGAAGCCTTCATCCAGGCGTGCATCCAGGGCCGCGCGTCGTTCCGAGGCGGTCATGACCTGGCCGCGACCGTCGGACAGGTCGGCGAAGGGGTCATCCCCGTTTCCCTGGCCCGCAGTCTGGGAACCCTCGAAGCTGCCGCTGTTCTGTCCATCGCCATTGTTACCGGCGGTGTCAAACCCGCCGTTGTTCTGGCCGCCGGCCTGGTCGAATCCGCCATTGCTCTGGCTGCCGGCCTGGCTGCCGTTCTGCGCGGTACTGCCGTCCGTACCGGTGCTGCCGGCATTCTCGAAACCCGTGTTGCCGCTGTCCTGGCCATCAGTGCCGGACCGCGGGGAAGACTCGAACCCGCCGGATGTGGAGGCGGTCTGGCCGGATTGCTGGCTGGACTGCTGCCCGCCCTGCTGCGATTGGCTGGATGAGCTGGAAGAACTGCTGGACGAGCTGCTGGCGCTGGATGAGCTGCTAGAGCTGCTAGAGCTGGATGAGCTGCTAGAGCTGGATGAAGAGCTGGCCGTGGGGAAGCTGGGCGACCCGGATGAACTGGAGGACGATGTGCTCGGCATGCTGGGCGAGGAACTGGGCATGCTTGGGGTGCTTGGCGAACTCGGCGAACTGGACGGACTCGGCATGCTGGGCATGCTGCTTGACGATGAAGAGCTGGAGGATGTCTGGCATCCCGCCAGGACGGCTGTCGCCAGGCCAAGCACCAAAATGGTGCGCAATGAGCCGGCGCCCTGTCTGTTGGTGAGCGAACCTTGGGTGAGGGTGGACCGGATGTCTAACTTGGCTTTTTGCGACTTTCCAAACGTCATTTTCAACGGCATTGCCAT
>Ga0181593_10005367_pt1 | contig 11602 bp, 6 predicted proteins | sample 071ome_19_FD_133756 | JGI IMG/M metagenome (GOLD analysis project Ga0181593, IMG submission 133756) | Coastal salt marsh microbial communities from the Groves Creek Marsh, Skidaway Island, Georgia - 071413AT metaG (megahit assembly) | ecosystem: Environmental > Aquatic > Marine > Intertidal zone...
GCGATCAAGCAGACGCTGTACCGGACTAGCGACGACTCACCCATCGTCCAAGCTCTGATTGCCGCCGCCGAGTCGGGCAAGACGGTGACGGCATTGGTCGAACTCAAGGCGCGCTTCGATGAAGAGGCCAATATCAAATGGGCCCGCGACATGGAACGCGCCGGCGTTCAGGTCGTCTACGGCTTCGTCCAGCTCAAGACGCACGCCAAGGTTTCTTTGGTGGTTCGACGCGAAGGGACGGATCTGCGGTGCTATGTCCATTTCGGTACCGGCAATTATCACCCGCAGACGGCCCGCATATATACCGACTTGTCGTTTTTCACGACCGATCCCGCGTTGTGCCGCGACGCAGCGCTTCTTTTCAACTACCTCACGGGGTATGCCGAACCGGTCGCCCTTGAGAAGCTGAAGATCTCTCCCGCGAGCATGCGCCCGACGATCTTGGAGACCATCGAGGACGAAATTCAGCATGCCCGCGCCGGTCGTCCGGCGGAAATTTGGGCGAAGATGAACTCCCTAGTGGATGGCGAGACCATCGACGCGCTGTATCGCGCATCGCAAGCGGGTGTTGAGATCATGCTGATTGTCCGCGGTATTTGCTGCTTGCGGCCCGGCATCCCAGGTTTGTCCAAGAACATACGCGTGCGTAGCATCATCGGAAGGTTCCTCGAACACTCGCGCATTTTGTGCGCCGGAAGCGGCCACGGTCTGCCGTCGAAAGGCGCACGGGTGTTCATCAGTTCGGCCGACTGGATGCCACGCAACTTCGATCGTCGCGTCGAGACACTTGTGCCTATCGAAAATGCCACGGTGCACGAACAGATCTTGAGTCAAATCATGATCGCGAACATCAAAGATAATCGACAAGCCTGGGAACTTGAACCTGATGGCACCTACCGCCGGGTGGAAGAGCCCGATGACGAACCCTTCGCGGCGCATACCTATTTCATGACCAATCCCTCGCTGTCAGGCCGCGGTAAGGCGTTGCGCGGCGAGACCTTGCCGCGTCTCGTGATCGACGAAGGCGAGATATGAACGCCGCTACGTCCGCCGCGGACGCGGTGAAAGCCATCGACCGCAAGCCATTTGCAGTCATCGACATCGGTTCCAACTCTGTTCGGATGGTGGTCTACGAGGCGCTTAAGCGCGCGGCACTTCCGGTGTTCAACGAAAAGGTATTGTGCGGACTAGGTCGCGGGGTGGCCGAGCACGGTCGACTTGACCCCGAAACTGCCGACATCGCGCTCCACACGCTCAAACGATACGCTGCTCTTGCGGAGGCGATGGGCGTGGGTGCCATTGAGGCCGTCGCGACGGCGGCGATCCGCGACTCGTCCGACGGACCGGACTTTGTTGCCCGGGTCAAGAAGACCTGTGGGATTTCGGTGCGTGTATTGTCCGGAACCGAGGAAGGGGCCTATTCGGCGCTTGGTGTCGCGGCGGCAATTCCCCAGGCCAAAGGCGTCGTCGGCGACCTCGGTGGTGGGAGCTTGGAATTGGTGGGCCTCGACGAGGGCACGCCGGGAGACCCGACAACCCTGCCCTTGGGCCCGCTGCGCTTTGCGGGTGGTACACCGAAAGCCGCACACATCGACAAGGTTCTCGGTCAGGCCAAATGGCTGAAGCGCATGAGAGGCCAGACGCTTTATTGCGTCGGTGGTGTTTGGCGGACCCTCGCGCGGGTTCATATTCGTCAGCGCCAAGCGCCGCTCCAAATCATTCACGAGTACCGGGTTAAGGCGTCCGACTTTGCCGAATTCGCCGACCTTCTCGCGCACCTCAGTCCCGGGTCGCTGGCTGCGCTCCAGGGTGTGCCGACCAAAAGAGCGCCGGCGGTCCCGGTGGGCGCCCTGGTGTTGGAGCGTCTTATCGCCGCCTTTCGACCGAAGGATTTGGTGTTCTGCGGCTACGGCTTGCGGGAAGGACTGGTCCACAGCCGATTGCCCGAGGATGAACAACAGCGCGATCCGTTCATCGCTTTTTGCGAGGATGAAGCGTCGCTCAGTTCGCGCTTCGCGCTGCACGCTGAAGAGGTCTTGGCTTGGCTGGAACCTGTCCTCGGCGTGCCGAGTTCCAGCGCCTTACGTATTCGCCGCGCGGCCATCTTGCTCAGCGAACTGGCATGGCGCGGCCATTCCGATTACCGCGCCGAACAGGCATTGGTCCGCATTCTCCATGGGCCGTTCGTCGGTGTCGGCCATCGGGGCAGGGCCCTTGTCGCCCTGGCGGTGTACGAACGCTACCGCGGCGATCCTGATTTCGTTGTGGCAGGCGAGGCGCGGAAACTACTCGACGATACCGAAGCCGAGCGGGCGCTAACTCTGGGCAAGCTTCTCGACCTCGGCCACACGTTGAGCGGGGGTGCGCCGGGCCTTTTGCCGCGCACCAGTCTCAGGCTGATCGGCGATCGATTGATACTGACACTGCCGTCCGATCTGGTTGATTTTGCCGGCGAGGTCGTGCGCAAGCGGCACATCAAATTGGCGCGCCACCTCGAGGTACAACCGGAGATCGAAATCGCGGACTAGGTCTTTACCTCGATCAAGCGAACCTTGCGACCGGCGGCGGCAAGAGCGAGTTCGCCGTGCTTCAGGCGTAACGCGTCGGTCCCGAAGACGTCGCGCCGCCAGCCTTGCAAGGCCGGAACGATAGCCTCGTCGTCGGCGGCGATCTGTTCAAGGTCGCTCACGTTGGCGATCAGTTTTTGTGCGACTTCGTGGTGCTCGCACTTCATCCGCAGTAACACCTTCAACAACTCGACGAGTGGGCCAATGCCTTGTGGCTTTTGCGCACGATTTGGGACCTCGGGAAGGTCCGACTTGGGTAACGAGAGTCCTTTGGCGACAGCGGCAATGATGGCATCGCCGCGCGCACCCTCAGCGATTCCTTTCGGAAATCCGCGAATTCGGCCGAGATCCTTCCGGCCTTTCGGCGGATGGGCGGCGATCTCAAGGAGGGCTTCATCTCGAATGATGCGATTGCGTGGGACATCGCGCGCTTGGGCTTCGCGCTCGCGCCAGGCGGCGATCTCACGCAGGACCGCCACCATGCGAGGTTTGGGATTACGGAGCTTAAGGCGCCGCCAAGTCTCCTCGGGGTTCACCTCATAAGTCTGACGATCGGTAAGGATCGCCATTTCTTCGCCGAGCCAATGGCGCCGCCCGTTCTTCTCCAGCATGCGTGACAGTTTCTCGTAGATCGGGCGCAAATGAATAACGTCGGCGAGTGCATATCCGACCTGACGTTCAGTCAATGGTCGGCGGGCCCAATCGGTGAACCGCGAGTGTTTGTCGATATGGGCGCCAGCCAAGCGGGAGGCCAAGGTGTCGTAGGCGACCGAGTCGCCAAAGCCGCACACCATCGCCGCCACCTGGCTATCGAAAATCGGGTGGGGTACCTCACCGGACAGGTGATAGAAAATCTCCAGATCCTGGCGAGCGGCGTGGAACACCTTCAGAACGTCCGGGTTGGCCATCAGCTCGAATAGCGGGGCCAAATCGATACCGGGCGCCAGAGGGTCGATGGCCGCGGATTCGTCAGGCCCAGCGATCTGCACCAGGCAAAGCTTGGCCCAGTAGGTGCTTTCACGCATGAATTCGGTATCCACCGTGACGTACGCCACGGTGGATAGTCGGTCGCAAAGCGCTTTTAGGTCGGCAGAGGTGGTCAGTACCGTCGTCATGGGGGCTGTATACACGATCTGTCCGGTTCTCGCGCGTCGTCCCTTGCTTGACAAGCCGGCGAGGGCATGGCCATTTGCGCGCGCTTTCTCCCCGAAAACTGCCGGAAGATCATGAAAAGTATCTATCGGACCCATACCTGCGGCGACCTAACCGAATCCAGTGTCGGTGAGACGGCGACCCTGTCTGGGTGGGTCCACCGCAAGCGCGACCATGGCAACCTGCTGTTCATCGATTTACGCGATCACTTCGGTCTCACGCAGTGCGTGATCGAGACCGGTGCGGCGCAATTTGAGGTTTTGGAGCGTGTTCGTCCTGAAAGCGTGATCAAGGTGACCGGGCCGGTCGTTGCCCGAAGTGCCGACACGGTGAATACCGCGCTACCCACCGGGCATGTCGAAGTGCGGATCGAGGCCGTCGAGGTGCTTTCCTCCGCCGAAGAATTACCGTTGCAGGTGTTCGGGGATCAGGTTTACCCGGAGGATACGCGCCTTCGGTATCGCTTCCTCGATCTGCGCCGCGAACAGCTTCACGACAATCTCATGCTGCGTTCTCGGGTGTTTGCTGGCGTGCGACGCCTCATGGGCGAGCAAGGGTTTACCGAGTTCCAAACGCCTATTCTGACGGCAAGTTCGCCCGAGGGCGCCCGCGACTTCCTGGTGCCGAGCCGGCTTCATCCCGGCAAGTTCTATGCGCTGCCGCAGGCCCCGCAGCAGTTCAAGCAGCTGGTCATGGTGGCCGGGTTTGATCGCTACTTCCAAATCGCGCCGTGCTTTCGCGACGAAGATCCGCGCGCAGATCGCTCGCCGGGCGAGTTCTATCAACTCGATCTGGAGATGTCGTTTGTCGAACAAGACGACGTGTTCTCCGCGGTCGAACCGGTGGTGCAGGGGGTATTCTCCGAACACGGTTCGTGGACCGTCGATGCCGCCCCTTTCAAACGCATCCCGCACGCCGAAGCCATGCTCAAATACGGGAGCGACAAGCCGGACCTGCGCAACCCGATCGTCATTTCGGATGTCACCGAAGCGTTCAAAGGTTCGGGCTTTAAGATTTTTGCCGGTGCGATCGAAAAGGGAGCGGTTGTCCGCGCCATTCCGGCGCCCGGCGCGGCCAAACAACCGCGCAGCTTCTTCGACAAGATGAACGATTGGGCGCGTAGCGACCAAGGGGCCGCGGGTTTGGGCTACATCGTCTTCGACAACGGCGAGGCAAAGGGTCCCATTGCGAAGAATCTTGATGCCGAACGCATTGATAAAATACGTGAACTTTCCGGTGTAAGTGACGGTGATGCAGTATTTTTTTCGTGCGACAAGCCCAATGGTGCGGCGCTCCTCGCGGGCGCGGCGCGCAATCGACTGGGTGACGACCTCGACCTCCTCGAATCCGGCGTATTTCGTTTTTGCTGGATTACCGATTTCCCCCTGTACGAATACGACGAGGAAGCGAAGAAGGTCGAATTCGGCCATAACCCGTTCTCGATGCCGCAAGGCGGCCTTGAGGCCCTCGACGCCGAAGACCCGCTGACCATCCTGAGCCAACAATACGATCTCGTGTGCAATGGGCACGAGCTGGCGAGTGGTGCCATTCGGAACTATCGCCCCGATGTCATGGTGCGCGCCTTTGAAATCGCCGGATACAGCGAAGACGAGGTCAAAGAACGATTCGGTGGTCTGTTCAACGCCTTTCATTACGGCGCACCGCCCCATGGCGGTATGGCCTTCGGGATGGAACGGATCGTCATGCTGTTGGCGGACGAGAGCAATCTGCGCGAGGTCACGCTGTTTCCGATGAATCAGCGGGCGGAAGATCTCATGATGGGCGCGCCATCCGACGCAGCGCCGGCGCATCTGCGCGAATTGTCGGTGCGGGTCGTCGTGCCGCCGCCAAAGGCCGACGAAAAGCCCTAGCCCACTAGGCGGCCGTCGGCTTTTTCGCTGTCTTGGCTTTCGCAGCGGGCTGTGCCGCTGCTTTGGGCTGATCCAGCACCGGCGCGCTACCACCTATCTGCTGGGTGCTAGCGGCCAGTCGTTCGGCCAGGATCATCGACAAGTTGAACAAGACTCGCACCATGATGTCCGGCATGGCGCGCATGGTCTTGCGCAGGAAGTCCTCGGTCAGGACCAAGGCCTCGACATCGGTCTCGGCAATCACGTCGGCAGTTCGCGGCGCCGCAGTGATAAGCGCGGTTTCGCCGAAGATCGCGCCGCTTCCCAAGGTTGCAACGGTTCGGCTGTTGGCTTTGACGGCCACTTCGCCTTGTAGGACCACGAACATCTCTCGGCTCCGCTGACCGGCCGAAACGATGGTATCGCCCTTTTTGGCCCGGATGAGATTGCCCTCGCGGACCAGTTTTTTCGCCTCGCCATGGTTCAGGCTGTGGAGGAGCGGGATCCCCTCAAGTGGGGTCTGGTGCATTTTCTCGCTGAGAAACTGCCAGAACCGCTCTTCGTCCATGCCGCGATCGGCGCCTTGCTTGACCGACTCGGGGAAGTTTTCCTCGAACCACGCTGCCGTCGTGCCGTTATTGTCGTATTCCTCGGCGATTTTGTGGAACGGCGATCCGGTTTCGCGTAGGTGGGCGACATCCTCCATGAGAAGGACCAGCGGGACCTGGTATTCGTGATCGTCGCTTTCGAAGTTCTCGCCGTAGCGCCGGTATCCCATTTGCTCGTAGAGCGGGACCAGAGCCGGCGGGCAGCTCGCAAAGTCAAAGCGGCTACCGAGATGCCGCTGCGTTTTATACGCGGCGCCCAGAAGCACTCTGATCACTTGGCTCTGGCGCCACTTCTTGGCGACCGTGAAATGAGTGGTGAGGCTCAGGCTCGTCTCATCGAAGTCCGAGAAGGCGTCGAGTTGGTAGTTCTCGCGGACCTTCTTGGGAAATTTGGCAATCTTGCCCGAGTTGATGAGGATCGAGGCGATGACCTGATTGTCTGCCGTTAGGTAGAGGTGGATGGCCTTTTCGTCCATCGCGTCGGAAACGGTTTTTGCATCGTGGTCGGCGTGGGTCGAATCACCGCCCATCTCCTGCACGAGCGTGCGGTAGCGAAACAAAGAAATCCGATGTCGATCTTCCTCAGTTTTAGCCTGAAGCACCGACAGCTTTGGCGTGTTCTGAGGTTTCCCCGTTGTCATGCCGCGCCCTCCGAAACCGAGCCTACGGGGCGGGGCGGGGCGGGGGGGGTAAATCCGCTTGTCGCGGGGGAGCGCACAGAAAAAAGGGGTGCGCCGATCGCGCACCCCTTGGTGTCAGGTCTTCCTAGAAAGCAGCCCTAATCAAGAACAACCACTCGTCGAACCACAGGTGTTGCATTTCAGGCAGGTCCCGTTCCGAACCAACGTAAAGTTGCCGCATTCGCCGCAGGCATCGCCCTCATAGCCCTTCATCCGAGCCTCTCGGATACGGTCCATTGTGGGGTCAACCTCGACTTCGGCCACGGTGGTCAGCGTCTCCAGAACCACATGGGCGGCGGCCGGTGCTGAAACACTCTCCACCAAGCCACCGTCGGCATGGGCCGCCGGTGCGCCTGAGCCAACGTTGCCGGCGAAGGCGGTCGTTGTCTGCGAGCCATCGACCACGCCGCCGTTGACGACATAAAGGTTGGTCCGCATGTAGCCGTTGCTGGCGACACCCATGACGGCTGCGAGGGGCGTTTCGTCGGCCTCTTCGCCCTCGGTGACGGTCGTATCGCCACTGCTGCCGCGCAAGACGTCGTGCCGCAGATCGTTCGGTTCGACGTGGGCGAGGTCGGTACGGCCGAGGTAGGAAATCGCCAGTTCGCGGAACAGGTAGTCCAAGACCGACGTGGCCATCTTGATGGCGTCGTTGCCCTCGACAAGGCCCGACGGTTCGAACCGGGTGAAGGTGAAGGATTCGACGAACTCCTCAAGAGGGACGCCGTATTGAAGCCCGAGCGAAATCGCGATCGCGAATCCGTCCATCAGGCTGCGGAAGGCGGACCCTTCTTTGTGCATGTCGATGAAAATCTCGCCGAGATGGCCGTCTTCGAACTCGCCGGTTCTTAGGTACACCTTGTGGCCGCCGACAACGGCCTTTTGGGTGTAGCCCTTCCGCCGCTGAGGGAGGCGACGTCGCTCGCCGCGTTGGCCTTTTTCGGCGATCATCCGCTCGATGGTCTCGCGAGCCATTTTCTCGGCCATCGCCGTGACTTGCGTCGCGTTCGGCTGATCCTCGTAGGCTTCGGCCTCGTCTTCGATGGCCATGGCCGACAACGGTTGAGAGAGCTTCGAGCCGTCGCGATAGAGCGCGTTGGCCTTCAAGGCCAGCCGCCATGACAGGTTGTAGGCCTCTTTGCAGTCTTCAACAGACGCCTGCCGGGGCATGTTGATCGTCTTTGAGATCGCGCCCGAGATGAACGGCTGTGCCGCCGCCATCATGTGAATGTGGCTCTGCCAGGAGAGATACCGTTTGCCGAGACGCCCGCAAGGCGTGGCGCAATCGAACACCGCGAGGTGCTCGTCTTTGAGTTTCGGGGCACCTTCCAAGGTCATGGCGCCGCAGCAATAGGTGTTTGCTGCTTCGACGTCGGCGGCGGAGAACCCAAGTGTTTCCAGCATATCGAATGCCGGATCATCCAAGCTTGCGGCATCAAGGCCGAGTTGGTCGACGCAGAACGCTTCGCCGAAAGTCCATTTGTTGAAGACGAATTTGATGTCGAAAGCATTGGTTAGGGCTTCTTCGACCTTCGCCAAAGCCTCGTCGGTAAAGCCTTTCTTGCGAAGCGCGGCATGGTTGACGCCCGGCGCCTCCTCAAGGGTCCCGTTGCCGGTGGCGTAGGTGATGATCGCGTCGATCTCACTTTCGCCGTATCCCAAGACCTCAAGCGCTTCGGGGACCGACCGGTTGATGATCCGAAAGTAACCGCCGCCGGCTAGCTTCTTGAACTTGACGATGGCGAAGTCGGGTTCGATCCCGGTGGTGTCACAATCCATCAAAAGACCAATCGTGCCGGTGGGCGCGATCACCGAGGATTGGGCGTTCCGGAAACCGTTCTTCTCGCCCAATTCCAGGACGCGATCCCAAGCTTTCGCTGCGGCATCGGCAATGCCGGGTTCCGGTACGTTCTCGATGTCCAATGCAACGGGCAGCGTGGCCAGACCTTCGTAACCCTCGGTTTCCCCATGTGCCGCACGGCGGTGGTTGCGCATGACCCGGAGCATCGACGACGCGTTGTCGTCATAGCGCGGGAACGCGCCCATTTCGCCCGCCATTTCCGCCGATGTCGCGTAGGACACGCCGGTGAGCAGGGCCGTAATGGCGCCGCACAACGCGCGTCCTTGATCGGAATCGTAGGGCAGGCCGCTGGCCATCAAGAGGCCGCCGATGTTGGCGTAGCCTAGGCCAAGCGTACGGTACTCATACGAAAGCTGCGCGATTTCCTTCGACGGGAACTGCGCCATTTGCACCGAAATTTCGAGCACCATCGTCCACAGGCGGACGGCGTGCTCAAAGCCTGCAACGTCGAACTTCCGATCCTCGTGCCGAAAGGTCAGCAGGTTCAAGGACGCCAAGTTGCAGGCCGTGTCGTCGAGGAACATGTACTCAGAGCACGGGTTGGACGCACGAATCTCGCCGCCGGCGGGGCAGGTGTGCCAGTCGTTTATGGTGGTGTGGTACTGTAGGCCCGGATCGGCGCTCTGCCAGGCCGCCATGGCGATCTGGTCCCAAAGCTCGCGCGCTTTGATGGTCTCGGAAACGTCGCCGTCGGTGCGCCGGATCAGGTCCCAATCACCGTCTTCCTCAACGGCACGCAGGAATTCGTCAGTGACCCGCACCGTATTGTTGGCGTTCTGGCCCGACACCGTCAGGTAGGCCTCGCCGTCCCAATCGGTGGTGTAGGTCGGGAAATCGATGGCGTCATAGCCCTGCTTGGCGAACTCGATGACGCGCTGGACGAAATTCTCCGGGATCATCGATTTGCGGGCCTCGATGATCGCCTTTTTCAGGGCCGGATTATCGTTTGGCGTGAAGCGTCCGTCCCCGGTCACCGCGTGGCAGGCTTTAATCACCGCATTGAGGTGTTTAGAAGCTAACTTAGAACCTGAAACAAGTGCCGCAACCTTTTGTTCTTCAACGGCTTTCCAGTTTACGAAGACTTCGATGTCCGGATCGGCGGCATCGACCACGACCATCTTTGCGGCACGCCGCGAGGTACCGCCGGATTTGATCGCACCGGCCGCCCGATCGCCGATCTTGAGGAAGCTCATCAGGCCAGACGACTTGCCGCCGCCGGAGAGCGATTCGCCGGAGCCGCGTAGGGCCGAGAAATTGCTGCCCGTGCCGGACCCGTACTTGAAGAGGCGAGCTTCGCGGGTCCACAGGTCCATGATGCCGCCCTCGTTCACGAGGTCGTCTTGGATGCCCTGGATGAAGCAGGCGTGGGGCTGGGGGTGTTCGTAGGCGGACTCGGAACGCTTTAGGTCGCCGGTCCGGAAGTCGACGTAGAAATGCCCTTGAGCGGGGCCGTCGATCCCATAGGCCCAGTGAAGCCCCGTGTTGAACCATTGCGGCGAGTTCGGAGCGCCCATTTGTTGCGCCAGCATGAAGCGCATTTCGTCAAAGAACGCATGCGCATCGTCTTCGGCGTCGAAATAGCCGCCCTGCCATCCCCAATAGGTCCAGGTCCCGGCCAAGCGGTCGAAGACCTGCTTGGAGGAGCTTTCGTGCGAATACCGTTCGTCCTCGGGCAACTTCGCGAGAGCTTTTTCATCGGGCACACTGCGCCATAGCCAAGACGGCACGGTGTTTTCTTCGACCTTTTTGAGGCGCGAGGGAATGCCCGCCTTGCGGAAATACTTTTGCGCAATGATATCGCTGGCCACCTGGGACCAATCGGCGGGGACCTCGACGTCCTTCATCTGAAAGACAACAGATCCGTCAGGATTGCGGATCTCGCTGGTGGTCTTCCGGAAGGCCATTCCGTCGTAGGGCGATCCTCCATTCGCGGTGAAGAAACGTTGAACGCGCATACCCTGTTCCCCTCATTCTCGGCCCAGCAGAATCGCCGGAAGCCATTGAATTCGTTCTGAAATCTTTGCGAGGGGCGGCCAATTAACCCAGACTTAGTGCCTCCCCAAGCAGGGGACACAAGATATTGTTGCCCTCGGAGGGGGTCAACCATATTTTGGGGTACGGCATCTCTTTGACACTATAGGGGGTGTTTTGTGGATAACTTTCGTGCCTTACGCGTGTTGACCATGGTAGATTGGTTACCCTTCGTTTCGGGGCGGCCGTCCTGTGGAGAAAATGTGGATAACCTTCTCTGGACGGTTCTAGGCAAGCGGTGCAATAGTCCCGCTCGATTTCGTCCATTGACCAGGACTGGTGACCTTCTGTGCGTCTGACATCGCTGATTTCCTTCGTATTTGACTGGTGGCACCGCGCCACCTGGGGCACCTGGATTTACACCTTCCGCCGAGGCCAACTCGTCGGCCAGGACGAAGCCGGCAACCGCTACTACCAGGAACGCGGTAAGCCCGAGGTTGGGCGCTACCATTGGGAGCGTCGCCGCCGCTGGGTGATCTACGCAAATCTGGCCGAAGGCTCGATGGTCCCACCGGAGTGGAACGCCTGGCTGCAGCACAACGCGACCGAGCCGCCGACCAGTCCGCAGCCCGATCACGCCTGGGAACAGCCCCACGTGCCCAACCTCACCGGCACCGCGGGTGCGTATCGTCCGGCAGGACATGTACTGGGCGAGGGTGCCCGCAAACCCGCCTCGGCCGACTACGAACCCTGGCAACCAAACTAAGCGCGGGGTACCCGGCATGAAGGGAAATCTGTTCGAGGCCTTGATCGGCGCGGTTGTCTTAGGCGTTGCCGCCGTCTTTTTGATTTTTGCCTTCTCGACAACGGATGTCGGGGCGGTGAACGGATACGAGGTGACGGCGACGTTTGA
>Ga0181593_10005368_pt1 | contig 11602 bp, 7 predicted proteins | sample 071ome_19_FD_133756 | JGI IMG/M metagenome (GOLD analysis project Ga0181593, IMG submission 133756) | Coastal salt marsh microbial communities from the Groves Creek Marsh, Skidaway Island, Georgia - 071413AT metaG (megahit assembly) | ecosystem: Environmental > Aquatic > Marine > Intertidal zone...
ACCGACACGGTCTGCTGCCGCAGCCGGCCGATCATGTCGAGATTTATTGAAAAAACAATCGTCTTGCCCTCGATGCTCGCTGGGCGGGACCGCAGAAAGTGCTTGGAGCCCAGCAGACCCTGTTCCTCGCCATCCCAAAAGGCCAGCAGAATTGGCCGCCGCGGAGGCTGCGGCAGACTCGCCAGAGCCGCAGCAATCTCAATCAGCCCGGCAACCCCTGAGGCATTATCATCGGCCCCATTGTGAACGAATCCAAAGGGGCCATAGCTGTTCCGCTGATTCCCGTAGCCAACATGGTCGTAGTGGGCGCCAACAACCACCAACTCGTCCTGGCAGGCAGGGTCGGCCCCCGGCAGCAGGGCCAGGATGTTTCGTAACGAGCCGTGACGACTGGCGAACGACTGAAAAAAGCTTCCGTTATCGCCTGCCGCCACAAATCCAAGCGGAGCGATGACCTGCTCCACATAGCGACCAGCTGCCCGCCCCCCGCGCCGGCCGGCTTCGCGCCCCTCGAAGGCATCGTCAGCAAGTGCCTGGACGTGCCCTCCGGCATCACGGCCAAGAATTCCCGCCCGTCCTCGCAACGCCTCGGCAGAAAAAGCTGCCTCACGAGGGATGACGAACAAAACAGCCGTCACCAGCAGCAGCAGCAGCCCGCTTGCGAGCCGTGCGAAGACATTTCGGGGCATTTCCACGCGGTGACTCCGGGGGCTCCTTGCAAGTGATCCCAACGTCACTCAGAATGCCGTTTAGGAATTCCCTCGTCCAGAGAAATTCCAGGGCGGCAAGTCGCCGCGGCCATTCCTGCAGATTGCAATATGGCCTGTGGAGTGACCCATCGCCTGCCGGGAGAGGTGGCAGAGTGGTCGAATGCGCGTCTTTGCTAAAGACGTGACCGGTCAAAAGCTGGTCCACGGGTTCGAATCCCGTCCTCTCCGTTTTTTCTCCGACGATTCGCCGGCAAACCGGTGACGGGGATTTGCATTGCAGGCTGGATCGCGGCATCTCTCGTCAGCGATGCTGCCGTTCCGCAGGTGGACTGCTGCCTGGAGGCTTTGGGCAGGCAGGCCAGAGCTTCTGTTTCGGCAGCCTGCGGGGATCCCCTTATCCGTGACAGCCTCCGAGGCCACACTGCGGCTGGCCACAGCCTGCTGCTGGCAGATTATCAGCGGTGCCGGTCGCAGCAGGGGCTGAGACGACACTGAGTAGTTTTGTGAGCGTTGTGCTTTCGCAATGGGGACAGGTCGGCTTTTCTTCGCCACGGATCAACAACTCGCAGTGCTGATCACACTCGCGGCAACGGTATTCGTAGAGCGGCATCGTGATCTCTCCTCCTGCCTTAGGTAACTCGTTAATTACCTTAACACGATTGCCTCCTCCTGCGGTGGTCATGGACCACAGGCAGCCCCCAAGCCCCCGGATGGCATGCGATGCTCGTTCTCGTTCTGGGAATCACCCTGACCGCCTACGCCGGAATTTGCCTGTTTTTCCTTCTGGCTCAACGGTCTTTCATCTACTGCCCCCGCCCCAGCCTCAACCCGGCGGTCACTTGCCTGACGCTTCACCGGAATCAGACCACGATTCGCGTCGCCTCCCATCGACACGATGGCCCCCGTGGTTTGATTTATTTCGGAGGAAATGCTGAGGACATTTCCCTTACGTTGCCTGAGATAACGGCGGCCTTTCCCGGCCGGGCGATCTACATGCTGTATTATCGCGGCTACGGTGACAGTTCCGGCAGGCCAACAGAGGCCGGCTTGCGTGAGGATGCCGCAGCTGTTTTTGAGTTTGTCCGCAGCCGTCACGCCCATGTGACCCTTGTCGGCCGAAGCCTCGGCAGCAGCCTGGCTGTCGGACTGGCGGCCAACCATGCCCCCCAGCGGCTCGTGCTGATCACCCCTTTTGACAGCATCCTGGCCATTGCCAGCCAGATCGCTCCCTTCCTACCCATGCGGCTGTTGTTGCGTGACCGCTGGGAATCGGTGCACGACGCTCCCCAGGTTCACTGCCCCACACTCATCCTGGCGGCAGGCGATGATGAACTCATCCCTGCGGCCAATACCGACCGCCTCCTGCGGGCATTTCCGGATGGCGTTGCCTCGCTCGCTGTCATCCCCGACACCGACCACAACTCAATTTCTGACGCCCCGGCTTTTTGGCAAGCACTTCATAACTTCGCCAGCGATGAGTCATAGTTGGCAGGGTGACGCACTTGTCTCCGGTCACTCCTCGTCTGGCTCACCTTTCCCCCGCCGCCGCGAGACGGTTGGCTCCTGACGCCGGAAGACTGCAACCACATCCTCGATCGGAACGACGTAGAGCAGGTTATCCTGCTCAAAATCGACCGGGATCGAATTACGAGGGTGGAACAGGACCTTGTCATATTTTTCGATTGGAAAGTCAGCGTCCCGTTCGATCTGCAGGCTGACCTCAACGACCCGCCCTGTGATGGTCGGAATTTCAGCCTGATCGGGCAGCACAATGCCGCCACGTGTCTGGTTGCGGCTTTCATCCTTACGGATGAGTACCCGCATCCCCAACGGCTCTACGAACTCATTCGCCCGCATATTCTCGCTCACCCTTTCCATTCGCTCGTTTTCTGTCGGCACCGTGCTGCTCGCTGCAAAATCGTGCGCAATCTTGCACAACCTCGCACAACCTTGCACAAGCGGGCCTCGGCTCTATTACCGTGACGCGGCACGACTACTCAAACGCCCTTCTGTCTTCTGTTCTACGTCGCCGCAGTCACCGCGGCCAGCGGCAGGAATCGCGGCCGAACTCCGGGCCCCCTGAGCTTTCTAATCTGGTGTATACTCACCAGTCCTTCAAGGCGGCACGCCATCGACCATCGCCCAGCGGCTTGAGCCAGCAAGCCAGCGGACACCGCCGATGGTCCTCAATTCGATAACCTCGCTATCGAGGGAAAATCCTTTGAACACGCTGCCCGACGCTTCGCTGCCAGTTACCCAAAGTCGGGGAGAACTGGTTGTCATTGCCAACCGGCTGCCGGTTCATAGGCCCACGCCCAACAGCCCCTGGGAGACCAGTCCTGGTGGGCTGGTCTCGGCTCTCATGCCCATTCTGCGTGAACGCAAAGGGGTCTGGATTGGCTGGGCAGGTAGTTCTGAGCCAGCTTGCAGCCCGTTTGAGCATGACGGGCTCTACAACGTGCCCGTCAGCCTGTCAGCCGAAGACGTTCGAGATTACTACGAGGGTTTTTCCAACAGCACGCTCTGGCCGCTCTATCACGACGCCTGCCAGACGCCGCAATACAACCGGGCGTGGTGGGCTCCCTATGTGGCGGTCAATCGACGGTTTGCCGAAGTTGCAGCTCGCGAAACAGCTGCCAATGGTCATGTTCTTGTGCAGGATTACCACCTGCAACTTGTGCCTGGCATGCTCCGCGAACTACGGCCTGACGTTCGCATCGGCTTCTTCCTGCACATTCCGTTTCCACCAGTGGAACTGTTCGCCCAGCTTCCCTGGCGGCAGCGACTCTTGGAGGGCATGCTGGGCGCCGATGTGGTTGGCTTTCAGACGCGACACGGGGCCCAAAACTTTGTGCGGCTGGTGAACCGTTACACCGCCCATCGCGGAAGTGGCCAGACTATTTCCGTCAATGGCCGCCGAGTCATGGCTCGTGAATATCCAATTTCGATTGACTACGACCGCATTCAGCAACTGGCTACCAACCCACAGATTGTGGCCCGCTCTCAGGAAATCCGAAAGGAGCTTGGCGAAAATCGCACGATCATGCTCGGTGTCGACCGACTCGATTACACAAAGGGCATCGACCAGCGGATCCGTGCCGTCTACGAGATCTTCAAAGCAGGGCGTCACACCGTCAAAGATCTCGTGCTCGTGCAGGTGAGCGTGCCCTCTCGAGAGAGCGTCGATGAATATATCGAGGTTCGAGACCGCATCGAGAAATTGGTCGGCCACATCGACGGTGAGTTTGGCACTGTCGGTGCCGTGCCGGTCCATTACCTCCGCCGTAGCCTGCCCATTGAAGAACTCGTTGCCTATTACCTCGCAGCTGATGTCATGCTGGTCACGCCCTTTCGCGATGGCATGAATCTTGTTGCGAAGGAATATGTCGCCTGCCGCCGTGATGATACTGGCGTCCTCGTCCTCTCTGAGTTCACTGGGTCGGCTGTTGAACTCGACCGGGCGGTGCTGGTGAATCCTCATGACATCGACGGCATGGCTGCCACAATCGAACGGGCCATTGCCATGCCCCCCGCTGAGCAGGCCCGCCGCATGCGGAGCCTCCGGCAGCGGGTTCGCAAGCGGACGGTTTATACGTGGGCCTCTGACTTCACCCGTGCCCTGACCGCTGAGCAACCGACTGGATCCCAGCCTGACACCGTCGACCTGAATCGTTCTACATCCTGATGAACCACCCCTCTTGCTTTTGCCTCTGGAGAACGCTTTGACCGGACCCGAATCTGCTGCCCCACTACTGATGGCTGAAGACGAACTTGACGAGGCCCTTGAGGCAATTGCCCGTGTCCCGATTCTACTGGTCGCGACAGACTATGACGGCACGCTCTCGCCTATCGTTGACAACCCTGAGGATGCCCGGCCCATCCGTGAGTCAATTATTGCGCTGCGAGCCCTGGCGACACTGTCGAGCACGTACTGTTCGGTCATCTCTGGCCGGTCTCTTTCTGATCTGGCAAACCTGAGTGCTCTCGACGGGCAGATCATGCTCGTCGGTTCACACGGCAGTGAGTTTGACCAGGATTTTGTTCGCACCCTCACCGAACAACAGATCGCCACACGGCAAAAAGTGCTTGATGAAATGCACCGCATTGCGGCCCAGGATGATCGCTTCCATATTGAACCCAAGCCAGCCTCGATTGCTTTCCACTACCGCAATGTTGACGAAGGCCGCGCCAACGCGGCGGTTGAAGAACTACTTGGTGGAGCAGCCACCTGGAACGATGTGCAGGTCAAATCAGGCAAAAAGGTGCTTGAACTGGCTGTCGTCCATACCTCGAAGGGAGACTGCATTGATGCCCTCCGCCACCGCGTCGGGGCAACTGCGGTGGTCTACTTTGGGGATGATGTCACCGACGAAGACGCCTTTGTGCGACTGCACGGGCCTGATGTCTCTGTCAAAGTCGGCAGTGGCGCAAGTGCGGCGACCTTCCGAATTAGCGACCCCACCGAGGTTGCTCGACGGCTGGCTCGGCTGGCCAGTGCCCGCGAGGCATTTCTGGCAGGAGCTGACGCGGTGCCGATTGAGCGGCATGCCCTGCTCTCTGATGGCCGGGTCATGGCCCTGGTTGCCCCTGGTGCAAAAGTCTGCTGGATGTGTGCCCCGCGAGTCGACGGGCCGGCCCTGTTCGCAGAACTGCTGGGTGGCCCTGCGGCCGGGCATTTCACGATTGAGCCTGCTCAAGCTGACGAACCACCGCAGCAACAGTACGACGGGAACTCACTGGTTCTCAAAACAAGCTGGTCAAAACTGTCTGTTACCGATTTCCTCGATTGTACAGCCGGCAAGCCGACTCAACGGGCTGGCCGCACCGATCTGATCAGACAGATTGAAGGACGAGGCGAAGTCCGCATTACCTTTGCGCCGCGGCTCGACTTTGGTCGGCAGCCAACCCAACTGATCGTTCGTGAGGACGGCCTGGAGATCGATGACACCATTGACCCGATCGTGTTACGGGCTCCCGGGGTCAGCTGGGAAATACACGAAGAGGGGCCTCATCAGTTTGCCGTGGGCACCGTCACCTTACGGGGTGAACCGCTGAGAATGGAGCTCCGCTACGGCACGGGCTCACTTCGCGAACAGCAGACCATCTCGCCACAGGAACGGTACCGACGCACCAGAGCCTACTGGGAAACATGGGCTGATCGGCTCATTCTGCCCAAGCGTGAAGCCCCCCTTGTCAGGCGAAGTGCCCTGGTGCTGAAGGGGCTGTGCTATGGGCCGACCGGTGGTATCGCTGCTGCCGCCACAACAAGCCTGCCAGAACATCTCGGTGGCATCCGTAACTGGGACTACCGCTACTGCTGGCTGCGAGATGCCGCCATGTCGGCAACCTCGCTGGTCAAACTGGGCTCATTCGCTGAAGCCATGGCCTTCCTCGACTGGATGCTACTGGTTATCGATCGGGCCGCGGCTCCCGAGCGGCTGATGCCGCTGTACACCGTGACCGGTCACGAAGTCGGCGCCGAAGCTGAAATCGCCGAACTGGCCGGGTACGCCGGTTCACGGCCGGTACGAGTGGGCAATGCCGCCCGAGGGCAGGTTCAGCTCGACGTCTTTGGCCCTATTGCGGAACTCGTCTGGCAACTTCTCCTTGCCGAAGCGCCCGTATCGAGTGAACACTGGCGTCTTGTCGAGGCCATGGTTGGTGCCGTCGAAGCTCGCTGGCATGAACCTGACCACGGGATCTGGGAGATTCGCAAGCCCCGTCGTCATCACGTTCATTCGAAGGTGATGGGCTGGATGGCTGTTGATCGGGGCATCAAAATTTCGGAACGGTTTCTCGACCGGGAACGGCCTGCCTGGGAAAAACTCCGCCAGACGATCGCTGATGACATCCTGGAAAAAGCCTGGCATGAACCGACAGCCGCATACACTGCCGCCTATGGCGATGATGACCTTGATGCTGCCACTTTGATGATCGGCCTCAGCGGCCTGATCGACTGCACCGACCCCCGATTTCTTGCCACGGTTGATGCCATCGAAAAACGGTTGCGGATGGGCCCAACGGTATTTCGTTACCTCGCCGATGATGGCCTGCCAGGCCGCGAAGGTGGCTTTTTCATCTGCGCGAGCTGGCTGGTCGACGCGCTCCACAAGGCTGGTCGACGAGATGATGCCGAGGAACTGTTTGAGTCGATGATTGAATTGGCCGGCCCCGAGGGCCTGCTGCCAGAACAATACGACCCGCTCCTCAGACGCACGCTGGGCAACCACCCGCAGGCGTACTCGCATATCGGCCTGATCGAGAATGCGTTGACGCTCTCTTCAGGCTAATCCGCCTGCTGCTTTAACCCCTCCTCAAGCAGCGGCAGCAGCTGCCCAACTTCGGCGGCAACCTGATCACGGGCCACCAGCTCGTCGGGAAGATGAAAAAAGCCAATGGCGAGCATCAGATAGGTTGCCAGCAGAACAAGGCCCTCCATCCAGTTTGCACTTCCGGCGTTCATCACCTCCCGGGCGACGAGAATGGCCAACAAGATGGCAACCACCTCAAAGGTTGAAAACGCGAGGTTCATCGGCTCACCGAGGAGCAGGCCTGTGAACACGAGCAGAGGCGCAACCAATAACACCATCTGAATCGTTGACCCAACCGTTGCCGCCATCACCAACTCCTGGCGTCCTTGGCGGGCAAACCGTATGGCGGTGAGCACCTCCCCAATGCCACCAACACCGCCGAGCAGCACAATGCCACTAAAAGTATCTGACAGCCCAAGTGCTTTCGCTGTTGGGCCCAACGATTCTGACAGGGCATCACTGACAATCGCCAAGAGCACACCACTGCCAAAGAGAGTGGCAAGGCTCATAAGGACTGTCTGCGTTCGCCCCGAACCCATTTCCCCGGCCGGAGTCAGGCTTTCACCCTCATGACCAAAGAGACTGACAAGGACATTCCCCACATAGAGCACCAACAAGATACAACTCAGTTCAAATGACAGATCCCGGGTGCCCTCTGGCGTGCCAATCCGAAAAACCGCCGGCACGATGAAGCAGAGACCGCACATCATGAGCATCAGCCCTGCGGCACGCAGTCGCTTCCGGTCGAAGGGACGCGGACCGAATTTCAGTCCCCCGACCACCAGGGCGCAGCCCAGCCCGACCAGCAGGTTCACCATGATCGAGCCAGTCAGAGAAGCCTTGACCACTCGACCGAGGCCGTTGTGCAAGGCGGCCATGCCGATGATCAATTCCGGAGCGTTACTCAGAGTTGAATTCAGCAGGCCACCAACGACTGCTCCAAGGCGTCTCGCCAACCGCTCGGTTGCCGTTCCCATCAGCTCGACAAGCGGCACAATGGCCACTAATGACGCGACGAATACAGCCAGCGGTTGACCACCAAAGAAATGCAGGCCAATCGCAACAAAAACAATCGGCATGAGCCAGCGAGTCTTCATGCCGGCAGCATACCGCACCAGCCCTTGCCGGTGCGGTGGACGTCCCCAGTTTTCTCCTCCCGCGATACACTCAGCAGAGGCTGACAATGAAATCAGCCTCTCTTTTTCTTCTTGTCGACTCCTCGCTCCCTGACTTCCATGGCCCAGCATCACCGTCCCTCAACCAACGACGTCCCCCCGCTCCAAGAGCAATTTGGCACCATTGTCATCGGAGCCGTCGCGGGGCTAATCGCGGTTGCCTTCCATGCGGTGATGAATCTGGCCGAAGAGACACGTGCCGAGTTGGCGGTGCTGGCAACTGGCCATGGACTTCTCGCCCAGTGTGGGGTTGTTGTGACCTGCGGCCTGTTGGCGGCAGCCGCGATCTTCCTGGTCCACCGCTATGCTCCAGAAGCCGAGGGCAGTGGCATTGCCGCCGTGCTCGAAGCCCACCGCACCGTTGGCGGGCGACGGGCCCTGCGAATCCTCTGGGTCAAGTTTTTGGGGGGCTTCTGCGGGCTTTCATCTGGCATGCCACTGGGCCGAGAGGGGCCGAGTGTGCAAATCGGAGCGATGTCGGCCATTGCCCTGAGGCACTATGGTCCCAGGCTTGTCTACTATCGACGGCGGGCCGTCGAACTCGGCGCAGCAGCCGGTTTGGCAGCTGCCTTCAATGCCCCATTATCGGGTGTTGTCTTTTCCTTTGAACTGCTCAAGCAGCCGTTTCACGCCCACAATTGTTTCGAGACGATTCTGGCCTGCGCCATTGCTGACTGGGTCTGCCGACTCTTTCATGGGCCGATCTTTGAGCTGCCAATTGTTCTCGATGGGTTTCGTGACTGGCAAGAATTGCCCACTTTTGCATTGGTTGGACTCTGGGCTGGAGTCATTGCCCTGGTTTTTCAGATGTTCCTCCTCTTTGCCGCCAAGCGATTTCAGCAGGTTGGTGCCCGTCCGGGAGGAGCCGTCGCCGCAACAGCTCTCTGGGGCTGCCTGCTTGGCTTGGTGCTGTTGTGGCAGCCAGCACTCTTGGGAATCGGGCATACGCTCTTTGAGGCTTCCATTGAGAACACCATGCCACTGACGCTGGCGGTGCTGGCACTGGCGGCACGAATTCCACTGACAGCGATCAGTTATTCCACCGGTGCCCCGGGCGGGCTGATCGTACCTGCCTTATTGTTTGGAGTCTTGGCTGGCCAGATCTTTTCGCAGTCTTATGCCTTGCTATTCGGAAGCGTTGATGCTGACTTCCACGCAGTCTGTCTCGTCGCCGGAATGGCTGCCAGTATCGGTGCGCTGTTTCGCACCCCATTGACGGCGACGATCATGGCCGTGGAGATCACCGGCGCGTACGCCTGTCTGCTTGAAATCTCGATTGCCTATCTGGCTGCCCACTCGCTGCTGGGCCTGGCCCGTCAACCAGATCTCTACACGGCACTGGGACGTCTTCACGCGTCCCAGCACGGCAGCCATGACGCTCGTCTGGCCGCTGCCCGACCTGCCGTCAGGCAGCGCGCCGCCGATCCATAGCCGCTGTCTCGCCTGCCTCAGTGGTATTTTGATTGGGGCCGGTCAGCCCCCGCATCTCCAGCAACTGTCGGAGGCTAGCCACTTCTGCCGTCAGGTCCCGTAGTTCATCCTGATGATCGTCTTCATTCTGCACGAAACTACCGGCGATGAGCCCCGAAAGGGCCCCAAATGAACTGGCTCCTGTCACCATCAGCATGAAGGCAACCACCCGCCCCTCCCAGCTGATCGGGTAGAGATCACCATAGCCCACTGTGGTCACCGTACAGATTGCCCACCAGACGGCATCTTCAGCTGAGGTGATATTGCCACCGGCCCCGCCTTCGAAATGCAGAATGGCAAAACTGCTGAAAAAGATCACGGTTACAGCGACAAAACTACCCCCCAGCAAGGCATTCCGGGCACGGTTTTGAAAAACAAGCGAGGCCAAAAACCGAGTTGCTTTAACGCCACGAATGACCCGCAAGATACGAACCACCCGGGCTGCCCGTCCCCAGCGCATGATGTCAAGAGCCGGTATCGACGAGAGCAGGTCTATCCATCCCCAGGTCGCCAGATACCGCCAGCGGTTCTCAGCCCGCACGAGGCTGACCACGAAGTCAATGAGAAAGACGACACAAACGGTTAGGTCTGCATACGCAAGGAGCGAGCGGGCTGATGGAGTCAACTCAACAATAACCCCTACCGCAAGCATGCCGATGGCAATGAGGCTCATCAACAAGATGACGGCGTTATACCCCGCCCAATGCTCCTCATGAGAGATGCTTGACCTCTTTTGATGGGCTGAACCAGCTTCTTCCTGCTGGTGGATGCTACCCAAAAACGGGAGCCCAGAACGATTGACCTGAGGTGCAAAAGGCATTCTTTTTACGAACGGGAACGAGCCTGTACCGATGTGCGACGAACAAGCAGACCGGCCCAATCGCGGCAGAACATTGATTGGCCGGAGAGCATAGTGAGCCACCGATGTCCTACGGGACAGCAATTTCTCATTCGCCGAAGAATCGCCCGCACCCCAAAGCCCCTAAATTAAACTAGATTAAACTTGGGGCATGGTGTTGGGCATGGTATTCCATGGGTACGACAAACGCTCCACCGAGACATGCTTCTGATGATTTCCGCTACCGAACCGACGCTCACGACCATGCCTTCTCATCCTGCCGTCCGGGCTGAATTTCTTGATTTCCGTGATCGCAGTCATGGTGCTGTGGCACTCGGCGAAATTCCGGAACAACGAGCAGCGGGCCGCTTCATCTGGATCGACATCGACCTCACCGCAATTCAACCTGCTGAAATTCACGACCTGATCCCTGCCTGCGTTCTTGAAAATGAACAAGTCCATCAGATTCTTTCTGAGGATGATCAAAGGCAGGGGGCAGAAAGCCAGAGAGTTTCCACCCTGACCCGTACTGATGATGCCATACGAATCTGTCTGATTGGCGTCCGGCAACAGGAAAGCGGGCTATCGAGTGAACAGCTTGATATTGTTATTGGCGAGGGTCTGCTAACGACCGTTCGGCATGGGCACAGCGGTGTCCTTCAGGCGGTCCGTCGTGATTACATCAGTGACTTCGAGCGTCACGCTGCCACACCAAGCTTTCTGATCTATGAGTTCTGGGACAAGCAAATCGATCAGTTCCTCTCCGCTCAGGGACGACTCGACGAGGAAGTCGAGGCCATTCGGCTGGCCCTCCGCCGCTCAGCTGACGAAGCAACCTTGACTCGCCTTGCCGATGTATCCAGTCAGCTGCTTGCTCTCCGCAAGCGGGTGCTGCCGGCACGGCGGGTGCTGGAGGAACTTGTCTCGCGGAAAACAACACTCATCAGCGAGGCCACGCTTGACTTCCTGGGCAAGATGATCGACACGCTGGAGCGGCTGCTGGCTGACATCACGGCCAACCGCGAAATTCTCGAAAGTGCAATGAACTTTTCCCTGACTGTCATGACCCATCGCACAAACTTGACCATGAACCGCTTG
>Ga0181593_10005371_pt1 | contig 11597 bp, 3 predicted proteins | sample 071ome_19_FD_133756 | JGI IMG/M metagenome (GOLD analysis project Ga0181593, IMG submission 133756) | Coastal salt marsh microbial communities from the Groves Creek Marsh, Skidaway Island, Georgia - 071413AT metaG (megahit assembly) | ecosystem: Environmental > Aquatic > Marine > Intertidal zone...
CGGCCCCATCATCATGGTGATCGGTTTAAACCTAGCGCCTATTGCAGTAAACATGGCCATGGGTAAAACTGGTGATGGTGCGGTGGAATTATTTGCCTACACAGACGCACTATTGGTTTCCATGTCAGCTTTATTAACCACCTTACTTGTGGCCACAATGGCCAAAGGTATCTTTAAATTAGTGCCAATCCTTGCGGGTATTTTTGTGGGTTACGTTATGGCCGCCTTCATGGGCATGGTGGAAACCAAAGCCGTTGCTGACAGCGCATGGTTAGCGGTACCAAACTTTGTTGCCCCAGAGTTTCATCTCGCAGCGATCTTGTTCATGCTGCCAGTTGCCATAGCACCTGCTATCGAGCACGTGGGCGACGTACTGGCCATCAGTAACGTGACAGGCAAGGACTACACACAAAAGCCGGGCTTACAACGCACTTTATTTGGTGACGGTATGGCCACCTCTGCTGCCGCATTATTTGGCGGGCCACCAAACACCACTTATTCCGAAGTAACCGGTGCCGTTATGCTAACCAAGATGTTTAATCCGGTTGTAATGACAGTAGCCGCTGTGATTGCCATCGTACTGGCGTTTGTTGGTAAATTTGGTGCCAGCCTACAAACTATTCCAGCCCCTGTAATGGGCGGTATTTTGGTTTTATTATTTGGTTCCATCGCCGGTGTGGGCATGAACATTCTTGTGAAATCTCAAACGGATTTAAGCGAACAACGTAATCTTGTGATTGTGGCCACCACATTAGTATTTGGTATCGGCGGCATGAGTATCGGCAGCGCCGAATGGTCACTACAAGGCATTGCACTATGCGGTGTTGTGGCCATTGTTTTGAACTTGGTTTTACCAAAAACGAAAGAAGAACCAGAGAATTTAGATCAAGAAAAAGAAATGGTAGAAGAAGTGGTGAATCATTAGATTTAATCAATCTTGATTTAGGTGTAAAAACAAGAAAGCCGAATCATGTCTGATTCGGCTTTTTTGATTCGATCGGAATTCTACATAGCCTTATTTAGAATAAATAACCTACAAAGCCTACTTCAAACAGAAATCATCATTCATACATCTACTATAACGAATCGATATTAATCAGCACCTACTTTCATTCCCCTATAGTGATATATTTACGCCACACAAGGATCTTACTTTAAATCAAAGGACTCTATATGCTATCCAAAGGGGCTTCTCTTTTACTAGTCATAATCAATCTTGCATCACTTACTGCTTGCACAGGTACTGACGATTCTTCACCTTCACTTCCAGCAGCAGAACCGTCATTAAATTACAGTAGCACGAAGAAATTCGATTTCACTTGGACAGATTCTGTAGGCGCCGAATTCTATCGAATTTTAGAAAAACCAGATTCCACCTCAGGGTATGCACAAGTCGGGAATGACATTCCCTCAGGCATCCAATCCTTCAGCATTTATGTTCCAATTTTTAAACGACTCAATGCGAGCTATATTTTACAGACATGTAATATAAATGAGTGTGTTGATTCTAATGCTGTATTTGTGACTGGAAACTTGGAACAAAGCATCGGTTACATTAAAGCAACTAATCCTGGGTCAGGCGATTACTTTGGCTCATCGATAAGTCTAAGTGGCGACGGAAATACATTGGCGATTGGCGCTTGGGGAGAGGAAAGTGACACTACTAATATTACCGAATCAGATACAAATTCTAATGACGACTCACCAACCTCTGGTGCGGTATATGTGTTCACATACGAAAATTTTCGATGGAGCCTACAATCATTTATCAAAGCAAGTAACGCCGAAGCATACGATTGGTTTGGATATTCTGTATCTTTGAACGACGATGGAAACGTATTAGTAGTCGGAGCAGCAAATGAATCTAGTTCGGCACAAGGCGTAAATGGTAACCAATTAGATAATAGTACTTCTGATAGCGGAGCTGCATATGTATTTATTCGAAATGACGGGCTCTGGTCTCAAAATGCCTATTTAAAGGCTAGTAATACAGGGGAAAATGATAGCTTCGGTAAGGCGGTCGCAATCAGTGGAGACGGCTCAACAATTGCGATCGGAGCTGAGGAAGAAAAAAGTAAATCCTCTGGTATAAATGGCGATCAAACAAACAATAATTGGAGCAACTCTGGCGCTGTTTATGTTTTTGCAAAAACAGCTACTTCCTGGCAACAAGAAGCCTACGTCAAAGCCAGCAACTCACTTCCAGTCAGCACAAAGTTTTTTGGGGAAACCGTGAGCCTAAGTGACAATGGTAATACATTAGTAGTTGGTGGCAGCGGAGATCAAAGTTCTGCAACTGGCATCAACGGCAATCAAAGCGACATTAATGCTAGTAAATCAGGTGCTGCTTATATTTTCACTCGGACAAATAGTACTTGGTCTCAGCAAGCATATGTAAAGGCTAGCAACACCGAGGCTAATGATCGATTCGGATATAACGTAAGCATAAGCGGCGATGGAGCTACCTTAGCCGTTTCTGCTGGCTTTGAGGACAGCGCGTCTGTTGGAGTTAATGGTGATCAAACTGACAATTCAGCAAATAGTTCTGGCGCTGTTTATCTATTCAGTTTCACTAACAATCAGTGGTCACAACAGGCTTATTTAAAATCTAGCAATACCGAAGCTGCTGATGAATTTGGCTCAAGTATCTCCCTTTCTGATGATGGTAATTTAATTGCAATAGGAGCAGCCTCTGAAGATGGGCCCATTCCGGGTATTGGGGGAAATGAACTATTAAATTCATCAGCAAATTCTGGAGCGGTATACATATTTGAGAGGACGAACAACACTTGGAGCCAGCTATCATACGTAAAAGCTAGCAATCCAGATGCGATTGATTTATTCGGTGGAGCCGTTAGTCTAAGCGACGACGGAGACACACTGGCTGTCGGAGCGAACCTTGAAGACAGTAACGGTGATGACGACAATAATAATTCAATGGGCGGAGCAGGTGCTGCCTACATATATTAAAATTACCAATATTAAGCCGAATTATTTTTGATTCGGCTTCTCCATCTAAGATCGCCACTTCCAGCGATAGCATATCTTCTTCAGAAGAATAGAAACAATCTAAGGTATTTCCACCTTTTTTGCGAAATCTTAAGACTAATTAGATCAGACAATAATAAAAAGAAATACTGCTCGCCATCTTCATCGGCAATTTTAAAGTCTATTTCAGTTTCAGCATTTTTATACCAAACATTAACAAAAAATCATTCCGTCATAAATATAGGCTAATTTTAAGCTATAAGGACATCCATGATAAGAAATTAGCCTTATTTTTCAAGAAGCACTTTCCAGTTATCAACCGATCAACTGATACCCTGCTTTACCCAATCTGCTAATAATATCGCCAACCCAAGCAAAGGATTGCATCATGCCTAGAGCAAGAAAAAACCTCGTCAGTATAGAAGCTACACCATACTACCATTGTGTTTCACGCTGCGTTCGTCGCGCATTTTTATGTGGATACGATCATGTCTCCCATGAAAACTATGAACATCGAAGAGCTTGGTTAGAAGATGAATTGCTTTCTCAAGCGCAAGTCTTTGCAATTGATATTGCGGCTTATGCCATTATGTCGAATCACTATCATGTGGTGTTACATATTAATAAACAACAAGCGGACAGCTGGTCGTTTGATGAAGTGATTGAGCGCTGGCATTTTTTATATAAAGGTAATGCACTCAGTCAGCGCTATTTAAGTGATGCAAACTTTGGGGACGCAGAAAAAGCCAAACTCGGTGAGTTTGTAGAAAAATGGCGTGAACGCCTAATGGACATAGGCTGGTTTATGGGGCGATTGAATGAAAAGATCGCCCGACAAGCCAACTTTGAAGATAAATGCACCGGACGCTTTTGGGAAGGCCGCTTTAAATCCCAAGCTTTATTAGATGAAAAAGCTTTAGCGGCCTGCATGGCTTACGTGGATTTAAACCCTATCCGCGCCAACATGGCCAAAACCCCAGAGAAGTCAGAGCATACCTCCGTTAAAAAACGCTGCGAACAGGCCAAACAAGCCCATGCCGCCAACCACCCTAATCAACAAGCGAAACAGCTCATGCCATTCGTGGGCAATCCTAAACAGGATATGCCACAAGGGTTGCCGTTCCGCTTAACAGACTATCTTGCGCTCGTCGAATTGACTGGCATGAGTATTAGAAACGACAAACGGGGCTATATTCAACGACAAGCTAACCCCATTCTTCAAAGATTGGGCATACAACCCGATAACTGGATGACCCTCACTCAAACATTCGAAGAGTCGTTTAGCCACATCGCAGGAGCACCCAAGTCACTTACGGATAGCTACGCCCTGTTCAATCGACAGCGACGAGCAAACTTAAGCAACTGCCAGTCGTTATTTTCTTAACGACTACTCGCTGCAATAAGCCTCTCTCATTCGAATGATCGAAGGCATAACCACATCCAAAATATTTGGATTAACCCCTCTCCACCAACAACTTATTTGAATATTACAAAATAGTAAGAAACCTTGCTGATTTACATTGATAGTTTAATTTACGGAAGGGATCTCAATTCGAGGTGAGTGGGTTGAACCTGACTGAATCGAGACCTTGTGCCTAGTATGGGTGTCTATCTGTCTTCATAGTATGGGTGTCTATCTGTCTTCATAGCGATGAAAGTGATCCTTGGAGTTTGGATATATCAATCACCCTCTAAATAGTTGACGACAATGGACAGGTAATATGTGAGCATTGAGGAATTACAATACTCAAAGCTATTTATAAGTAATTTATTGGGACTTTTCACCAAGTAGGTGAAAAGTTTTTAGCTTAGAAGGAGGGAGATTGCTGGATTTTTGATCTAAACTTCAAAAAGCCAGCAAGGAATTTAACAAGGAAACTGTTTGGACAGGACAATCACAAGTTGAAATCGTCCCAACGCTGTCTGGAACAATGCCTCAATCGAATTCTAGTTAAAATACCCTTCTAATAACTTTATAAAAGTGTCTTCAACAGTTTTATCAATTTCTCCAGCCGGACTAAGTTCAACCACTTTATACGAATCTCTAGAATCAAACGCAAAACAATAGCCCTGAAAGTCATCCCCAAAAACAATTAAACCATCGAGCCTTTCCGTCAAATCTTCACCGTATATACTTGAAGGGCCTACAGGCCCTTCATATAACTGGATATCTCCAAGATTTCCAAACCCTATCTGGTGCAAGAAATTCAAATAGTCTTCCTGAATTCCGGGAAATTTATTTCGTAATTCATTGCAATCAGCTTCACTTACCTGTTCCAAAGAAGCAACGGATTCAATGTTGTCTTTAATCTGCGTAAACATAATTGCTCCTTAACGCTTACTCAAAAATCTTGTTGATTATTGGATCTTTATGAATCCCTAACTGATGTTGGTCTGGGAACCTAGCCGGATGTAGATTCCACCATTCATGCGGGCCACCATATACATTTTCAATAATGTGGTGAGCATCGTACTTCTGACCAGCGCTTCGCCAGAGCTTACCAGTTTCCGGATTATATATATCTTCTGCATATGTTGGCCAAGTTTGACCAGTTTGATTCTCCCACTTTTCAATCTGTTGATTTTTAACTTTTGTCGAGAATCCACGTCTATGCGATCGCCCTTGTTCCGGAGTAAGCCTCGAATATTCAACATCCCTTAAATTTTCAATTAACATCTTACGCTGAGAAGAATGGACTCTAAAACCCGTATGCTTCTCTAAAGACCTTGCGTATTCCATAACATCTTTAGAAAACCCGGTATTTAATAGACCTTTTCCGGAAGTTTTGGTGTCTGGAACATCAATTACCGGAACATCACTCTCAACCTGCACCGCAGGCTTCGATAGATCCGTTTGATTCTCAACAATTGTAACGGATTTGGCTTGTGATTTTTGACCACTTCTCAACATTCGGCCCAATTTAGCCGGTGCACCTGCCGCTTTTTGGATACCTAACAGGAATGGCGCTGCTGGGCCTGTAGAAGCAAGCTGACCTGTCAGTTCCATATCAGCCTGTTCCATGGTTAAATCATTAACCTCCGCGTAGGCCAGCGTGGGTAGACTTCCCAATGTGGAGAATCCATTCACCACTCCAATACCGACGTTTGCAGCTGAAGCAGGGAAACCTAGCGCGTAATCCAGAATTGTATTACCCGTATCAATACGTTCGAATGGTTTAATTAGCGATGTTCTTTCATCGTAAAGATTGCCAAGTAATGGATACGCCTCACGCCCATCCGGATCCACATACTTCATTGGATTCTGATAAGCATACAAGTATCTATGAAGGCTTAATGGCTTGTTGTCATACCCCTCAAATGGATCCCTTGATAAGAACAAACCTAATTGCGGATCGTAGTAACGTGCTTTGGCATAGATTAAGCCGGTAGATTGGTCACGCTCATGGCCGGTGTAGGTGAAGTCATTGCTTTCACTTTGGCCGGTTTCGGTTTGGACGTTACCAAAGGCGTCGTATTGGTATCTGGCTGTTAATGAGCCATCTCTATTTGAAATAACCGCTGTGCTACCCAAACCATCTTGGTGGTAGGTTTGAACCGCGTTGTTTTCAACACTGGTATCTGAGAATGCGCTTTCGTTAATACGCGCTAAGATTTGATTACCGTCGTGATAGTAGCGATATTGGCTGTTGTTGTTTTCATCGAACGAGCCAATCACGTTCAAGCCTTGGTAGTGGTAACGCTGGTGTGTGGTGTTGGCTTGTTGTGTACTTTCATCGGTTTGAGTTTCTGTTTTGTGAATACGTAAGCCATTGGCGTCGTATAGGAACTGGCCGATTGTGCTACCGCCAATCTGAACTTGTTTCAGCTGGTTACGGGCGTCGTAGATGTAGTTGGTGGTTTCTGTTTGGCTATCTATGGTTTGGGCTTTTTGCGTGAGGTTGCCCAAGGAGTCGTAACCCACAACGGTGTTGCTGTTATCCACGGTGTTAATAATGGACGTCAGTTGGTCGTTATTGTCATAACCGTACGTGAAGTTTTTGGTGAGAGTACCTGAGGCGGTGGTGAAGGTTTCCGTTTCACGGTTGCCGTTATCATCATAGCTGTAGGTAGCCGTGCCATTGTTTTGTGTTTGGCTGTCACCTGAGTAGATTGCCTGAGTTAAACGGTTTTGATCGTCGTAATCAAAGTCCGTGATAATAGTATCGATACCATTGAACTCGGTTTCTTGTGTGCGATTTTGATTATCATCGTAGTCATAACCAAACTGATGCATGACGGTGCTGCCCTGTTTATGGGACAGGGTGTCTAGATTGCCGTAACCGTCATAGGTGAAATCGGTGGTGACACCATTGTCGTGAGTTTTGGTTTTGATGCGGTCATCGCGGTAGTAACTTAATGAGGTACTGCCAAAGCCATGGGTCACACCAGTCAGTCTATTTTTGGCATCATAGCTGTAGGCCACCGAGTAATCGTTGGCCCAGCCGTAACCTAAGCCAGTTTGGTTGCCGTTTTTGTCGTATTTAAAGCGACTCACGTTGCCGTAGATGTCTTGTTTGCTGGTCATGCGATCAAATTGATCGTAGGTGAAGGTCTCTGTGCCCGAGCCTTCCCCATTAGTATTGCTCTGGGTTTGTGAAGTGACGTTACCGTTATTATCGTACGCGTAATCAATGGTGCCGTTGCTATCGGTGCGTTTGCGTAAACGGTTGATGTCATCGTATTCGTAATCCACTTGCTCATTGTTGGGCAGCAGTTCGTTTTTCAGATTACCGGCTGGGTCGTATAAATACGTGTATTGATCCCCTTCTGGATAGGTGAGGGTTTTAATACGGTTTAACTCATCGTATTCCCATTCAGTCGTCTGTTGTTTGCCATTGATGGTGTGGGTGCGATTACCGGCTAAATCGTATTGATGTTCTGTTACCACATTATCTGGGGTGGTAATGGTTTCTAATTGATTCAGCGGTGTGTAGGTGTATTCCCAGCGTAGATTTTTACCGTCGATAAGGGCCGATTGATTACCAGCATCGTCATACTCATAGGTGATAGTGATGCCGTCTAGGGTTTCGGTGTCTTTTTGATTACGAGCATCATAGGTATAGGTGGTTTCGCGGTTTTCACCATCTTTGAAGGACTCTAGGTTACCCACTTCGTCATATTCAAACTGCAATACGGTAGACAGTGGATGTACTTCTTCCAGTTTGCGTCCAAGGGCATCGTATTTGTAAGCAACGGTATTGCTCTCTGCATCCGTAGCTGCAATTAATTGCCCACCCACATTGAATTTTTGAGTTTGTAGGGTAATGCCGTTGCGTTTGGTGACGACGGATTTACCAGAGCTGTATTCACGATACGTGTTTTCTGTCACGTAGCCTTTGGCATCGGTTTCAGTCAGCACGCGTCCAATGCCGTCATAGGTCATGGTAATGGCATGGCCTAATGCATTGGTGGTTTTAATACGCTCGTTAAAGTCGTTGTATTGGTAATGGGTTGTATTACCACGACCGTCTGTCACCGTTAACGGGTTACCCATGCCATCAAATGTGGTGACAACAGATTGGTTTAGGGGATTGGTTTGGGTTTCTAAATTACCCACCTTATCGTAATCGAACTGGGTAGTGTGATTATTAGGATCGGTTTCGGTTTGCTTTTGCCCCAACTCATCATAAGTGAATACATACTCACCAGTGTTAGGCAGCTTAGTTTTTACGCGCTGATTTAGATCATTATAGATATGGGTAGTCGTATGGTTATTACCATCTGTTTCGGTTTTTAGATTACCCATGGCATCATAGGTGCGAGACCACAGAGTACCCTTTGAATCTTGATACGAGATCTGGCGATCGAAGTCGTCATAGTCATATGTGATGGTTTCACCGTTTGGATGACGCTCCGATTTAAGGCGGTTGAGTTCATCTAGGGTATACACCCATTGTTGTTTAAGCGCGTCTTCTTTGTTGGTTAAACCGTTTATTTTGTTATACGTAAACGTTGTGGTTTCACTTAATGGATTGGCCTCAAAGATTTTGTTGCCTTCGCCATCAAACTGGTAGTTCCAAATACCGTCGCCGGTTTTTTGGATGTAAATCACATTGCCAGAACCGTCGTATTTATAATTAGCCACAACGCCGATTGGATCGGTCTCTGAGGTTTTTTGACCAATATCATTGTAGCTATATTTCCACGTTCGATTGCCCGTGGTCATTTCTGTAGCTTGACCGTTGGTATCGTATTTATAGGTGGTGACAACATTATTTTTATTGGTGAACGTTTCTAAATTATTCGAATCATCGTAGTCCCAACTTTGAACATAATTCTCAGCGTCAGTTTCTTTTATTAATCGATTTTGTTCATCGTACTCGCGAACCGTTTTTTGAATCACCCCGCCTACAGTGATGGTTTCGGTCAGTACATTGCCATGGCCATCTGGATCATAGTCAATGACCTTTCCTAACGGATGTACTTCTTTAATCAATTGGTCTGCATCGTTGTAATCGAATACCACTTTACGACCCAACCAATCGGTTGCCGATCTACGATTTCCATTATCATCATACTCAAATACCCGTGTATGCCCTTTATAGGTGATCCCCGTTTGATTCCCCATGGCATCGTAGTCGTAGGTTGTGGTACGACCCAATACATCAATCTCTGATTTTATTTGACCGATGTCGTCTCGGTTAAAGATATGATCATCACCATTTGGATTGGTTTGTTTGATCACCTGCCCTAGATGGTTGTATTCAAAGCGAGTTAAATGGCCATTAAAATCCGTTTCGCTGGATTTGGTATACACATCTGACCAGTTAATGGTTTTGCTAAAGCGCTCGCCGCTGTTGCCTTTTTTCGTGATTTTCTCTAAACGAGATTCGTCATCGTATGTGTAGGTGTTGGTATTGCCAGCACCATCTATTTCGGTGATCACCTGACAGTGTTCATCAAATGCACGCTTAACTTCTGGAAAGCTCTGATACTCAGGAGTTGGACACTGGCCATTGTATTTAAACTCCACTACGGTCTTACCAGTGGTCTTTGATAGCAATGCATTTCGTGCTTCACCCGCTTGGGTCTGAACCTTGCCGTACTTGTATTCGGTTGTGGTTCCGCCCACTTCCTCAGAGGTTTTATTTCCATCCGAATCGTAAGTATATGTGGTTACATGACCATTTTTATCAGTATGCTCTTCTAGCAAGTGACGATCGTTAAACGCAAATAGCTCAAATCCTGCATCGTCGGTTATCTTTTTAGCTGAGCCATAGTTATCCAGCTCATAGTTTATGGACCCAATTGGTCTTGCGATGGTGGCACTACCATCTGATGTACCTGCGAATTCATAACTAATATTCGTTGTGTCACCATTTTTATTGGTAATAGAAACCACTGTTGGATATCCATAACTTTCAAGTCCTGGATCTATCTCAACTAATTTATTGAGCTTTTGCGGTTCATACGTGTAGGACGTGGATTGTCCAAGGGCGTCTGTCACCGACAATAACAGCGGTAAGCGCTGTGATTGTTGGTTGGTACCTAAGACATAATCCTCAAAGAATGAAGGATACTCAATGCTTGGATATTTATTTTGTTCTTTGTAAGTTTCGTGCTGCGCTTCATCTACCGAAATGGCTTTTGAATAATCGTATTGCTCAATTAGTTTTTTGCTAAAGCCATTTGTTTCTAAATACACTTCACTAAGGCGAGCATAGCCATCATAGGCATATTCAATGGTTTTAATATCATTGACATTGATGGTGGTCACTCGGGTCACTATTTCAGAGAAGTCTGATACTTTTTCAAAGTCGGAGTATTCGTAATCTATGAATCGATCAAAGTTATCATCCATACGCGACAAGCGAATGTCGTCCGTATTATTTTGATAAGCGTATTTGACCGTATAGCCATCGGCATATTTCACATTCAATACGCGATGGATGCCTTCACGGTGCTCTTCAAAGAAGTATTGTGTACCTCCCACGGTTGTTAATAGATAGGAATCCCCACGTTTTTCTAATGTACCGTGATACCCCTTAGCAGCAGTATAGCCATCAGAAGACTTAATAAAGCGAATGCCATTGGCAATGACATATCCACATGGGCGCTCTTGTAGTGTTACTAGGTTAGAGTCAGACCAGCCTGCTCCAAAGTATTCTTGATTAGAGTTTTTTGAATTATAGCGACGAGCCACATTTAACGACGAAGCCGAAGTATTACCCGGAATAGCCGCATCTTGTCTTGATAAATTTAACGATGCGTCGGCTAGGTCTACACCTTGATACAGAGCATGACCAACCGGAAGCGTGTCTTCATATTCTAGTTTGTAATCCAAGATTGAGGTAACGGTTTCTTCTTGACCCTCATCATCCATTGCAGTTATATCTAGAGCGTATTTACCGGGTGTCAATTGACTAGCATCAATAGGGAGTGTTGTTACTACACCTGCTTCTACGGGCAAGTTTTCAATCAAATTTATACTCCCCCCCCTCACGGAAATGGTAGACGAAGTATTATTTTCATCTTCTTGGTGAAATAATCTTGCTCCATCTACCCTGACATTGGCATTTCGAACAGTCTTAATATAAACATCCGTGGAACCTGATACGCAGCTTTGGCTATTGCTGACGTCCACATATCTTTTGTATGTCGAGCGCCGA
>Ga0181593_10005372_pt1 | contig 11596 bp, 4 predicted proteins | sample 071ome_19_FD_133756 | JGI IMG/M metagenome (GOLD analysis project Ga0181593, IMG submission 133756) | Coastal salt marsh microbial communities from the Groves Creek Marsh, Skidaway Island, Georgia - 071413AT metaG (megahit assembly) | ecosystem: Environmental > Aquatic > Marine > Intertidal zone...
ACAAAAATCATCTTTGTTGATTTAGAGAACCGACATATCATTTCCATGAAATCGCAAGGGTTCTCTCAAACCCCTCAAGACATTATGGATGAGTACAGTGGGTGTTCAGTCCCCCAGTACACTCGCTACCCATGCAATTGCACACCATTTGAATGTGTACAAGTAACAAGACCGATACTTGTGAGTCCACACCCAAAGGGGTTCAAACGCAGCGTCGTCGTGTATTATGGAAACAAAACCAGCACACTGCGAGGCCAAAAAGGGATGGTAGACGCTGGGGAGTCGTCCCTGCTTCCGAACATCAGGAAATCCACGTCGCTTTGGCATCCCTCATCCGCGCCCGGCGATACGAGTTGGCCTTGACAATTCTAGACAGCGAAATCAACTGTCGAGGGTAAGGAAATTCAATGGATGATGTTTTCAGTGTTCATCTGAACGGTTTTTTGTACACCACCGTAGCACTGATTGATTTGGATGCTGAACTTGTTCTTGCGCAGGTTGTCCAGCACTGCCTGGGCATCTACATCAACATGGGCATCGAATTTCTGGTTGATTTCGTCCACGAATGATTGAATTTTGTCCGTCACGATTTGATAGGACCGGTTGGTCTTCAGCTGTTCAAATTCTGCGGCATCCTCGAATCGAGGTAAATCGTTGAGCAAGGATTCGATTTCATCCACGCCTGGGAAATCGATGTGCTGAATGGTGATCCCTGCCGTGGCCATTACGAAATCCAACGTTTGCTTCTTGATGTGTTCGAGGTAGGCACCCCGAATTTGTTCAAAGGTTTGAATGGATTGTGCAAGCGGGGCCAACACGTATTCTGTGAATTCATCGAGGTGCCTCAGCCGTTCAATGGTGTCATCCGTCTTGACTTCCAATACCGCCAAGCGAACCTCATCGATTTTCAGCTTCTCCTCCTCGAAACGATCATATTTGCTTGTCGCACGTTGGTGGAGATCGACATCTCGTGCATGAAATTCAAGAATTGAATCCACATAACTTTGGAAACGCTCTGAAGGGAGTTTTGACAAAAGGGTGGAACTTCGCGGACTGAAGGATTCCACCCACTCCAACACGAACGATTCGTTAGCCGCCTGCTCGGAGGTTGGTTGTGCTTCAAGGAGAGATTTGAATTCGTGAATAGTACCAAGACGAATTTCCCCACCGGGAATCGAGACCATATCGGACTCATGCATTGCGAGGGTGCCGTTTCTTGCGCTGATGAGCAAGGCATAGAGTTGAGGTCGGTTTTTCCTCGCTGGATGGGGCATGTCTGGCCTAGCCCAATTTTCCAACTCATTTTGGGTTGTTTCTGCTGGAGGCGCCATCCCAAAGTACTTCACCAAATTAATCCAAAGTGAATCCACATCATTTCTCATTCGCATCACCTCTATCTCGTAATTCTCTCAATCTCTTTTTCATCAATAAGAGGTAAACAATGGACACTAACAAGGCTGCAAGGATGGAAAGCAGGCTCTCGCGACTCGGCCATTTATTGATAATCAGCAGTTCGGGGAGGAAATCCACTCGGGTGGAAAGGAGCGTGTACAAGACCGTGAGGAAAGCGGTCGCCAATCCTGTCATGATTAACCTACCAACCATCCTATTCACACGTTGCCCGACACTCGGTTGAATGGACAACTGAACGGACGTCGTTATTGCATCACGCTCGCTGATTTTTGAAAACGGAGACGGCCACCCTCGATGGCATTGCTTTTGTCGATAGTACTCCAGTTGGATGGTGTGAGGTAATTCATCAACCTTCAATCGACGTTGGTCAAGAATCTTGGCGTGATCCACCTCTGATGGAGGGCGTTTGAACAATTCACCAAACCACCAACTCGAAGTGGAGACAAGCAGGGATACTTGTTCCAAGAGCGGTGCATCCAAGCGGATTTGATGCTGTTTGAAATGGACCTCGAGGCTGCCGAGGTAGGCTTGAAACAATCGGAAAAGGTGCTCGCGTCGGTCTGTGCTCGACTTGATCACAGATTCAAAGTCACGGATGAACATCACACAAGCATCGGTTCCACGCTCCAACTGCATCTTCGCAGCACGCATAAGAACACCGTTGAGATCCTCCCAATCAAGGGCAAGCAAGTGTTCTGCATGCTCGAACAATGCAAGTTCTGAAACAGAAGCAGGCAAGCGAACAGTTAATGCATCCGGCGACTGCATAGTGAGCAGCATCTCTTCGAGAGTGTCACCTTTTGGTATACCAACACGCTCTTGGGATAAGAAACGAATGAACATGGCTTGAACGGTGTGCTTTGTTCCTGATTCCAAACTGTGTATTTTTTCGCAGAACGTCTCTATTACTTGAGGGAAACGTCGAAACAAGTGGCCCATGAATCGGTGGATTCCTGCAAGGTCCTCGCCTTCAAACCAGCGTTCAGGTTTACTGCATTGGACAAAGAATTTCCAAGCCGGCTCCTCCACCAAAGGAATGTAATTCATTAACATCGCCGTGGCTTCGCCTTGTGTGCTCATTGCTTGGAGTTCCTCGAGGTGGTGTACAAGGACGGTTTTGACTTCGTGTGATTCCAATCCGCCCAACTCATTGGCAGAAAGCGGTCCAAGATTTCGAGCAAACTCAGCATAGTGTTCTTGAGCGGATACCCTCATGGATTCAAGAGCACACCTTCGCCAGAGGTCCTTTCTGTTGGTTTCCGATGGAAGGAGGGCGAGTTTGATGCGTATGGGGAGAAGATTCATGTCCGTCACAGGATGGCCTCTACGGTGCATTTCCGAAGCGATGACATGGTACCATTCTGTGCCATTGATACCGGTTTCGTCAGCAAGGGCAGCGGCTCGTGTCAGCGCGAACAAACCATCAGGGGATGCAGCATCTGGTGAAAATGAAAATGCCCCCCGCCAGTGGTCGAAAGCAAAACCCTTGGGCTTTCCACTCCCTCCTGAGACTTGGAGCCGGAGCCAACCCTTAGCGATTTTTTCATCTTCGTCAATCGCTCCGACCACGATTTCAACCTTCGATCGTTTGTTCGGAGGAAACATCGACCAGAGGGCCATAATTTCGTCTATGGAAACGGCGGCCAGTTGATGGACACCGGTAAGTTGCTCGTTTGGCACCATCAGTTGATACATGCTGAGCGGAAAACCGCCTTCACTCTCAGATTGTTCCTGTCGCACAGTTGTGTAACCTTGTTGAATGTAAGCATCCAGACGGGGCAGAAATCCACGGCTCCATCTCACCGGTCCGTCTCTCGATTCGATCAGCATTGAGGCGGAGACCAGAGCACTGCGGCCGTCGGATTTGATGGATTGCGACCGCACGATGGCAAGAGAATTTTGATCCAACGGCGAAATCAAAATCCTGCTTTCCCGGTCAACATCGGAGAGAGGCCTGATGGCTCCGTTTTCATGCTGGATGAGTTCTTCCCAGTCCGTTCGCTGCTTGGTTTTGAATCCATATCCATCGTCCTCATCATGGCCGAACACGGTGAAGCAGAGGTCGATGGCCATCTTCTCACATCCAACGCATCATTCACTCATCATCGACCGCAAGACGGGTTCAAGGACATTCACCGGAACCATAGGATAGGTTGGAACAAAATCCTCGTGGTTCTCGCCCTCACCTCCGCGATGAATTAGCCCCCCAAAGGTGCAGGTGAAGTAAGCCTCTACAGGAACCCGCATCATGGAGAGGACGGCTGGCCCCACCACTTCGCGCAGGGTCTCCATTGCCAAATCCTTGTCAAGCATCTCTTCCCAACTGTGAAGACCGCCGTTCGGCATGATTCTGTTCGGTAACTCACTTCGCACGAGAAGCTCATCGCTCTTGTTGAGAAGAACGGTGATTTTTTGCAAAGCGGCTCCAGAGAGGTGCGCGAGTTCATCTGCAAGGCGAAGGTAGGCGCCCACAGGAGAGGAAGTGGACCGATTCGCTGAGGTGAACTCATCGGCGTCAACGATGAACAAAACATGTTCAAATGTCGCTGTCATTTCAACGATATATCGAATGGCTTCCCTCTGATTACCAAACTCAGGGCGCTGCTCAATACTGCGAAGTAAACCATGAACGGACTTTGAACTAATTCGCAACCCGTCCATGTGTTCAACCGCTCGTTGCACCTCTTCTCCTGGAACATCGAGGCTGTGAATTCGGTTGCGGACCATGCTGGCAAAGGTTTGTTGCTTGCTCCCGAACCCAAACCATGTAGGATAGCGTTGAATCAAATCGGCGTTGAAGGAGACGGTCAAGTTGAGATTGCCACTGACTTCCGCCGTCGCATCCGGGAGGCGGCGTGTCATGCGGTCGACATGTGTCAAGTGTTTTGTAAAGCGTTCCAAGAAACGGCGCGTGGGCCGGGGAGCTTGTGCAACGAACGGAAAACCATGCATGGTGTCCGGCAGGGTACCTCGGTCCAGTTCGGTTTGCATGGTGGCTGGGGCCCAACGGTGTTTGAGGTATTCCTTGATTTTGTCTTTCTCATCGAGTTGCTCAAAAAGACGAGCATCGGCACCTTCCTTGGTTTCAAGGAGCAGTTTCTCAATGTCGTCGGTCGTGTAGCCCAAAGGTCGATTATCGTAGAGGTACTTGGCGGAACCGAACCACAAATCCCTCGTGACCCGGTCGTCGAGCATGAGCCATAGTGCGCCAAGGAAACTGGTTTTACCAGCAGCTTTGAACCCAAGGACTGCAAAGTCCGAATTAATTTCATGGATGTGCCGCTGACTGCGGAGCGCTTCTGGGGGAAGAACGCGTTCGACCACAATCTTGTTTTTGTGAACATCTCGATAACGCAACTCCATTTGAGCAACAATGGTGACGTACACCATGAGATGAATAGGTGCCGTCCCCGCAAAGTCTGCTGTCAAGAAGTAGGAAAAGAGCACGAAACCGGTCGCACTGGACAAAAGAAGCCAGTTAGCAAGGTCTTCGTCAATGATGTTGGGTGCCAATACGGCAAGCCCAATGATGGCGATGATGAGCACCAAAAACAGGAAGATGTTCCCTGTCCAAACATAAGCCAACGAGAATGAGGCCAAGGTCAGGGCTACAAGGGCAACTTGGTCGGGCAGGTCTCGCAGTTCGATTGGACGCGATTGACCCAAGACAATGGTCCCCCAGAGACCAGTAATGCCACCGACCACGGCAGTAAGACCATTAGGATTGAATTCTCCATGAGCGTAGGCAAAGATGAGCATCACCACGGCCAAGAGATTCATGTTGTTGGCCATGCGACGGGTCCAGTGTCGGCTGGAATGAGGGTCGCCGAGGACGCCTACACCGACAGCCAACAAAAAGAAGTCAAAGGGTACCAAAACGGAACCTTCCATGATGAAGTTCCCCAAATTTTTGCCGTCATCTTGGCCAGGGAGCAACACCTGCCAAAAGATAACCATGAGCCAGCCGATGGCACTGACACCAGCAAGCAGTTGGTTCACTGGATGGGCGGGCATCACGGCAGGAACAATGCATGCAATTCCGAGGGCGATGGATAGCGCCAATGTGGGGGATTGTTCAGAAGCGACAAGTGCACCCATCGTTGAGAGGGCGATCAACAAATACAGTAGAACGGGTGCGACTGTGGGAATCATCATTCGTTGCTCAGAGAAGGCGTTCTCCGTTGACGTCGAATTGATTTGAACACGGCCGGTTGTCAGTACTCGGTCATCTTGAGACGAAGGAGAGTCGGATTCAAAAGTGTTTGTTGACGCAGCCTCAGGAACAGCATTTGAGGATGACCTAATTTGACGAACAGAAGGTGCGGTCGGCTCGGCAACATTTCGCTTTTGACGGGCAAGCATACGCTCGGCTGAGTCGAGGAATGGCCTGGGCGTCAGACTCCGGTCAATGTTTTGTTCACCAATCAAATCTAATATGACATCCTCAGTGACCTCCTCTGACAAAAGGTTCATCGAATTAAGAAAGTCGTACAACTTTGGATGGTCAATTTCATCAAGGTACATCCGCAGATCGATATCGGCCATCTTGTTCACCTCTAAATTTCGTCATCAGCCATGTCGCTTGATTCTTCTTCCGTGGAAAGTCCCCAAGAAGGAGCAGCGCCTCGGTCTTTGTTTTGGCGTTGTCCCATGAAGTAGCCGCCGGCAGCCGCAAACAGCGAAACGAACAGCACAAGGCCCATCACGGCTTCAGTGGAGGTCTGAGGAATTCGGGAGGTCAAGAAGTTCTCATCGCCGTCCTCAATCCCATCGCCGTCTGAATCGAGGTACTTCGTCGGATCGTTCGGCCAACCGTCTTCACCGTTTGGCACCCCGTCGTTGTCCGTATCGTTAGGATAGGGGTCGGGGTTGGCGCCGTTTGGATTGTCGCCAAGTCCATCTCGGTCAGCGTCCATCCACTGCGTTGGGTCGAGCGGGAAGGCATCGGGCATCGTGCCGTTGGGGTTGTCACCCCAACCGTCGCCATCGGTGTCGCAGCACTGTGTGGGGTCAAGTGGGTAGATGTCCCCGTCGCTTCCGTTCGGGTTGTCGCCCCAACCATCGCCGTCACTGTCCGAGGATTGGTCAGGATTGAGCGGATAAAGGTCCTCGGGATTGGGCACGCCGTCGTTATCGGTGTCGTTGGGGAAAAAATCAGGATTGTTCCCCGATACATTGTCCCCGTACCCGTCACCATCAAGGTCTCGGAATTGTGTTGGGTCGTATGGAAACGCATCGTTTTGGTTGATGACACCGTCGTTGTCAGAGTCGTCAAGATAGGGGTCGGGGTTATTGCCGTGTGGGTTATCGCCAAGCCCGTCGTTGTCGTTGTCTACCCATTGGGTCGGGTCGTCAACAAAGGCATCGTCAGGGTCGTTTACGCCATCACCGTCGGTATCGAGCGAACGACTGGGGTCGGTTGGCCACAAATCAACGGCATCGGAGACGCCGTCACCGTCGGAATCCAAACATCCTTTCCGGTCGTAGCTGCTGTTGCCGGCCACAGACGGGCAATCATCCTGCTCATCGGGGTACGCATCGTTGTCGCCGTCGTACGGGTAGGGGTCGGGGTTGGAACCGTTCGGGTCATCACCAAGGCCATCTCCGTCAGCGTCCTGCCATTGGGTAGGGTCGTCGGGGAACAAGTCGGCATTTGACCCCGAGGGGTTGTCGCCATGACCGTCGCCGTCGGCGTCCGCCCACTGGGTCGGGTCGTCGAGGAAGGCATCGTGGCCCTCACCCGAAGCATTGTCTCCGTAGCCGTCACCGTCTCGGTCGCAGCACTGCGAGGGGTCGCTTGGGAAGCGGTCGGGGAAGGAGCCCTCTTGATTGTCGCCGTAGCCATCACCGTCGGCGTCCGCCCACTGGGACGGGTCGAGCGGGAAGGCATCGTCTTGGTCGGCCACGTTGTCTCCGTCACCGTCCGGGCAGCCGGGTCCAGCGGTGGTAGCGTTGCCAAAGATGAGCGGACAAGCATCCAACACCAAGCCGGCTCGGTTGTTGCCGGTGTCTTGACTGCCCCAATCGTCGGGGAATCCGTCGAAGTCGCTGTCCTCGTGGGCGGCGGCAATGGTGGGGAAGTAATCGACAAGAGCAGCGTTTTGGATGAAACGGCCGGGCCACGACGAAGGTCGAAGCGTGGTCCATTCGGTGGCGCCCCAATTGTCGCCGTAGCCGTCGCCGTCGCTGTCGGCCCACTGAGTCGGCTCGTTGGGGAAGGCGTCTTGGTAGTCGGGGACGCCGTCGTTGTCGGTGTCGCCGGGGGTCGGGTCAGGGTTGTTGCCGTCCGGGTTGTCGCCCAAACCGTCGTTATCGGCATCGGCCCACTGGGTTGGGTCGTTGGGGAAGGCGTCCGGGTTGTTGCCGTTCGGGTTGTCACCGTAGCCGTCACCGTCCTTGTCCGACCATTGCGTGGCGTCATTGGGGAAGGCGTCGCCCACTTGTCCTTCTCTCAGGCCGGTGGTTTGGTTGGTGCTGTAGGAATAATTGTCGGGGAACGTGTCGCCATCAGCGTCTCGCCATTGCGTGCTGTCGTAGGGATACTCGTCAGCGTTGGTGCCGCTCGCGTTGTCACCGTGACCGTCGCCGTCCAAATCCGACCATTGCGTAGCGTCATTGGGAAAGGCGTCCCCGTTCTGGTCGCGAAGGCCCGTTGTGGCGTTGGTGGAGTGGGTGTAATTGTCACCGTATCCATCCCCGTCGCTGTCGGCCCACTGGCTTGCGTCGTAAGGATACGCATCGGGCAGCGTGCCGTTGGGGTTGTCCCCGTACCCGTCGCCATCGGCGTCTGACCATTGCGTCGAATCGTACGGGAAGGCGTCGCCGTTGACACCGTTGGGATTGTCACCGTAACCATCGCCGTCTGAATCCTTCCATTGGGAGGCCTCGTTGGGGAAGGCATCGGCCGGATGGCCAGAGGCGTTGTCACCCCATCCGTCACCGTCGCTGTCGGTGGTTTGCGTGGGGTTCCACGGGAAATCATCGTTGTCGTTGTTGGTGCCATCGTTGTCGCTATCGTTCAAGTACGGGTCTGGGTTGTTACCGGACTGGTTGTCGCCGTAGCCGTCGCCGTCAGCGTCGGTGTCTTGCGTGGCATCGGTCGGGAACGGGTCAACGGAATTGTTGGTGCCGTCGTTGTCCGTGTCGTTGGGATAGGGGTCAGCGGCTGTGCCCGTCGTGTTGTCGCCCAGCCCGTCACCGTCGAGGTCCTCGTGTTGCGTCGGGTTCCACGGGAACTGGTCAACGGAGTTGTTGTAGCCGTCGTTATCGCTGTCGTTGAGGTACGGATCGGGGTTGTTACCCGACTGGTTGTCACCCAAGCCATCGCCGTCGAGGTCCTCGTGCTGAGTGGAGTCCAACGGGAACGCGTCTCCGTTCGTGCCGCTGGCGTTGTCGCCGTAGCCGTCGCCGTCAGTATCTGACCATTGCGTAGCGTCGGTGGTAAAGGCGTCAGGGTTGTTGCCGCTGGCGTTGTCGCCGTAGCCATCGCCGTCAGCGTCCGACCACTGCGTCGCATCGTTGGTGAAGGCGTCGGGGTTGTTGCCGTTGGGGTTGTCACCGTAGCCGTCACCGTCCGCGTCCTGCCATTGGGTCGGATCGTTGGGTAAACGGTCGGGATTGTTGCCCGACTGGTTGTCACCGTAGCCGTCACCGTCGGTGTCGTTCCACTGTGTGGCATCGTTCGGTAAACGGTCGGGGTTGTTCCCGTTTTGATTGTCGCCGTAACCGTCGCCGTCGGTGTCGTTCCACTGGGTGCTGTCGTTGGGAAAATGGTCGGGGTTGTTCCCGCTGATGTTGTCGCCGTAGCCGTCGCTGTCGTTGTCCCAGTCCTGGGTGATGTCGCCGGGGAAGGCGTCGGGGGTAGGGTCAAAGACGGTGATGTTCATCGGCCCGGTCATGTTAAACGTCGTTGAGTTGGAGTAATTGGTCATCGTGACCTCAACCCGATGGGGCGTGTAGGAATAATTGGCGCTGCGCGTGAGGCTGTACTGCGTGCCCTCAAAACTCACCAGCGACCCGTTTGACCCGGTGCTTTTGTTCCCAAGCAGCCAAATTGAGTTCTCGTAGGCCTTCACGGTGGCGTTCGGTGTGAACACCCCGTCCGGGTCAACCACGCGCACGTCGATGGTCCATTTTCGCAAGAATTCCCCGTTGCTGCTGAGCCAGGCCATGCCGGCGTCACCGTGAGAGGAACACGAACTCGAAAGCGTGATTTCAGAAATGTTGGTGTCTCGCACGATGACCGTCCCCTTACCGACACCGGCTGCGTACCAATGCTGTGCATCCCAGTAACTATCGGAACAATCTGGCGTAACACTGGAGTGGTTCAACTCTGAATTGTTCACGTAGAGCACGCTGGTTGACCCGCCTTCCAACGCAACAAGGTACGAAAAGGCATTGAGGTGCATGTTGCCATAGGAATACGCACTGGTTGTGGAGGCGTTGCCCGAGCGAAGAACATCCATGTTGGTGACCTGCCCGCCTCCTTCCGAGAAGAGAACGGCGGCAAGACTGGTTGCATGACGACGAGCAGAACTTGAACTTGAAGTATACGAAAAATGGACGTTCACGATGGCTGAATCGTGGACAACGATGTTTTCAAATGATACAGAACCCGTAACGAATGCAACAAAGGAAGAGTGCAATCTACAATAAGAGTCTGGGTTCGACAACGAATCGCCAATCGTTGTCAACACATGCAAACTGGAATAAGCCGAATTTGGATTTAAACCATCACATCGATCATAGGACCCACTTGTTCGGGTAGATGAACCAGATGATTCATATCTAAATGGATAATAAAGCGAGTAAACGGTTTCTGACACACAAGCGTCGGTAACGGTCAGGTTTTCAGCAACGAGGTCATTGGTCACTCTGAAAACAAAGCATTCAACATCAACACCATCCTGGTTACCATTTGTATTTGAATCATAAATGTGCGCTGAGTTTGTTATGGTTACGTTGCTGGCCGTGATGGATGAAGATGACTGGATGATGGCAGTAGCAATATTGTTAGTACCTGCAGAATTATATAGAGGATTCATCACTGTATAATCTCCTATTGGATGAAGAAGGTTGTCAATATGAACGTTTGAGAGTTCGACTTGACTTCTGGCGTACAGGAAGGCATGTTCATGAGAATGGTTCGCAGTGACGTTCGTGAACGAATGAGGTCCTCCCCATGGAGAGGAGGTGGAAAAGTCAAACAGCGCGGGGTACAAGGCATAACTGTTGCCGCTTGTTTGGGACCCAAAGTCCTTGTATCTCGAATACGAAGTACTGTTGGCGTAACTCTGGTCGACCACATGACCGTTGGTGAAATAAGTGGACAATCGCCAGTCAACCTCTATGGTGTGGTACGATGGATTGCTGCCTTGGTCGTACATGTCCACTTCGACGGTGAAATTCTTGAACGCCATCGGCAAGGCCTTGGCGGTGGTGCTCCAGGAGCCGATGCCGCCTTGCTGCAGTTGAACCACCGGCCCACGGGTGATGTTGGCAAAATCCACGCCATCAACCGTCCAGTTGAGCGAAGGCGTACCGTTGCTTGCTGTGTTGGGCGATGAGGGCGGGATGACACGAAGGATGCTGTCCTCAAAGTGGGCATCTTGAAGCGACCAGTTGGTGGACATGAGTTGAACAAAACACGCCTCCTGAATTCGGCCGTCGTTGATGTCCAACGACGCCCCGGCCTGAACGTCCATGTCAAAACACACGCTCGTGTAGGACGAAAGAACACCCCCGTTCTGAAGAACGAGGCGACCACCGTCGTACACCACGAGATCACGAAGTCCGTCAGAAGAGCCCCACAAGAACAGACTTCCACCGTTGATGATGAGCGTCCCGTACACTTTGACGTGTCCTTGAACCAAGGCCTGGTCGCTGGAGTTCAAGTAGGCCGTTTCGCTGCTTGAGATGGTCCAATCGCCCGGGCCGGTGGGAGGCGATGTGGATGCCCCCGCCTGCATAGGCAAGGTCACCTGCACGAACATGATGACCACCAGCAGAATGGCGTTTCGGCGCATGGGCATCACTCCGTATCGTCGCCGTCCATGGCGTCAAAGGCACCCCTGAGCATCTTGTTGTTGTGCTTGGCCGCCTTCATTTCCTGCTGGCGCAGGTACTCGGCTTGTTCGTCAGCCACCTGCATCTTTCGCTCTCGACGACGGCGCTCAAGTTCGGC
>Ga0181593_10005377_pt1 | contig 11595 bp, 7 predicted proteins | sample 071ome_19_FD_133756 | JGI IMG/M metagenome (GOLD analysis project Ga0181593, IMG submission 133756) | Coastal salt marsh microbial communities from the Groves Creek Marsh, Skidaway Island, Georgia - 071413AT metaG (megahit assembly) | ecosystem: Environmental > Aquatic > Marine > Intertidal zone...
GTTGATATCCACAGACTGCTTACCAATGCCGTTCAGAACCGCACAGGTTGCACCGTCGAAGCCAACGTCTGAGCTGTCGTAGCCAATGCCAGTGATCACATCACGAACGATATCTTCGAGGTCTACGTAGCAGGAGGTCGTTACCTCCCCCGCGACCACAGCCATACCGGTTTTTACCAGAGTTTCTACCGCAACGCGGGCGTATGGATCGCGGGCAATGATCGCATCCAGTACTGCATCGGAAATCTGGTCAGCAACCTTGTCCGGGTGACCTTCAGATACAGACTCTGAAGTAAAAATCGAATATTCGCTCATGTGTAACCCTCTATGTTTGGTGGTGCTCCCTGGGTAGGGGAGCCGTTGTTCGTTAAGTGTTCGTTCTGATGGTACGAAGCTCACCAAGCCTGATGGATAATCAGTTTGATGATAATGATTCTTATCCTTGTTGCTTTACTATTGTTGGTAAAACAACCTGAACTGAATCTGGAATCCGTTGCGCAGGCCCAGAAACTGGCTCTGGCCTTCGCTAAGCCCGGCTTCTTCAGCCCAGGCGGTTAAATCTTCCGGCTCAAAACCAAGCCATAAATCACCACAGCTTTCCCGTGCCCAGGTTTGTTCGTGGCGGCACAGGTCAGTGACCAGAAAACAGCCAGCGGGTGCCAGCAAGCGGGCGACATCGGCAAAAATATTCTGCGGTGCCGGAACGTGGTGCAGCACCATATTGGCGACTACCAAATCGACTGAGGCGTTGAATTCGTGGTTCAGCGCGGTGGTCTCGCCCAGCACACAATTAACGTTAGTCAACTGTTGCTGATTTACCTGTTGTTTGGCCCGATTCAGCATCGGCTCGGAAATATCCAGCGCCATGACCTGTTCGAAGCGCCGTGCCAGTGGTGCCAGAAAGGCACCGTCGCCTAGGCCAATTTCCAGTGCCCGCACCAGGCTGCCGCTGAATTCCTGAACCAGCTTTTCCAGTGTTTCACCGTACTGCTCATAGGACGCAATCAGATCCTGTTGTTGCTGAAAGGCATCGGCGTTACGGGCGAAAAATTCTTCACACATTTCAGCGCGATCGTTCAACAGCTGCTGCAGTCGCTGCTGTACATCAGCGGCCAGCGGGTTGCGATCGAGGGCGCTGTAGGTACTGCGCAACCAGTGGTGCCAATCATTTTGGCCGGCCAACAACGGACGGCGGTAGAAGATGCTGTTGCCTTCACGCTGATTGGTAACCACCCCTGCCTTGGTCAGGATTTTCAGGTGATGACTCATGCTCGACTGTTTGATCTCGAACAGGTCACACAGCTCCAGTACCCCAAAGGATCCCTTGCCCAGCACCTGCACAATGGCAAGTCTGAGAGGGTCGCCGATCGCCTTGGCGGCGGCAGCGAGCTGATCTGGGGGAAGCAGAGTGTGGGGCATGGCCACCATCCGGGATGTATCACGGTCAGGTATCGATGCTGCGCATGATAACAGCGAAAAAATCTATATCAATATTTTTTGATATAGGTTTGTAAGTTAAATTTGCAGAGTGTTGTGGAAGGGTTTCGCTCCGCCAGACTTCAGACTTCAGACTTCAGACTTCAGACTTCAGACTTCAGACTTCAGAGTGCTCTGTTGCCGTAGTAACTGCAGAAAATCGTCAAACGGCATGGGGCGGCCAAACAGAAATCCCTGGTAGATTTCAACATCAAGGTCACGCAGCAACTGCCACTGGTCTTTGGTCTCGACCCCTTCCGCAACCACTTTCATATCCAGTTGATGGCTCATGGCGACAATGGCCGAGAGGATCTTGTGGGCGCGCTCATTGGCATCGGCATCGATAACAAAACTGCGATCAATTTTTACGGTATCCAACGGCATGTCACGCAGATAGCTGAGCGAGGAGTAGCCGGTACCGAAGTCATCGATGGCAATTCGAAAGCCCCTTTTACGCAGTCGGTTCATGATCGATACCGGGTCACTGTCCGGTTGCAGAAACACCGACTCGGTGATTTCCAGCTCAAGCGCTTCGCAGGGTATGCCTTCGTTTTCGCAGTGGACCCTGAGTTTTTCCGGTAATGAGGTATCCAGCAGTTGCCAGCCAGACAGGTTAATCGCAATGCTGATGGTCGGGTCTGTCTGGCGAGCCTGCCGCACATAGCGGCAGCCGTTACGCATGACGGCTTCGGCAAAGGCGGCATTGAGACCATTTTGTTCAATCATCGGAATAAAATCGGAAGGGGATACAAAACCCACCGAATCGGAGGTCCAGCGAGCCAGCATTTCGCCACCAATAATGCGTTGGTTGGCGTCGAATTTGGGTTGAACAAAAAAGGTAATGCGGTCCTGTTCGATCGCTAACGACAGTTCGGAAATAAGGCTGGCACGGTGCTGATCGGATTTGCCCATCCCCTGGCTGTATACCTGAATACGGTTGCGTCCCTGTGATTTGGCCTCGTACATGGCGCTGTCGGCACAACGAATCAGTTCGTTGGCATCCAGTGTGGGGCCGGTTACCTCGACGATCCCTATGCTGGCTGATAGTCGAATACTGGCGCCATTGAGTCCCAGCGGTTCACGAATACTGTGTAACACGTGAGAGGGGAGGTGATCATGGTTGAGGTTGCCCGATTGCGGCCGCCAGACCATAACAAACTCATCGCCGCCCCAGCGGGCAACAAAGCCATTCTCGGGTAACAGGCGTTTCAGACGCCGTGCCTGGGAGATCAGCAGCATATCAGCGGCGATATGACCAAATTCGTCGTTGACGGCCTTGAAGCCGTCAAGGTCAATAAACATCACCGCCAGTGGTTGTTGGACCGACACCCGCGGCAAAATGGATTCAAGGTGTTCGTGCAAGGTGCCACGATTGGGCAGATCGGTCAGGCCATCATGGCTGGCCATGTGCATCAACGTGGCTTCCGAGCGTTTGCGTTCAGTCAGGTCGCGTAACGTGACGATACTGAAGGGTTGGCTGCTGTCTTCCGGCTGAAAATGATTGAGGGATATTTCCAGTGGCAGTTGGGGGTTGATGGTGTCAGTGCTTTGGGTTTCACAGGTCACACTGTGATTGCTGTTTGGCTGGCAGATTTGCTGCTCTGGCATCACAACAAACTCTGCCAGGGATTCGCCATTGGCGCTGGCTGGGGTAATCCTGAACATTGAGTGAAAGCCCTGATTGGCTTCCCGGATACGGCCATGCTGGTCGCAGATCACCATCGCATCGCGGCTGTTGGCAAAGGCCTGGGCCATCAGCAGATAGGATTGCTGGGTACGGCGATAATTGGTGACGTCCTTGACGGTGCCGACCGCCCGGGTCGGGCTACCATGTTTGTCACGCTCGACAATACGACCACGCCAGTGCAACCAGCGCCAGGCCTGGTCATCCTCCAGTAGTTCACTGTTCTGGCCGGCTTCTGTCCCGGCAGTGATGTCGATTTCTTCAAAGCCGGAATGCGACAGCTCATGATGCTCACGACAGCTCATCGCCTGTTCCTTGCTCTGCACCCGATAGGGGTCAGACGGCAGCCGGTAGCGCAGCAAAACATCGAGTGAATCGAGAACATCGGATAGAAACAGCTGCCAGTTATTGATGAAGTTCTGGCGATCGACCGGGTGGATACGACGTACTACCTGAGCGGTGTTCCCCCACGTCCGTACCACGTTGGAGGCCCCGGCAGGGTAGCTCATCAACTCGTAAATTTGCTCTTCGGAATTCCAGTCCCAGATAGACTCGTTGCCGGCCCAGACTGCGAGTTCGAGTTTGTTGCGATCCTGCTTGCCGAGTTCCAGTGCCTCATAGAGCGCCAGCGATTTTTCCATCAGCAAGCTCTCTGCTTGCTTGCGAGCAGCTTTTTCCCGCTCCAGTCGGCGTTGTAGCCGGAGGACGTCAGCGGCGTTGTCTGTCATGGCTGCCGGGTCAGAGAGCGACACGGAACAAGGTTGCTCCATCATCGAGTTGCTGTTGACTGACCTGCACGCTGTCGTGACCGAAATAGTTTGCAGCTCCCTCAATCAAGCCCAATGCCAATGGTTGCAGATTGCGTTCCGAGCGGTACTCCATCAGCAATTCGTTGTCGGTTTTACTGACCACATGAAACTTTGGCAGGGTGGCATCCGGGTAGAGTTTGTAGACTTCCTTATGGATGTCGCCATCAAGGGTGTCGAGCAGATCGAACAATGAATGTTTGTTGGTCAGCAGCTGGGCGTGGGTGCGGGTGAAAGAACTGAACAGATAGCTGCCAAAGGCCTGGATCAGGTCAGGTACCGGAGTGCCGGTTTTCTCGGATAACAGGGTGACCAGCGTGACCACTTCCTCGAACGGGTAATAGCCGACGGCAGTATAAGCGCCACCATGCTCCAGATTCGCTTCATCAAGAATTTCGTCAACCAGCTCCGGTGAAAAGGTCTGCTCGATCATTTCGACCATTTCAGTGAAGATCATTCCCAGCATGGCGTGTGCTCCCGGTATGTACTCCTGATGTTTGTCTCTGGCGTGTGCCTTTGATGCAGGAGCGAGCGGCTTTTATCGTCCCTTCAATATAGTTGAGTCCATTGCCTGCGCCAGCATGGAATATCAATGAAACGCCAGAAATACGACATTGGAAGTGGAGTGTCGAGCAGGCTGATTGAGTCCATAACGGTGAGTCTGTTGGCTGGAGTCAGTGATTCGACGGATAAAAAAAGGGAGAGCAATGCTCTCCCTAAAAGCCCCCAAAGGGGCAGCCGTGAACTTCAAGAACAGGATCTCCCGGACAGTGCCAGTGATTGTCTGGCGCTACCCGGAAAGCGGTGAAAGTTACTGCACTTTCACAATTTTGAGCATGTCGGTACCGCCCTGGGCATTGTGGAAATCGCCCTTGGTCATCACCACCAGATCGCCAGTGCTGACTTCGCCAATTTCTTTCAGCAGCTCGATCGCCTTCGGATTCACTTCCTCTGGCGGCAGCTGATCTGAATAGAACGGGATGGTCTGGACACCACGATACAAGGCCACCCGGTTCTGGGTTGCCGCGTTGCGACAGTATGCGTAAATCGGCAAATGTGAGCGCAGACGGGACATCAAACGCGGAGTCGCGCCGCTTTCGGTCAAGCAGATCACCGCTTTCACACCGACCAGATGGTTGGCTGCGTACATGGCCGACATGGCGATGGTTTCGTCGATGTCGTGGAAGTCCTTGTACAGACGGTGATGTGAGCGTTTGTTGATTGGCTGCTTTTCGGCACCAACAATTACCCGACTCATGGCTTCGACCGCTTCGACCGGATAGTCACCGGCGGCGGTTTCGGCTGACAGCATCACCGCGTCGGTACAATCCAGTACTGCGTTGGCAACGTCGGACACTTCGGCACGGGTTGGCATCGGGCTGGAAATCATCGACTCCATCATCTGGGTTGCGGTGATCACGGTGCGGTTCAGCTGACGTGAACGCTTGATGATCTTCTTCTGTACGCCAACCAGTTCGGCGTCGCCAATTTCGACCGCCAGATCGCCACGGGCAACCATCACGGCGTCAGACGCCAGAATGATGCCGTCGAGTGTTTCGTCATCGGCGACACATTCGGCACGTTCAATTTTCGATACCAGATGGGCATGGCCGCCAGCCGCTTGCAGCAGCTCACGCGCTTCGTTCATGTCAGCCGCATCACGCGGGAAGGAGACGGCCAGATAATCGACGCCAATCGACGCTGCCAGCTTGATGTCTTCCTTATCCTTGTCGGTCAGCGCCTTGGCAGACAAACCGCCACCCTGACGGTTGATGCCCTTGTTGTTGGACAGCCAGCCGCCAACCTTGACCACGGTATCCAGCTTCTGTGGATGGGTGGCAGTGACTTCCAGTACCACGCGACCGTCGTCCAGCAAAAGTACGTCGCCAACGCTGGCATCTTCGATCAGCTGTTTGTAGTCGATACCAACCTGATCCTTGTCGCCAGCTTCGTTGCCGAGCGTGGCATCCAGTGCGAAGGCCTGACCGATGTCGAGGTGAACTTTCTTGTCGGCGAAGCGGGCAATACGGATCTTTGGACCCTGCAGGTCGCCCAGAACCGCCACAAAACGACCTTGTTTGCGGGCGGCATTGCGGACCATCTCGGCACGCTGGCGGTGATCTTCAGCTTCGCCATGGGAGAAGTTCAGGCGTACCACGTCGGCGCCGGCAGCAATCAATGCTTCGAGCTTTTCGGGAGTATCGGTAGCCGGGCCTAAGGTGGCGACAATCTTGGTTCTGCGGAGCATGGAAGCCTCTTACTTGGCGTTAAACAGTGCCAGGGTATTGTCGAGCATTCGGTTCGAGAAACCCCATTCGTTGTCGTACCAGGCCATTACTTTTACGAGTCGGCCGGACACCTTGGTCTGGCTGCCGTCGAAGATGGAAGAGCGTGGATCGTGATTGAAGTCGATGGATACCAGTGGTGCTTCGTTGTAGCCCAGTACTGGCGACTGCTCTGCTGCAGCTTTCATCATGGCGTTGACTTCTTCAACGCTGGTTGGGCGCTCGGCAATAAAGCTGAGGTCGACCAGTGACACATTAATGGTGGGTACACGTACGGCCATGCCGTCGAATTTACCTGCCAGTTCTGGCAGTACCAGACCCACAGCCGCGGCAGCGCCGGTTTTGGTCGGGATCATTGACTGGGTCGCGGAACGGGCACGGTACAAATCGGAGTGGTATACGTCGGACAGGTTCTGGTCGTTGGTGTAGGCATGAATAGTGGTCATCAGGCCGCTTTCAATGCCCACTTCGCGCTGCAGCACCTGGGCTACCGGAGACAGGCAGTTGGTGGTACAGGACGCGTTGGAAATGATCTGGTGATCACTGGTCAGCACATTGTCGTTAACGCCGTAAACCACGGTGGCATCAACGTCCTTGCCCGGTGCTGAAATAATGACTTTCTTCGCGCCAGCGGTCAGGTGTTTGGCGGCGGCATCACGGCTGGTGAAAATACCTGTGCATTCGTAAACCACATCTACCTTGTTGTCGGCCCATGGCAGTTCGGCTGGGTCACGCACGGCAGATACAGAAATACGATCGCCATTGATGGTGATGCTGTTGTCGTCAGCGCTGACGTCACCGTTGAAACGGCCGTGCACACTGTCGTACTTGAACAGATGGGCGTTAGTGGCAGGTGGTGCCAGGTCATTAATCGCAACCACTTCGATGCGGTCGCGGTAGTTATTTTCGTAAAGTGCGCGCAATACGTTGCGACCGATACGTCCAAAACCATTGATGGCTACGCGGATAGTCATAGTGTGCCTCGTTAATTCTTATATTTGATTCAAGTCGAAGGACTTTGGCTTCTGAAACGGCCGTTTCGGATAAATTTCCGGGGCGTTTGAAAGGAAAATCACTTCGTTATTTTTCGTAAAAATTACACCGAGTCAGAATTCTGTCAAGCGATAGGCGTAGGATTTGGCTTAATTTGTTTGTAAACTTACACAAAAATACCGGTGAGTTTACGAAGAAACCTATCGTTACAACGAAGCCTGTAGGACTCTGAAACATTTTTTCAGGTGAAAAATCGAAACAAATTCGGGAAAATGACAGCGTTGTCATGTTCGTGTTTGTACGCTTCGTTAGAAAATGAAAGGCTAAATACCGGAATTTGGACGCAGGAAAGAAGCCGAACTCCTGTGGCTGGGCGACAATCAACAGTATTGCTGTTGCCAGCTGTCGGGTGTCAGGTAGTGCTGAACTGCATTGCGATTGCTCCATGCTTTTGCCTCATCAGGCCCATGGTTTAATCGTTACGGGCCTCTCGCAGGTAACCGTGAAACCGACAACTACAAAAAACTGAATATCCCAAAAAGAGAGGAGGCGTCATGCATCCCGTCGTTGACCAGGTCACCCAGCGCATCATTGAGCGCAGCAAGGCCACCCGTTCCGCCTATCTGGCACAAATGCGTGCCGCAGAAGAACAGGGCGTTCACCGTGCCACCCTGTCCTGTGGCAACCTGGCCCATGGTTTTGCTGCCTGCAATGCCGAAGACAAAGACGTGTTGAAAATGGTTAACCAGGTCAATGTGGCCATGGTGTCTGCCTACAACGACATGCTGTCTGCTCACCAGCCGTTCGAAACCTACCCTGACCTGATTCGCGCGGCGATTCGTGAAATGGGTTCGGTCGCCCAGTTCGCGGGTGGTGTTCCGGCCATGTGTGATGGTGTTACCCAGGGCCAGCCGGGCATGGAACTGTCGCTGTTCAGCCGTGATGTGATTGCCATGGCGACCGCCGTCTCTCTTTCTCACAACATGTTCGACGCCGCCCTCTATCTGGGCGTCTGCGATAAAATTGTTCCGGGCTTGCTAATGGGCGCACTGCGCTTTGGCCATCTGCCAACGGTATTCGTACCAGCAGGGCCAATGCAGTCTGGTTTGCCGAACAAGGAAAAGGCCCGTATTCGTCAGGAATACGCCCAAGGCAAGGTCGGCCGCGACGAGCTGCTGCAGTGTGAATCCGACTCTTACCACAGTGCCGGTACCTGTACGTTTTATGGCACGGCCAACTCCAACCAGATGATGGTGGAGATGATGGGTCTGCATCTGCCGGGTTCTTCATTTGTGAATCCGGGCACAGAGCTGCGTGATGAGCTGACCAAATACGCTTCCCAGCAAGCGGTGCGTCTGACCGCCCAGAACGGCCGTTTCACGCCGCTGTACGAAATCGTTGATGAAAAATCACTGGTGAACGCCATCGTCGCCTTACTGGCAACCGGTGGCTCAACCAACCACACCATGCACATCATCGCCATCGCTGCTTCGGCAGGTGTGGTGATTAACTGGCAGGATTTTTCGGATCTGTCTGACGTGGTGCCATTGCTGGCCCGTGTTTACCCGAACGGCGAAGCCGACATCAACCACTTCCACGCCGCGGGTGGTGTGGGTTACGTGGTGCGTGAACTGCTGGGTGCCGGTTACCTGCACAATGACGTTATGACCATCATGGGTCATGGTCTGTCCCGTTATACCCAGGAGCCGTTCCTCGAAGACGGCAAGCTGGTATGGCGCGAAGGCACCGAAACTTCCCTCGACGACAAGATCCTGCGTCCGGCTGCTGATCCGTTTTCGGCCAACGGTGGCCTGAAGCTGATGAAGGGCAATCTGGGCCGTGGTGTTATCAAGATTTCTGCCGTTGCCGACGCCAACCGCATCGTTGAAGCACCAGCCATTGTCTTTGATGATCAGGACGACGTTGCGGATGCATTCAAGCGTGGCGAGTTGGAAAAAGATTTTATTGCCGTCGTTCGCTACCAGGGCCCGAACGCCATTGGTATGCCGGAACTGCACAAGCTGACGCCATATCTGGGGTCGCTGCAGGACAAGGGCTTCAAGGTTGCTCTGGTGACTGACGGCCGCATGTCCGGTGCTTCCGGTAAGGTACCGGCCGCTATTCACGTATGCCCGGAAGCCCGTTTGGGTGGCCCGCTGGCACACGTACAGGACGGCGACATTATTCGCCTGAACGGCAATACCGGTGAACTGACGCTCGTTAGTGATGACGACAGCTGGCTGCAACGCCCGGCTTCTGAACCGGCGGTGGTAAAACAGCACGGTATGGGCATGGGACGTGAACTGTTCGGCCCAATGCGCCAGCAGGTGAGCGTCGCTGAACGTGGCGCCACTGTGTTCAGCTTCTTTGATGACGCTGACATTCTGCCGGATGAGATTCTCGGCAACCCATCCGAAGACGGTCGCAACAAAGAGGTAGAAGCCTGATGAGCCCGCAACAACATATCACCAGTGAACGAGTGCTGGTTGGCGACATCGGCGGCACTAACGCCCGTTTCGCACTGGTCAAACCGGGCTCGGTGGAACTGACCAACGTACTGACGCTGGCGACCGCCGATTTCCCCAACATCGATGCTGCCATTCGTTGTTATCTGGAAGAAACCGGTGCCGAAAAGGTCAAGCGAGCTTGTCTGGCGCTGGCGTGTCCGGTGGAAGGCGATACCATCAACATGACCAACAACCATTGGCAGTTCAATCGTCAGGAGTTGATTGCCACGCTGGAGCTGGATCAGCTCAAGCTGGTGAATGACTTCACCGCGATGGCGTTGGGCATGCTGAATCTGAAAGACAATGAGCTGGTGGAAGTCCACGCCGGTAACTCCATGGAACACGCTCCGCGTCTGGTCATCGGACCTGGTACCGGTTTGGGTGTAGGTGGTCTGATTCCCGCCGAAAAAGACTGGTACCCGCTTTCCAGTGAAGGTGGTCATGTCAGCTTTGCGCCAAACGGCGAAGAAGAAATGGCGATCCTCGGTGGTTTCTTCAAGCGTTACAAGCGAGTATCCGTTGAGCGTATTTTGTCAGGTCAGGGGCTGCTTGAACTCTATCAGGTGTTAGCGGATTTGCGTGGTGAAAAGCCTGTGTGTGAAACACCAGCAGAAATTACCGCCGAAGCGTTGGCTGACAGCAACTCGCTGAGCTTTGCTGCGCTGGATCGTTTCTTCCGTATTCTGGCCTCTGTTGTCGGCGATCAGGTACTGACACTGGGTGCTCGTGGTGGCGTATACCTGTGTGGTGGCATTCTGCCGCGGGTTCGCGAACTGCTGTTGAGCAGTGAGTTTTCTGCTCATATGACCAACAAGGGTCGCTTCTTCGGTTACCTCAATGCTGTCCCTGTATGGCTGTGTGTGGCTGAAAACCCGGGACTGGTTGGCGCTGCTGCTGCCATCGATAATCAGGAAGTCTGGTAACTCCGGAATCAGGCTTTTCTGACAGCAGACTCTGGTTTCCGTGCAAGAAGCCTCTGATAAAAGCCCCTTGTTGGTTCGCCGATAAGGGGCTTTGTTGTCTCTGCAAGAGGTGTTGCTACTGGCTAGCAAAAACATGCCTGCTTGGGGGGTATTTGGTTGAACAGAGGGTTGCTACCGACCTTGATGATTCTGACAAATATCCAAGAACTTCCTTTTAATACTGCGCTCTGTAGCAGGCACCGCCGTTGAATAACGGAATTTGTGCACACTTGTTCCCTGAAACGGTTGGGTCAACTACCGCTAATCTGCATAATCCGCAGCCCGGTTATGACCACCGGTGCTTGGCAAAGTGAACAAGTCGCGACCTTGTTAATTCGTTTCGCAGTTTTTCCTGTTTATCCGGACATTTTGTGACCAACTTCCCGCTCCTGCGAGTGAGAAGAACTACGATTTAACTGTCGTGTACTAAACGTGATTCCTTGCGAGCCAGGCATTCGGGCAACGGATTTCTCGGGAAGGCATATTCAAACAAGGCGTTTGTCGAGGGGGCAAACATGAAAAAACAACTGATCTTTTTTGCGGTGGCTGGCTTGTTGGTCACGTTTGCAGAAGCTTTTGGTATCGACTGGTGGTCGGTGCCATTGTTACAGGTATCGGTGACGACGGCGGGAGCCATACTTGCTGCAGTATTGGCTACGACCTGGTGGGCACGTCGCAAGCGTGTTGTCCATCGTCTGCGACTGAATCGTTTTACTCGTGAAATGTTCATCGCCGCTTCGCGTCTGGCAGCGGGTCTGGCCAGTGTGCTGTTTGGTTGTGCCGTGGGCTCTTCGCTGGTGGGTGTGTTCGAAGGCAGCACCACAGGGCAGATTTTCGCGGTGATTGGCTGGGCGGGGGTTGCGGCGATGATCGTGGCATCGA